>R22__coassemble_933_pt1 | contig 16445 bp, 14 predicted proteins | sample R22__metabat2_high_PE_057 | metagenome-assembled genome bin R22 | reverse complement strand
TGGACGTAGATCTCGCAGATACGCTTGCTGCAGCCCATTACGTTGGTGGGATTCACCGCCTTGTCGGTGGAAATCATCACGAACTTCTTGGCCTTGTACTTGACGCTCATGTCCGCAATGATCTTGGTACCGTAGACATTATTGAGGATGGCTTCGCTGGGATTGTCCTCCATCATGGGCACATGCTTGTAGGCGGCCGCATGGAAGACGTAATCCGGCATGAAGGAACTGAAAATGTACTCCATGCGGGTCCGGCGGCTGATGCTTGTCACGACCACCTGGCAGGGCACATCCGGGAAATCCTTCGCCATCATCAGGCGCACGTCGTGCTGGGGAGTTTCCGCCTGGTCGATGAGCATCATCTTTTCGGGCTTGAACCTCGCAACCTGGCGTACGATCTCCATGCCGATGGAGCCTGCGGACCCGGTGATGAGCACGCGCTTTCCGGCGAGCTGCTCCCCTACCGACTTCATGTCCACGCGTATCTCCTGACGGGGAAGAAGGTCCTCGACGCTGACTTCCTTGATGCTCATGTCGGTGATGTCGTCCTCCTGGAGCACTCCGTCCTTGACGCTCGCTTCCTTGGCGCTATACGCCATGAAAATCTTGCAGCCGGCGCCTATGATGACATCCTGGATCTTCTGGTTCGAACGGAACTCGTTGGTGCGCAGAGGGCTCACCAGCACTGCCTGTATGCCTTCCTTCCTGATGATTGCGGCGATGTCATCTTCGAGCGTATACACCTTGACGCCAAGGAGTTGCATGTCCTTGATGCGATGCTCGTGCGAGATGAATCCGCGGAGCTCGAACTTGGCCGGGGTCTGCGAACGGATGTTCTTGGCGAGCCCCACGCCTCCGGTAATGGCTCCGTAGATAAGCACCGGCATTGCCTGCTTGTCGGCGTTGGTGGCATCGAAGAGATTCTTGGCGAAGATTCGAAGCGCCCACATCAGCAGAGTAGCGATAAGGAAGGTCGCGAAAGTATTCAGGATTGTAAGGGCTGAAAGCTCTTCCACTCCCTGCCACTTGAAGAAGAGAGATAATCCGATGGCAAGCCCGAGAGATACGAGATTAGCGTAAGTCAGTTTGAGCAGGTCGACAAAGCTGGAATAACGGAGAACGCCCGAATATGTGCGGAAGATCTTAGCTCCAACCCAGCTGACCAGGGCATAGAACACCGCTGTCGAAAAGACTTCGATGTGTCTCTCGTATGTAATCTGTGTGTTGTTGGATATCCAGAATGTGAATACTGCCGAAGCAAAAACAATGGCTGCATCTGCGAGCAGGATCACCCAGTACGGCAGAACCTTCTTGCTGAAGAACCAATTCGAAAGTTTTCTTATAGGGTCCATAAATGGATTCGATGGTTATGCCCTGCAAAGATATGAAATCTTTTAATCATCAGCAAGCCGGGACGACTCATAGGCTTCTTCGAAATAGGATCGGAGAAGGTGTTCATCGGAGATGATCTGCCGCAGTTCCTCCAGCTTATCCGCATTGGGCGACTCTGGAATCCACAATTTGAGATAACCGCCGTAATGATATTTTTCGTGAAGATGACCCAATGTCCGTTTCCAATGCTCTTCCTTCCGGAGCTCCGGATAATGCGACAAGCCGAACTGGACGGTGCGCCGGATAATCAGTTCCGGCTCAATCAACCTGTCCGCCTCGGCCACAAGCCGACCATAGATGCTGCGGGGCTCATGGTCGGAAGAAGCACGGTGGTCCTCCGCCGCCTGCGCGATGGTTTCTATCTGCGCTTGAGTGAACCAGCGCCCGAGCTGCTCCATGTTCCGGATAATGATTCCGCTGTGCAGATGGTGTGTAGCACGGTCTGCAGACAGACCGAGATCGTGGCATGCCGCCGCAGTGTAAACCATGTCTTTCGACGCCTCGGGATAATGCACTGCCAGCGCCAGGGCCCTGCGGACCACCGCACGCGCATGATCTTCGCGGTGGGCCTTGTCGAAGGATGCATATCTCGGGATGATTTCGGTTTCGATGAATCTTGCAAGTTCCGGGTTGACTTCCAGAAGGTCCGCGGAAATAAGAGGGAGCAGGCCATTGTCGGCCGGCAGCCAGCGCACATCGTGAAGATCCTCGTAGGAGAGCCATCGCGCCGCCTCATGCTCGAGGAGTTGCAGTTTCCCGCCTTCCAGAGTGCAGAGGAAGCAGTGCATTGTGAGATGGAATTCAGGATAATCCCATTCCACTGTGTCCAGCAGGCGTTCTATGGAGATTTCGGCTGATAGTTCTTCGTGAATTTCGCGTCTGAGCGCCTCCTCCGGACTCTCCCCAGCCTCCATTTTTCCGCCGGGGAATTCCCACCAGTCCTTGAAGTCGCCATAGCCCCGCTGCGTCGCAAAGACGCATCCGTCCCGGCGTATCACCGCCGCCACAACTTCGATTCGTTTCATTTTTATGCAGGCTCTTGTTTCGCACTGCGAAGATACGCAATTAATCGATAGAAATGCTTACCTTTGAGCAAAACTACACAGCCATGCCCAAGATCAATCCTCCATCCCTTTACGAAGCAATGCTGGCAGCGGCGGATCCGTTGCAGGTCCCCGGCCTCAGCCGATTTTTCAAGACCGGCCCCGGCCAGTACGGAGAGGGCGACAAGTTCCTGGGAATCAAGGTCCCCGTGACACGGGCGATAGTGAAAGAGTACCGGCGCGGACCGGCCGGAGCCGGTCGCAAAGGAAGCTCAGGTTCCGAGTCTTTCCCCGAACTCGAGCGCTGCATCTTCAGTGAATATCACGAAGTGCGGCTGGCAGCCCTTCTCGCGCTGGTGGATATTTTCTCGCATGCCAAGGAATTGCCTCTCAGGCAAAGATGCATCGACTTCTACCTCTCCCACACCGAGCGCATCAACAACTGGGACCTAGTGGACCTCAGCTGCTATCCCCTGCTGGGCGAGTGGCTTCTGGACAAAGACCGTAGTCTCCTGTACGATCTAGCACGGAACGGCCGCACAATCTGGGAGCAGCGCATAGGCATAGTCAGCACCATGACCTTCATCCGCCACGGGGAACTGGCAGACACTTTTGCGATTGCGGACATACTGCTGAATCATCCCCACGACCTGATTCACAAAGCAGTAGGCTGGCTCCTCCGCGAAGCCGGCAAACGGGACGCAGCCGCGCTGGAAGAGTATCTTCTCCCCCGCTACCGGCAGATGCCCCGCACCATGCTCCGCTACGCCATCGAGAAGTTCCCGGAACCCCTCAGGCAGCAGTACCTTCATATATCCATGAAACTCCCATACAAACTCGTCATCTTCGACCTCGACGGCACGCTGCTGGACACCCTGGAAGACCTTGCTGCAGCGGTGAATCACGCCCTTTCAGTCCGCAACCTGCCGCTTCACAGCCTGCAGGAGTACCGCGCCATGGTCGGGCACGGCGTCCGCAATCTGGTGCAGCAGGCGCTGGAGAAGTCGCTTGGCGCAAGCGGAAAACCGGACGACGCACTGATCGATGCCGCCCTTGCGGATTTCAAGGCCTATTACACCTCCCACATCGACGTGCACACCCACCCCTACCCGGGGATTCAGGCACTGGTGCAGGACCTTCATGCGGCCGGAGTGCGCATGGCAGTGGCATCCAACAAGTTCCAGGCTGGCACTGAAAAACTGGTCCGGGAGTTTTTCCCCGGCATCCCTTTCGTCGCCATCCTTGGGAACCGGGAAGGATTTCCTCTGAAACCGGATCCGGAGATTGTGGGAGAAGTGCTACGCTCCGCTGACGGCGTCTCACGGGAAGAGGCCGTGATGGTGGGAGATTCCCGCACCGATATGCTCACGGCGGCGAACGGAGGCATCGGCGCCATCGCCGTAGGCTGGGGATACCGCAGCATGGAAGCGTCGGACAATTACCGGCTTGCTGGCAGCGTCACCTGGCTCCGCACCCTTCTGTTCGGCCGTCCGTTTTATGTAAGCGAGCCTGTGAGCACCCCGCCGGAGAATCCTTCCACGGAGCTTCAAAAGCTTGTCTATGAGACTTTTGCAAAACTCGAGATTCCTTTCTCCCGTGTAGACAGCGATCCGGGCATCACCATGGAAGACTGCGCACAGATCAGCGCCCGCATAGGAGTGGACATCGTCAAGACCGTCTTCCTGTGCAACCGCCAGCAGACCGACTTCTACCTCTACGTCATGCCCGCCGGAAAGACCTTCGTCACCCGCGACTTCTGCGCCGCCCTCGGCATTCCACGAGTCTCGTTCGCATCTGCCGACAAACTAATGGAACTCACCGGAGTGACGCCCGGTGCCACCACCATCCTCAGCAGTGTCTGGCCCGCGGCCTCCGGAGTACACCTGGTGATCGACCGCGAAGTCGCCGAATCCCCCGAACTCTCCTGCACTGACGGCACCCCCACCTGTTTCGTCCGCCTCGCGACAGCAGACCTGCTCGAGAAGTATCTCTGCGGGAAGGAATTCGACGTGATTTAAGTGATGCCGGATTACTGGGCAGCCGGAACAGCGCGCTCGCCCCGATGGCCCTCAGCCCTGTTCTCTGCCATGATTACAGATATCTGCCGGTAATGCTGCCGGCGTTGGAGGCTAGTTCCAGAGGGGCTCCACAGGCGACAATCCTTCCGCCTTGCACCCCGCCTCCGGGGCCCATGTCCACAATGTAGTCTGCCTGGCGGATGACATCCAGGTCGTGCTCGATGACAATGACGGTCGCGCCGTTGTCCACAAGATGATGAAATACCCTCATAAGCGTCTGGACGTCAAGCGGATGCAGGCCGATGGTGGGCTCATCGAAAACAAATACGGAATCCCCCTGCCCGCGTCCCATCTCGCTGGCAAGTTTCAGGCGCTGGGCCTCGCCTCCGGAAAGGCTGGGCGTGGCTTCCCCCAGCGTCAGGTATCCAAGGCCAAGGTCGTGAAGCACCTGCAGACGGCTCTTCACCAGGGAAAGGTCCGGGCACGCTTCCAGCGCCTCGTCCACACTCATTTCCATGAGCTGCGGCAGCGTATGTCCGCCCTTCCGGTGTATCTCCCATGCATCGCGCGCATAACGGGAGCCGTGGCAGTCCGGACAGGGGATGTCCACATCCGGAAGGAACTGGACATCGAGGCTGATGGAGCCCGTCCCGTCGCAGGTAGGACAGCGGAGCCTGCCGGTGTTGTAGGAAAAATCCCCCGCCTTCCATCCGCCTGCTTTAGCATCCTCGGTCTTGGCGAACACCTTCCTGAGTTCGTCGTGGATGTTGGCGTAGGTTGCGACGGTGGATCGTACGTTGATGCCGATGGGCGTCGCGTCGATGAGCTTGACCTGACGTATGCCATCGGCCTCGATTCCGGTCACGTGCGAAGGCAGTCTGGTGCCGTCGATGTGCGCCTTGAGCCCGGGAATCAGGCTCTCCAGGATCATGGTGGTCTTGCCGGAGCCGGACACCCCCGTCACGACGGAGAGGCGGCCCTTCGGGAAACAGACTTCCAGCGGCTTGACGGTATGGATGGCGCCGGTGCTCATGCGTATGCGTCCCAGATCGAAAAGGTCCTGCCTCCTTGGGGAAGGTTTCAGGCCGCTTTTCAGATAAGGGCCTATCCGGGAGGCGGGATCGGCCTCCAACTCCCCTACCGTCCCCTGGGCGATGACCGTGCCTCCCTTGGCACCTGCCTCCGGCCCCAGTTCTACGATCCAGTCGGCATGCTTCAGGACATCCGTGTCATGATCCACCAGCACGACCGTATTGCCGTCGGCGACAAGGTCGTCCATCACGCCCGTAAGGCCTTCCAGATTGGAGGGATGCAGGCCGATGGAGGGCTCGTCCAGGACGTAGAGCACTCCGGTGGTGCGGTTGCGGACTGCGCGTGCCAACTGCACCCGCTGGCGCTCTCCGGTGGAAAGCGTCGCCGCCGCACGGTCCAGCGAGAGATACGACAGTCCCAGGTCCACCAGACGGCGGGCGGTATCCTGGAAAGACTCGCAGATGCGCTCCGCCATGGGCCGCATGGGCTCCGGGAGCGATGCCGGCACGCCTTTCACCCACTCGATAAGCTCCGAGAGAGTCATCTTGCAGGCATCCGCCAGATTGATCCCCCTCAGCAAAGGCGCCCGGGCGGCCTCGGAAAGACGGGTGCCGCCGCACTCGGGGCAGACATCCTCCTTCAGGAACTTCTCCACGCGCTTCATCCCCGCCTCGTCCTTGACCTTGGAGAGAGCGTTCTGGACGCTGTATACGGCGCTGTAGTAGGTGAAGTCCATCTCCGCGAAGCCGTTGGTTTTCTCGTTCTTGTAGATGATATGGCGCTTCTCCGCAGGGCCGTGGTAGACAATCTCCTTTTCCTCGGGGGTGAGGTCCTTGAAGGGGACGTCTGTGCGGACGCCCATCTCCCGGGCGATATCTTTCATCAGCGACCACATCAGCGAGCCCCAGGGCGCAACGGCTCCCTGGTCGATGGTCAGACTTTCGTCCGGGACAAGGGTGGATTCATCCACCGTACGCACTATGCCCGTGCCGCCGCAGCATCTGCAGGCGCCCTCGCTGTTGAAGGCCAGCTGCTCCGCGCCGGGGGCGTAGACCCGCTCCCCGCAGACAGGGCAGTAGATGGGTTGCTCGGCCGCAACATCCAGCGTAGGCTCCAGATAATGCCCGTTGGGACAGCGGTGGCTGGCAAGGCGGGAGAACATCAGTCGGAGGCTGTTGAGAAGCTCCGACATCGTGCCGAAGGTGCTGCGTATGCCCGGAACGCCCGGACGCTGATGCAGGGCGAGCGCGGCGGGGACATAGCGGACATCGTCGGCCATTGCGCGCGACGCCTGCGTCATCCTCCGTCTGGTGTAGGTCGAAAGGGACTCCAGATAGCGGCGGGATCCCTCGGCATACAGCACGCCAAGGGCCAGCGAAGACTTCCCCGAGCCGGACACCCCGGCTATCCCCACGATCTTCCCAAGCGGGATGTCAACGTCAATATTCTTTAGGTTGTGCGCCTTTGCACCGCGTATTTCTATCTTGTCCGGCATTTTGACCTGTAGCTTTGTCTGATAAAACGCGCAAAGTTACTCAAAAAGCGCGGAAAACCCTCCTATGCGTTCATCAACTTCTTGGTGTGATTTCTTCAATTGCGCATGATGCGCTCCTTTGGGACAGTTATTTAGGGGGCGGTGATATCAAAATCAGACGTCTTTTATAACGGATTCTACCACCTCGAAGAGTTTCTTGAAATTGGAGAAATCAAACTTATCGAATCCAGGAGTGTCAGTGTAGATATAATTGGCAAAATCTCGTTTCGGGAGAGCCACATTCTTATCATCTTCGTTCCAGACACTATCCGGAAAAACGAGCGGAAACTTCTCTTTCAACCTGTCGAAACTACCTTTCGGGGTCTTCTTGGCATATCTTAGCCCAGACTCCTTCAGATGGCGTCCGGTTTCCTTGTCGAACTCGTTGCTCAGATACAGCCGGTGCCCCTTGGCATCTTTTGTTGTAATCTCCCTGTCGGAAAAGTATTGCTCGATGCAAAACCTGTCAGCGCGTCCGTCCACTTTGGGCAGCACTATCGAATAAACGTTGTTCCCCCAATATTTGTATGGCTTTAACGGGTCGACGGCGTTATCGAGTATCTCCTTCTCATCACGGTCAAAAACGCAGATCACCTTTTGCGGCCACGGCATCATATTGGTCCTGCAAAAGCCGAGAAGTTTGCTGAAACCGACTCCCTCTTTGCCTTCATATTCCCTGAAAGCCAGATCAAGATCGAGGAACGATCCTGCAGCCTGCAACTTCTCCAAAGCCTTCTTCATATACTTCCAGTCCGTCTCCCCTTCCCCAAGGATGACAGGTTTTTCAGCATCAGCCAAATAAAGCCTGGTGGCCGAAAGGCTGGATACAGGATAAAGACGCACCAGTCTCTTCCGCAGTTTCTCATATACCCGGGAATCATACTCTTTGCTATCCTCCGCCCGATACTTCTTTATAAAACGGATGAATCCTATCTTGCCTTCCAGCTCAAACATAAATGCCCGCACCGGATCCGCCGGAGTCTTTTCGGTGCGGTACTTCGCATAATGCTCCTTTGCCGCTGCTTCAACCCCGAACTTTTCGCATGAATGCAGCATCGCCCGCACTTGCCGTACATAGGTCCTTCGCACATTGGTCCTGCTGGAATTCACAATCAGTCCGGTCACTTCCTGCCTGCTGTTCCTCTTAGCAAAACGGATCTTTTCGGGATTCAGTTCAAAACTGTTGTTCTTGAAGACATCCAGCAGCATGGAGGAAAGCACAAGATCACCATCTTCCAAATGTCCGATTTCCGGAGGGATGTCCTTCAGATTCGTAGAAATCGTTATATCATCGGCATATCGCGTATAAACGCACTTGCAGGAATTTGCGAGCTTGTACAAGTCGTTGTCAAGCTTCCAGCAAATGAAATTGGAGATAATCGGAGACGTGGGAGCACCCTGTGGAAGGGCATTTCCATAGCAACAGAGATTCGCCATCTCGCGCGAGAGACGTTCCCCGAACTCGAAAGGCTTGGCCATCAGCATTCCGCGCACACGGCCGAAATGGATAGAAGGGAAGAAATCCTTAATGTCCAGGTTGATTACCCAGCGCTTGTGCAGATGTTGCGCGGCGTTGGAGCGGATGCTCTTTGCTTTGCTGTAACCATGGACACAGTGCCTGTCAGGATACACGTCGAGCAAGGCCTTGGCCAGACGCGACTGCACCGTTTTCAACCTGGCATCCGGGGCCGTTATCGTCCTGACCCCTCCGCGTTTTTTGGGGATCTCAAACTCGGAATACCGATCTTCATCCTTGACCCGATAGATAATATAAGCCAGTTTCTTTGGCTGTACCTTGAGAAACCGGGCCAGAGAATCAAGATCATATACAGACAGTATTCCGGAACGCTCAGACATAAAAAAGGTATCTGTATACTATTCAACCTAAGGTGAAGGCAAGCGGAAACGCAAGCGCAATCGAGGTACACGGAAGGAACAATCTCCCGACATTCAAACAATCGTCGCAGGAACACAACGAAAAGTCAATTCCCATATACAGATACCTTTATAAGCTTGACAAAAATAAGTATTTATCGGCAATAATACACGAATTCAGTGTTCTATTCCTGATAAAAAACGCTTAAACTTTTCGACTTCTCGTTCATTACCTTCATAAATACCCCTGGTCATGATAAACTCCAGTGCCACTTTGTTGAACAATGTGCGGACATCAATACCACTTCTTCTAAAATTATCTTTTATCTGCATGGCCGAGTTCTCATCATAAGTGATAATAGTAATACGTCGAGTATTGGTTTTGCCTATTGGCAACGAGATCAATTTCTGGAAGAAATCCTTAAAATATGGGAAATCCATCCCGTTTATCGAGTGCCCGAAAAAAATGACGTTTGAGGCATTGTCAAGGTCCTTCAGCAAGTAAGTATACCGATAAAAGGGGTTGTTTGACTTGATAAGAAAAGTCAGTTGAGATGGCAATTGCAGAATGTCTTCCAGTTCGATGCCCAAAATAATCTGGTCATCTGGTTGCAACGAACCGTGAATATGGTACACCGTGGGAATATATTCTAAACCAAATCGCCTGCCAATTACATCCAAATCTGTGTAATTAAAAGAGTATATGCAGGGTGCTGAGCCACATTCTTCAAAAGAATGCAGCAATTGTCCGGCAACGCTATCCTTATTCTGGATAAAGCTTTCTTGCTCGTTTTTGATATACTCTCTAAGTGTTTCTGTCAGGATCTTAAATGACTCACGATACCCACTATTGTCGTAATTGTCACTGATTCTGCCTTTCAATCGGGTCGCCCCTTCCAACAGGCCCGATTCCATATCAAACCAATTGTGTGAGATACGGTACCGCTCCAAAGAAGTGCCCAGATACTTCTCCGGACAACTGTCTTTTACTGATTTCCACGTATCACTTTCCCAAAACTCGGAGTATCCTGTATGAAGCCCCAAGTCCAGGTCAAAGCCATTGCCCAATATCAGCAGATTCTGCGTCATCTTCTATTCACCTTTATACAGTCGTAAAGCATCCATGCTAAACGAGCGCTCAAGGAATGTACGGTCCTTGGCCGACCATACGCAAGTCACCTTATCCATGTCTATCTCGTTTACAGTCATCAAGACAGGATAACTTAGATAAGAATCACTTTTAAGTATGACAGTATCGCCAACCTTTAATTCAACTTTATTCTCCATAATACCAATTGTTGTAGATAGCTATACCGTAGCAGGAAAATGTCGTTTTAAAATCATCAAAATCGGTTTGTCATCCAAATAGTCTCCTTGAAATACTCATATAAAAACAAAGGGAAACCATTCAATACCGCAATTCTTTCCCCGTTGCATAGGTACTTCTCACACTGAGCTTTAAAAACATTTGACTGACTAACTATCTCTTTTATCGTAGGCAAATTATTATCTCCACTACACATATAATTTGCCTTTGAAGTATGCTGTTGCACTAACCATATCCAATTCTGCGTAACTCTGGTTACCTCCTTATTTCCGGGCCGACGGTGTCCGGAATCCGGCAATTCAATGGAGTCCATACTGCCGTAATAACTGAACTCACGCGCCAAAACCTTAAAAGAACGCTCCATACAGTCACTTCGGGAAATTGCATATTCTGCAAAATGCTCGTCCGGCAACTGTTTTGTATAGTATAGCGATTCCACCATAGGATAACTTATATACAGTTTTCCATTGTCGGTTTCATTATCAAACAATTCAAGCATTTCCTGCAGCCGCGCATTCATCTCCTTCAACATCAAATTGGTATTCTGGAAATCGTAGTCAAAGAAAAGATAGATTTCAGAGAAATCTGACGATTTAACGCCTGACGGCAATTGCGCATTGTTCTCCCGAAGAATAGAGACGATATCCCCCTCCCCGTCAAACTCCCTCAACTGTCGATACAACTCATATATATTGTTCCCAAAGGAGCAGACAAGTCTCTCCTCTTTCCCGAAGAATAAACGCTCAAGCGTCTTAAAAACCCTCGGTTCTCTTTCTGCTCCTTCAAAAACAAACAGTATCATACTTTAAAGGCGTCCCCCCTGAACATCTTTTCGATATTATGGCCAAAACGGAGTTCTTTATCCGTACAATCTACCAGTGGCTTAATCTTATTCTCATTGAGAATGAAGTTGCAGTCCGGCCTAAGCAGGTCGTTGGTCATCAGATAGGTATTGTGGGAAGACGTGAATACCTGGCAATCTTTTTGGAACAAGAACTTACATACCTCAAACGCCAATTTGAAGTGATAAAAAGCATCAAATTCATCGATAAAGACAAATGTGGCCTGCCCCATACGCTGCATCCAGAAGTATAACAGCTCAAGGGCCTTGGTTCCCGTAGAGATAATTGCCATAAACGGAATCCGCTTCTTGTCTATCTGACAGAAAAGAACCTTCTCCCCTGCCCTAGGCTGAGCAAACTCAAACTCCTGGTCGCTTACATTCCGCAAGAATCGGCGAAAATCGTCAATCAACTTATTCCGGATGATATACTCCTCTATCATAGAGACACCCGTCTCCAGGCCGATGAACTCCCGAACATCCAAATTACGGAACCAGAGCATTCCGTTTACAAACTGCTGCAGCTTAATCAAGTAATGATCGTGAGCCAGCGGAATAGACATCAATAGGAAATTAACAATTGGGATATTGTTTGCATTGTCGGCCAGATTTCGCTGCATTGTCTTATCAATAGGGAAAGAATCTGTATCAATAGTAAGTTTCCCTTCCGCTCGCTTGAAAACCGGTTTACCATCCACGATCATAGATTCGGCCGTAAGTATTCCCTGATAATTCTTAGAGTAACTGTACTCAACATCTTTCCCATCAAAGCGGAACAAATAATCGAACTCTACCTTCAAATTAATATCGCCAGCATAAGTAAAATTGGCATAGTAATCTGGTTTCATCCATTTTTGGGAGAGGTGGGTAACGATATCAAATACTGCCAGACTGAAATTTGTTTTCCCAGAGCCATTGGGGCCATAGATAATACCGTTTTTTATGATATCATCTTTGATGGCATAGAGGTTAAAACTGAAATTGCTGTGCCTGGTAAGGTCCAGCTCAATCTTATCCCTAAATCCCCGGAAATTTTTTGGCCCACCTGCAAACTTCCGTGGGGAAAGATTTTTTGTATAAAGTTCTGAATTAACTTGTGTGTTAATTATTCTTTTATTATCTTTGCCGTATGAATGTGAAGAAGAGAACAACTGTTGAGCTGCTGAACGAATCAGAGAAGGCCTCGCTGTATTCAATCAGCTTTGAGATGGATGGAACCACGGAGTTTGAGAAGTTCGTGGCAGAGTTTGAGATGAATGCAACCTATAACAGGGATTATCAGCGCGTCATTGCCGCACTCCAGGCTATACTGCGCATTGGTGCCCTTGAACGCTTCTTCCGCCCCGAGGGAGGCATGAACGACAGCGTGCAGGCACTCCCCATCGAGAGTGGAAAACTGCGTCTTTATTGCCTTAGACTTTCGGACCAGATCGTTATTCTGGGCAACGGCGGGGTGAAGAATACGCGCACATATGAGGAGGATCCAAAACTGTACGGTTATGTACTGGACCTCCAGAAGTTTGAGAAGATACTCAACGAAAACATTGAGAAGGGCTACGTAAGCATTGAAGAGAAAGAGCTCACCGGCATTGAGGATATCACGTTTGAAATATAGATACCGCAATGAGAAACAAGCAGGAATGGTTCAATGAGAAGATGGCGGCCGTATCTCCGGAGATCATATCCGAGGTGCAGCTGTCTGCCGATATCATTGCCCGCATCGACGCCATCCTGAAGCAGAAGAATATGACGCAGAAAGACTTGGCCCGAAAGATGGGGCGGTCGGAAGCGGCCATATCACGGTGGACGTCGGGCTTTCCCAACCTCACGCTAAAATCCATTGCCGAGATTTCCACCGCCCTTGGCGAACCCCTGATAAAGGTTACAGAATAAATGACTATATCCTTGTCATATTTCTTCGCTTCTAATGCTCTCCTCACAATCAGGGGGGGGGTATAATCGTCTTGTAATCAGTAATATATCCGAATCTTGTCGCGGGCTCCGCAAGGAGTTCCGCGGCCTTTTGCATGCCTGCATGAACAATAATTCAAACAACTCATAAAATTATGGAACTAAACAAAAAAGAAATGTACATTTCACCCGAGGCTAAGACCTTCGAGGTGAAGACCGAAGGCGTCATTTGCCAAAGTATTCCTGCGACAATGGATGGAACATGGACGGAGGAGAATATCTAACCAACAAAAACAGAAGAAGACAATGAAAACAAAGAATATCTTCAAGACCCTGGTATTGGCCGCAGTGCTTGTCAGCGCCTGCAGCAAAAATGACATTGCTGACGATTTTAAAGGCTATACCCTGCCCATCACCATCAACGTCACCCGCCAGGGCGACGCCGCCACTACCCGCGCCACTTACGACGGCGAGACCAAGAAGCTCTCCTTCAGCGCGGGCGACAAGCTGTTTGTCAAAGGGTCTTATCATGAGGGTGACTACACTTTTGCCGGCATGCTTGACTATGTGTCCGACGGAAAGTTCAGCGGAACCATTATTTCCCAAACCGAGTGGACAGGCACTATCGAAGAACTTCTCTCTGCAGATGGTGGTGCTAACGCCACGCTGCTGCCTGCAGGCTACGGAGAATATGGGTATTTTTCTATTGCAGATGAAGGTACCTATGAAGCTTATCTGAGCGAAAATTCTAACAAGGCGTTTGCCACCTCCAAGGCCACAGCCGTGGAGCAGTTCAGTTGGGAGTATGATGATTATTATTCCAGTGGTTTTGAACTGATACCTTCCAATGCCATCCTCAACTTTACCATCAACGGCTTGGATGCCAGCACCGAAGTCGATGTGTCGTTCTCGTATCCCCATTATCCTGCAGATATTGTCGTTTCCGGGAAGGTAACAACCGACGGTGACGGCACCGCTACATTTGCTATCGGCATAATATATGGTAACAACTTGAAAGACTGCACCCTGACGGTGGACGGCAACAACATCGCGCTGCCAACGAAGACAGTCGAGGCAGGCCACATCTACAACATCAGCAGGAGCGCTCTAGGCCACGCCCTCTCTGCCTCAGTTGTTGGCGAGATCGTGGGTAGCGACGGCAATGCATATGCCGTAGCCTACAAGGACAACCTGCCCTCGGGCGTGACCGCTGCGGGCATGGTGGCCTACAAGAACGGTTCTAACGGTCTGGTTATCGCTCTGGCCGATGAAGCCAACACAATGAACTGGAGCACGGCCACCGGCGCAAGCGGAGCTGCTGCTCACACGCCAGTCGTCACCGGCGGCACATGGAAGCTGCCCAGCAAGGCTGAGTGGAACCAGATGTTCGGGGACGACGCCGATACCGACATCGCAAATTACTTCAATCTGAACTTTTATATCAGCACCGCTGGAGGCACAGATTTGCAGGACGGCTACTACTGGTCGTCTACGGAGTCCGAAGGTGAAATCGCCTACGTGGAACTCGACTGTGGCTCTGCCTACTGGTACAACAACGGCTATGAGGACGAAGACCGCCGTGTTCGCGCCTGCCTCGCTTTTTAACCTATTTATCCATTAACCAATATCTATTTTAGCCGCGATAGCGGCTGCGGATAATACAGAGGAGGGCGCTCTGCCGCCACGACTCGCGGACAGAGCCGCCCTCCTTTCTACGAAAGCAACAAAGCGGTCCCGTGTGGCCGCTTTTGCTGTTTCAACTACATCCAGCCATCCCATGGACAATACATCTATACGGGCACAATTGCTCGAGCACTTCCTCAGCTTCTTTCTGCCTGAGGGCATATTGGACTATTTCGAGTTAGTGTGGGCGGAGAGCCAGTCCCTCGACAGCAGGGAAAGCAAGAAGGACATCTTGTATACCGGGACGCTGCACATGTATCTGGACGAACGCGATAACCGCACCAAAGAGATGCAGGATCTTCGCCCGAATGGGTTCACGGAGGAGACTGTTATCAGTGATTTCCCTGTCCGGGACAAAAAGCTGACCCTGCACATCCGCCGCCGCAGGTGGCTTACTCCAGATGGTAAAAGCGTTATCCTGAGCATGTATCCGCTCGTTGCCGATGGCACCCGTTATTCCGCAGAGTTTGCGGCTTTTTTAAAAGAGGGTATTGGATACGACCCCGGTGACGGCACGTTGCCTTGGTAAGTTCTTCTTTGCGGACGGAGACAACCTTGAGCGTTCCTATAAACATTCATTGAGCGACTTCCCGGAGTGGGAACAACTGGAACATGCTCCCGACTGGATCCTTCTTCCGGAGAATATCGGCGAACGGCTGAGCATAGACGAGACCTCGTTGCAGGATGATCTCTTCACATTCCTGTCGAACAAGGAAGGTCATTGCAAGAAGGGGACGATTGTGGCTGCCGTCCGTGGCACAAAGGTCAAGGATGTCGTGGGGGTCCTGCTCGGGATACCGGAAGCGGAACGCCTGAAAGTCAAGGAAGTGACCATGGATCTGTCCGAAGGAATGGCGGATATCGTAGCGCAGGCCTTTCCAAACGCGACCATCGTCCTGGATTGCTTCCACATCATGCAACGCTGCAATGATGCCATTGAGGAGATGCGCCTTCGCTGCAAGCGCGAAGCACAGGCCAAAGTCCGCAAGGAGAAAAGCGAGTTTAAGAAGCGTCAGAAGCGCAACGCCGCTCATCGCAGATGGTACCGCAAGACGCATCCCAAGAAGTACAAGGGCAAGACCCGTGGCCGCAAACCAGCCCGCAAGAACGAGCAGTTCAAGCCGGCGAAGCTCAGTACCGGAGACACGCTGGTGGAACTGCTCACAAGAACCAAGTATGCACTGACACAGACCCCGGACAAATGGAGCGAACGGACGAAGGAGCGCATGGCGCTTCTCTTTGCGAAGTATCCCAAAATCAAGCAGTCCTATGACATCGTCAACAAACTGAGGAGCATCTTTCGAAGTAAAACCTTGACCAAGGACACGGCCAGGGAGAAACTGCACGACTGGTACAAGGTCGTCAATCGCTGCACAATACGCGAAGTCAAATCGGCAAGGGATGCCATAAAGTCCAGGGAGGACAATGTTCTGAACTACTTCATTGCTCGTTCAACGAATGCCTCTGCCGAATCGCTCAACTCGAAGATGAAAGCCTTCCGCGCTCAACTCAGAGGGGTATCAGACCTGCCCTTCTTTATGTACCGCTTATGCACTATCTTCGGATAAGCTCCCACGGAAGTTTGCAGGTGACCCAATTTTTTACAGAAAACTTAGCAAGCATAGTGCCAATGTTTGTAATTTTGTGCAAATATATAAACTATTTTCATATATCCGTAATTTTTTTACGGAAAATTCGATTTATTTGATACAAAAAATCCGAGGCCTTAAGACCTCAGATTTCAATCAAACATATTGACCCGTATATCCGGGGATATTATTATTGATAC
>R22__coassemble_898_pt1 | contig 16709 bp, 17 predicted proteins | sample R22__metabat2_high_PE_057 | metagenome-assembled genome bin R22 | reverse complement strand
GCGCCTTCACAATCTTACACCCTTGTTGCACTGTTCACTTGAATCGGGGTATTATCCTCACCCTCCTCCTTCTGATTTCCTGCACCCCAACTCTGCAGGAAAGTGCATACTGGCAGATGCGGGGGCTGGTGCTTTCTACCAAGGAACTTGCGGAGGTGGACTGGCCAGCGCTTGCGGCGCGCAGCGGCATCAATACCATAGGCACGCACATTACGCCCTCCGAGGTCCTGGCGTTCCTGGAGAGCCCGGAAGGCCGCAGGTTCACGAAGGACTGCCGACGTTATGGCATCACGGTCGAGCACCAGCTGCATGCGATGGCGGAACTCCTTCCGAGGGATCTCTTCGCGCAGGATTCCACCATGTTCCGCATGGACGGGAACGGCCGCCGCACCCCGGACGCAAACCTCTGCGTCCATTCCGCGAAGGCCCTGGAAATAGTTGCGCAGAACGCGGCGGCACTCGCGAAGAGGCTGAAGCCCGGCAATCACCGCTACTACTTCTGGCTCGACGACAACCTCCCCGTCTGCGCCTGCCCTCTTTGCCGGGAGTATCTCCCCAGCGAACAGGCCCTGATTGCGGAGAATGCCATGCTGCGCGAGATACGCAAGGTAGATCCCCGGGCGAAACTCGCTCATCTGGCCTACTCCTCCTTCCTGGAACCCCCGCACAAGGTGGCGCCGGACGAAGGCATCTTCCTCGAATTCGCGCCCATCTACCGCTCCTGGGACGAGCCCCTCTACCATGAGGATGTACTCTGCCCGAGGGGATATCCGGTGAGCAACGGCGACAATCTGCGGGCACTCGAGGCCAATCTGGAAGTATTCTCCGCCGAAGATGCGGTAGTGCTGGAATACTGGCTGGATGCCTCGCTTTTCAGCAGATGGAAACGCCCTTCGGTGGAACTTCCGTGGCGCGAGGATGTCTGCCGTTCGGACCTCGCCAAATATGCCTCCTACGGCCTGCGGAACGTTACATCCTTCGCGGTCTACATGGACGCGGAGTACTTCAGCCGCTTCCCGTCGACCGCTCCGATAGAGGAGTACGGCAGGCTTCTGGGTGGCCAGAAGAATATCCGCGGCCTGCATGAATGGTGGCAGGGACTTGTCGATTCCACCTCCGTATCCATCTTCCGGGATTCCTCGCAGATACACTTCATCTTTGATGTCCGCGACTCCACCCCCGTTTTCAACGACGACCCGGACGAAATGTCCGTAAACCCCTGTGACCGTGCGGAGGTTTTCATCAGCTGCGACCCGCAGATGCAGCGCTACTACTGCTTCGAGATCGACCCTCAGGGGAAGACCATGGACTACTCCTGCTCATTCTACCGCAAGTACGACTACGCCTGGAGCGGAGAGCAGAGCGTGCAGGCGCATCCTGTCGAGGGCGGATACCACGTCGAGGCGGCATTCAGCTGCGATTACCTGCGCCGGCTGGGATTGCTGCAGGAAGACGGCAGCATGCTCATAGGCTTCTATCGCGGAGATGCCGTCCGGCCCGGGGAGATCACCTGGTACTCCGCCGTCAACCCCGGCACCCCCGAACCCGACTTCCACGTCCCGGAAAGCCTTTTCATACTGAAATAACTGCAACGAGTGCTCCCGGTCGTACAAAAAGTGTAGGACCGGGAGCATTTTCGGCCTTTTTTGCTCCCGGTCGGTCATTTTCTGTAGGACCGGGAGCACCTGTCAATCCAAATTATACGAAATGCAAAGCGGATTGTATGAAATAAAATTTGACATTGTCATAAAATAAAATATATTTGTGGCACAACAATAAACTGATAATCAATATGAAAACCTTTAAGAGAATCCTTCTGGCAATGATTCCCGCGCTTCTTTTCGTGTCCTGCGGCGAAACGAACCCGAACGATCCCGACAACGGGGGCAGCGGCGGGAACGGTGGAAACGACAAGACCGTCATCCGCGTTGTAGAAGCGCTGCCGCTCTACGAGCTGGCGGCCGACAAGGACACCGCTCTGATAAGCTTCAGTGCTACTCTCGATGAAAAAGATGCTGACTGGACCATCTCTACCTCAGCCGACTGGTGCAAGGTCGAGCCCGCATCCGGCACAGGCTTGGGAGAAGTGAGCATCATAGTGGCAGACAACCCCACCGCAAGCGAGCGCAAGGCGGATGTAGTTATAAAATCCGGCAAGAAGGAGCAGACCCTGAAAGTCTCCCAGAGCCTCTATGCCGGCGCCTTGCCGGACGAGCCTTGGTTCAGCAAGTCTTATATCGAACGCACCGACAGGGAGAAAGCAGGCTTCCGCGGTCCGGTAAAGAGCTGGTGCGAAGTTACTTACACTACATACCACAAGTACTTCTACGACGAGGCCGGGCACCTTGTGAAGGAAGAATACCACGATACTTCCAATAACAGCGTCGAACTCCGCTGGGTGCACAGCTACGACGCGCAGGGCCGCCGCATCAAGTCCGAGCAGAGTTACGGCTCCGAGGTCCAGGGCGGCAGAGTGTTCACCTATGAGTACAACAATCCTGGCAAACTCGTGGCTACGAATTCATTCAACTGGATTGAATATGAGGACGGATGGATCAACGGCAAAGACTTCCCTATGTCTGTATGGAAAGACCTGTCCGCCATCCATTATGTCGACGATTCTCCAGGCTATTATGAACGCAGTGACATTGCGTTCGAGTTCCAGTCCGACGGCAGCCTGACGATGACCGAGACATACAATCGTGAACGTGACGGCAGCAATCCCAATGTGTCCGTCTATCATATTGTCTATGAGAACGGACTCCCTGTATCCTGTGCGGAGAGCAAAGTCGCCGTCACATACGATGCAAAGGGCCTGCCCGCCACGCTTAGTACCGAGGACGGCGCCAAGACCTGGACCTTCCTGGGGCATTCCCGCGTGCTGCTTGCCGCCACAATGGAAGAGCCCAAGGCACAGGGAATGGTCGCCTGCTTCTGGGCGAACTACAGCTACAACTCCAACGGCGACAAAACCCGCTTCGAGCGCGCATATTTCTCCGCCGACCAGGTCTACAACGACTATTTCGGCAAGTATTTCTACGACTCGCACGGCAACTGGATTCAGCGCGAAGAAATCACCGAGCCCGCCTTCCAGCACGGCCAGCATTTCCCTGAGACCATAAATCGCGAGATAGAATACTACTAGTTCATCCTCTTTCCGAACAGATAGTACTTCTGGTCGCCGAACCACAGGACTCCTTCTCCATTCAGCGCAGTGTAGCTGGTGTAGAAGGAGTTTCCCGTATCTCTCGGAGAGAACAGCGCCGGCTCCCCGAACCATACCGGCTGACGGGCTCCCGGCACGAAACGCCCGTCCCGTTTGTAGAGCGGACCCCTGTTCTGATACGAGGTTATGCCGTTGAAGTCGAAGGTGTCGTGCACCATTATGAAGTATCTGCCGCTGCCGGCCTCGGGCCCTGCATAATCGTAAATCGGGCAGGGGGAGCATGGCTGCAGTATCGCCGGTCCGTCGTCGCTCGTGCGAAGTATCTCCGGGCGGGCCCAGCTGCGGCCGCTGTCGCTGCTCACCGACCAGATAGGATGCCCGATGGAAGTGCGCATCACCGCGAATAGCCGTCCGTCCGGAAGCTTTACGATGCAGGCCTCTTCGGTGTGGAAGCCTTCGCGCGACATGTACTCGTGGTCGTTCTTCACCTTGCCCGAATCGAAGGCCTGCTCTTCCGTATTGAAGAATGAGATCCTTATATCGCGCACCTCGGGGTCTTCATCGATGTTGTCGTACTGCCAGATTTCCACCCTCGCGACGCCGGCAGAGTCGTAGCGGGAACATCCCGCGAGATAGCGTCCGTCCTGCCCGAGGCGCAGCGGCCTCTGCCACATGCACCACCTGGGAGGCAGGTTCGGATCCGCCGGGTCGGCGGAGAATCTTCGAGGGAAGGGGACGATTTCGGGGTCCGACCAGGTGGCCCCGCCGTCGTCGGAATAGCGGCCCATCATGATTCCGCAGAGATGCTTCTTGACTGTCGTTTCCTGGTTCCACAGGCAGTAGAGCCTGCCGCTGCGGCTCAGCATCGGCTGCTGCCATGCTGCGACGGGCTTCGGATCCGCAAGAGTCTCCGATCCGGCTATCACCACCGGCTCCGTCCAGCTTTTCCCTCCGTCCGCACTCTTCGAGAACACCACATGCTCGTCGTCCGCAGCCTCGTAGGTCCCTTGCGTCCAGAAAGCGTAGAGCATCCCCTTCGAACTGTCTTCCAGCACATGGAAATGATCGTTGAAGGAGTCTCCAATCCTGCGCGGATCGCGATCCTTGTCGGTGCGTCCCTGCCGGGGGATGAACACTTCGAAATCGTGCGGGATCAGGTTGCGGTTCAGCGACGGGTCGAGATAGTGCCAGTAGAAGTGGTCCGGCCAGCGCTGCCGGTAGTTCCCCGTGTCGCTGAAGTGCCTGGCCATCGCTTCGTCGGCGGTGGCATAGCGGTGGCAGACCTCGGGCGATTTCGTGAAAATCGTCCACTGGCTCTGGTTGGCTGCGTCCTGACCGGGGAGCCCTACCCAAATCACCGATCCCTTTTCGGGCGGATAGGCGGGGTTGAGGGTGAAGATGGTGGTCAGGGCGGTGTGCTCGTTGCAGATGGGCTCCACCGTCAGCAGTTTCGAGAGATCCCTGCGATGGAATTTCCTGACCGGCCTGCGCGAGAAGGCGGTCTTGTCGCCCAGGATGGCGTTGCCGAAGAAGAACTCCTGCGCAATCCTGTGACGCCTGAGGTTATGCAGGTCCTTGAGGGTTGAGGGATCCGAGTAGGCCAGGCGGAAGTTGAATGCTCCGTCCTTCAGCGGCCTGTACCATCCGCGCTTGCGGGCGTACTTGATTATGTCCTTGCTGCCCAGGAAGTTGAGGCTGTCTTTCAGATTGATCTTCCCTATGGTGTAGTAGTTCGGGATGGTGGCGATATGGTCGTCCGGTACGCGCTGCGCCACCCAGTGCCGGCCCTTCACCACCGCCACTATCCATCCCTCGTTCCGGTCGGCCACCAGATACGAGCGCCCCGAGTCGGCGTAGCCGTAAGTCTCTACCAGTCTGCCTATTATGTGCACCGCCTCCCGTGCGCTGCGGGCCTTCTGGATGGCGGTGGTGCGGATTTCGTACACCAGGCTGCCTTCCGCGCTGTCTTCGCGCGAGAGGCACTGGTCGGAACTGATGCACACCCCGTATTCATTTATGAAACTGTCGCCCGACTTCTGCCCGGGAAATTCGAACCAGAGGCAGGCGCTGCGGTCCTCGTTCGCGGGGACATTGTAGATGTTGAGCATCTGTTCGCCCCACTGGTCTTCGTTGTGACCGAGATAAACATAGCCGTCGGTCGTGGCGTTCCGCCCGGCGATGATGCCGAAGCAGAGGATTGCGGCAAGTAGGTTCATTATTCAGAAAGGATTATGGCCCAGGCATCTACGACAGACCGTTCGTATCCGTCCGAGGGCTTGTTGCGGATTTCGAATTTGTCGGAAGACGGGTTCTTCACCAGCAGTTGGGTGGAGCCGCCTCCGTCGAGATTAGCGGCGCGCTCGCATCCGAAAGCCTCCAGGATGCTTCCCATGTCGTCGTATGTCATACCATCGGACACGCCTTCATTCCTGCCGTCTACGCAGAAGAAGTACAGGAACCCGTCCTTCGTGTATCCGATGGCAGTACGAGGATGCCTGTCGTCAGCGGGCCACGATGAGTTGTCCACCTGTTTCCCGCCCCATACCAGCATTATGCCTGAACCGGTGACCTCGGGCACCTCGTAGGTGGCTTCGGTGTATGCGGAGCTGTAATCTATGCTCATCTTCCTGTCCTTGCCGTACGCCACGAAACTGATGCCCTGCTTGTTCCACGCCGGGCTGAAACTCGAATTGTAGACAAAGCCTTCGCTGTGCACAGGACCTCTGGGAACAAGGGTCTTGGTGTCCCAGAAATCAGCATTTATCATTGCCACTACATTTTCGCCCTTTCTCTCCGAGATGTTGGCCATGTATGAAAGGGTGGACATAGGCCACGGCCCTGTCGGGATGTCTTTTATGGCGGAAGATATGTTTACTTTTGCTTCGAGTTTCTCATTTGTGAGGTCAGTGGTGACAACGAAGATGTTTTCCTTCTGCCCGGTGGTGAGCGTGACGGTCAGCTCCGTTTCTTCGACGCCTTCCGCGAGCTCAAGCTTCGAGGAAGAAAGTAGTTCTTTTACTATGCCGGCCTTCTTCACCAGTTCCGACAGATCCGGCAGGTCCCGCTGTACGGCGGGTTCCGGTTCCGGATTCTCGTTATTGTTGTTCTCTACCTTGCCGCAGGCAGCACAGAGCAGGGCGATTGTCAGGATGAATGCAAGTCTGTATGTTTTCATAAGTTATAATTTTATCAGTCCGAGTCCGGGCCTGTCCGGAAGGACAAGTTTTCCGTCGTTGAGGGTGACCCCTTCGAAGAGGTCGTTGCTGATCAGCAGATTGCCGTCGAGGTCGGCGAAGTCTGCGAGAGGGGAGAGATGTGCCGCGGCTGTCACGGCGCAGGAGGTTTCCGTCATACACCCCAGCATCACCCGCATCCCTTCGGCGCGGGCGTAATCCGCCATCTTCCTTGCTTCGCGCAAGCCGGTGCACTTCATAAGTTTGATGTTGATGCCGTGGTAGGCCCCCTTGATGGCGGGTATGTCCTTCAGTCTCTGGATGGCTTCGTCGGCATAGATGGGTAGGGGGGAGCGTTCGCTGATCCAGGCGTTGTCGTCGAGGCGCTCTTTCGCCATCGGCTGCTCCACCATCACCACCCCCTGCTCCTTAAGCCAGAATATCTCGTCCAGGGCCCTCTGCCTGTCTTTCCAGCCCTGATTGGCGTCCACCGCAATCGGCAGGTCGGTGACGCTGCGTATGGTGCTGATCATCTGCTCGTCGTTGTCCAGGCCCACCTTGACCTTGAGGATACGGAACTTCTCCGCGCATTCCTCGGTTTTCTGCCGGACAACTTCCGGGGTGTCGATTCCTATGGTGAAGGTGGTGCAGGGGGCCTTTGCCGGGTTCAGGCCCCAGATGCGGAACCATGGCTGGCCGAGGAGTTTGCCCACGAGGTCGTGCAGGGCGATGTCCACCGCCGCCTTCGCCGCCGAATCTCCTTCGGAAAGAGAATCTATATAAGTGAGGATGTCCTCCAGCTGGAAGGGGTCCGGGAACGGTTCGAGATGCACTTTCTTCAGGAAGGCGCAGACGCTTTCGGTAGTTTGTCCGAGATAGGGAGGCATTGAGGCCTCGCCGTAGCCCGTGAAGCCGTCGTAGTCGATACGGACCTGCACGTCGGGGGTCGTCTTTCGGGAATAGCTTGCCACGGTGAAGGTGTGGCGAAGCTGCAGTTCGTACGGCTCGAAACTCAGGCGCATCCTCTCCTTGCCCCCAACCTTGTATGGTCTTGGGGTGGTGGTGGCGCCTTCCGCTCCGCTTGGGTTGCCGCAGGCCTGCAGGCCTCCTGTCAGCGCGATTCCGGCAAGCCCTGCCGTCTGGAGAAAGGCCCTGCGTTTCATTGCTCAGGTTTTTCGTTCAGCAGCTGCATAGCCGCATCATAGTCCTCTTCGTTCACCTTTACTTCCACTGGGCTCACGAAGCCCAGCGAAGGGTAGGAGGAATCGGCGCCGAACACGCCTGCGGGAATGCCGTTCTCTCGCAGCATGCCGGCAGTGATTTCGGCCTGAAGGCGGTCGTTGAAAGTGGAGACAGTCTTGAATTTTTGGGTATCTGTTTTCATATCGTGGTTTATTCCCCGCTGTGGGGTATCTGCGAATAAAGATAGGTATTTTTTCGGAATATTCATCCGGCCGGGCCCCTGCGGCTCCTGCCCCTGCTGCCGGCAGGCCTCCCTGCGGCTGCCGGAGTCATTCCCGTCCTCGCCAGAAAAGGCTCGCCCGGAAAAGCTCCGGCCAGCCATCGCAACGCCCTCGCACCCTGCCGGCAGTCTTTCCGACTGTCTCGTCCCCTGCCGCCGGCAGACCTCCCTGCGGCTGCCGGAGTCATTCCCGTCCTCGCCAGAAAAGGCTCGGCCGGAAAAGCTCCGGCCAGCCATCGCAACGCCCTCGCACCCTGCCGGCTGTACAAGGTCCCCAGGCTAACGTGAGACCTTGTACGGAGACTATTGCCGGAGGTCATTTATTTGGTTGCATTTTGGTTTTATTTTATATATATTTGCAACCAAAAAGAACTATTATGGCACAAACTGCATTTACCGTCCGTATGGACTCGGAAACCAAGAAAAGATTCGACGAACTTTGCAAAGATTTCGGGATGAGTGCGAATACAGCATTCAATATTTTTGCACGTACAGTAGTCAAACAAGAAAAAATCCCATTTGAGGTGGAATCTGAAAAAGAAAGACAAGAGAGAGAGGGAGCAAGGAAACTTGGTTTGGCTTTGATGGAACTTAGAGAAGACGCACAAAGGCGTGGCCTTCCGGAAATGAGTCTGGAAGAAATCAATTCTTTTATTAAGGAAGTGAGAGAAGATACTAAGAGAAACAAAGGGGAATAATATGAAATACTATGCAGTTATAGATACTAATGTATTGGTATCATATCTCCTGACTCATAATGCGGGATCTCCAATAGTGAAAATTGTCGATGCTATTCTATCTGGTAAGTTGAAACCGATGTATAGCGATATGATTCTTGATGAATACGACAATGTGTTGCGTCGGGAAAAATTCGGTTTTAGTCAGGATAAAGTAGCGGAAACTATCGAGTTGATAAAAAACAACGGCATAAATTGCACTCGTAAAACAGTTGCTGATATCTTCCCGGATCCAGATGATATCGTATTCTACGAAGTCGCTATGTCAAGGGAGGATTCATACCTGGTCACGGGTAATCTGAAGCATTTCCCCAAGAATGGCAGGGTCGTGTCGCCTGCGGACATGCTGTACATCATCGAATATGGTGAAAAGGGAACGTGCGTCCTGAATGAGACGGCAAGTTCATACTATCTGCCTGTTTCACTCGAAGAGATCAACGCGGTGATTCGAGAGTACAGACAGACAATTTAGTTTATTTCCCGGCCGAAAGGTATTCTTTCAGCGCATCTACATAGATCTTGAAAGCCTCCTGGCCTGCCGGGGTAATCCTGCAGGCAGTGCGGGGCATCTTGCCTTTGAAGCCTTTTTCCACCTCGATGTAGCCTGCGCCTGCGAGTTTGTCTATCTGCACGCTCAAGTTCCCGGAAGTGGCGCCGGTCTGTTTTTTCAGATAGGTGAAATCGGCTTCATCGGCCCCGGCCAGGATGGACATCACCGCCAGCCGGAGCTCGGAATGAAGGATAGGGTCTAACTTGGGGAACATGGGCTACTTGTACTGAAGTTTCATGATAATCCCGGTCACAAGGAGAAGGACGCCACCCAGTGTGAAGATGAGAATCTGCGCCTCGCTCTTCACCAGCAATGCGAAGATGGCACCGCCTACACCGAGGAGAAAACCGGCGATGATAATGGGCCAATTCTTCAGCATGACGCCGGAAATGCATTCGGCCAGTCCGAGGATGATGACAATGATCAGCGTCACGTGCATCGGGACGACAAAAACCGCTATGGCGCTGAGCGCAAGGGAGAAAGTGCCGAACACTGACCATACTCCGCCGAGCATCTTGCTTACCTCATTCTGGGGTATGGGAGTATTACTCTTGCCCACCAGGGCCGCAAGGGGGTAGCCGATGACCGGCATGGCGAACCATAGGAAGTTCCATTGAGGTTTGCCTGTGAAATGCCATAGGAGATAGATGGCGAGGGAGGTTGCCGTGAGCAGAATGCCCCAGAGCACGAAGTACTTGGCGCTATTCCTCAGGATGTCATTCCTGCTTTTGTTGAGGGATTCGGAGATGAGCTGAAGGCTCTCATGAGCCGTCATTTCTTTGTTTTGTTCCATTGTATCAACTGTTTAACGTGTTTTGCGGCCAAGCCAAGCTGCGCAGTCTTCCTTAGCCACGGTGCAAATATAAACAAATTTATAATATAAACCAAATTTTGAACATTTTTTTTTCGATGGAACTGGTTCAACGAAGCAAAATAACTATGTCTCTGCCATGAGTTTGTTCCGGAATTTGGCGGTTTTTCGGAACAAAAGTGGTTTTTTGAGAGGTTTGTTCCCGAATTGACCGGTTTTTCGGAACAAAGTGGCGAATTCCAAGTTTTTCGTGGGGGAGGCGGAGCGCATCCCCCCTTCTCTCCGGGATTTCGTCGGGCCAAAGGCCCTCCGACATCCCTCGGTTACCGAGAGCAATGCAAATCCGGGTGCGTGGCTGCGCCACTCTTTTCGCGCACCGCCGCACTCTTATGAAAGCAAGCTTTCAACGGGTGCGTCGTCACGCAAAAACGCCGCACTGTCGTGCGGCGCCCATATTTGCATTGCATTGCGCGGTGAGAGAGGGATTCGAACCCCCGGTACGTTGCCGTACACCTGTTTTCGAGGCAGGCTCCTTCAACCACTCGGACATCTCACCAAAAGGACTGCAAATATAGTAATTTATTTGCAATCCCAAAATTCCTACATCCTCTTCACTTTGTCGAGGAAGGCGCGGACGTGCTCGGTATACTCCTCTGGATGCTTTGCGTAGGAGTTGGCGTGCACTGCTCCTTCGGCGACCCACATCTCCTTGTAGCCGTGGATCTTGGCGTCGTAGTTCTTCTGCAGGTGGCTGAAGGGCACGAAGTCGTCGGCGTCACCGTGGATGAAGAGCATCGGCCTGTCGCATTTGGCAAGCTGTTTCACGCTGGAAGCCTCCTTGAATCCCCAGCCGTAACGGCTCTTGCACACGATCGATGCGGAATTCAGTATGGGGAACGGCGGCAGGTGGAAGGAGTCCTTCAGGTTGTGGGCAAACTGGTCCCAGACCGATGAGTAGCCGCAGTCTTCCACGAAGGCGCGGATGTACGGGGGCAGTTCGTCGCCGCTCATCATCATGGTGGTGGCTGCGCCCATCGACACGCCGTGCACAACCATGAAGTCGTCTTTCCAGATATCATGCGCCACCTCGGCCCACTTCTCCACATCGTAGCGGTCGAGCCAGCCCATCTGCGCAGCCTCGCCCTCGGAATAGCCGTGGTAGGGGAGGTCAGGGAAAAGGACGTTGTAGTTGAAGGTGTCGCGGTACATCCTGACGAGATACAGGAACACGAAGTGGTTGTCGGTGTAGCCGTGCACCACGATGGCGGTGCCGGCGGCTGCGGCGGGATTCTTCGCGCTCACGTAGGCTGCATAGACTTTGCGGCCGTTGTATCCGGTGATGGTCGTGTCTTTCAGGATGCCCTGCGCCTTGAGGCCGTCGTACCAGGCGGTACTGCCCGGCATGAGGGAATCAGCCTTGTGGCGCGTGCGCTCGATATCGTCCACACCGTGAGGCGTGGGCTTAAGGGCGTAATTGCACATGAACTTGCCGGCGAGGCAGGACTGCATCAGCGGCAAAAGGATAATGGCCAGCAGGGACCATGTACGCAAGTGTTTCATAATTGGTTATTCTGTGTTATTATTGTGCTACAAACTGATAAATGATATACCCCTGCTGCCGGTCGGGGGCGGTGGTGCTCATCGAGAACTTCGACATCCTCGCAGCACGCACGGCAAAGGAACGCAGGCAGCCGTCGGCGGCGGAACTTCCGTCGTCGACCTTGGCTCCGGTCACAGTTCCCTGACGGTCTACGGTGATGTTCACCCGGACTTCTCCGGCTCCTATGCAGCGGTAGGCGGGAATAGGCAGGCGGCTTGCCTTGCGGCCCTCAAGTTCGTACGAGAGCACGGAAGGGCCGCTGTATTTAGGTTCCTCCCGCGGCTTCTCCTTCTTCGGCTCCGGGGCTGCCACGACGCTGTTGTCCTCCGGAATCTCGAATGGCGTCTGCAGGTCGTGCTTCAACTTCTCGGCATCCTTGTAAAGCTGCTCCGCATCTTCTGCGGAATGGCGGTCGTCTTTCAGCGCCGAACGGTCCACGGCGATGTTGCGCACCGGTTCGTATCCGCCGGCGAGCATCTCGTTGAGCCGGTCGTTGATGGCCTTCTTCAGATCCAACTCCTTCTTAAGCTTCTCAACCTGTTCGAGTTTGGTGAAATCCAGCACGAAAGAACTCTCCTTTTTAAGGACGGCACCGAGTTTGACACCCATCAGGATGATGAGTATCAGCAGGTGTACGATTATGGTGATGTACAGGCCTGCGCGGTCGTCCTTGGAGATGCGCATGCTACTGCTCGCTCCTCTTCTCCCTGCGGAGAGCCTTCTCGACTGTGTTGAGGATCATGCCTATTGCCACGCGGTTGTGACCTCCCTGGGGGATGATGATGTCGGCGTAGCGCTTGCTGGGCTCGATGAACTGCAGGTACATGGGCTTCACCGTCTTGCTGTAACGCTCGATGACCCATTCCACGTTCTTGCCCCGCTCGCGTATGTCGCGGGCCATCACGCGCATCAGGCGGTCGTCGTCATCGGCGTCCACGAAGAGCTTGATGTCCATCTGGTCCCGCAGTTTCTTGCAGGTGAAGATGAGAATGCCCTCGATGATGATCACGTCGGCCGGATTCACGGTGACGGTTTCAGTCTTGGACCTGGAGCAGCTGATGTACGAGTACACCGGCTGGTGCACGGTCTTCCCCTCCTTGAGCTCGGCGAGCTGCTTGCACAACAGATCCCAGTCGATGGCGTCCGGGTGGTCGAAGTTCTGATTGCGCTTCTGCTCGTCGGTAAGGTTGCTGGAATCCTTGTAGTAGGCATCCTGGGGGATGACCACCACATCTTCCTTGAGTCTGTCCTTGATGGCCTTTACGACCGTCGTTTTGCCGGAACCGGATCCGCCGGCTATTCCAATTACCAGCATATACTAGAATTCTGCGTTTTTCGGAGTTCTCGGGAAAGGAATGACGTCGCGTATGTTCTGCATGCCCGTGACGAAGAGCAGCAGTCTCTCGAATCCGAGGCCGAAGCCGCTGTGAGGGCAGCTTCCGAAACGGCGGGTGTCGAGATACCACTCGAGGGTGCGGTGGCTCATTCCGAGTTCGTCGATGCGTGCGTTCAGCTTCTCGAAGCTGGCCTCGCGCTCGCTTCCGCCGATGATTTCGCCAATCTTCGGGAAGAGCACGTCCATTGCGCGCACCGTCTTCCCGTCCTCGTTCTGCTTCATGTAGAAGGCCTTGATGTCCTTGGGGTAGTCGGTGAGGATGACCGGGCGCTGGAAGTGGTTCTCCACCAGATAGCGCTCGTGCTCGCTCTGCAGGTCCACGCCCCAGCTGACGGGATACTCGAACTTGTGCCCGTCTGCCACGGCCTTCTCGAGGATCTCGATGCCTTCGGTGTAGGTGAGTACCTTGAATTCGGTGTTCACCACGCTTTCCAGACGGGAGATGAGCTCGGAGTCATAGCGGTCGTTGAGGAATTGGAGGTCGCTCCGGCAGTTGTCGAGGGCGTAGCGCACCAGGCTCTTGATGAAGTCTTCTGCGAGGGCCATGTTGTCCTTTATGTCGTAGAAGGCCATCTCGGGCTCTATCATCCAGAATTCCGCAAGGTGGCGGGGAGTGTTGGAGTTCTCGGCGCGGAAGGTCGGGCCGAAGGTATAGATTTCTCCGAGTGCGGTGGCGCCGAGCTCGCCTTCAAGCTGTCCGCTGACGGTGAGTGAGGTCCTGCGGCCGAAGAAATCCTTGCCGTAGTCTATTCCTCCCTTCTTGTCGCGGGGCAGGGGCGCGTTGAGGTCGAGGGTCGTCACCTGGAACATGTTGCCAGCTCCCTCGGCGTCGGAGGCCGTGATGAGAGGGGTGTGCAGATAGACGAAGCCCTTTGAGTGGAAATACTCATGGATGGCGTATGCCATCTGGCTGCGTAGTCGCAGCACGGCTCCGAAAGTATTGGTACGCGGGCGCATGTGCGCGACGGTGCGCAGATACTCGAAGCTGGTGTCCTTCTTCTGCAGCGGATAGCGTACGGGGTCGCATTCCCCGTAAAGCTCTATGTCGGATGCCTGGATCTCGACTGCCTGCCCGCTGCCTATCGACTCGACCAGCCTGCCGCGCACGGCGATGCATGCCCCCGTGGTGATCTTCGAGAGCAGGGTGGGATCGGTAGCGTTCTTGTCGACGACAATCTGTATGTTATCTATGGTAGATCCGTCGTTCAGGGCGATGAACGCGATCTCTTTGTTTCCACGTTTGGTGCGCACCCAGCCCTTCGCGAGCACTTCTTCTCCGGGCGCTTTTACAAGAAGGTCCTTGACCTTCGTTCTGAGTATTTCCTGTGACATTCTTATAATATTATTTTAAAAAGCAGCCCTCATTAAGGGGGCTGCTCTATAGTACCGGGGCGAAATTACTCGCCCTTTCTTGCTGAGTACATGATCTTAAGCGCAGAGCAGCGTCGCAGCTCCTGCTTAACATCGGTAATGATACCCATACGTACGTCCTGGTCTGCCCTGATGCAGATGGTCATGAAGGAACGGTCGGCCTCACTCTTGGAGTCACGCTCCGCAGCGACGAAGTCGCGGATGTCGTCCACGGTCTTGAAAGAGTCGTTGAGCTGGATACGTGCATCGGTACCGTACTGAGCCTGAAGGCTGCGGATAGGGGTTCCGATGTTGATGTAGGAAGAGAGGTCCTTGCGCTCGAGCTTCACGGATTCCGATGCCGAAGGGATCTTGACGACGACCTTGTTTTCGGTTTCCCTCATCTGGGTCGTCACCATGAAGAAGAACAGGAGCATGAACACGATATCGGAGAGAGAGCCCGAGGAAATACCGGGCATTTCTTTCTTTTCGCCTTTCTTGAACATTGACATAGCTATATCCTCCTATCTTCTTTTGCCTACATCCTTAGGCTCGGCCTCAGAAATCTGCTGAGGTACGACGTTCTTGATAATCTTCTGCTGATCTTCGTCAAGAGCAAGGAACTTCTTGCCGAATTCCCTCATCGAGGCTTCGTCGCGCAGTTCGTTCACGGCCTTCACAAGCTCGTTCTGAACGGCGATGTATGCCTGATAACTGGTGCCGCGGTCGTTCTGGAGCGAGATGACGCCCTTGCTGACTTTGCGGTTGCCGAGTCCTTCGATCTCGGTGGCTTCCATAACGGGAAGGTTGGGATCGTCGGTGGGGTTCGTGAGGAAGATCTTGATCTTGTCCTTGAGCTGGCTTACGTCTATGGGTTCACTACCGGCCAAAATTCTGTCGGCGGAGTTAATCTTCACAATGATGATGTTGCGGCGATTAACTTTCTGGTCCTCTACCTTCTGGTTGGGGTCGGGCATAGGAGGCAGACGACGGCTTAGTCCGGTCTGGCTTCCCATAGTGGTAGTCATGAGGAAGTAGCAGAGCAGGAGGAATGCGATGTCGGCCGTTGAACTCGAATTAATCGCGGGTGTTTTCTTTGCCATAGCCGTTAACCTTTTTTATTCGTGATTGCGAGACGGATCTCACCGACAACGATGGCCAGGACGGCGACGATGCCTGCGAAATAAGTCAGGTACAGGATTGTATCAGTCAGTTTAAGGGTTGCTGCCGAGGGCTGCTGCAACATTCCCATTGCAGGAGCGCCGGGGGCGATCAGATAGGCCAGGAAGCATACGGCTGCCACGCAGACGAGGCCGATGCCCAGTTTGACCAGGCTCTTCGGGTCGTTGATGGCGCCGACGATCAGGCCTACGATGATGACCGCTGCGAGTGCAAGGCCTACCATGACGTAGGTCCAGGTGAGCAGGGTGTCAACGTTGCCCTCCTTCCATCCTGCAGCGAAGCCCAATACGAGAAGGACCACGCTGACGACGATAAGGAGCACCATCGCCCATTTGAATATTCTGTTAAAATTTTTCATTGATCTGTTGTTTGCGTATGATTATTTCTTCTGGCCGTACTTGGTGAGCACATCAACGAGGCTGATGGTGCTGTCCTCCATGTCGATGGTGATGTTCTCGATCTTGGCGAGGATGTAGTTGTAGAACACCTGAAGAATCATTGCAACGATAAGACCTGCCACAGTGGTGATAAGGGCGACCTTCATACCACCTGCAACAACGTTAGGGCTGATGTCGCCGGCTGCCTGGATGGCGTCGAATGCCTGGATCATACCGATGACGGTACCGAGGAATCCGAGTGAAGGAGCGATGGCGATGAAGAGGCTGATCCAGCTGAGACCGCTCTCGAGCTCGCTGTTCTGTACGGAGCCGTAGGAAACGATGTTCTTCTCGACAACGTCGATGCCCTGGTCATAGTGAAGGAGTCCCTGATAGTAGATGCTGGCTACAGGGCCGCGGGTGTTGCGGCAAACTTCCTTTGCCTTCTCGATTCCGCCTTCCTCAAGAGCTTTCTCGACCTCTGCGATGAGCTTCTTGGTGTTGGTCTTGGAGAAGGAGAGGTAGAGGATGCGCTCGATTGCGAGGGCAAGACCTATGACAAGGCAGATGATGATGAGGGACATGAAGCCTGCACCACCCTCGATGAACTTGGTCTTGAGAGCCTGGGTGAGCGGAACCTCGGGAGCGCCGGAGGTGAGGGCTGCCAGGTCGTTGGCGGGAGCCTGTGCTACTTCTTCCGTTGCGGCCTGCTCAGGAGCGGCTGCGTCCTGTGCAGATGCAATGTTTGCAGTGAATGCCATAAGAGCGGCGGCTGCAAGAATCATGAAAAACTTTTTCATAACTTGTTTTTAGTAATTTAATTGATAATGATTTATTGATTGATATTTTTTTCCAATACATAAAATCAACGCAATTTAGCAAAAATATTTCATATGCCAATAATT
>R22__coassemble_861_pt1 | contig 17069 bp, 13 predicted proteins | sample R22__metabat2_high_PE_057 | metagenome-assembled genome bin R22 | reverse complement strand
TGTTTTTGCCTATGAAATTGCAGTCCCTTAATCGCAACTCGAAAAAACTCGAATTATAATTATCAGACTTAATCTCTTTTTCTTCTTTACCTCTTTGTGTCTCTCAAACTTGTCAATGAACTGCCGTTTCTGGAGGTCTTTTCCGAAACGGGCTGCAAAGATACGCACTTTTTCGAAACCTCCAAACTTTTTTTTGATTTTTTTTGTATTTTCGCAATCACTATGAGCAAAAAGATCAAACCCGGAGCCCCTCAGGTCACGCCCTATTCCGTGGCCATGGGCCTGATTATGACTGTGTTATTCTCTGCGGCAGCCGCATATCTCGGCCTCAAGGTCGGTCAGGTGTTCGAAGCGGCCATCCCCATCGCAATTCTTGCGGTCGGCATCTCCGGCGCCCTGGGGCGCAGGGAATCCCTCGGAGAGAACGTCATCATCCAGAGCATAGGCGCATGCAGCGGCGTAATCGTCGCGGGAGCAATCTTCACCCTCCCCGCCATATATATATTAGGTCTGGACGTGAGCTTCTGGCACATGTTCCTCAGCAGCCTGCTGGGCGGAGTGCTCGGCATCCTCTTCCTCATCCCCTTCCGCAAGTACTTCGTGAAGGAGATGGACGGGCAGTATCCTTTCCCCGAGGCGACCGCCACCACCCAGGTGCTGGTTAACGGCGAGGGAGGCGGCAAGGGCGCGAAAACCCTCGCGGTCGCGGGCCTGCTCGGCGGACTCTACGACTTCGCCATAGCCACCTTCGGGGCCTGGGGAGAGACCATCTCCACCGCCTTCATCGGCATAGGGCACACCATCGCGGACAAGGCGAAGGTGGTGCTCAAGCTCAACACCGGAGCCGCAGTGCTCGGCCTCGGCTACATCATCGGATTCAAGTACAGCCTCATCATCTGCCTCGGCAGCCTTCTGGTTTGGCTGATCATCATCCCAGGATTCAACCTGCTGTTCGGAGACACCGTGCTCGACTTCATGGGCAGCGGCATCGCGCAGACCGTAGGACAAATGAGCGCGGATGAGATCTTCCGCACGTACGCGCGTCATATAGGGATAGGCGGCATCGCCACCGCCGGCATCATCGGCATCATCAGGAACGCGGGCGTCATCAAGAGCGCCATCGGCCTGGCCGGCAAGGAGTTCGGCAAGAAGAGCGGATCCGCCGAGGCCGTGGAGGAGAGCGACCGAGACATCAAGATGAAGACCGTAGTGACCGGAATAGTGATCGCGCTGCTCGCAGTGTTCGCCTTCTTCGCCTTCGGCGGAGTGGTGGACAACGCCTGGCAGGCGCTAGTAGGCCTGCTGATAGTGGCCGTCATTTCCTTCCTCTTCACCACCGTGGCGGCCAACGCCATCGCCATCGTGGGCAGCAACCCCGTCAGCGGAATGACCATCATGACGCTCATCATCACCGCTCTGGTGCTGGTGGCGGTGGGCCTCAAGGGCAACGCCGGCATGGTGGCGGCTATGGTGATAGGCGGAGTGGTCTGCACGGCGCTCAGCATGGCGGGCGGATTCATCACCGACCTCAAGATAGGATACAATCTCGGCACGACTCCCGCAAAGCAGGAAAGCTGGAAGTTCCTCGGCACACTCGTTGCGGCCGCTACCGTCGGCGGAGTGATGCTGGTGCTCAACAAGACCTACGGATTCGTGGGAGAAGGCGCGCTCGTAGCACCCCAGGCCAATGCGATGGCCGCAGTGATCCAGCCCATGATGAACGGAGGAAGCGCCCCCTGGCTGCTCTACGGCATAGGCGCGGCCATCGCCATCCTCCTCACAATATTCAAAGTGCCCGCCCTGGCCTTCTGCCTCGGAATGTTCATCCCCCTGGACCTCAACCTGCCCCTGCTCGTAGGCGGCGCCATCAGCTGGTACGTAAGCACGCGCAGCAAGGACGAAGCCGTGAACAACGCACGTCAGGAAAAAGGCACGCTGATCGCCAGCGGATTCATCGCCGGCGGCGCGCTGATGGGCGTGGTCTCCGCGATCCTGAAATTCGCGGGAGTGGACTGGTTCCTCGCCTCCTGGAACGATGCCGCCGGCCGCCTCTGCTCCGGAGCCGAAGCCATCGCCATCGTCCCGTTCCTCCTGCTGATCGTCTATATGATACGCGCCTCGCTGCGGTCGGAATAGACAGTGCTGGCGGCAATAAGTGCTCCCGGTCCTACAGAAGTTGTAGGACCGGGAGCGTTTTTGGCCTTTTTTGCTCCCGGTCGGTCATTTTTTGTAGGACCGGGAGCACTTGTCGTTATTTCGCGAATTCGGAAAGGATGTTCAGGATGACCTGCGAGGCCTTCTCCATGCTCTCGAGAGGGACCCATTCCATCTTGCCGTGGAAGTTCAGGCCGCCGGCGAAAATGTTGGGGCAGGGCAGACCGCGGAAAGAGAGATTGGCGCCGTCGGTGCCGCCGCGGATGGGCTGCACGCGAGGTTCAAGACCGGCATCTGCGATAGCCTTTCGGGCGATTTCCACAATCTGATAGTGCGGCTCCACCTGCTCACGCATGTTGTAGTACTGGTCTTTCAGCACCAGAGTGGCCGTGCCGGCGCCGTACTTGGCGTTGATGAAATCGGCGCACTGCTGCATCTGCACCTTCTTCTTCTCGAAAAGTTCCCGGGAATGGTCGCGGATGATGTAGGCGAAGTCCGCCTCCTCGACACTCCCCTTGAAGGAAATCAGATGGAAGAATCCCTCGTAGCCCTCGGTGTATTCGGGGCGCTGCTCCACGGGAAGGAGGGAATTCAGCTCCTGGCCGATGAGGATGGCGTTGCGCATCTTGCCCTTTGCGGTGCCGGGATGCACGTTGCTGCCCTGGATATGGATCTTCGCGGATGCTGCGTTGAAGTTCTCGAACTCCAGTTCTCCCGCCTCGCCACCGTCCATGGTATAGGCATATTTGGCGTCGAACCTGGCCACGTCGAACTTCACAACGCCGCGTCCGATCTCCTCGTCGGGAGTGAAACCAATGCGGATGGGGCCGTGCCTGAACTCGGGATGAGCCATGATGTACTGCACCGCGTCCATGATTTCGGCCACACCTGCCTTGTCGTCGGCGCCGAGAAGCGTCGTGCCGTCGGTGGTGATGATGGTCTCGCCCAAATGACGGAGCAGTTCCGGGAATTCGGAAGGCTTCAGAGCCAGCCCGGGCACACCCTTGAGGGGGATGTCGGATCCGTCATAGTTCTTGATTATCTGGGGTTTGACATTCTCGCCGGAGGCGTCGGGAGCGGTATCCACATGGGCGATGAATCCGACCGCAGGCAGATCCGCAGCCACATTCGAAGGGATGCGTCCCATGACGTATCCGTATTCATCGAGTTCAGCCTCTACTCCGAGTTCATTCAGCTCCTTGCACAGGAGTTTCAGCAGGTTCAGCTGCTTGCTCGTCGAGGGCTGGCTCTCCGATTCCTCGTTGCTCTGGGTGTCGATTGCCACGTACCTCAGAAATCTGTCCAGAATCTGTTCCATCTGTATCATATTTTGGTTTGTTCTTTCGTGCTTCGCGCGCCTTCTTCTTCGCATACTTCTTTCGATAGCGCTCGACATACTTTTCCAGCTTGCGGGCATCTTCCTCATCCTGAATGCGCTGCTTCTCCGCGACCTTCTCGTCATGCTTCTTCTTGCGCTCGAGTTTCTTCTGCTCCTTCACGGCCGCCTTTGCAGCATCGATGGAATCCGCCGCGGCCCAGCGCGCTTCTCGGGCGGCGACTCGGGCCTGATATGCGGCCTCGCGGGCTTCCGCCTTCTCTTTCTGTTTCAGCATGCGCAGTTCACGTTCGGTAAGCGCCCGGGGGATGCTGTCGTTGCGCGACAAGGAATCGGGAATCCCGGCAAGGGCGGCAGTATCGCGCAGAGCCAGGGAATCGAGCACGCCCGTAGTGTCGCGCAGGGCGAGGGAGTCCCGCAGGGCCAGGGAATCGCGCAAGGCCAGGGAGTCCCGCAGGGCGAGGCTGTCGCCGAGAGCTGTCGAGTCGGGAATGGCCGACTCCGCGGGATTTTCCCGGACAGCATTGCGGGGAGCTTTCGGCCTGTTCTTCGCGGCTTCAAGGGCTGCGTAGACCTTCTTCATGTAGCCCGGGAAATACAGTTCCGTCTGCCGGAAAGAGGTCTTGGGCCTCTTCTCATACTCCTCCCTCTGCGAGATCCGCACCTTGAGGTCGGTGATGTCCTCCTTGCCCTTGGGCTGGAGATCCGGCTTCCAGTCGAAGCCCTTCATCTTGCGGTCGCTCTCAAGCAACTGAGGCAGAGGATAGGCGTCGTTCTTGGGCGAATCGAAGTAATGTATGGTCTGCAGTTCGCCGTCCTTGAACCAGGCGGAGAGCATCTTGCAATCCACCTTGTTCACGGTAGCGAACTCCTCCTTCTCCTTCAGGAAGAAGATGGCGTTCGCGCCGCCCATGGCATCGAATCGCCTGAGCGCTGAGGTGGTGTCGAAGTAGGCCATCACCTCCGTGGCGCGAATCTGGTCGAAGAGCGTCGGGGTTTCCTGCGTGATGATATAGGCGTTCGACATAAGGCTGGCCCGGTCGATGCCGGCGGAGTTAACCAGCACGCCTATGCTGTCGGCGGAATACTGACGGTTGCCGTCGTTCCAGACCACGGGATTGACGTAGAAACGCGCGATGCTGTCCAGTTCGTTGAAGCGCATGGAGTCGCAGGCGACCTGGATGTCCTTGCGGAAGATCTTGACGTTCCCCACGCCCACCGCGAATCCGACGCGACTGGTGTCCGGCGGAGGAAGATTCGCCAGGGAATCGGCGACGTGGATGGAGTCCGCACGCGCCTTGGCCAGCGAGTCGGCGAAGGCGTTCTGCACCAGCGCCGCGGAGTCCGGCAGAGTACGGAGGGAGTCCGGAGCCGGGGGCGTGCCGGGAAGAACGGCGGGTGCGTCGGCAGGCACTGGAGCCTGGGCGCCGGGCGTCTTTTCAGGCCCCTTGATTCCGCCCTTCGGCGCAGCTTTCCCCTGGCGGGCGAGCGCGGGATTGCTCTCCGCATTCTCCTCGGCCGCTTTCCTCGCCGCCTCCTCGGCGGCCACGATGGCCTTTCTCCGGTATTCCGACACCGGATCGCTGTGAATCTCTTCCAGCCTCTCTTCCGAGGCCTTGATCACCCCCTCGGGAATGTCGCATTTGCGCTGGGTGTAATATACCAGTCTGTCCGCGCCTATGTAGATGGTATCCACCTTGGTGCGCTGCACTGAATCAGCCCCCATCACCTTGTCTTCGGTGCGCAGGGCCACGGCCGCCTCGCGCTGCAGGGTGACCTGCTTCAGCGAATCCTCGTAGAACAGCTCGTTGGCGAGCGCAAAGGCATTGCGGGTGGTATCCTGCACCTGCACGCGCCCCTGCATGAGAATATTGTTGGGGATGCGGTAGTAGTACAGGGAATCGCACCAGGATTCCTGCTCCTTCGACATCGCATGCACCATGCCGTTGAAGAAGAAGGTCTCCTCCAGGCGCTCGTACCATCCGCGGTCGGCCGAGAGCATGTTGTCGTCCTTCCAGAAATCTATCTTCTCCGGGAACACCGCGCGGCTGTTTCCGGATTCATAGTCGATGCGGTTGCTCTTGATGAAGATGGAGTCCGTGAACATGTTCACATTGTTCTCGAACTGGAAGAATCCCTTCTTGGCGTCGTAGGAGCCGTCCGAGCTCTCGATTATCTGCCCGTCCTTGTCCTTCATGGCCGCCCCGCGCGAGAAGAATGCGAGGGAGTCCTTGGTATTGTAGTCCAGGAAGTGGGTGCGGAGGGTGTTGTGGTCCTTGTCCTCCAGCTGCACCAGCGTCCCGCGCGCCTGTATGAGGTCATCGTCGATGATGTAGTCCATCTTGTCGGATGTGAGGATGGTGCCCTCCTGCACCACCCGCACGTTGCCCCAGGCGTTGATAACCCTGGAATCCACGTTCCAGAGGGCCGTGTCGCAGATGAAGTAGGTGTTGTTGTGGAAGAAGGTGGCGTCGATGGTCTTGCGGAAGTTCATCCCGCCCTTCTCTATGAGTTCGAGGGATTTGGCCTTGATGAGGCGCACCAGACTGTCCTTCCGCTCAGTCTTGTTCTGGGCGGACAGGCCGGCGCACAACAGCAGCGCGATGGCAAGGGACGCTATTTTCTGACCTTTGCCTTCCATCCTTCGCGGGAGAAGTCGCAGTCCCCGAACATGGGGTCGATTACTATGTAGGTTTCCGCTATCTTGCCGTCGATGAACTTGTCGATGGCCTCCTTCTGCTTGATGTCGCGCACGTTATCCAGCAGTTCGGTGTAGTCGTTCTCGAACGAAGCCGGATGGGCGGGCAGCACCTTGTCCAGACGGACTATCTTGTAGACGAGATTTCCGTCGCGGCCCTCATTGTCGCGGGATACGATGGGCGCGGATATCTCCCCTTCCTTCAGGTCCTTGACGGCCGCGAAGTCCTCGGGCTTGATCTGGTCGATCTCGAAATAGGCGCTGCCGGTGTGGGGATCCGCCATCTGCCCGCCGTTGGTGCGGGTCGCAGGGTCCTCCGAGCGGTAGAACGCGACCGCCTCGAAGCTCATGTCCTTCTTCTCGATGACGGTCTTGAGGGAATCCAGCTCCTTGAAGGCCTTCTCCTGGTCTTCCTCGGTGTATTTGGGCTTGAGGAGGATATGGCGGGCGTTGAACATGTCTCCCTTCTTCTCGATGACCTCGATGATGTGGAAGCCGTCCGGAGTCTCCACTATCTGGGAGATGATGCCCGGCTTGAGCGACATTGCGGCGTCGGAGAATGCGGGCCAGAAGATGTCGCGGGAGGCCATCCCCAGCTCACCGCCCTTGCGGGAACTGCCGGGATCCTCGGAATAGAGGCGGGCCAGAGTGGAGAATTTCTCCCCGTTCATGATGCGCTCGCGAAGGGCCAGCAGCCTCTCCTTGCACTCCATCTTTGCGCGGGCCCTGTCGGGATAGATGCAGATCTGGCTCATCTTGTACTTGATGGGCACCACCGGCAACTGGTCCACATCGACAGTGTCGAGGTACTGCTTGACGTCGTAGGGGGTGAGTTCGGGAATCTTCCCGGCAATCTCCATCTGCTCCTGCTGGATGAGCGAATTGTCCTCGAGCTGCGCCTTCCAGTCCTTCCGGAGCTGGTAGAGGCTCTTGCCGAAGTAGGCCTCGGCCTGCTCGTCGCCTCCGAGGGCCGTGCGCACGCGGGCCATCTGGTCGTTGAGATTGGCCTCGACCATGTCTGCATTGACGGTCAGGGAATCCAGACGGGCCTGCATCAGGAAAAGCTTGCTCTGCATCATGTTCTCGAGCAGGTTGCAGCGTGTGAGACGGTCGGAAGACTGGCCCTGGGCGCGCATCATCTGGATTTCGTTCTCGATGTCGGATACGGTGATGAGCTCGTTGCCGACGACGGCGACGCTCTTGTCGATTGTCCTGTATCTCTGAGCTCCGGCCGGCACGATGCAGAAAGCGGCCGCGAGGAATGCTATGGCGTATTTAATTTTCATTCTTGTAGATGATGAATTCTTTCTTGTCCTGCGCGTTCTTAAGCAAGTCTTGTTCCAAATCGTTCAGGAGTTCGCGCTTTCTTTCGCTGAGGATGTTGTCACGGATGGAATTCCGGCAGAATTCCAGCGGAGCCTGCCCCTTGTACTGGATCGCGAACACATAGGCCGCGCGGGTCTCGCCGCGGTCTTCGTAATTGAAGATTATGTACTTGTCCTTGAGTTTGCCGAGCATGGTGCTGTAGTCGGTGCCGAACTCGCGTGCAAGCACGGCGGCATCCATCCAGCTGTCCGAACTGTCGAAGAAGCGCGGCGCCGACACGTAGGCCAGACTGTCCAGGTCCTTGAGGTCCTGCCCGCCTTCGGAGGGGAGTTTCTCGAGGATTTCATCGTAATTGGGAGAGTCGGTCATGATGTCGACGAAACGCACCTTGAGTATGGGCCGTACGAGTTCCAGCGAGGCCGCGTGGGCCTTGTAGTATTCGTCCAGCTGCCCGGGGGTGATGAGGGTGTCGAGACGGTCGTTGATGTAGCGCTGCTCGTAGCGGTAGCGCAGAAGCGAGCGCCTGTATGCGTCCAGCTCCTTGTCCACGTTCTTCTCGTCCTTGGTCAGGCGGGACTCCGCGGTCTTCAGGAAGAGGTGTTCCGTCGCCCAGGAATTGATGTACTGCAGGGCGAGGGCGGATGAATCTTCGGGAGATGTGCCGTCGGGGATATATTTGTCCAGATCCGAACGGTAAAGGCGCTCACCCCCGACCTTTGCCACGACCTGGTCGTCGTGCACGATGGAGCTGACGATGTTGCATCCGCCAAGGGCGATGCATACGATAGATATGAGGAGCAAGCAATTTCTTGTCATAACTTACAAATATAGTAAATTATTTGTTGGCCATGACGAAAAAGCGCCGGATCGCTCCGACGCTTTCAGTCCTTCCCGGCCGGGATTATTCAGCCTTGGGCTCAGCTTTCTTGGCAGCGGGCTTCTTTGCGGCAGCCTTCTTGGCAGGAGCCTTCTTCTCCTCTGCAGGAGCGGCTTCTTCCTTGGGTGCGGCTTTCTTGGCGGGAGCTTTCTTGGCGGGAGCCTTCTTTGCTGCGGGAGCCTTCTCCGCCTTGGGTTCTTCAGCCTTGTTGCCCTTTGCCACGGCCTCGCTCAGCTTTGTGTAAAGAGCATCGGTACGCTCAAGAATCTCTTTGCGGAGATTGTTGAAATAGGCTTTCTTGGATCCCTCAACCTTGACGGTCACCTTGTCGCGGAGCTCGTTGTAGAGGTCCACTGCATCTTCCATGAGGTCTGCGATGACCTTGTCGTCGGATTTGGGATTCACTGCAGCGCATACGGTGCAGTCTTCGATGAAGGCGCTGAGAACGTAGTCGATGTCCTTCTTGATGTCTCTGAGGTTCATAAGCTTTGTGAATTAATTCGGTGCAAAGATAGTCATTTTTCTTGAATATTGATGCGGGGTGTGGCTACGGGTCCATTTGCGTGGCAGGGTAGGCGCATTGGGTATTTCTACGGCTATTTCCGTTTGGGCACGCGTTTGGAGAGGCCGATGGCTCCGGTGGGGCAGATCAGGTAGCAGAGGTGGCAGCCGACGCATTTCGCACCCAAGATATGGGGCTTGCGGTCTTCTCCGAAACTGATGGCCTGATGTCCGCCGTCGCGGCAGGAAACGTAGCAGCGGCCGCAGCCTATGCAGGTATCCCTGTCGATGACCGGGTAAACGACCGTCGAGCGGTCCAGATCCGACGTGCGCACGAATTTGGGCAGTTCTTCGCCCACCATGTCGGCCACGTGCTTGACCCCGCGGGAGGCCATATAGGTCTTGAGGCCGTCGATGAGGTCGTCGATGATACGGTAGCCGTATTGCATTACGGCGGTGCACACCTGCACATTCTGGCAGCCCAGCTGGATGAAGTCCAGCGCATCCCTCCAGGTAGAGATGCCGCCGATTCCGGAGAGCTGCAGGTTGGGCATGACGGGGTTGCCCGCCATCTCCAGAATGAAACGGAGGGCGATGGGTTTGACCGCCGAGCCGGAGTAACCGGAGACGATGCGCTTGCCGTTCACCTCAGCACCCAGGGTTACGGACTTGATGGTGTTGATCGCGGAGATTCCGTCGGCCCCGGCGAAATGCGCGGACAGCGCGAACTGGGTGAGCGAGGCGACGTTGGGCGTCATCTTGGGAATGACGGGAATCTTTACGGCTTGCTTGACGTATGCGGTGTAGAAGGTGACGAGTTCGGGATTCTGGCCGACGTCGCTGCCCATGCCCGCAAGGCGCATCTGCGGGCAGGAGAAGTTAAGTTCGATTGCATCCACGCCGGCAGCCTCGGCCATCTTGGCGAGTTCTATCCACTGCTCCTCCGTCTGACCCATGATGGAGGCCACGATGATCTTCGAAGGATAGTTCCGCTTGAGCCTCCGGAGGATGTCGAAGTCCATCTCCACCGGATTCTCCGACAGCTGCTCCATGTTTCGGAAACCGGCGAAACTGGCGTCGGCACGCTTCACCGCATCGAAACGGGGAGAGACCTCCTCGATCTCCTGCAGGCAGATGGTCTTGTAGAACACACCGGCCCAACCGGCCTCCAGGGCCCTCGCCACCATCTCGTAATTGGTGCAGACGGCGGAAGATGCCAGGAAGAAGGGATTCTCGCAATGCAGGCCGCAGAAATCGATTTCCAGAGATGGCAGTTCCGTCTCCGGGGCGGGTTTCGGCAGCGCCTTGGCAATATCGCGCAGGCGGACAGGACGGTCGTAGTGGATACAGGCCTTCTCGGCGGCCTCGAGATCCTCGTCGCTGCAAGCTGCGAACAGGCGGGCGCCCAGGTCTATATTGTTGAAACGGACGGCCCGGACCGCACGGGCGGGATCCCCGTGACGGGAGGCAGCGGTACAAGGAGCGTTTTCGCAAAGCAGGCACCGGACGGCTTCCTGCTTGAGGTGAAGTTGGTTCATTCCAGCCAAGTAATTATAAGTGAATAATCTATATCTCTGTGTTCCACACCTTCGTGGTCTTCGTAGGAGTCGTTGTAACTGTAAATCAGGGATTTCCCGGGCTCAAGGATGCGCTTGTCCTCGCCACGGCGGAAGGTGATGGCGGTATCGCTTATCTCGGTGATGCAAAGGCCTATGAACGCCTCGTAGTTCAAGGCCCCTGTCCTGGCCTGGACTATCTCCTCCCTGCGCTCATCCCATTCGCTGTTCATCAACGCCCAGCCCTTCTTGCTCCAGAATATCTTGAGACGGATCTCCGTTTCCGGGCCTTCAGGCGTATTCCAGTTCAGGCGCTTGCGGCATTCGTCGGCATCCACAATCAACACGTATGCATTGTCCGGGCCCAGCGTATCGCGGAGCACCTTGCCGGCATCCTCCCAATGCTCCTCGGGATTATCGCCGCACATGGCGCGGAAGGCCCCGAGGATCGCCTCGTTCAACTTCTCCCAGTCCCTCTCCCGCTCGTATGGCGCACTGGAAAGCAGCACGGCATCCTTGCCAAGATACAGGTTGAAATGGTCCTTGCAGAGCAGGTCCCTGGCGACATAAATCTCCGGACGGATGTTCATGAAGTCGGCCGAAAGGGCTATGTAGTCTGCCTTCAGTGTATAAGGCGATTCCGGCCAGGTGCCAAGCTGCCGGCCGCTGTTCTTGTGAATGCACTTTCCCCAGATGCCGTCGTCGTTGAGATGGAGTTTCCTGTTGAATACCAGCGAGGGAGAATCCGGGCCGTCTCCTTTGATTATCTGTCCTCTGATACAGCCGTCGACTTTTTCGCAGACGGCTTTTGCTGCGCCGCCGGCAGGATTGAACGCTTTGCCAATGATATCCATACTGAAATGCTTTATTATCCGCAAGTTAGCAAAGTGACGGGAAATATGCAAATCTATTTGAAGTACGCCGGGCTGTCCTTGGTATAGACCGCGGGGAGTTCGCCTTCGTCCATGTGGGAGAGGATGCGGCGGACGTGGAGGATGTTGCGGCCGTAGTAGTCTTTTTCGCCGGGTATGAGAGAGTTGATGCGCACGAGCTGCGAGGCGTGGATGATCTTATGGTCGCCTATGCAGAGGGCCACATGCCCGACGGAAGTGTCGCCGAAGAACACCAGGTCTCCCGCCTGCATCTGGTCTACAGGGATTTCAATGCCGCACTTGACCTGCTGGGAGGCGTCGCGGGGAAGAAGGATGCCGTTCATGAAGTAGCAGAAGCCGGTGAGGCCGCTGCAGTCGAAATGCCCCGGGGACATCCCCGCCCAAAGATAGGGGCATCCCAGGAAGGATCTTGCCAGCGCGACGATATCCGCCGCCTTCTTGCCATCTGGCTCCGCCGCCTCTTCCTCCGCCCACTCACGGAAATTCCGGACGCAGTTTCCGCCAACGAAACCTTCCTTTCCGTCCGGCAGGATCACATTCGCCACATCGGCATCTTTCGAAGGCTTCGCCCGGAGGATGTTGCCCATCTGCACGGTGGTGACTACGTTGTCGACCCCGTAGAACAGGAGGTCCTTTTCCACGCTGGTGCCGCGCAGGACTATGTATTTGTCGGATTTCAGATACTTCTGCGCCTCTTTCAGCGTCATCGGCTCAAGGACGGCGCCGTAGCGCTTTTCGGCCTTCTGCTCCTCCGGGCTGAGTTCTCGGGTGGGAGCGAGGGCGAGTTCGTTGATCCATCCTTCATACGGCTCGGGAGTCTTGACGCGGACCCAGTAGCCCTTGCGCTCCAGCACCTGCACGAGGGTGCCCATGCGGGTCTGGCTCACGCACTCGCTGCCATAGCGGGGTTCGTCCCGCATGAATGCGTCGCTCACGTTTACGATCGCCCACTTGGTATCCTTTTGGAGCGAGGTGGCGGAATGGGTGGTAGCGGGCTGGGCCATGTCGCTGCCTTGGGCGCGGGTGCCGCAAGAGAGGGTGGCAATGAAAAGAACTGTAGCTGCGACTGCCACAACCGTGTTACGTAACTTATTAACAATCATATACTTACTTATTTTGACCCAGCCAAAAACGGCAGGAGCATTTTATTTAACTTACAGACTTTCAGCCAATTACACAGCACGTCCACCCTGCCGAGATCTCAAATCCAGCCGATGTCCAAAGACAAAGTTAGAGAAAAATCAGCAATTTGCTATCTTTGTATCCGTATGAAACGATTCGCGGCGATATTTCTGGCCCTGACGGTCTTCTGCGCGGCCAGCCTGCACGCATTGAACGATGCGGGCGGATTAGCCGACGCGGCACAAAGCCCCGCAACGCAAACCAAGACTGTGCAAACCAGCGTCGAAGCTCTTGATTCCAAGGGCGGAGCGCTGGAGCACAGCGTCTGGGGTATACTGGCGGTCAATTTCAAAGGAGATACCCTGGCCAATCTGAACAAAGGCAAGTGCATGGTGCCGGCGAGCAACATGAAACTCGTCACCACGGCGGCGGCCTACCTCAGACTCGGCCGGGACTACCGCTTCAACACCACCATTGCCACCGACGGCCAGATCAAAGACAGCACCCTTTGCGGCAACCTTTATATAATCGGCGGCGGAGACCCGCTGATAGGCGATCTGTTCAGCTATCTCCCTAAGGAGGACGTTCCCTTCAGCAAGTGGAACAAGATACTGACAGACAATGGGATAGCCCGCATCGAAGGGGCCGTCGTGGGAGACGGATCCTACTTCTGCGGCGAGTTGCGGCACAGCGACTGGAGCACCGAAGACGAGCGCAGCAAGGACGGGGTGGTGCCGTCGGGTCTGACTTGGCGCGGGAAGATGGGAGACAGCATCCCGGACGGACCGCTCGCCGCAGCGACGCACTTCCGCCGCTGGCTCATCGCCAACGGCACCCCAGTCTCCGGCACCGCCGCTGAAACAGGAGCGCGCAAGCCTTTAGACAGGCACGCCTCAGCATACCCGGCGGAGGGCGGGACGGAGCCGAAAACCGCAGCGCGCCAGCCCTCGGACGGGCAATGCCCCGACCGGGCTCCCCTTGAGGGACACGGCGGGGCCCTTTGCCCGTCGCGGACAGCCATCGGTGCGCCGGATACTCTTTACCTGCTGGGAATCTCCCAGTCGGCCACCCTCAACCACATCGCCTCCATCGCCAACCACCAGTCCGACAACTTCTGCGCAGAAACCCTTCTCAAGGCCATTGGCAAATCCAACAACGGATCCGACGACTACGACACCGCGACCGCCGCACTGCACCGGGCCCTCTCCCCCATCGGCCTGGCAGGCCCCAGCGCCGGGATGCGCTTCGCCGATGGCAGCGGACTCTCGCGCAAGAACTATCTCTCCCCCGAATTCCTGGTGAGCCTGCTCCGCGGGATGGCCCGAAGCCGGTACTACAAAGACTATCTGCACTCCCTCCCCCGGCCGGGAAGGGCGGACGGGACCCTCAAGACGCGGCTTCCCAAGGCGCCCTCCGCCGTCAAGGACCGCATCTACATGAAGAGCGGCAGCATGAACGGAGTGCGCTGTTTCAGCGGATACATACTCCCCTCGGACGGCAACTCCCAGAACACCATCTGCTTCAGCATAATGGTGAACAACTACGTCGGATCGCAGACGAAACTCGCGCCTGTACTGGACGCACTCATACTCGAACTTGCAAACGAAAACTGATATGAAAAAGATCCTCCTCACCCTGGCGGTCGCCCTTGCGGTGCTTCCCGCCACAGCACAGAAGCACCTCAGTTTCAACAAGGTAGAAATCAAGGGAACTACCGACGAAATGACCGCAGCCCTCGGCAAGAAGGGATTCAAATACGAAGAAACCAACGACGGCGTGCCGCTGGTGATAGGCAAGTACGCCGGCTACTCCGACGTCGAGGTGAACATCATCCCCGGCGACGACGGACAGGTCTGCGCGATCCGGGCGGAGATTCCCCCGCGCCTTTCCTGGGTGAAGCTCGAAAACGACTACACCTCCATCAAGACCATGCTCGCGAAACAGTTCGGGAAGCCTGTGGAAGAGGTGGAGAAGTTCGACGGAGGGCCATTCGAGGAGAGTTCCGAGAAACTGGTCTGCCTCATCAAGAACAAATGCACTTTCCGCAGCGTTTTCGAGGGCGCCGAAGGGAAAGTAACCCTGACGCTCAAGCATCAGGGTCCAATCTGTTTCGTGTGCGTGCTTTACGAGAACGCCCTATAGCGATTCTATCCAGGCCTTCATCTCAGGCACCTTCGCCAACGCACTCTTGAAGAGCGCCCACTGATTGCGGGTGCGGTCCATGTTGTGGGCGGGATACTTGATCTTGTAGTAAGTGTCGCCGTTTATGTAATCGGCGAAGAAACGGACGCACTGCATGTAGGGGAAGAGGCAAGCGGCGAAGGGCAGCATCTCCTTCTCCAGCGGGGTGAGGAACACCTTCGCGGACTCGATGTAGCCCTTGCTGAAGGCCTTGAATATCTCCATGTTGAATCCGACCTTCGAGGTGTCGGGATCATCCTCCGCCACGAAGTTGGCCGCCGTGCGCAGGAAGTCGCCGAAGTCGGAGAACACGAAGCTGGGCATCACGGTGTCGAGGTCGATGACGCAGAGGACGTTGCCTTCCTTGTCGAACATCATGTTGTTCACCTTGGTGTCGCAGTGGCAGATGCGCTTGGGGAGCTTCCCTTCGCGGTAGAGGCGCTCGGCCTTGGTCATCTCCTCTTCATATCCGTATATCTCCTCCACAAGCGCCTTCACCTCGGGATCCGCCATGCGCCCGGCCTTGTCGGCTGCGACCGCCTCCCGGAGCTGGCGCGCGCGGAGCTCCATGTTGTGGAAATCGGGGATGGTCTCGCCGAGAGTGTCGGGGATGTCTGCGAGCTGGGCCTCAAAATTGCCGAAGGCCTTGCCTGCGAAGTAGGAATATTCCGGGGTTACCGCCTCGAAAGTGAGGGCGTCCGGGATGAACACGGAAATGCGCCAGTAAGTCTGTCCGTCGGTCCAATATGTTTTGCCTGAGCCTTTTACGGGGATGAAACGGAGAACCTTGCGGTCGATGTCGGGCTCGCCTTCAAGCTTTGCGCGGATGTGGCGGGTGACACATTCGATGTTGTGCTGCAGGAGCTCCACATCCTGGAAAATCGCGTTGTTTATGCGCTGGAGCACATAATCCTCGGGGCCGTCCGTGTTCACCTTGAAGGTGTCGTTGATGAGGCCGTTGCCCAAGGCCTTGATTTCTTTTATATTGCCTTTGATTTCAAAATTTTCCGCGATTGCGGCGAGTTCCTGCTGTGTTTTCATCTGTCAGTGTCATTTGTTCTGCGAAGATAGTTATTTTTCGTATATTTGTGCAAACTGAAAGCTTATGAAAAAGATTCTGTTTTTAATTCTGACCATCATCATGTGCATTCCGGCCTTTGCAGAGCCCGGAGCCAGGAAAGAAGAGCGCAAGGCGCAGAAAGATTCCATCAGAGCGGCCGAAATGGTCGGCGCTCATCATAAGGGTGTGAAGATCAAGCTGGACGGAACCGTCCTCACCAAGGAGCAGCAATCCCTGCTCCTCTCCAACATCGATCTGGAAGACTACAACGACGAATGGGCCTCTTACAAAAAGCAGAGGCATCTGGGCAACGGGCTTGCGATAGGCGGGTCCGTAATGATAGGCGTGGGCGCCGCGGCGGAAGTGGCCGCCCTGGGCTATATTGTAGTCGGCGCCCTGGTAGGGGCCCTGACGCTCGGCCAGGCCGACATGGCTGAAATCATGAAACCTGCGGGCTATTTGGCTGCCGGAGGGCTTGCCGCCGCCGGGGTGGGTGCAGGAGCGCTCGCCGTGGGCATCCCCATCCGAGTCAAGGCCGACAAGAAAATGAAAGCCGTCTGCGAAGGCTATAACAATGCCACTGAGCGCGTGGAAAAGGAGTTCATCTTCGGTTCCACCGGCTCCGGCGTCGGACTCGCCCTGCGGTTTTAGGCGGGGAGGTTTCCCGGGCCGCATCGGGGCTGCTTCGGCGTAGCAGGGCTGTGTTAGTGCGGCAGCCAAACAATTGAACACCAACGATTTACCTATAGGAGAATCGGCAGAATTCGACGATTTTATTATGAGAAAATTACTGATTATCAGCGCATTGACTGCTGCGGCGATGGCAGCGATATGCGCCGCAGAAGTGGTCGCAGACGCGCAGGTGAACTACCAGGACTATCCTAATCCGGAGTTCGCCCGTATGATTGACGAGAATCCGGCCATCGCCTGCCTCAACGCCTGCCCCTACGACCTCGTCGCGCAGCCCGGGCCGGACACCAAGGCCCCGCGCGGGTACAAGCCGTTCTATATCAGCCACTACGGCCGTCACGGCAGCCGTTCCGGATGGGATCAGGACAAATACGAAAAGCTGATCACAGCCCTCAGCGGCGCGAAAGAAGCGGGCATACTCAGTGCAAGCGGAGATTCGCTTCTGCACGAGGTCCAGCTGGTGAAAGATGCGACAAACAAGATGGACGGGCGCCTTACCGTCCGCGGACAGAGGGAGCACCACGACCTTGCGGACAGGATGTACAAGCGCTACCGCAGGGTGTTCCGCCGCGGCAGCCACAACATCCGCGTGCTCAGCAGCACCGTTCCCCGCTGCCTGGTGAGCATGGCGGCCTTCACCAACCGTCTCAGCGAACTCGACCCCCGGCTCAGCAT
>R22__coassemble_859_pt1 | contig 17173 bp, 16 predicted proteins | sample R22__metabat2_high_PE_057 | metagenome-assembled genome bin R22 | reverse complement strand
AGCTTGCACTCATCCCTCCAGCGGGTGGGCTCGGTTGCGATGCGGCTCTGCGGGAGGTCGAATTTGAATTGCGAAAGTTTCATTTTTCAGCGGGATGATACTTCAATTATACGGCAAAGCCCCCGCAAAAGTTTCACAGTGAGAAACTTTTTTATACCCTCGCCTCGCGGAAGACTTCAAGAATCGAAGGATATGTGTCTGCAAGGAAGGGAGGAAGGCTCGATTTCGCCACCCAGCTCGCCTTCGTGATGTCCTCCTCCCGCTGTGGCGTGAGGTTCACCGGATCGGTGTAAAGCATGTCGTACCACCAGGTGTGCTTGAGATGCCAGATGCCGTCCCGCAGGTAGCAGTGGTCGGTGACGCAGATGAGGTCCCTGAGTTCGAGTTTGTCCACTCCCGTCTCCTCCTGCACTTCGCGCAGGGCGGTGGTGCGTATGTCCTCCCCGTCCTCCTGATGCCCTTTGGGCAGGTCCCAGAGGCCTCCCCGCTTGATGAGCAGGTAGTCCCCGCGCCGGTTGCTCACGAGCCCTCCGGCGGCGTTCACCTCCTTGAACTCGGCGCACAGGCGGTGGTAGACCTTGTCGGTATTCGCGGCCGGAATATATATCCTGGCAAGTTCCTTGGACGACTCGAACATCAGCACCAGGGTGTGGATGTCGATTCTCTCGCCGAGGTGGAACTCGACGGCATTCGGGTCCGCAAGGGCCTGGTCTCCCGGCTCGCAGATAATGATTGAGCGTTTCTCGAAATATATCCGGTGCATATAAAAATTGCTATCTTTGCGACAGATTGCAAATTTAGTAAATTTACTCTTATGAGCGCACAATACAGCAGCAAACACGGGATAGTCTCCCGCCCGCAGGCCGAACTCTACATGGCCTTCACCGACATGCGAAACTTCGTTTCCATGCTTCCGGAAGACAAACGCCGGGATGTCACTGCGGACTACGACACCATCTCCGCGACGGTACAGGGCTTCACCATCGGGGTGAAGGTCACCCGCCGCGAACCCTATATGTATATAGAGCTTCAGGACAACGGGGCTCCCTTCAAGTTCATGGTTTCCCTCCACTTCGACGTGGCGGAAGACCCGGGCAAGACCGATTTCCACATCGACCTGCTGGCCGACCTGAACCTCATGATGAAGATGATGCTCGGAAACAAGCTCAAAGAGGCCCTCGACAAGCTCGTGGACGGCCTGGTGGCGGTTTCCGAAGGACGTATGCCCGAGGGTATGCCGGAGGGATTCAAGTTCTGATGGCGGGGGCGTCCACTTCCATAAGGCTCAATCCTTTCAAGGGATGCGACGGTCCGGAAGGCGCTCCGGTGCCGTGGAGTCCCTACGGCCGCATCCTCTCCGAACGCCCCAATTTCACCCTCGACCCCCTCTTCCACGCCGGCTGCTACTATGTGCAGGACAGCAGCGCGATGTACGTCGGGCACTTGTTCCGCAAGCTGGCCCTTTCAGTGTGCCCGGCGGAGACCGGGACCTTGCGTGTCCTGGACCTCTGCGCCGCTCCGGGAGGAAAAACCACGGACATTGCCGCATCCCTGCGCGAAGCCTGCGGCGATGCCTTCGAACTCACGGCGAACGAAGTGATGAAGGCCCGTGTCTCCGTGCTGGCGGACAACGTCGGCGTCTGGGGAGACCCCAACGTGGTCGTCACCAGCGTGGATCCTGCGGTGATAGGCCGCACTATGAAGGGCTATTACGACGTGTTGGTCGCCGATGTCCCATGCAGCGGCGAAGGGATGTTCCGCAAGGACCCCCGCGCGGTCGCCGAGTGGAGTCCGGAACTCCCGGGAATCTGCGCCGCCCGCCAGCGCCGCATACTCGCGGACGTATGGCCCGCCCTGAAGAAAGACGGCCTGCTCATCTACTCGACCTGCACCTACGAGGACTGCGAGAACGATTCCAACCTCGAATGGGCCGCCCGCGAACTGGGAGGGGAGATAATCCCTCCGGAGAACGAGTTCGCGCAGTACGGCGTCAGGCTGACGCGCTGCGGCAATCTCCTGCGCGCAGGCGAGGTTCCGGGCGAAGGACAGTGGGCCGGAGCCCTGCGCAAGACCTCCGAGGCCCCGTCCGCACGATGCAGGACCGCTGATCTGAGGCCCCTGGAGAGCCGTCTGCAAATTTTTGACGAATCCGTGCCAAAAGTGGAACTGGATTTGCAGCAGGCACTGCGTTATCTGCACAGGGACACCTTGTTCCTGCCGGATGCTCCCCGCGGAATGCTGACGGTGTGCTACCGTTCGCATCCCCTCGGTTTTGTGAAGAATCTCGGCTCGAGATGCAACAACCTGTATCCCAAGAGCCGGCGTATCCAGATGGATGTATGAAAAGGACGATAACTATACTGATGCTGGCCCTGTGCTGCGCGGGCTTCGCCCAGGACGCGGCCAGGTTCAAGGAAAAATACGACAGGCAGGTGCGTAACGTCGGTGCGGACGGCGTTGGCGTGGAGTACATACTCGACAAATGGGCCGAGGCCTTCCCCGACGATCCCGACATGCTCGAAGGCCGCTACAGCTACTACTTCGCCAAATCCCGCTCGGAGGAGGTGCAGAAGGTGGACGCCCCCAGGTATCTTGGCAACAAGCCCGTCATCACCCTCAGGGACAGTCTCGGCCGTCCGGTGAACTATTTCACGGTGCCGGTATTCAACGACTCCCTCTTCCGCATCAGCCAGAAGTGCATCGACCGCGCCATCGAACTGGCTCCGGACGTGCTCATCTACCGTTTCGACAAGATCAGCGCCCTGGCGGCCTACGAGAAGGACAGCCCGGACATGGCGGCCACCGCCATGCTGGACCTCATCGACTATGACGCGTCCGCGCACCCCGCATGGATATTCGAGGGAGAGAAGGTCAGCCGCGCCGATTTCGAGGCCGCGGTGCAGGAATACTGCTACCTTTTCTACAGGACCGGCAGCGCCAATTCCTATGAATCTTTCCGCATCCTTTCCGAGCGCATGCTCAAGGCGAATCCTAAATCCACGCTCTTCCTGAACAACCTCGGAGCCTACTGGCAGGTTGTGAAACGAGATGACAAAAAGGCCGCAAAGTATTACAAGAAGGCGCTCAGGCTGAACCCCGGCGACGAGACCGCGACGGCCAACCTTGCACTTATAGAGAAAAACAAGCAAAAGAAAAAGTGATATGAAAAAGTTGATTTTGTGTATGCTTCCAATGATGATGCTGGCAGCAGCCTGCCAGAACAAATCCGGGGAGAAAGTCCCCGCCATCGACCTCGCCAACCTCGACACGACGGTTGCTCCGGGCGATGACTTCTACAAATATGCGACGCACGGTTGGCAGGAAGCCAATCCCCTCGGCGCAGAATACAGCCGTTTCGGAACCTTCGACCAACTCCGCGAGAACAATGTCACCCGCCTGAACGACCTCTTCGCTTCGATGGCGGACATGGAGACGAAGAAAGGCAGCATAGAGCAGAAGATAGTCGACCTCTACAAGCAGGGCCTCGACTCTACCCGCCTCAATATCGAAGGCGCCGCTCCCCTGCAGAAGTACATAGCTGAAATCCAGGCCATTGCAGACAAGAAGGCCTTTGCGCAGGCCCTTGCGAAACTCCATCTCGACGGAGAAGGCGGGCTCTTCGGAGTATTTGTCGAAGCCGACCTCATGGACAGTGACAGCCAGATCCTCTACATCAGCCAGGGCGGCCTCGGAATAGGCGACCGCGACTACTATGTCAAGAGCGAGAACGCCGCCATCAAGGAGGGGTACCGCATCTTCCTGAACAAGGTCCTTACCCTTGCAGGCGTACAGAATCCCCAGGCGGTGGCCGACAACACGGTGGCCGTCGAGGATTATCTTGCCGAGAATTCCTGGACCAGGGAGCAGGAGCGCGACTACACCAAGCTCTACAATCCCATGTCCACCGGACAGATAGTCGAGGCCTATCCCGGCTTCGACTTCGCGGCCTTCTTCGAGGCAGGCGGACTGCCCGAACAGGAGAAGATAATCGTCGGTGAGCCTTCCTTCTTCAAGGCACTCAGCGACTATGTGGCCGCAACCGACCTCCAGGTGCTCAAGGACTACCTGCTCGCACACCTCGTCAGCGGCGGATGCGGAGCCCTGAGCGACGACTTCTACGCAGCCCAGTTCGATTTCTATTCCCGCCAGATGGCAGGCATCCAGGAGCACAAGCCCCGTTGGAAGAGGGCCATGTCCGTTCCCAACGGAGTTCTCGGCGAGGCTGTCGGCAAGATGTATGTCGACCGCTACTTCCCCGAGTCTTCCAAGAAGCAGATGCTCGCCCTCGTGAAGAACCTGCAGGTGGCCCTCGGCCAGCACATCGATTCGCTCGACTGGATGGGTGACGAGACCAAGGCGAAGGCCCACGAGAAACTCGACAACTTCACCGTCAAGATAGGATATCCCGACAAGTGGAAGGACTACAGCACCCTCGAGGTGGATCCCGAAAAGAGCTACTACGAAAACCTCCGCGCCGCGAGCCGCTGGTATGTCGCCGACAATCTCTCCAAGCTCGGCAAGCCCACGGACAAGACCGAATGGGGCATGACTCCCCAGACCGTGAACGCCTACTATAACCCCACCACCAACGAGATCTGCTTCCCAGCAGCCATCCTTCAGCCTCCGTTCTTCAATCCTGACGCCGACGATGCGGTCAACTACGGCGCCATCGGCGTGGTGATCGGCCACGAGATGAGCCACGGCTTCGACGACCAGGGCCGCCTCTTCGACAAGAACGGCAACATGACCAACTGGTGGACCGACGAGGACGACGCCAAGTTCCGTGCGAAGGCTGAGAAACTCGCCGCCCAGTTCGACGAGGTGGAGATCCTGCCCGGCGTGCATGCCAACGGCCACTTCACCCTCGGTGAGAACATAGGCGACCACGGCGGACTCAGCATCGCCTACACCGCCATGGAGAACGCCCTCGCGGGCAAGAACCCCGGCCTGATCGACGGCTTCACTCCCGCGCAGCGCTTCTACATCGGCTATGCCACCGTATGGGCGCAGAACATCACCGACGAAGAGAAGGCCCGCCTCACGAACACCGATCCCCACTCCCTTGCGGAGAATCGCGTGAACGTGTCGCTGCGCAACTTCGGCACCTTCTTCGAGGCCTTCGGCATCAAGGAGGGCGACCCCATGTTCCGTCCGGAGGAAGAGCGTGTCCACATCTGGTAGTTTCATAGCCTCCCGGATAAACTTCAAGGGAAGGATGGCAGTCATTTCGGTGGCTGTCTCCTTCCTTGTAATAATATTGTCCCTCGCCATCTCCTCCGGTTTCCGCAGGGAGATACGCGACGGCATCTCGTCGCTTACGGGCGACATCCAGCTCACCAGCCCGCAGGCGAACACCTACGGCAGCGACGTGAGCGTCAACGCCGAGCCTTCCTTCCTCGGGGGCATCCTGGAGATGAAGGGGGTCGAGGCCGTGACTCCGGCGGTCTACCGCGCCGGCATAGTGCAGAACGGCGGCGACCTGCAGGGCGTCATGTTCAAGGCCGTGCCCTCCGCGGACACCATCCCCCTGCGGGTGGGCATCCCCCGCAGTCTCGCGCGAACCCTGCGCCTTGCGGAAGGGGATGAACTCCGCGCATATTTCATAGGGGAGAGGGTGCAGGTGCGGAAGTTCACCGTCGGCAGCATCTACGAAGGAATCAGCGACAACTCCGGCAATCCGGTGGTGCTCGCCTCCATCGACGACCTCCGCCGCGTGAACGGCTGGGAAGAAGACAAGGCATCCGCACTGGAAATCACCCTTTCGGACCGTTTCCGCAGCCGCCGCGCCGAGAAGGACAAGGCGGTCGCCATAGCCGGTTACGCCTATGGCGGCAGCACGGACGACGACGACCCGGTGATGGCGGTCGCCGCCGTCGACAAATACTACAACATCTTCGACTGGCTGGACCTCATCGACTTCAACGTCCTGGCCATTCTGGTCCTGATGATACTGGTGGCCGGATTCAACATGGTCTCCGGGCTGCTGATACTGCTGTTCCGGAACATCTCCACCATAGGCACCCTGAAGGCCATGGGGATGGATGACAGGAGCATCGCCGGAGTTTTCCTGCGCGTCGCCGCAAAGGTGGTGGCGCGGGGCATGCTCATAGGCAACGCCGTCGCCCTCCTGTTCTGCCTGGTGCAGCATCTCACGCATTTCGTGCATCTCAATCCGGACAACTATTTCGTGTCCTATGTGCCCGTGCGGGTCGATCTGCCGCAACTCCTGCTGGTCGACGCCCTGGCTTTCGCGGCCATAATGCTGATAATGCTGCTGCCCTCGCTTTTCATCGCGAGAGTGGACCCTGCCGATACCGTCAGGGTGAAGTAAATAAAAATTAGTAAATTTGCAGGCTGTGTCCATGCTTTCGAAATACTGGTTTCCCGCTGCCGTGGTGTCCGTCGCCCTGGCGGCTACCGTCGCGACCACCGATCCTGTCGAAAGCAGCTACACCGTCTTCAACGCCGGGCTGAGCGAAACGGTCTCACCCCTTCAGGACACCGTCAAGTATCCCCTCGGCGCCTACAAGCTCCGCCGCAGGGGCGATTTCGCGGCCGAATCCCTTCCGGACAGCGTCCTCCGGGCGCTCGGCATCACCATCGACTTCGCCGACGAGAACGACACTACTCCGCGTCTGACGGCCCGCGACACCACCGTGGTGCCGGATTCCCTCCGTTACACGGATCCCTTCCGATATAAGTATTACGTTGCGCTGATAGATTCCCTCACCCATAGGATCGTGAGCGACTCCCTCCTCAAGTCATACCAGATGCTCATGGCGTCGGCGGACACCATCCAGGCCCGCCTGGATTCCTCCGACCGCCACATGCTGGACTCCCTCTATTACCGGGATTCCACCATCCGCGCCCGCGAGGCCTTCCTCGCCTGGTACAACGGCCTCAGCAAGGAGGAACGCAAGAAATACGACCTCGACCAGAAAATGAAGGCCAAGCAGGCCCGGACGGATTCCCTCAAGGCGATCAAGGAGGAGAAACTGGCCGTGCGCGACAGCATACGCGAGAACACCCCCCGTGTGCTGCAGACCTTCGCGATACCGGATTCCCTGCAGTACAAGCGCATCATCACCTGGCCTGTCGACCAGGAATTCCACGATGTGAAGGCGCGCGTGCCGGACACCACCTACAACCATTATTTCTACGACTACGCGTTCCGCCGCGAGGACGTGAACTCCACCTGGCTGGGAGTGGCGGGCTCGGCCGTCCAGCCCTACAACTACTTCCGGCGCCGCAGCGGGGATGAACCGGAATTCTACTCCTGGTTCTCTTCCTGGAGCTATTCCGCGAAGAATCTTCCCATGTACAATACCAAGACTCCGTACACCGAACTTGCATACTGGGGAACGCTGCTGGCGGACGAAGAAAAGGAATCCGACAACCTCCACATCTTCACCACCCAGAACATACTTCCGGAATGGAACTTCTCCATACTGTACGACCGCTGGGGCGGGGGAGGAATGCTGAACAACGAGAAAACCGTCAACAAGACATTCTCGGTCGGCACCAACTACATGGGCAAGCGCTACCTGATGCACGCCGGCTACATCTCCAACCGCATAATCCGCGGGGAGAACGGCGGACTCGTGGACATTTCCGAAGTGAGGGACACCTCCATCGACGCCCGTGAAATGCGCGTGACACTCTCCAAGGCCGAATCCGAGATAAAGAAGAAGACCTTCTTCCTGAACCAGCAGTACCGCATCCCTTTCACCTTCATCAACAAATGGAGGCAGAAGCGGGACTCCACCTTCGTTCCGGACTCCACCGAAGAGATCACCACCGCCTTCATCGGGCACAGTTCCGAATGGACGCGCTACGGCCGCCACTACACCGACCAGATTTCCACCTCCGACGTGGTCGGCAGGTCGCTGTTCGGCGATACCTTCAATTACAATCCCACAGCTTCCGACGATTCGCTGGGGCTGAACGAGCTGGACAACAAGCTCTTCATACGCCTGCAGCCCTGGTCGGCGGATGCGGCGGTGTCCAAGCTGGACGTGGGAATAGGCGACAAGGTGCAGACCTGGGCGGACAGCTCGGCCACCGGGCATAAGTTCCGCGGAAACTCCCTCTATGCCTATGCCGGCGCCAACGGCCGCCTTCTGCACAACATGACCTGGGATGCAAGGGGCAATCTCTATTTCGGAGGATACCATGCGGGAGATTTCGACGTGCGGGCGTCCGCGGCCTACCGTTTCTATCCTTTCCGCAAGGCCCGCAAGAGCCCCGTATCCCTTAGCGCGTCGTTCAGGACCTCCCTGCGCGACCCCGACTACTACCAGCGGAACATGTATTCCAATCATTACATCTGGAACAACGACTTCGGCAAGATATCCGACACGCGGATAGGCGGCCGCATCGACATTCCCTGGTGGAGACTGTCCGCAAGCGTGGATTACGGCCTTCTGGCCAATCATGTGTGGTACGACACCCTGAGCATTGCAAGGCAGCATTCGTCCGCGATGAGCGTGCTTTCCGCGACCCTGCGCAAGGACATCGTCCTCGCGAACTTCCTGCATCTCGACAACTCCGTCCTCTTCCAGGTATCTTCGAACGAAGACGTCCTGCCTCTGCCGCGCCTGGCGCTGAACGGGAAGTACTACATACAGTTCGTGGTGCAGCGCAACGATGCAGGGGAGAAGGTGCTTGAGATGCAGGCAGGTGCGAACGTCCTGTACAATACTCCCTGGTACGCTCCGGCCTGGAATCCGGCCCTCGGCGTGTTCCACAACCAGAAGGAGGTACGCTACGAGAACGGGCCGATTATCGACCTCTTCATCAACGCCCAGTGGAAGCGCGCGTGCATTTTCGTGAAGATAGAAAACGCCGCCCAGCGCTGGTTCGATACCGCCGACTACTTCAGCGCACACCGTTTCATCAATACCCAGCGCATCATCAAGCTCGGAATGTACTGGCCGTTCTACACCCAGCCCGGCAGGGGCGGAAGCAGTGGGGCCGGCAGATCTTCCGGAAGTGATTTCGGAGGTATGCAGGGCGCAGGGGGAATGGGCTCTTCCGGCAGGGCTGTCAACAGGAACATGTAATGAGAGGAAGCAGGGAACCGCATAGCAGACTGATGGTGCTTTTCGTGCTGGCGCTGATAGCCGGCTCGATACTGGCCGACGGCATCGCGAGCCGCTCCCGTCTGCCGGAACCCGTGGCGGAGGTGGTCGACACGCTCCCCAGGGGAATGTGCGCGGACTACGTAATCAGTCCCTACGATTCCCTCATCAAGGTCTATTCCGATTCGGCGGGGCTCGACTGGAGGCTGGTGTCCGCCGTAATCTACCACGAATCCGGATTCGACAACGACGTGCGCTCCCGCCGCGGTGCCGCAGGGCTCATGCAGATGATGCCTGAAACCGCCGAGTGGCTGGGCGCCGACGACATCACCGATCCAATCGAGGCCGTGCGTGTAGGAACCCTCTACCTGAAGCAGCTGCACCGTAATTACCGGGGGCATACCGACGACCCGGAGGAGCGCCTGAAATTTACCCTGGCCGCTTACAATGCCGGCGTCGGCCGCATCCGGGACTGCATCAACTACGCCAAGTTCCGGGGAGTGGATTCTTCGTCGTGGGACAACATAGTCGCGCTGATACCCGAGATGAGCGACGATGCCATTCTGGAACTGGATACTATAAAATTCGGCAAATTCAAGGGCGTGGAGACCATCGCCTACGTCGACAACGTAATGTCCAAGTACGAGCAGTACAAAAAACTTGCTAACTTCGCAGCCAAATAACAATACATTATCATGAAACGTATCATTCTTTCGGCAATTCTCGCAATTGCAGCCATCGCTTCCGCCAATGCGCAGGTGGCACCCGGCATGAAGTACAAAGACATCAAGGACAGCTACAACACAAAAAACTATGTCCCTCAGTCGGCTGATCCTTACAGCCGTGCCTGGTCCGGCGTGGCATCATGGCTGGTTCCCGGACTCGGACAGGCGATCTGCGGCGAAGTCGGCCGCGGCCTCAAATTCTTCGGAGCGGACCTGGTATTCGCGACTGTCGCCACTTACGGCGCACAGAAGTTCGAGGACAACGCCGTCATAAAGGATGGCAAAGTGGAGAGCTATATTGATGAATCCGCAGCAAAAAGCGGTGCATATATCATGCTGGGAGCCGCGGCAGCAGCTTTTGTCGTGGACATCTGGGCCATTGTCGATGCAGTCAAGGTAGCCAAGGTGAAGAACATGTATTATCAGGATCTCTATGGCCGCCGCGCTGCCATCGACCTTGGTTTCGAACCCTACTTCACGCTCGCTCCTTCATCCTCTGCAGTCACAGGAAACGCCTTCCAGCCTGTAGCCGGAATGAGCATGAGACTCAGTTTCTAGGGTTTTATTTCGTCAGATAAACGTCATCCCCTGGTTCGGCGAACAGATACTGTTCACGGGCCAGGGTTTCAAGTGTATCGCGGTCGTTGCTGAGCACGCGTATCTGACGGTCCAGATCGGAAATCTGCTTCTGATACCAGCGCATTTCCCTGTTCTGGCGCTGAATCGTGAATCCCGCGCCTATCAGCCGCACCACGCTGTCTTTCTTGATGAAGAGAAAAACCAGGCACAGTGCAGTGGAAATGATGAAATAGCGGAGGAAGGAACGTTTTTCCCTGTTGTTCCCGTCCTTCTCTTTATTCCATATATCTTTGCTTACTTTCGACATTATCGCAAAAATAGTTAAATTTGTGCACAATAACCAAAAGAAATTATGAAACCTACATTGTTAGTTCTTGCTGCCGGCATGGGCAGCCGCTATGGCGGACTCAAGCAGATGGACGGTCTCGGCCCATCCGGTGAAACCATTATCGATTATTCCATATACGATGCCGTAAAGGCCGGCTTCGGAAAGGTCGTATATATCGTGCGCGAATACTTCCTCGAAGACATGAAAGCCCTCGTCGCAAAGAAGTATTCCAATGTCAAGTGCGTAGACGGAAGCCCTCTGGAGTTCATCTTCGTGACTCAGGAACTGAACAAGATTCCTGCGGAATTCACCCTCAATCCCGAACGCCAGAAGCCCTGGGGCACCGCCCATGCAGTGCTGATGGCCAAGGACGTGATCGACGGTCCGTTCATCATCATCAACGGCGACGACTACTACGGAAAGGATTCGTTCAAGGTGGCGGCCGAATGGTGCCGCGCCCATGAGAACACAAAGGGGCAGTACGCAATCATCGGCTTCGAACTCGACAAGACCCTCTCCGAGAGCGGGAGCGTCTCGCGCGGCATCTGCCACTACGACGCCGAGGGCAGGCTCACCAAGGTCGAAGAGCATCTGAACATAGCCAAGGAGGCCGATGGAGTGGTCTACGGCGACAATTCCGTGAGCGGCGAGAACCACATCGTGCTCGACGGCAAGGCCCTCTGCTCCATGAACATGTGGGGATTCACCCCCGACTATTTCGCGAAGAGCGAAGCCATCTTCCACGACTTCCTGAAGGCCAACATAAGCGAACTCAAGAAGGAATACTACATCCCTTACGCAATTGACTGCATGATTAAGGACGGCAGCGCTTCCTGCGAGGTGCTTTCCACCCCTTCGAGCTGGTTCGGAGTCACCTACAAGGAAGACCGTCCAGGCGTGGTGGCCAAGTTCGCCGAACTGGTGGCGGCCGGAGTTTATCCTTCGCCTCTCTATTGATATGGCAAGGCGGGGCAATTTCGATGTGCTCGGCAAGTACGCCTGGTGCATCCCGTCCGTAGCGGACATCTTCATACTGGTCTTCCTGCTCCTGGTGGGCAGTCTCATCGGATCCGGAGTAGTGCTGGTGGCATCTCTATGCGTGGGCGCAGGGAATTCCGCGGCATTCATGGCCGAGTACACCACTCTGATCTCCTATCCCATCATGTTTATCCCGCCCATGATCTGGGCGGCAGGCAAGAGCCGCAGGAACCGTATGCAGTACAAAGGCCTGGCGTTGGACAACGCCAATGTGGCTCCCCACGGATGGCTGCTCTGCGCTCTCATGGTCATGGCCGCAACCCTGGCCGCCGGCATCGTGGGTGATCTTTCCTCTTCCTGGCTGCCTCCCATGCCCAAATGGCTGGAGGATGCGCTGAAGGGGCTCACCACCGGCAGTTTCTGGGTGAACTTCATCTGCGTCAGCATCTTCGCCCCCTTCTTCGAGGAGTGGCTCTGCCGCGGCATGGTCGAGAGGGGGCTGCTCGGGCGCGGTGTCAAGCCCGCCTGGGCCATCGTGCTCTCCGCCCTCTTCTTCGCCCTCATTCACCTGAATCCCTGGCAGGCCATCCCCGCATTCCTGCTCGGCTGCCTCTTCGGATATGTGTACTATAAGACCGGTTCGCTGAAGCTGACGATGCTGATGCACTTCACCAACAACACCTTCGCACTGGTCATCGGACACATCGACTCGCTGCAGGATGCCGAAAACTGGATGGACGTCCTTGGCCCCGGCTACTGGTACTGCTTCGCAGCCAGCGTGCTGCTGATCGTGCTTGTGGTGCTGGCCTTCCGCCGCATTCCCCTGGAGCGCCCTTCCGGCGGTTTCGAAGTACTGCCCTCAGCTTTCGACGAAGAATAAATCAGTGTATCCGCAGAATATCGGCGCCTCGCTCTCCGGCGAGGCGTTCTGCGTATGCGGAACCTGTGGCCGGGCCCTCCGCGGCGAAGGGGTTGGGCGTCCGGGTAAAGCGCTTGTCGGCCACTCCCACGAGAATCGGGCGGCCGAAATGCCGGAATGCGGGCAGATTCTCCAGCAGTTCCCAGTTCTGCTCCGCGCTCTTTGCAAAGCCGAACCCCGGATCCAGTATCCACTCGCTGACGCCCAGCTCTTCCGCCCGCGCGGCGAAATCCCGGAAGTATCCGTCCACTGCGGCCACCACTCCCTGCGGATAATCGGTCAGGGAATCCATCGAGCGGGGGTTTCCGCGTTTGTGCATGGCGATGTAGGGGAGGCCGAGTTCCGCTACCGTCGGCAGCATCTGCGGGTCGTCTTCCCCCGCGGAAATGTCATTCACGATGAATCGTCCTATCCGTCCGTACACCCGCCGCACTATCTCCGCGCTGGTAGTATCCACCGAAACGGAGGGTATTCCCTCCTTGACCGCTGCGCTCCCGGCAGATGCCGGCAGCTCCGCCCCTCCCATCGCGGGCGATGGGCCCCTCCCTCTAAGCCGAGGGTGGCGTAGGTCTTGGGAGGGTATGCCCGCCGTGTCCAAAGGGGCGGTACTGATGTAGTCCAGTGCAGGCTGCAGGCGCTGCCATTCGGTTTCGACCGGGACTGGCGCCGCGCCGGGGCGTGTGGAGACGGCCCCGAAGTCGATGATGCCGCATCCCCTCTCCAGAAGCGACTCCACGCGCCGGCGCACCGCCGCGGCCGTCATCGCCCTGGTATCCTCCCGGAAAGAATCCGGCGTCAGATTCACTACTCCCATCAGTATCATGCTGCAAATGTAATAAAATGTATGCAAAACGCCCCTTTTTGCATACAACTTGCCCGATTTCACGGGAGATGTATGCAGATTGAGCCTTTTTGCATACATCCCGCCCGAATTTACGGGAGATGTATGCAGATCGCCCGGTTTTGCATACAACCCGCCCGATGACGACACTGCGGCGCCCGGGGCGCAATGCGGCCTTTTGCCGGCAAACAAAAATAATTGCTATCTTTGCGCTATTATGCTGATAGTTCTTGAAGGCCTGGACGGAGCCGGAAAATCCACGCAGGTACGCAAACTCCGCGACTACCTCGGACAGAAATGCCCGAAACTCGAATATATCCATTTTCCACGCTACGAAGCTCCCGTTTACGGCGGACTCATCAGCCGCTTCCTCCGAGGCGAATTCGGCCCCATCGACCGCGTCCATCCCCAACTTGTCGCCCTCCTTTTTGCGGAGGACCGCCACGGGGCCGCACCGGAAATCTGCAAGGCCCTGGACGAAGGTGCGACCGTCCTGCTCGACCGCTACGTCTACTCCAACATCGCCTATCAGTGCGCCAAACTCCAGGACCCGGACGAGGCCAAAACCCTCAGGGAATGGATCATCAACACCGAATTCGGGCAGTTCGAAGAACCCCGCCCGGATCTCAACATCTTCCTGAACGTGCCCATCGGTTTCGTCGAGAAGAACATCCACTCCGAACGCAAGGGCGCCGACAGGGCATATCTCCAGCACGCCCACGACATCCACGAAGAGGACATAGAATTCCAGAAGAAGGTGCGCGCGATGTATCTGCGGCAGGCGGAAGTTGACAAGGGCCTGCAGGTCGTCGACTGTTCCGACGCAGACGGCGGTATGCTCCCTCCGGACGATATCTTCGCTAAAATCAAAGCATTGGTAGACAGCCGCTTATGAACGGATTCAGGAGAATATGCATGGTGATTCTGGGGATGGTCCTGCTGATTGCGGGCCTTCTCAAGCTGATGGATCCCGTGGGTGCCGGGCTGGTAATGGACGAGTATTTCAACTTCTTCCATCTCGCTTTCCTCAAACCCGCCTCCCGCATTGTCGCATCCGGCCTTGCCCTGCTCGAATCCCTGCTGGGTGCGGCCCTGGTCGCAGGCGTCTGGCGCAAAACTCTAGCGATGGCGAGCGGCATTATCCTGATATTCTTCACCCTCATCACTATTATACTTTACCTGGCGAATCCCTCGATGGATTGCGGCTGCTTCGGCGAGGCCGTCCACCTGAACCATGCCCAGACGCTGCTCAAGAATCTTGTCCTGGACGCCTTCTGGTGCCTTGCGTTCATACCCTTCAAGAGCCTTGGCCTGCCCCGCCGCATAAAGTACGTAAGCTTCTCTCTTGCAGCGGTTTCCCTGGTTCTCTTCCTGCTCTTCAGCGCCCTCTCCATCCCGCTGCGCGACTACACCTCCTTCAAGCCCGGCACCGAGCTGGATGAACGGCCCCTGAGCTTCTACGACGCGAACTACGATTATGCGGATTCCCTTGCGCTGGAAGGGAAGGTGATGCTGATTTCGTCCTACGACCCCGCACGGTTGGGCGAGGACAGGCTTGCCCGCATCACAGAAACCGCCCGGACTGCCTCGGAAAACGGCCAGACTGTCCTCTTCCTGCTCGCCTCCACCCCGGATGCCGTGGCGGAACAGGATCTCAACCCGGCCCTCCTCTCCAACATCTACTTCGCCGACCGCAAGGAACTCATGACGCTCAACCGTTCGAACGGAGGCGCCACATTCATTTCCGACGGGCAGATCATCCGCAAATGGGCGGCCGCCAGCCTTCCTGATGCGGACGAGTTCCGGAAGATGAACGAAAAGGCCCCGGTGGATGTGCTGCTTGCGCGCCAGAATCGCACCAGGGCCCTGTTCCAGGGATTCACCCTCTATCTTTTTGCAGTGCTGCTGCTTCTCTGATACCTACCAGATTGCTATCTGCCAGGGCATCCTTGCCACCACCTGAGGCTCGGTCATCTTTGCGAAGGCCTTCACATAGTCGTGTCCGGTGGTCTGGCCTATGCTTGCCAGTAAGAGCTCCATGCCGGTGAGAGGCTTGGGATATTCCATTACGCATACGTCCTGCGCCCCGATTGCAGAGGCGGCGTAGTTGATGGCATCCTCCAGCGTGCCCAGTTCATCCACGAGCCCTATTTCAAGGGCGTCCGCACCTGTCCACACGCGGCCCTGGCCGATTTCATCCACGCGGCTCTTTTCGAGTCCGCGGCCTTCCGCCACCAGCGAGGTGAATTTGTCGTAGATGGTCTCGATGCTGCGCAGCATGAAGTTGTATTCCGCCTGGTCGAAGGGGCGGGTGAGCTGCATCATGTCGGCATGCTTGTGGCTCTTCGCGCTGTAGGTGCCGACGTGCAGCTTGTCCTTCAGGGCCTTGCTGGCCTCGGGAATCATCCCGAACACGCCGATAGAGCCCGTGAGAGTGGTGGCGTCGGAGAAAATCTTGTTGCAGTTGTTGGAGATCCAGTATCCGCCGGAAGCGGCCATCCCGCCGTAGGAGGCGATGACGGGCACCTCCTGTGCGAGAAGGTCCAGTTCGTGCTTGATCTTCTCGGAGGCGAGCACGCTGCCGCCGGGGGAGTTCACGCGGAGCACCACGGCCTTGATGCCCTTGTCTGCGCGTATCTTGTCGATTTCGTTCGCGAAACGGTCGCCTGCCACGTTCTGGAGCTCATTCCCGTCCACGATCTCGCCGTCGGCATAGAGCACGGCGATCTTGTTCCTCGAACGGAAATTGGGAACCACCTTGGCGTTCGCATAGTCTGCGAAGGGGATGAACTGCAGGTCCCGGAAGTCGTCCACTACCGCGAGGGATGCAAGCCTGTGCTTGAGCGAGTCGCGGGAGAATACTCCGTCCACCAGGCCTGCGGCCAGATAATCCTCGGGAAGGCAGAGTTCGATGTTCTCCACCATCCTGTCGAGCTTCTCCAGGGGAATGTTGCGCCCTTCCGCGATGGTTCCGCCCACGGTCTCCCACAGCGAGGCGACCATGCGCTCGTTCTGCTCCTTGTTCTCTTCGCTAGGAGAGTTGCGCACAAACATCTCTCCGGCGGATTTATACTTGCCATGGCGTATGAGCTGCATGTTGACGCCGGCCTTGTCCAGCAGGTCCTTGAGATAGAAAGACTGCGAGGCGATGCCCACCAGCCCTCCGCTCGCGCCCTGATACTCGGACATGTATATCTTGTCGGCGACGGAACTGATGTAGAACACGCCGGCTCCGGGATTCTCCGTCCACGCTATGACGGGCTTGCCGCTGAGGCGGAAGTTTTCCAGGGCCTTGCGCAGTTCTCCAAGGGTGGAGATGCCGGTGGTGCTGCCGTCGGCCTTGAGGTAGATGTATTTCACGCCGGGATCGGCCGCTGCGATGTTGATCGCCTGGACTGCTTTCCAGAGTCCGACCGGAATCTGCATCTGCCCTTGCAGCATGGCGAGGGGATCTTCGGGCTGATCCTGCTCGGTGATGATTATTTCCGAGAGGTCGATGGCCAGCACGCCGCTGCGGGGGAGTACGGTCGTGCTTTTTCCGGTGGTGCTGCCGGCGGCTGCGCCAACTATGCCTGCGAAGATGAAAATCACCAGGATGTTGGCCAGGATGATGCCGCAGACGACGGCAAGTAGCATTTTGAAGAACTGTTTCATCTCGATTGAATTTTAGTCTTGCAAATATAACATTTTATTGACGGCTTACTTGAATAATTATTATATTTG
>R22__coassemble_857_pt1 | contig 17223 bp, 13 predicted proteins | sample R22__metabat2_high_PE_057 | metagenome-assembled genome bin R22 | reverse complement strand
CGCGATTCTCAGAGGGTTATATGGGCAATGCCTTTTTCAGTGCCCTTCGAAATCGACCGGGTCATTTTAAGTATTCCGTTGTGTCACAATTACTTGCGTGGCACGGGTAAAAAACGCCGACGGAATGTACTGCCGGAACTCTACGCTATCCACACCAGCACATGCCTGTCGAAGGTCATGTACTCGAGGTCGAAGTCCTCTTCGAAGCCGTCTTTGTTGATAAAAGTCGCCTCGAGTTCGCCCTCGCCTTTCGGGCGGAAGGAATCGATCTCAATCTGCTCGGCGAAATCGACCTTGTACTGGGAGAGTTTCTTGTAGACCGCTTCCTTCGCGCACCAGTAAATGGCGAGCTGCTCGTTGCGGTGGTCGTCGTCCAGATCTTCTATCTCCTCTTCCGAAAGGGCCTTTTTCTCTACGGCGGAGAAGTCGCGGTCCAGACTTTCGCAGTCTATGCCCACGTCGTCCAGGTCATTCAGGATTACGGCCACATACTTGTCGGTGTGGGTGATGGAGATGTTGGTAGCGTTGTTTTCGATATAAGGCTTGCCGTTGTCGTGGTGCGAAAGATAGACTTTCTCCTCGAACATTGCATCGAGAAGTGCGCGCACGGCAAGTTTCTGCTTGCGCAGGGATTCACTCTTTATGAAAGAGATTTCTTCCAGTTCGTCGGAAGGGATGGATGAAAGTGCTTTAAGTTCTGCCTCAGTTTCCGTAATATGCCAAACACCGAGACGCGAGTGCGCGTCGTCGTCGAGGTCTTTTGTAAGAAATAGTGCCATAAATAATTATAACGATGCAAATATAATCAATTTTTAGATATTCAAGAAATCAAAGGAAAATAGTATCTTTGTAGTCCCTAATCAAAGACTATACTTTAAAGTAATCATGAAATATCTAACTAACGAAAAATTGGTCATCGTCGGTGCAGGTGGAATGATCGGCTCCAACATGGCCCAGTCCGTGCTTATGCTCGGCCTCACCCCCAATGTATGTCTTTACGATATCTATGAACCCGGCCTGAAGGGCGTTCTCGGAGAGATCGACCACTGCGCTTTCGAAGGGGCCAACGTAACCGCAACCATCGATCCCGCCGAAGCATTCACCAACGCGAAATACATCATTTCTTCCGGTGGCGCTCCCCGCAAGGAGGGCATGACCCGCGAGGATCTTCTCAAGGGCAACTGCCAGATCGCAGCCGAATTCGGCGACAACATCAAGAAGTACTGCCCCGACGTGAAGCACGTGGTGGTTATCTTCAATCCGGCGGATGTCACCGCCCTCACCGCACTCATCCACTCCGGCCTGAAGCCCGAACAGCTCACCAGCCTCGCCGCCCTCGACAGCACCCGTCTGCAGGAGGCCCTGGCACAGGAATTCGGCGTGCAGCAGTGCAAGGTCACCGGCGCCCACACCTACGGCGGACACGGTGAGGCCATGGCAGTATTCGCATCGCAGGTGAAGATCGACGGCAAGCCCCTCGCAGAATGCGGCCTCAGTGCTGAGAAGTGGGCGGATATCAAGCTCCGCACCGTACAGGGCGGCAGCAACATCATCAAGCTCCGCGGCCGCAGCTCCTTCCAGAGCCCTGCATATCAGGCCGTCAAGATGATCGAGGCAGCCATGGGCGGCGACAAGTTCACCTGGCCTGCAGGATGCTACGTGAACAACAAGGTCTTCCAGAACGTGATGATGGCAATGCCTACCACTATCGACAAGAACGGAGTTCACTTCAGCGCTCCCAAGGGCACCGCGGAAGAGATGGCCGACCTCAAGAAGAGCTACGAGCATCTCTGCAAGATGCGCGACGAGATCGTCAGCCTCGGCATCGTTCCTCCGGTAGAGGAGTGGAAGAGCCTGAACGCCAACCTGTAAAGTTTTCGTGCGCCCAGATTTCCCGTGCTACCCAAGTGATTGTGGCACAGCGGAATACTTAAAATGACCCGGCTGAATTCGGCTGGGTCATTTTGCGTAAAAAGCTGCTGGTTAGGCAGTTGCGTAGCACGCCACCATGTCCCTCTTTTTTACTATATTTGTAGAACACCACTAAACGACCAAACCCGAATGAAACGTATCGCCCTTCTTCTGCTTTTCGCACCGATCGCACTCAGCGCCGCAATTTCTCCCAATCTGTCCCGCAACAAGGAACATATCTACTTCGACACCTCGGAGGGCGCGCAGTGGAAGATGTGCCGCATCGACGAGGCCGGGCAGGCGGAGAGGATCTCCCAGCCGGGCTACGACGTTTCGGACTGGATGAATGCGAGGGTGCCCGCCACGGTGCTTACGAACCTGGTGGAGAACGGCGTCCTCCCCGATCCTTATTTCTCGGACAACAACCGCCTTACGAAAGGCCTCATCCCGGACATCAACGAGGTGGGCCGCGGCTACTATACCTACTGGTTCCGCACGGAGTTCGACATCCCCGCATCCTATGCCGGAAAGAAGGTCTGGCTGCATCCGGAGGGCATCAACTACCGGGCGGAGTTCTGGGTGAACGGGCATCTGTTCAGCACCCTCACCGGCATGTTCCGGGACGACGACATCGACATCACGGAGTTCGCGAACATCGGCGGCCGCAACGCGCTGGCAGTGCTGGTGTATCCGGTAGATTTCCCCGGCAGGCCCGGCAAGAAGACCTGGGGCGCCCCCGGCGAATACAATAACGGCGGCGACGGCAACATCGGCCTGAATTCCACCATGCTCATGAGCGTGGGCTGGGACTTCACTTTCTGGGATGCCGTACGCGACCGCAACACCGGCATCTGGCGCAGCATCTCCCTGTATTCTACAGGCGGGATGACAGTGCGCCATCCCTTCGTGCGCTCGGAACTCGCTCATCCTCACTACGATGCGGCGGATCTGACGGTGAGCGTGGAGGTCGGCAGCCGTTATGTGGACAGCCCGAAGACGCACAAGGCGCGCGTGGTGGGGGAGATTACCGGACCGGGGCTCGCCAGCGCCAGGACCTTCGAGAAGGAGGTGGAACTCTATCGCGAGGAGGTGCAGGAAGTCACTTTCACTGCGAAGGAATTCAAGCGTCTGCACATCGATGAACCGGCCCTCTGGTGGCCTCTGGGCAAGGGGGAGCATCCTCTCTACGAACTGAAAATCTCCGTCTACGACGACGGCGAACTGAGCGACGAGGTGCAGACCCGTTTCGGCATCCGGGAGGTGGTTGCGACCAGGAGTACGCCGGACGAGAGCAAACTCTTCGTGGTGAACGGCAAGCCCATCTTCGTGCGCGGCAGCAACTGGATTCCGGAGGCGATGCTGAAGGACAGCGACAAGCGCATGGCGGCGGTGCTCCGCATGAGCGCGCAGTGCGGATTCAATCTCCTGCGCCTCTGGGGCGGCGGAATTGTGGAGAGCGACTACTTCCATCAGCTCTGCGACGAATACGGATTCATGGTGTGGGAGGAGTTCTTCATGACGGGGGATACCCGCCATCCGCACGATGTGGCGACCTACTTCGCGAACGTAGAATCTTCCGTGAAGAGGGTGCGCAATCACCCCTGCGTGGTGTTCTACGTTGCCTCGAATGAGAGTACGGAGGTGAGCGGCACGCGCGAACTCATAGAGAAACTGGACGGCACGCGTCCCTGGCAGCAGCAGAGCGAGTGCGACGGCATACACGACGGCAGCCCCTATGTGCAGGTGAATCCCATGCTGCACTATCTGGACCAGGCCTCGCCACGCGGCTCGCGCGTGAACGGCTTCAATCCGGAGTATGGTTTTACCGGCATGCCCCACTGGACTTCGCTGCAGAGATTCCTGCGTCCGGAGGAGATCTGGCCCATGGACAAGAGCGTATGGGATTATCTGGACGGCAGCGGTTTCGGCAAGGTGACGACCACCGTGAAGGCGTTGGCGGACAACTACGGCGAGTCTTCGTCGATCAAGGAATACGGATGGAAGACGCAGTTGCTGAGCGCGATGAATTCGAAGGCGATATGGGACGTGTGGAACTACAACAAGCTGTGGTACGGCGACCGCTATTGCACCGGGACCCTGTTCTGGAGCCACGCGAGCCCCATCCCCATGATAAAGAATCACATGTGGGACTGGTACCTGATCCCGACGGCGTCGCTGTATCATACCATGCATGCGCTCGAGCCGGTGCACGTGCAGTTCGACTATCTGAAGAATACCGTTTCGGTGTATAACGACAGGCTGACCGGGCTTTCGAACTTGACCGTGGTGGCGCGTCTGTACGATCTTTCGAGCAAGAAACTGGCGACCTGGACGGTGCACGGGGTGAATGTGGTTGCGGACGGCGTGGCCTGCGACGTGATGCGCCTGTCGTTCCCGGACAAGATCACTCCGGTGCATTTCATCGCTCTGGAGCTTCGCGATGCCAAGGGGAAGGTGCTGTCGAAGAATTTCTACTGGAGGTCGACGGCGAAGTATGTCGAGGGGACGCTGACCGGGCCTTGCGCTTCGGGATTCGAGAGTCTGGCTTCGATGCCCAAGGCGTCGGTGAAGGCTTCTCTGGCGAAGCGCTCTGCCGACGGGGTGCTGTATTACGATGTGACGCTGCGTAATGGCGGATCGAAGATAGCGTTCTTCAACGAGGTGCTGCTGCTTGGCGACGACGGCCTGCCGGTGCCTTACACCTTTACGTCGGACAACTATTTCTCGCTGCTTCCCGGTGAGAGCCAGACGGTTACGATGGAGATTGCACGCGAAGACGCTCCCGCGCGTCCGGTGGTTCATGTGGAGGGATGGAACGTGGCGGAGAGGGTTCTGCGCTAGAGATAAAAGTCTTTTGTGAGGGCGGCATAGGCAGGGCTTCTGTCTGTGCCGCTCATCAGTATGAGTTCTTCGGCGGGGATGGTGTTGAGGTTTTGCGGGCGGCCGTTGTTGATGGGGGTGCTACTGCTGGCGTGGCTGGTGTCGCCGGAAGTGGTGCTGGTCTTAGTGCGGCGGAACTCCGCGATTATGCGGCTCGCGGGCTTGCGGGCGGTGGTGCGTATGCGCAGGATGCGGAATGGTCTGAGGCCGAAGGATGCGGCGTAGCGGAGGAGGGGCTGTTCTTCGGAGGCGGGGAGAATCAGGGAGAGAATGCCGTCAGGGGTGAGGTGTGAGGCGGCGAAGGCGCAGATTTCGCGGTAGGACAGGGTGTTGGTGTGTCGTGCTGTGCTGCGCCGGGCGTCGGGTGCTTTCAGGGATGCTTCGAAGTAGGGCGGGTTGGAGAAGATGGCGGCAAAGAGGTTTGTTTCTTCGGGGCAGGCGGGAAAGGGCCGCTGTCCGCCGAGGGCGTCGGCCAGTCGGCATTCCCGCCCTTCGCACATTGTTGCTGCCATATCAAGCGAATTGAGTTGCCTTTCCAAATCGTTCAGTGAGAGCGCTTCTGCGTGGAGGGAGGGAGCCCAGGGGGAGGCGGCGAAGTTTGCGGTGGCTTCGGAGACGGCTGCCGGGTCGATGTCGATGGCCAGTATCTTGAAGTGTGGTTGGGTGCCGGATGGCTTTCCGGGCGCTTCTGCGGACATTCCTTGTGATTTGATGCGGTCTGCGAGGCGCTGGGCTACCATCAGCGCTATAACTCCCGTGCCGGTGCCGATGTCCAGCAGGTGCTGGACATCTCCTGCTGTTTGCGTGAGTTCTGCGCCCTGATCTCCCGGCGTTGCGCTTTTGTCGCTCCGCTCCTGCCGGACATCTTCTGCTGTCTGCGGGGTGGTGTCGGGGAGGGTCAATGTGGCGCCGAGGAGGACGGCATCGGTGCCAACCTTCTGCGCAGCCAGTTCATTCCGGACCTCAAAACGCTTGAACCTGAAAACTTCCATTTGAACTGCAAATATAGCAAAACTATAGCACTGCCGCCGTGGTGATGGAGCTGGAGTGAGGGCTGAAAGAGGCGTCCGGAATTCACCGATCCGTATGCAAAATCGCCATTTCTGCATACAACTGCGACTTTATTTCGTTTGTACTCCGTTATGGGAGGTGTTGAATCGCCGTACCAGTTCACAGCGACGACACATTCAGGATCGTCTTTTCCAGCGTGCCACGCGTCTTCCTGTCCAGCAGCACTTTACGAAAAACGACCCCACTCAGATTTGGTGGGGTCATTTTATGCAATCTACTGTAAATCAGCTTGTTTTGTAGCATGCCAGAGATTAAGGAAGCGGCCGAGGAACAGACACTCCGCGGCATTACCCCCGTGCCCAAAACCTGCCAAAACGGGCACCAACACCTCAAATTCTACCCTTCCGTGCCAGAAATGCCACTTTTCGGGCACGGGGTTTCTGGGATTGAGGACGTTGCAGTCGACGAAGCACTCCGACACCCAGTCGGGCGGTTATGTTGCTGATTTACAGCGCTTTCCTGAAAACAAATCGGCGGAATAAGACGATTTGTTTTCAGGAAAATATTGATAATCAACAAATTGGCTGCCCGGGTAAAATCTTCACCACCGGTCTACAAAGGGAAATCCGCAGCACCGCCGACAATACTGCAGCGCCGGCTTACAGGAATTCGCCGTCGCGCATGGTGAGGGTGCGGTCGCAGAGGGCGGCGAGGGACGGGTCGTGTGTGACGATGACGATTGTCTGGCCGAGGGTGTCGCGGAGGCGGAAGAATAGGCGGTGGATTTCTTCTTTTGTGGCGGAGTCGAGGTTGCCGGTGGGCTCGTCGGCGAACAGCACCGCGGGGCGGTTGATCAGGGCGCGGGCGATGGCGACGCGCTGCTGCTCGCCGCCGGAGAGTTCGGATGGTTTGTGGGAACTGCGTGCGGCGAGGCCTACATTTTCCAGCAGCGCGAGCGCGGCGGCGGATGCATCTTTCGAAGATCTGCCGGCGATCAACGCAGGGATCATCACGTTTTCGAGGGCGGTGAATTCCGGGAGGAGATGATGGAATTGGAAGACGAAGCCGATGCGGCGACAGCGGAAGGCGGCGAGTTCGCGGCTTTCGAGCGAAAGGACGTCCGTGCCGTCGATGATCAGACTGCCGGCGTCCGGGGTGGAGAGGGTGCCGAGTATCTGGAGAAGGGTGGTCTTGCCGGCGCCCGAGGCTCCGGTGATGGCGACGACCTCTCCCTGGGCAGCGGCGAAGTCCACTCCTCGAAGGACCTGCAGTGCTCCGAAGGATTTGCCTATGCCGACGGCGCTTATGATTTTGTTTCCTGTCATTCTTAACAGTGTGAAGAATCTTCGCAAATATAGCAAAAAATCACTATCTTTGCTGAACCCGAACGGGGTGTGGCGCAGTTGGCTAGCGCATCTGCTTTGGGAGCAGAGGGTCGTGTGTTCGAGTCACATCACCCCGACGTATGAAGTGGTTACAAAAATTGATGGTCGCAGTCTTCCTGCTTTCGGTAGGGAGTACGGGCTTGTACGCTTCATCGGAAAATCTGAATCTGCGCTTCCGTTTTGGCAAAAGTGAGACGGATGTGAGTGCTCTGGAGACTCTTTTTGCTGGTGAGAAAACTTCGCAGGTCAAGTCGGTCGTCATAAAAGCTTCTTCTTCTCCCGACGGTCCTTATTGGGTAAACAAGATGCTCGCGGAGAAGCGCGCTTCCTATATATATAATAAGGTCCGGGAGATTTGTCCGGATTTGGACTCGACGCTCATCCGTGTCGAGACGGTGGCGGAAGATTGGAGCGGGGTGGCAGCCTGGCTGCGCCGTTGCAATAAGCCATACAAGGAAGAGGCGCTCAAAATAGTGACTGCCGGAGACAAGAAAGAGAGGGAAGAAAAGTTGCAGGACCTTTGGGCGGGAGAAGCCTGGGACGACCTGATGCATTCGGCATTCCCCGCGCTTCGCTGCGTAAAGGTTTCGGTCGAATACGCCTCAGCTGAAGTATCACTTGAGGTGCCGGCGGGGGAGACAGCGCAAATCGCTGCTCCCGACAGTAATTCGGTGAGAATATTGTTCCCTGCCGGAATCCGCTATGTCCGTCCGGAATATGCCGGCAATTCCGTTCAGTTGCAGATATTGCGCAATATCGCCGGCAGCGGCAAGTCGCTGAGAATTGAATCCTGCTCTTCGCCTGAGGGAGATCCTGTGTGCAACGCCGCTCTGGCGAAGAAGAGGGCGGAGTGTGCCCGGACGTGGATAGTGGAGAATCTCGGGATCCCTGCAGAGAAAATCAATGTCGTTTCGTGCGGAGAAGATTGGGACGGACTGCTTCGTGAAGTCCGCGAGAATTACCACGGAAACAATCGCGATGTAGTGCTCGGAATCCTTGGCGACACGAGTCTATCCAACGCTTCGAAGAAAGCCGCCATCCGTTCCCTCGACGGCAATGCGAGCTGGAAATCTTTAGTGGACGGGCATATGTCCGGTCTCCGCTCTGTGCGAATCGCCGTAGAATAAAATAGGCCACAGATATCTCCGTGGCCCGTTTGTTTCAAAATCAAATGTTACAAAAGCTGTAATTGCGTAGCTACGCAGTTGACAAGTTTTTCCATTATGATGGGCTTCGTAATGAAATCATTCGCTCCCATCTGGTAGCCGCGTACTATATCTTCCGTAGAGTTGAGTGCGGACAAAATCACTACACGGATTCCGCTGGTTTCCGGATTCTCCCTGACACGGCGCAGCACCTCGAAGCCATCTATCTCGGGCATCATCAGATCCAGGAGTATCAGATCCGGCTTTTCCTGGCTTATTTCTTCCAATGCCTGCCGACCGCCGCTTGCTTTCCTGATGCGGAATTTGAATTTGGCAAGCATTTTTTCTACCAAAATCAAATTGAGCGGTACATCATCTACTGCCAGGACGTTGTATTTGGTGAAATCGATCATTCTTTTACTTTTTGTCTTTCCATGGAGGCAATCCATACTTTCGGAGTCATTCCTGTCACCTTCTTGAAGGTCGTATTGAATGAGGAAGCGCTGAGGAAGCCGCAGGACTGTGCTATTTCTTCCTGTTTGGCCTCGCGGTGCGAGAGTATGTATTGCTCGGCGTAATCTATTCTGAGCGTGTTTATAAGCTCAGGAAAGCCGAGATTGTATGTGTTGTTGACAAGTTTTGAGACGTAAGTCTTGTTCGAGTTCAGTCTTTCGGCCACATCGTCGAGCGTCAGCCTTGGATGCAGGAACAGGTGTTCGTCCATCATCAGGTGCTGGAAGCGCGAAATAAGACTGTTTTCGTCCCAGGAATCGGATACTGCAGTGAAAATGTTCGTCGTCAACTGCGTAGGATTGTTTTTCTTTGCCTCAGCGTGCCATTCTTCTATATGCAGATTCTCCCCGATTCTTTCCTGTATGCGCTTCAGCGCTTCTTCTTCGGCTTCATCAAGAAGATCGTTCAGCATTGCTTCTACAACCCCGTCCTTGTTTTCTTTTCCGTAGTTGAAACGGATAAGCAGGCGGTAGTCCCTCCAACTGATGTTGACTTTCGAGCCGAACAGTGCGTTAAGACCGAAGAGCAATGCGGAAAACAGAAGCAGCGTTGCAGTTGTAATCTTCACCCAGAGGTCCATGGCATAGAGGTTGTATCCGAAACCTATTCTTGCAGCCATAATGGCCATAGGAATCATTGCAACGGACATCTGAAGGCGTGCAAGGCTGATTTTTTCTCCGCGGAAGAACCTTAGAATGGTGCCTATAAGGAGTCTGCGCTGCCTCAGCATTATTATAATGAATCCCAGAAGGGCGATCAGTTCTACGGCAAGAATCGCGTTATATATATCTTCGGTGATCAGTTTATATAGGGTAGCGGCTTCTTCTCCCTTCAATAAAGACAGAACAAGCCCGGCAGTAAACAATGCTGCCGGGATAACGACCCACATTACCGTTATAGGATGGCTCCGCGGAGAGTGCATCAATCTGCGCAAGTATGTGATCAGCAGCGGGATGACGCTCGGCCCTGCCAGCATTCCGGTAATGGTGGCAATGGTATCCATCGAGGAACCGCTTTCCAGTACTACGTGGCAGGCTTCCGAATATATATACAATCCGCACGCGGTAAACAGGGCGATGAACAGATGGAAAGTGTCTGTTCTGGATGCTATCATCATGTGGATGATCACCCAGAACAGGCAGGCTGCTACCGACGTGAAGAAATACAGTGAAAGCATCAGAAGTCGTCGTTGTTTTCGTAAATGGATGTCTCCCAGTCGCTTACTGATGCGGAGAACGTAATTTCCTTATATATTTTGCTCAAGTCCAGCCCGAGGTGGAAAGTATATAGCTTGCCGTATACGAAGGTGTTGTCCGGCAGGAGTCCGTAGAGCATATACTTGGCGACCTGGTCCTTGAGGGCCGTATACTTGAAGCCACCGATTTCGAATTCGTCCACATCATATATCACTTCTACGCACTGCTTGCCGATCTCGATATCGTCCGGAATTGAATAGTAACGGTGACTGTCGGCCATCCTGTCTACGAGAGAATTGTATCCGATGAATTTCTCGTTCTCCATGCCGACACCCAGACGGGCGTCGCCTTCGAAAACCACGACGGGGCGGTAGAATGCCTGACGATGCCACGTGCCGGTATTGTTGAGAACGTCATTGACAAATACGCCTGCCTGAGCAACGTTGGTTGCGGTGACTTTGCGGATGCGGATCAGGCCCTGAAGCTGTTCGTCCGGAGTGATATCACAGATTTTGTAACCTATATCGTTAGTAATGTGCTGAAATACTAACGGTATCATATTCAGCTGGTTAATAGCTTTCTCTACAGTTTTTGAAACCAACGGACCGGCTTCTGTCTCCTTTACAGAATAAGGAATGGAGTAGTTCTCGAGTTCATCACCATAGCTGACGGATTCGACATGAGGATAGTAGGCACTGAAGCTGATTTTGTTGGAAGCTGCCCATAGGTAGTTGTCGAACATGCCGCTGTATCCGTTGCCATCGCTGCTGACAGAGGCGTTGTCCAGCACCAGTTGGCCGTTCTCGTAATCGATTCCGATAAGCCCGAAGGGGATATCGGAATTCATCGTGGCGATTTTGTCCGCATCGTCGACTGCGGCCTTGGTCATTATGCCGGATCTTGCCTTGTCGATTACCTTGCCTTCCCTGGTGACCATGATGTCGAAGTCCATTTTCGATTTGTCGCTGCTCTTGTCCTCGAAGGAGGGGACATCGTCGATTTTGGCGCAGGAAGACAACATCAGGAGTGCTGCCAGGGAGTAAAACGCTATGGTATAATGTTTTTTCATATTCTACGTAAACCGTGTGTTAGTGGTTACTGATGCAAATATAATCATATATTTTATAAATCCAAAACTTTTTTGCTAAAAATTGAATTTTCTTTCAAGAATCCGAAATTTTCTACTATTTGCCTGTTTTTCAGCCGTTTTGAAGGCCTGCTACCAATCTCGGCCTGCTTTTAATGCTATCCTGTCCCGTTTATATTTATATATAATAAGGTATAAGGCCTTAAAACGGGGGGCAATATTTTTTACGTTTTCATAAAAATTTTTGAAAAAAATATTTAAAAATTGTTGGAAGATAAATTTTTTGATATATCTTTGCATTCGGAAACGATTGAATGTAGTGTATAGCTCTTTTAGCTTATACTGTGCATATTGAAATTTTCCTTTTTAGACGCAACGTTTGAAAATTTAGTCGCATCTAACGACAGTATGTTTGGAACGATGAACATGATCAACGGTTTTTCCAGGAGGGCCCTTCGGGTCGTCCTCTCTGCCGTCATGATGTTCGTCGCCACTTTTTTTGTACGCGCGCAGGAGTCCTCGCTGCGTATATATTTACAAGTTCGACAACGCGACCGTCTATACCGACTATCTTACAAACCCTGCTTCATTTGCAAAGCTCGACGAGATCGTCTCTTCTTCCTCTGCATCCAACGGGTTCGAGATCGTCACGTTCTCTTCTCCGGAAGGCAACTTCGAATACAACTCTCGTCTTGCCGCACGCCGCGCCGAATCCCTGCGCAACTGGGTATATGGCAAGTATCCCCAGCTTAACGGAAAGGTGAGCATCCGCCCCAACGCCGAGTCCTGGGAGGATCTCCGCCTGAAGGTCGAGTCTGACAGCCGTCTCTCTTCCGACGTCCGCAGCAGGGTTCTCGACATCATAGATTCCGACAAGGCCGCCGATGCTAAAGAGGCTTCCCTCAAGGCGATGCCCGAGTACAGCTCCCTTTACGCGAACTACTTCCGCACGCTCCGTTTCGCGGAGATCCGCTACGCCGCCACCGGAGTTTCCGGCACCGGCGCCGAGACTGCCGCAGCCAGCCAGGCTGACGCCTCCTCCGACGCTGCTTCTGCCAGCGCATCCGCCGACGCCGCTTCCGCAACTTCTGCTTCTGCTAAAGTCGCCGGAGCTGCAAATGCTTCCGCATCAGCTCTTCCGGCATCCCGCGCAGACGTGATCTTCGCGCTCCGCTCAGCCGACATCGACGAAAACTCCTACAGCAACCGCGCCGTCCTCGCTGCGATAGCTTCCATGCTCGAAGGCAAGACCGCCGAGGATGTCGCTGCCATCAATATAGTTTCCACCGCATCTCCCGAAGGCCCTCTGGCTCTCAACAACCGCTATTCAATGCAGCGTGGCCAGGCCCTTCGCGATTATATAGTATCTGCATATCCTGAACTTGCAGAAAAGATTTCAGTACGTTCTGCCGGCGAAGCATGGGACGATCTCAAGTCCGCTGTAGAAAGCGATCCTTCTCTTTCCGAAGCATCCCGCAGCAAAATTCTCTCCATCATCGTTTCCGACGCTGAGGTCGATGCCAAAGAGGCGAAGTTGCGTGCCCTTCCCGAGTGGAAGCACCTCTTCGAAGACATTTTCCCGTCCCTCCGTTATGCCCGTATCAATGTAAGCATGAACGAGACGCCGGCAGACATTACTGAAATTCCTTCAATCGCAGACCAGGGCGACATCGACGTCGAAGACGAGACTGTCGCAGTGAAAGATACTACTTTGCATCTGACGGACACGACCATCGTAATCCCTTCGATTCCTGTCGTTCCCGCCATCCCTGTTACAGAACCTAATGATACGATTTCTAAAATCGATACTGCCGTGGTTGCTTCCGAGGCCGCTCCTTTCGTAGACAATACCAAGCCTATCTTCGCGGCTTCCACGAACCTCGTATACGATTTCGGCGGACTGATCCGCCCTCTGTCCTGGTCTCCCAACTTCTCGCTGGAGCTTCCCATCGGACAGAAGTGGAGCGTCTACGGCGAATATGCCTTCCCTTGGTGGGTCACCAGCGGAAACGATCAGGCATGGCAGATCCTCAAGTGGGACATCGGCGCCCGCCGCTGGCTCTCCCGCCACAACCCCAACGACCGCATGGATGTTCTCCGCGGACATTTCCTCGGCATCGACCTTGGTGCCGGCTACTACGACATCGAACCCAAGCACACCGGCTATCAGGGCGAATTCCAGACCGTATCCCTCGAATATGGGTACGCGTTCCGCCTCGGCCGTGCCTGGAGGCTGGACCTCTTCGGCGGTCTCGGCTGGCTTGGAACACATTATCGCTACTATGAAGGTGACTCCACCGACCAGCACCTTCTCTACAGGCATCACGGAAAGATGGACTGGTTCGGTCCGGTAAAGGCTGGCATCAGCATCAAGTACATTTTCCACAAAACTGACGAAGGGAGGAACGCACAATGAGAAAGAAACTGTGGATATTGATTCTTGCTGCACTGACGCTGCTGGTCGGATGCGAACGCCGTCCTCTCGAAGCAATCTACCGCTCCACCGTACGAGTGATCGTCAAGTGCATCTGGGAGGTCCACGCCTATCCCAAAGGCATGAGGCCCAGCGGTGTGACCATGTACTTCTTCCGCAACGGAGAGTACTACACCACCGTCACTACCGCCAACGTCGACTCCTGCGAAGTACAGCTCCCCGAGGGCAGCTACAAGATGTACATGATCACCCAGAGCCCCGAGGAATACTGGAGGATGGAGTTCGACCACATGACTTCCTTCCCGGATGCCGCCACCACCCTGCGCTCCACCAGCGCCACCTGGGCCACCCGTACCGGAGAGGAACCCGTAGTGGAGAATCCCGAAATGCTCTGCGCCGGCGTCGCCGATGAGTTCGAAATTACCGTCAAGCAGACTGAAGAATACCAGTATTATTATACCAACCTCAAGAAGATGAAGGCCGCCGCCGGAATCGAAACCAAGGCAGGCAGCGCCAACATCTACGACGAAATCTCCTACTACGAAGAGAGGGTCGAGTACTACACGATCACCATCCCGGTTACCCCTGAGAACATCGTGAGCCAGATGTGGGTGACGATTTACGCGGACAACGCCGACATGCTCAAGAGCGTGCGCGCATCCACCAGCGGCATGGCCCGTACCTTCGAGCTTACGCAGAATACCACCGCCGGCGCTGAAGCTGTGCAGATCATCAACGAGTGGCAGCTCTACATGGATGACGAGGCAAGGTATGTAGGACACATCGACGGCCTCATCACGACCTTCGGACTCCCGAACGGAGAGCACCCCAGCGCGCTGCGCGATTCCACGCTGAACGTCAGCGCCCTGCTGATAGACAACAAGACGGTCGAAGACTATGTGTTCAATACCGGAGACAAGATCAAGCTCCTGCCCGCGAACGAAGGATACCGGGGTCTGTACCGACTGATCTTCGGAAGCGTCCAGGATCCGGCCATCCACCCGCCGCGTGTTGAGCCCGAAGATGGAAAGAAGAGTGGCATGGACGCCACGGTGAGCGATTGGGAAGAAGGGGAGACGGTCGAGATACCGATGTAACAAAACTAAATGTAACAAAATAGAAAATAAATAAAACACAAAAAAGCATTATGAAGAAGATTTTCACACTCGCTGCCGTTGCAGCCCTCGTCCTCAGCGCATGCGCTAAGATTGAGACCGTGCAGGTTGGTTCCGAAGACGTTCCCGTCGTATTCGGTGCCTACTCCGGAAGGAACGCCAACATTACCAAGGCCGCTCCTATCGGAACAGTTGCAGACCTTGCCACCGCCGGTGGTTTCGGTGTGTTCGCTTACTATACCCAGAACACTGCTTACGCTTCCGCAGATGTTGAACCTAACTTCATGTGGAACCAGAATGTCACATCTACCGACTCGGGCGCAAACTGGACTTACGCTCCTGTCAAGTACTGGCCCAACAACGACAGCAATACCACTAATGGTTCTGCCACCTGGACCGACAAGGTTTCCTTCTTCGCTTATGCTCCTTTCGCAGCTGTAGATGCCGCAAACAAGACTACCGGTTCCACTGGCGCAGCCGTAGGTATCACCAAGGTTACCGGAAATGCTACTACAAGAAGCACCGAGAACCCTACCATTACTTACGTAGTCGCTACCAATCCTGCACAGAGCGTCGACTTTATGTACAACGATACCGATCATATCAACATGACCAAGCAGGGCGTCACCGCGAAAGTTGATTTCAACTTCAAGCACGCTCTCACCCGCCTCGGTTTCACCGTGGAAGGTGTTTTCGACGAGACCGCTCCTGGTGATAAGGATGTTGATGCCCAGACCAAGATTTTCATCAAGAGCCTCAGTGTGACCAAGACCGGTGGCGTCGCAACCGGCGGTACCTTTGACCTCATGACTAAGACCTGGACTCCTGCCGGCACGACCGCTCCCCTCGCAGTTTCTGCTGCAAATGTCCCTGACGCTCTCAAGTCCGGAGCAGGTGTTACCACTACCAAGGTCAACCTTCTCAACGATGGTGAGTACTTCATGCTCCTTCCTGATTCCGCTGCTGCAGATTATAATATCAACATCGTTTATGATGTAGTTACCACCGACACATGGCTTAAAGATCAAAAATCTACTGTCACTAACAACATCACTAAGAAAGCCAGCATCAAGCTTGAGCAGGGCAAGGCTTACACAATCGCCCTCCAGCTTGGCATGACCACCGTGAAGATTGCTGCAAGTGTTACTGACTGGACAGACGGCGCTGCCGATCCTATCTGGCTCCCTATCAACAACGCATAAGACCTTTTGCCCATCCGGGCCTGACCGCCCGGACGGGTCCCAAGAACAAAAATGAAAATGATAACAAACAATACAAACAAAAGCATTATGAAAAAGTATTTCACCTTTGCTGCCATTGCAGCTGTTGTCTTGAGCTCTTGCGCCAAGATTGAAGACGGAGCTACTGTCATTGACAATAGCAACGAACCTGTCATGTTCGGTGTTTACACCGCCCGAAACGCTACCAAAGCAGTATCTGCTACTGATTTTGGTACTATTGATCAAGCTGCCCTTGAGGCTTCCACAAAAGGCTTTGGCGTCTTTACCTTCTTCTCTGACAATTCTGAGGGATCAAACGACTACAATGCCGCCTCTCCCAGCAACTTCAAGCCTAACTTCATGTACAACCAGCAGGTGAAATATGAAACCAGCAAGTGGACATATAGCCCTCTCAAGTATTGGCCCAACGAGTTTGGCGCCTCTGCTACCAGCACCGCAACAGATAAACTTACATTCTTTGCTTACGCTCCTTACGTAGCTACCGTAGGCGATGAGGGTGTGACGGCTTTTTCTGCAAAGAATGCTACCGGTGACCCTACCGTTTCCTTCAAGGTTCCTGCAAAGGCAGAAGAGCAGATTGACCTTCTCTGGAGCAATGCAGACCTTAAGAACAAGACCAAGCAGGCGGTTGGCGGTACTGTAAAGTTCACATTTACCCACGCTCTTTCGAACCTTTCTATCTATCCCATTGCAGTAGTAGACGCAACCGATATCCCTGCATCCGCAGGTACAGACATCGACGCAGCCACCAAGGTTACTATCAACAGCATCTCTATCAAGGGTAAATTCAACCAGGAAGGAACTCTGAATCTTGCTACCGGCGTATGGGATTCTTCCGCCGCTGCTGCTGACCAGACTGTTACCTATCAGCCTGCTACCGCTTACGACGTGACAAATGTAAATGACAAGGCAGAAGCTGATGCTAAGGATCCTGTTTCTGAATTCATGTTTATCCCCAGCTCTGCCGCTGCAGACTACGTAATCAGCATCGATTATGATTTCACTACTACCGATACGAATCTCGATGGCGAAAAGGTTGTTGTCAACAACAAGATCAACAAGACACTTGCCGGTATTGATTTCCAGCAGGGCAAGAAGATCAAGCTCTATGTTGCCCTTGGTATCACTTCCGTGAAGGTTGAGGCCTTGGTGGGCGACTGGACAGATCCTGCTACCGAACAGACCGTATGGCTTCCCGTTAACCTTTAATTGAAATAATAAGATAAAAAACATATTACAGTTATGAAAAAATCACCCCGATTCAAGTGAACAGTGCAACAAGGGTGTAAGATTGTGAAGGCGCGG
>R22__coassemble_838_pt1 | contig 17497 bp, 18 predicted proteins | sample R22__metabat2_high_PE_057 | metagenome-assembled genome bin R22 | reverse complement strand
GTACTATGTCGCCGCCGGCTACCGAATCATCGGCCCCAGCTTCCGCAAGAAGGCGGAGTGGCTGTGCGAAGGCCTATACGACGACCTCAACAAGCACGGAGTGGTCGCATTCAGCGAACTTTACGACGGAGACCCGCCGCAGGAGCCTCACGGAGCAATAGCGTCCGCGCTGAGCACGGCGGCCCTGCTGACAGTCAACTATATTACTGAACTTAATTCCAGGGAGGATCATAAATGAGAGTCCTGATGTTCGGATGGGAGTTTCCTCCGCATATCGCGGGAGGGCTCGGTACGGCCTGCGAAGGAATAGTCAAGGGCCTTGCATACAACGGCGTCGAGAGCATTTTCGTGATGCCTTCCGCCAGTGGTGACGAAGACCAGAGCGCCACTCGCATTATTAATGCAAGCGATGTCGCCGTCGAGAATTTCACGAACAGCGTCGATGAATTCCTTGACAAGGTCAAGTTCATCCATATAGATTCCAACCTCATCCCCTACGCGGATCCCGAGGAGTTCTCGAAGATCGTCGAGGATGAGCGCGCCCGTCAGGTGAAGGACTTCCGCATCAGTTTCGGGCAGAAATACAAGTTTTCCGGGAAATACGGTGCGAACCTTCTCGAGGAGGTGGCCCGTTACGCCATGGTAGGCGGCACCATCGCCATGCAGCACAAGGATGAATTCGACATCATCCACGCTCACGACTGGCTGACCTATCTTGCCGGAATCGCCGCGAAGGAACTCACCGGAAAGCCTCTGGTAGTGCACGTCCACGCCACCTCTTTCGACCGTGGCACCGACGACATGGTCGACTCCCGCGTATATGCGATAGAGCGCCGCGGGATGGAGGCTGCCGACAGGGTGGTGACAGTCAGCGACCTTACCCGCAATATCGTGATCAACAAGTACGGGATAGATCCTTCGAAGGTCGTGACCGTGCATAACGCCGTGGATTTCAGCGGCAGGGAGAATATCGAAGTCGAGCGGGGAGTGCGCGACAAAGTCGTGACCTTCCTAGGACGAATCACTTTCCAGAAAGGGCCGGAATACTTCATAGAGGCAGCCGCCAAGGTGCTCAAGCGCACGAAAGGCGTGCGTTTCGTGATGGCTGGCAGCGGAGACATGATGAACCGCGCCATCCGCATGGTGGCACGTCTGGGCATCTCCGACCGTTTCCACTTTACGGGATTCCTGCGCGGCTCCGACGTGCAGAAGATGTTCGCGCTTTCGGATGTTTATATAATGCCGTCGGTGTCCGAACCCTTCGGAATCTCGCCTCTCGAGGCCATGCGCACCGGCGTCCCCTCCATCATCTCGCATCAAAGCGGCGCGGCCGAGGTGCTCAAATATGCGCTGAAGGTCGATTTCTGGGATGTCGACGCCATGGCGGACGACATCTACGCTTTGCTTACTTATCCCGCCCTGTCCCGCTTCGCTGCTGCACAGGGGTTCGACGAAGTGAATGAGTTGAAGTGGAACAACGCCACCGCCAAACTCAAGAAAGTTTATGAATCCGTTTTAAATCAGTAGCTTATGAAAAAGCTTTGTTTCTATTTCCAGATACATCAGCCCGACCGTCTTCGCGTTTTCCGTTTCTTCGATATCGGCAAGGACTCGCATTATTACGACGATTTCGTGAACCGCACTATCCTGAGGCGTATCGCCCAGAAGTGCTATATCCCGATGAACAAGCTGCTGCTGGATGCCATCAAGGAAAGCGATGGCAAGTTCAAGGTGGCTTTTTCCATCACCGGAAGTGCGCTCGAGCAGTTCGAACGCTATGCTCCCGAGGTGATAGACAGTTTCCGCGCCCTTGCGGCCACGGGTGCCGTCGAGTTCCTCTGCGAGACCTGCAACCATTCCCTCTCTTCGCTTAAGAGCGAGAATGAGTTCAAGCACCAGGTGCTCAAGCACAAGGCTACCATAGAGAAGTATTTCGGAGTGACTCCGGTCACCTTCCGCAACACCGAGCTCATCTATTCCAACACGATAGGAAAGCAGGTATACGACCTTGGTTTCAAGACCATACTCACCGAGGGCGCCCGCCACATCCTGGGATGGAAGAGCCCCAATTACATTTATTCCAACGAGATCAAGACCTCCCAGAAACTCTTGCTGCGCAATTACATGCTCAGCGACGACATAGCTTTCCGTTTTGCAGGTTCCGGCCTTACGGCGGAGCAGTTCGCGGCAAGGGTGAATGCGGAGGAAGGAGAGATTGTGAATCTCTTCATGGATTACGAGACCTTCGGAGAGCACCAGAGCGCAGAAACCGGCATCTTCGAATTCATGAAGGCCCTTCCCAAGGCGGCTCTCGCCGCCGGCATCAAGTTCGTGACTCCTTCCGAGGCGGCCTCCAAACTCAAGGCCGTAGCCCCTCTCAGCGTGCCTCAGCCCATCTCCTGGGCGGACGAGGAACGCGATGTGACCGCATGGCTCGGAAACGAACTCCAGCAGGATGCGTTCAACAAACTCTACGCCCTCGTTGAGAAACTTTCGATTATCGACAATGCCGACCTGTGGGCCGATTTCGGACGCCTTCAGGAGAGCGATCATTTCTATTATATGTGCACCAAGTTCTTCTCGGACGGCGACGTGCACAAGTATTTTAACCCCTACGACACTCCTTACGAGGCATTCATAAACTACATGAACGTATTGAGTGATTTTATTATCAGAGTAAACGACGAATATGCAACCAAGAATTGAGATTGGCAGCCCCAGCTGGACCAGCGTGCGCGTGACGCGTCACCTGCCCGGCGAACTCGAGGGACTGGAAAAACTGTGCAAGAATTTATGGTGGTGCTGGAACGACAACGCGAAGGCCCTCTTCAAATATGTAGATCCGGATATCTGGCATCAGTCGGGACATAATCCCATGGTGATTCTTGATACCGTTTCGCTCAAGCGTTACAAGCAGCTGTCGAAAGACGGGGAATTCCTCGGAAAGTTGCACTCCGTGATGGATGAGTTCAATGCCTATATGGCGGAGAAGGCTAAACGCGGAAATCCTTCCATTGCCTACTTCTGCATGGAGTACGGCCTCGATTCATCGCTCCAGATTTATTCCGGAGGTCTCGGAATCCTTGCCGGCGACTACCTCAAGGAAAGCAGCGACATGAACGTCAACATGGTAGCAGTGGGCCTCCTCTACCGTTACGGCTATTTTACCCAGAAAATCACCCCGCAGGGCAACCAGGTGGCGGAATACAATGCGCAGGACTTCCTCAAGATCCCTGCCGAGCCCGTCACCGGGGCCGACGGCAAGTGGATTACGGTGAGCTGCCAGCTCCCCGGGCGCGAACTTCACGCCAGGATCTGGAAGGTTGCCGTGGGACGCACAGACCTTTACCTTCTCGACACAGACTTCGAGGACAATATTCCCGAAGACCGCCAGGTTACATATCAGCTCTACGGCGGAGACTGGGAGAACCGTCTGAAGCAGGAAATCCTGCTCGGCATCGGAGGCATACGCGCCCTGCGCGCCATCGGCCTGCATCCTACCATCTATCATTCCAACGAAGGGCACGCCGCGTTCATCGGCCTTGAGCGTCTGCGCGAGTACATGTACGAGCAGAAGATGGACTACAGCGAAGCCATGGAACTCGTGCGCGCGAGCGGACTGTTCACCACCCATACTCCCGTTCCCGCAGGCCATGACGCCTTCGACGAAGGCATGATGTCCCGCTATTTCGGGCACTATCCTTCCCGTTTCGGCATCAGTTGGGAGACCCTGCTCGGGCTCGGCAAGATCAATGTCGACGACCATAACGAGCGCTTCAGCATGAGCATCCTGGCCGCCAACTGCTCGCAGAACGTCAACGGCGTGTCCATGCTCCACGGCAAGGTGAGCCAGGACATATTCGCCGGCATGTACAAGGGTTATCTCCCCGAAGAACTCCATATCAGCTATGTCACCAACGGCGTCCACTATCCCACATGGGCTTCCAAGGAATGGAAGGCTGTGCATGCCAAGGTGTTCGGCCCCGAATTCCAGACGCACCATTACGACAAGCGCTGCTTCGAGGGCATATACAACGTGTCCGACGAGGAAATCTGGGACACCAGGAAACTCCTGAAGAAGGAACTCATCCGAATCATCAATGACCGCCTCTCCAACCCCGAGATAAGCAGTCATTACTCGCCCAGCGAAGTGGTGAGGATCAAGGAGAATCTGCGCGAGAACGTCCTTACGATAGGCTTCGCGCGCCGTTTCGCTACCTACAAGCGCGCCACCCTCCTGTTCTCCGACCTCGACCGTCTGGACGCAATCGTCAATGATCCCGTGCAGCCCGTGCAGTTCATCTTCGCCGGCAAGGCGCATCCTGCGGACGGCGCCGGCCAGGACCTCATCCGCCAGATCATCAGCATCTCGAAGCAGGAAAGGTTCCTCGGCAAGATCATCTTCGTTCCCGGATACGACATTTCCCTCGCAAAGAGGCTGGTGCAGGGAGTGGACGTGTGGCTGAACAATCCTACGCGTCCTCTCGAAGCTTCCGGCACCTCGGGCGAGAAGGCCGCCATGAACGGTGTGATGCACTTCTCCGTACTTGACGGATGGTGGGTGGAAGGCTACAAGGAAGGCTGCGGCTGGGCCCTGCCTCTCGAGAAGACCTACGACGACCAGAACTACCAGAACGAACTGGACGCCGCAAAGATCTATGCCATCATAGAAAACGAAATCGCTCCGGCATACTACAAGAAGGACGCCCGCACCGGCATTTCCACGGAGTGGCTCGGATATATCCGCAACACCATCGCGCAGGTCGCATGCAACTTCACGACCAACCGCATGATGGAAGACTACTGCGTGCAGTACTATCAGCCTCAGTACGACCGCTTCAACGCCCTGATGGCAGACGACTGCGCAAAGGCCCGCGAGATCGCCGCGTGGAAGAAGAAGGTCGAGGAAGCATGGCCTTCCATCAACATCATATCCTACACCGCTCCCAACGCTTCGTATGTGCTGTCGCAGAACAACCCTCTGGACAGTGAAGTCGTGGTTGGCCTCGCCGGCCTCACCCCCGAAGACATAGGCGTGGAAATGATTTTCGCAGTGGCCGACAAGAAGAATGTCCTTCATATTCAGGAGAGCATCCAGTACGATGTGGTGTCGTTCGAAGAGGGTGTCGCGAAGTATCGCACTTCCATCATTCCCGAACGCACCGGTATGTACCAGATAGGAGTACGCCTGTATGCCAAGAACGCTCTTCTGCCTCAAAGAATGGACTTCCCGCTTGTGAAATGGCTGTAGTAGCTACAGGTTTCTTCGACGGTGTGCACATAGGCCATCGCATGGTTGTCGAGACTCTCGTATCCGAGGCGCGGAAGCGCGGAGAAGAGAGTCTCGTACTCACATTCTGGCCTCATCCCAGGATTGTCCTCGCGCAGGATGCCATGGGCCTCCGTCTTCTCAACACTCCCGACGAGAAGATCTCGCATCTGAAGGATCTGGGTGTGGACAGGGTGGTCCAGCTCGAGTTTACCCGGGAATTCAGCCGGATGGGTACCGAGCAGTACCTGCGGGAGATTGTCAAGGAGCGGTTTGGCGGGAGCGCCATACTGCTCGGTTACGACAACCGCATCGGGCACGACTCGCTGACGCCCGCCCAGACTGCGGACATAGCTTCGTCGCTGGGCCTCGACGTCATCCGCGCCGAGAAGGTGTCGGCTGTGGGCATTGCGGTGAGTTCCACCAAGATACGCACTGCGCTGAACGCCGGAGACGTGGAGACGGCGTCGTCCTACCTGTGCTACGACTACAGCCTGTCCGGCACCGTGGTGCACGGCAAGAAACTCGGACGCACCATAGGGTTCCCCACCGCCAACATGGAAGTCGACGAGCCGCTCAAACTCGTCCCTGCCACGGGGGTATATCTTTCCCGGGTGGAGATAGAAGGGAAGTCTTACTCCGGGATGACCAATGTCGGAGACGCCATAGAGACGCACATCTTCGATTTCGACGAGGATATATACGGACATACGATAAAGGTGTCATTTATCCGGCACGTCCGGAACGAAATGACATTCGGGTCGCTGCAGGAATTGAAAACCCAGCTTCACATAGATGAAGATTATTGCAAAAAATTGTTATCTTTGCATAAATAACCAACCGAGGGTTCTGCTCATGTAGCAGAACTCCTTTTTGATTAACTATTATGGCAGCAATACATTATATGAGCCAGGAAGGGCTCGACAAATTGAAGAAGGAATTGGCTGACGCTCTCGCGCAGCGTCCCGTCATCTCCGCGGCCATTGCGGAGGCGCGTGAGAAGGGAGATCTCTCCGAAAACGCAGAATACGAATCCGCCCGCGAGGCCCAGGGCCTGCTGGAACTCAAGATCGCCCAGCTGCAGAACCAGGTGGCGAACGCCAAGGTCGTGGACGCATCCCAGCTCAGCACCGACAAAGTGCAGATGCTCAACAAGGTGAAGGTTCAGAACCTCTCTGCCGGAATGACTATGGAATTCACCATCGTAGGCGAGTCCGAGGCCGATTTCAGCAAGGGCAGGCTTGCCGCCACCACACCCATAGCCAAGGCTCTCCTCGGGCACGGAAAAGGTGAGGTCGTCGAGGCGAAGGTGCCTTCAGGAGTAATGAAGTTCAAGATTCTGGAAATATCCCTTTAGCGCATGGCAACTATTTTCACACGCATAGCCAATGGAGAGATTCCGTCCTACAAGGTGGCCGAGAACGAGGATTTCTATGCATTCCTCGATATCAGTCCGCTTGCCGAAGGGCATACTCTCGTGATCCCCAAAAAGGTGGAGGACGATTATATCTTCCATCTCGACGCCGATGTCTATGAAGGCCTCTGGGCTTTCGCCCGCAAGGTTGCGGTCGCTCTCAAGGCTGCGGTGCCGTGCAAGAGGGTGGGCGTCGCGGTGCTGGGAATGGAAGTTCCCCACACCCACATCCATCTCGTCCCGCTCCAGACCGAAGGCGATCTGGACTTCCGGAAAAAGCGTCCTGAAATCAGCAGGGAGCGTATGGCCGAAATAGCAGAATCCATACTCGCAGAATATGAAAAACTCTAGGATACTACTGTTGGGCGCAGCACTGCTTGCTGCAGCCTGCACTACAGACAAGGCTTCCGTCGACTTCACCGTCGCCGACGCCCCTTCGTCCAATCTCGTGCTGAAACAGTTGGAAGGTACAGTGGCCAATGTCCTTGATACGGTCAAGACCGATGCCGCCGGGCATTTCCGCTACGATGTGAAAGTCGAAGCGGGGCAGCCCGAATTCATCTATGTCTTCAAGGGGGACCGGCGCATCGCTTCCCTTCTTGTCGAGAAAGGGGAGAAGGCGGTTGTGAGCGCAGATACTCTCGGCAATTACGAGGTTTCCGGCTCCGAAGGTTCGGTCCTTCTCAAGCAGGGAGATGACGCCTTCCGCACCTATGTTTCCAGGCTGTATGCGCTTGCCGCTTCCGGCGCGCCCCAGTCCGAAATCAACAAGGAGTATGTAAGTCACTACAGGAACAGCACCAGGTTTGTGTTGTCCAATTCCAAGTCTCTTGCAGTAATCCCTGTCCTCTACGAGAATATCCAGGGTGCGACTTACACCTTCGGGGGAGTCAACGACGCTCTTGTCTTCCGTTCCGTATGCGATTCGCTCAAGACCGTCTATCCCGATTCCAAGTACGTCAAGGCTCTCGAGGCCGAGACTGTCCGCAGGGAGCAGCTGTTCTCGCTGCAGAACCGTATCGCCTCTGCCGGCGAACGTGCCTATCCTGCATTGAGCATGCCTTCCGTGACCGGGGAGACGGCGGAACTCGACAGCCTCGATGCGAAGGTGAAGCTGCTTTGGTTCTGGGATGCCCGCGAAGCTTCGCACAAGATTTTCAATCTGGACGTGCTCAAGCCTCTGTATGAGCAATACAAGTCGAAGGGTTTGGGTATCTATGCGGTATGCGTGGATCCCGACAAGGCCGAGTGGGCGCAGGTCGTCAAGTCGCAGGAACTTCCGTGGGTGAATGTGAACGACGGGCTCGGTACTGCCTCCCGTTCGCTCTTCCTCTACAATGTCCAGAGGGTGCCTTGCTGCCTGCTTCTCACCGAAGACGGGATTACTTCCGTCAATGTCGGGGAGAAGCCTCTGCAGGCCGCTTTGGCGAAGTTGCTAAAATAGTTTTTTAGGGGTAGTTGCGATAAACTGCTTCAGATAGAAGGGTTCGAAGTACGCGGTGTCTTCGAACTCTTTTTTTTCGTATTTGCGCATGGCCGGTACCAGCATTGCACTCGCTTCCGGGCAGCATTGCATAAATACACTACTGGCTGCGGTTGCACGCAGGGGGGCGAATTTTTCGGCGGCGTCGCCGATGACTGCGACGGGGCCGGAAGCGAAGAGGTCCGCGAAACTGTTTTCGTCCAGGATTACGGGGGAGATGTCGGTCAGGCGGGCCCCGTCAGGGGAATAGACGGCAGTGTAGACCTCCATCCTGCGGGCGTCCACCATGGGGAGAATCGCCTTGCACCCTTCCGTAAGGCCGGCTTCGATCGCCTGCCTTGCGAGAATGTCGAGGGTGCTTACCGCAATCAGCGGCACCTGTCCTCCGAAGCACAGGCCTTTTGCAGTGGATGAACCGACGCGGAGCCCGGTGTATGAACCGGGACCGGCGCTGACTGCAACGGCGTCAAGTTCCCGGACGGTCCATCCGGATTCTTCCAGCATCTCTTTGACAAATACTGCGGTGAGCGAAGCGTGCGCTCTGGGTTCGGTGCTCCGGCGGGAACATACTATGCGTCCGTCCTCGGCGAGTGCGGTGGAGCACAGGGAGGTGGATGTCTCTATAAGCAGAAGTCTAGGCATTGACTATGAGTTCTTTCAGATATGGGAAAACCTTGAGGGAAAGGTCCCGGAGTGCGGTGTAAACTACGGAGGAGTCGAGCACTTCCGGTTTGACTATTCCGAATTTCAGGATGACGGGGTCGAGGATGAAGATCAGCAGACCTATCACGATCGCGGCTTTGAGCAGGGCGAAAACGAAACCCAGAAGGCGGTTCAGCCATCCGAGCGATGCGAGGCTCAGAGTCTTGGTTATCAACTTTCCTACTGCTGCCAGAATGAAAATGGTGATGATGACCGTGACGGCGAATGCTATAATGTTCACGATCTTCTGGTCGGCGTGCATGAAGCCGTTCAGCCATTCTCCGATGACGACGGAGAACTTGAAAGCGGCCCATACGCCGGCAAATATGGAGATCAAGGAGACCAGTTGCTCGACCAGACCTTTGCGTATGCCGGTGACCAGCGAAGGCACGAAACATACAAGCAGTATTATATCAAGAGTTTCCAAAGAATTGATTATATTTGTAAATTGTTTAAGCAGTACAAATTTAAGTAAAAAATATGACATTCAAAGAATATAAAGGATTGGATCTGGTCGCCACGGGGAACCGTGTGCTGGAGCGTTGGAAAGAATTCAAGGCCTTCGAGAAGAGTCTCGAACTCGCGGAAGGGGAGCCTGAGTTCATCTTCTTTGAAGGTCCTCCGTCGGCAAACGGAAAGCCGGGCATACATCATGTGATGGCCCGTTCCATCAAGGACGCCATCTGCCGCTACAAGAGCCAGACAGGCTGGAAAGTGCGCCGTCGCGCAGGCTGGGACACACACGGACTGCCCGTCGAACTCGGAGTGGAGAAGAAACTGGGCATTTCCAAGGCCGACATCGGAACGAAAGTAACCATCGAAGAATACAACCGCACTTGCCGCGAGGAGGTGATGAAGTACACCAAGGAGTGGACCAACATGACCGAGCGCGTGGGCTACTGGGTGGACCTGAACGATCCTTACATAACCTACGACAACCGTTATATCGAGACTCTGTGGTTCCTCCTCAAGAAGATCTACGACAAGGGCCTTCTTTACAAGGGATACACAATCCAGCCCTACAGCCCTACGGACGGCACCGGCCTCAGCTCCCATGAGCTCAACCAGCCGGGATGCTACCGCGACGTGTCCGACACGACCGCGACCGTGCAGTTCGAGGTGATCCGCGATGCTGCATCCGAAAAGCTCTTCGGCGAGGATCCCGTATACTTCCTGGCCTGGACCACCACCCCCTGGACTCTTCCTTCGAACACCGCGCTCTGCGTGGGCCCCGGCATCGAATACGTGCGAGTGGCCTCCACCAACCAGTATACCGGGCAGAAGGCCACCTACGTGCTCGCCAAGGAGCTTGTAGGCGCGTGGTTCAACGACAAGATAGCCTACGAGGTGCTTCCCGGTTCGTTCAAGGGCTCGGAACTCGTCGGCATACGCTACAAGCAGCTGATTCCCTGGTTCAAACCCGACGGAGACGCCTTCCGCGTCATCCCCGGCGACTATGTGACGACCGAGGACGGTACCGGCATAGTGCATATAGCCCCGACATTCGGCGCCGACGACAAGAGGGTGGCTGCGGCCGCCGGAATCGCCGGCGTGATGCCCGTCGACATCAACGGAAACCCCATGGCGCAGGTGGACACCCAGGGGCGTTTCGTGCGTCTGGAAGACCTCGATCCGGCATACGTCGCCTCGTCGGTGGATCCTTCCTACAAGGAGTTCTCCGGCCGCTACGTAAAGAATGCGATAGACGATTATTTCCGCAAGCTTCACGGCCAGGAGCCCCTCGCCAAGGACGCTCCCGTGCTCGACGTGGACCTTTGCGTGATGATGAAGCAGGACGGACGCCTGTTCCGCATGCAGAAGCATGTTCACAGCTATCCTCACAGCTGGCGTACCGACTGCCCTGTAATATATTATCCTCTTGATTCCTGGTTCATCCGCACCACCGCCGTCAAAGACGAGATGGTAGCCCTGAACAAGCAGATCCGCTGGAAGCCGGAATCCACCGGCACCGGACGCTTCGGCGTTTGGCTCGAGAACATCCAGGACTGGAACCTCAGCCGCAGCCGTTTCTGGGGCACGCCTCTCCCTATCTGGCGTACCGAAGACGGCAAGGAAGAAATCTGCATAGGCAGCGCCAGGGAGCTCTACGAGCAGGTCGAGAAAGCGGTTGCAGCCGGCATAATGGCCTCCAATCCCCTTAAAGACAAGGGATTCGATCCTGCCGACATGAGCAAGGATAACTACGACCGCATCGATCTCCACAGGCCCTACGTCGACAACATCTTCCTCGTAAGCCCTACGGGCAGGAAGATGACCCGCGAGAGCGACCTTATCGACGTATGGTTCGATTCCGGTTCGATGCCTTATGCCCAGACTGGCCTTCGCGGCATCGACAGCGCGGATTTCGGCAGCACCGCCGACTTCATCGCCGAAGGTGTCGACCAGACGCGCGGCTGGTTCTATACCCTGCACGCGATACATACGATGGTAAGTGGAACTCCCGCTTTCAAGCGCGTCATCTCCAACGGACTTGTGCTCGACAAGGACGGCAACAAGATGAGCAAGCGCCTCGGCAATGCCGTGGATCCTTTCCAGGAACTCGACAAGTACGGCGCCGACGCTCTCCGCTGGTATATGCTTACGAATGCCCAGCCTTGGGACAACCTGCGTTTCGACGAGGCCGGTGTTGACGAGATCCGCCGCAAGTTCTTCGGCACTCTCTACAACACCTACTCTTTCTTCGCGCTTTATGCCAACGTCGACGGCTGGCAGCCCGGAGACGCTGCCTCGCTCAGGCAATCCGCGACGGGCAAAGGGCCCGTCCGTGTCCCACAAGGGGAGCCCGGTACGGGCATTACCCGTCCGCAGGCCGTAGGCAGCGTCTCCGAGATCGACCGATGGATCATCTCGCTGCAGAACAGCCTCATACGCGACGTGCGCGCCGCCTACGAAGACTACGACGTCACCCTGGCCGGCCGCCTCATCCAGACCTTCGTCTGCGACCACCTCTCCAACTGGTACGTCCGCCTGAACCGCAAACGCTTCTGGGGCGGCGGACTCACTCCCGACAAGCAGGCCGCATACGAAACCCTTTACAGCGTTCTCAAGACGGTCGCACTGTTGAGCGCCCCCATCGCGCCTTTCTACAGCGACGAGCTCTGGCGCGACCTCGTGCCCGAGTCGGAGTGCGTACACTTCGAGCGCATGCCCGAAGCCGATGAGAGCCTGATTGACAAAGACCTTGAAGAAAGGATGGAACTCGCGCAGAAGGCTACCTCCATGGTGCTGGCCCTGCGCCGCAAGGTGAACATCAAGGTGCGTCAGCCTCTCGCCAAGATGCTGATACCTGTGATTTCCGATTCTGTCCGCGCCCAGCTGGAGCAGGTGAAGAACCTGATTCTTACCGAGGTGAACGTGAAGGAGGCGGAGTTCCTCGCAGATACTACCGGAGTGATCACCAAGAAGATCAAACCCAACTTCCGCGTGCTCGGCAAGAAGTACGGTGCGCAGATGAAAGAGATCGCGGCTGCATTCGCAAAACTCGACCAGCAGACTATTTCCGCGATACAGGCAGCCGGCGATTATACTCTCGACCTGGCTTCAGGTCCCGTGGCGCTGGTGCCGGAAGATTACGAGATCAGCTCGGAAGACATGCCGGGATGGCTCGTCGCAAGCGAGGGACAGCTCACCATCGCGCTCGACATCCAGCTCAGCGACGCCCTTCTGCGTGAAGGCACCGCCCGCGAGCTCATAAACCGTATCCAGAATCTGCGTAAGGACAACGGATTCGACGTCACCGACAAGGTCGACGTGCTGATCGTCGCAGACGGCGAAGATTATAAGGAAATCGAGGCGTCGCTCGCGGATTACAAGGATTACATTGCCTCCCAGACGCTCGCACTGTCGGTGGAACTTTCCCCCGAAGGCGAGGGCACGGAGGTCGAATGGAACGATGGAACAATCAAGATAAAAGTTAACCGTAAATAAGTTTAAGCTATGGCAGAACAGGTTAAAACACGTTATTCCGATGAGGAACTCGCCGAGTTCAAACAGATCATCGAAGGCATGCTGGAAAAAGCCAGGGCCGAGTACAACACTCTTCGCGGCGTCGTGATGCACGGCGGCAACAACGACATAGAGGATACTTCACCCTCTTTCCGCACAGTAGAGGATGACGGAGCCAACCAGCTTACCAAAGAGGAGGCCAGCCAGCTGGCTCAGCGCCAGTACAAGTTCATCAAGAATCTTGAGGCCGCCCTCGTGCGCATCGAAAACAAAACTTACGGCATTTGCCGTGTAACTGGCAAACTCATCCCCAAGGAGAGACTCCGTCTGGTGCCTCACGCAACCCTGACAGTCGAGGCCAAGGAGATGCTTGCCAAGCAAGGAAAGAACTAGTTTATGAATATTTCCAGAGGCACCAGACTGCTGGTGCTGGGTGTATTGTTGGTTGTTGTCGATCAGGTAATCAAATACCTGGTCAAGACCAACATGTCGCTCGGAGAACAGATACCTGTGATAGGGAACTGGTTCCGTCTGTGTTTCGTCGAGAACGAAGGCATGGCCTTCGGCATGAAATTCGGCGGCTCGGTGGGCAAGTTCCTGCTCTCACTCTTCCGCATCATCCTTTTCGGCGCCCTTTGCTGGTGGATAGCTTCGCTCGACCGCCAGAAAAAGGCTCCCTCCGGAGTCCTGGTAGGACTTACCTTGATCACCGCAGGAGCATTAGGCAACATCATCGACTGCCTGTTCTACGGCCTGATCTGGGACTACGCTCCCTTCATGTTCGGCAAGGTGGTGGACATGTTCTATTTCCCGCTGATACATAATGCCGCGGGAGAAGTGATATTCTTCAGCCCTGTTTTCAACTTCGCGGATTCCTGCGTGACGGTAGGAGCGTTTTATCTGCTGATCTTCCACTGGAAGTTCTTTGTGAAGGAATAGAAATGGAGGTCGTGGGAGCAAGTGTTTGAAAGATAATGAGATATAAAAAATGATCTCCTTGGATTCAAGGAGATCATTTTTTATAAAATGCTGAATATTAGCTATTTAGCTCCACGCATTAGAAGAGGTATGCTACGCCGAAGTTGACACCGCTGGCCTTGGTGGTTGCATTGTCGCTGGAGTTGCGGTCGAGCAGACCGGCATTGTAGCCAACATGTACGCGGATCATATCCATAACGTCGAGGGCAACGCCACCGCCGACTAGGATGTCGAACTGAGTGTAGTTGGAGTTGTCACCATAGTTGTTTCCAGTAGTGCTTACGCTTCCGACTGAAAGGGTTGTTTCGGAAGAAAGACCATAGCTGAAGGTAGGGCCTGCGAAAGGAACAAGCTTGAAACCGTCAGCAACCTCGATTGCATAGTTGAAGAGAACGGGAACTGCAAGATAGTTCTCCTTGACCTTGATATTGTCGCCGCTGTAACTGTACATTGCGAAGTCGATACCGGGAGCTACGGCGATTCCGCTGACGAGGGGAATATTGTAGCTTGCTCCGACGAAGAGACCGCCGAGGTTGTTGTCGTTGTCATTGAAGTTCTTGGTTCCATAACCAAGACCGATACCGATCTGTGCGTTTGCACTGAAAGCTGCTACAGCTGCGAGTGCAAGGGTGATGATGATTTTTTTCATTGTTTAATATAAACTTGATATTGGTTTGTTAGAATACGAGGACGGTGGCCACGGGGTAGTGGTCCGAGATATATGGAACGTCTTTGTAAGTCTTTGTAATGGTTTCGAACGAAGGGGTGGCCTTGAAGCCTGATTCGTAAATATAGTCGATGGCGGAGCTGCGATCGGTGGCGCCCCAACCGTTGTATGTTATAAGGCTGTCGGTCTTGGGCGCTATGTCGCGGACGGATTCCATTCTTCCTTCGAGAGATTTGAGGCAGGGGTCGCCGAGATCGACGTTGAAGTCGCCGGTAAGAATCATCGGATATCCTTCAGGATTGATGTCGTCAATGCGGTCGACTATCAGGCTGAGCCCCTTTGCACGAGCCTCCTGGCCGATATGGTCGAGGTGGGTGTTGACGTAATAGTAGTATTTGCCGTAGCGTTTGTCCTTCAGCAGGGCCCAGGTCGCAGTGCGGAAGCAGGCGGCATCCCAGCCCTTTGAGGGTACTTCGGGGGTCTCCGAAAGCCAGAAATTGCCCCATTTGATCATTTCCTGTGTTTTGGTATTCCAGAAAATGGCCATGACTTCGCCCTTCTGGATGCCGTCGTCGCGGTGCACTCCCACGTGATCGTAGTCCGGGCAGGTTTCTTCTATATAGTCCAGCTGCATCTTCAGCGCTTCCTGAAGTCCGAAAATATCCGGCTTCTGGTCTTCAATCATCGCGGGAGTCGCTATCTTGCGCTTGTCCCAGTGGTGATCGCCGTCGGGAGCGGAACCGACGCGGATGTTGTAAGAAATGACCTTCAGGGCCTGCTCGCTTGTTTTGCAGGAGTTGAAGATAGGGAGCAGTAAGCAGATGCTGACAATAGCAAAGAGTATTTTTTTCATTTTTTAGGAATTAGTATTCACAAAAGTAAATAAAAATCTCTACATTTGCAATCCTGTTCGGGTTGGAGCCCTGACAGGCACGCCCTGCGGCTTGGAATGCCGCATCGCGTTAAAATACTGGAGGTGTGGCCGAGTGGTCGATGGCGGCAGTCTTGAAAACTGTTGAACGGCAACGTTCCGGGGGTTCGAATCCCTCCGCCTCCGCAAACGAGAACGGCATCGCAGCAAAGCTGCGGTGCTTTTTTGATGGGCGGGCCGTTGAAAGCTTACTTTCATAAGGCCCGTCCAGCGAAAAAGCACAAAGGGCCGAAGGCCCGTGATGCCGTTCCGTTTAAGCCACCCTATCAAGGGATGTCGGAGGGCGCAGCCCGACGAAATCCCAGGAGAGAAAGAGATTCGGTCGTTTTGTCATTAAATCAAAAATAATTACCTTTGGGAGGTATGGACTTGGACAAGGTTAAATATTGGACGGAGTTATCCGAATATGACTTTGATACGGCCGATGCAATGTTTCGCACAGGTCGATGGCTCTATGTTGGATATATGTGCAGTGCATAAAAAAGAACTTCAGCAATGGGTAAAAACGATGTTATAGATGTAGTCCGCAGATACAAGGACAAGGTGGTTTCAGTAATGGGGCCTGCCAAGGTGTATCTGTATGGCTCGTATAGCAAAGGGACTGCCCGTGAAGACAGTGACATCGATGTTGCTGTGGTTGTTCCTGAAGTTAATGGCGATTTTCTAAAGGAATCAGCCAAATTATGGCGTATTACGTGGGATGTAGATACGCTGATTGAACCCGTCTTGATTGACGCCAGGTATCCTTCTCCGCTATACGAAGACATTCTTTCAACTGGAGTTGCAGTCTGACTTGACATTTCAAAATAAGTATCCCATATTTGCATTGGCGTTCATTGACAATGTTGTAAGCGACTGATACAGAGATGGGCAACTAAAAATGTCTACAAAATGACTACTCAAAACGGGGTTTTAGTAGACATCGCAGAGTATGCAAATACATTACAATATCCTAACTGCGGACATTTGATGCGCCCTATCCAAGGAGATCAAAATACCTGGTACTGTTATTAAATAGTTTATGGCAGATAAAAAAATATCCATCTTTTATGCTTCAAGCGGAAGCATAATTGGAGCAAAAAATGATACACCAACCCCCAACCATGGAGGATTAGACATGAGTAAAGGATGCCCACTTTCAGGAGACCCGGAAGCTTGTCTTAGCATACTGGATATTGAAGTCCCCAAGGAGAAAAGGGCTGAGCTGGCGCGCCTACTACGGATAGATTTAGATAAAGACCCACGGGGATGGGCAAAGGATTGCTTTATTCGGGTAGATGAAGAACGGAGGGTGTTAATTCGTGATGATCAAGGAGAAGAAGAACTGACATTCCCAAACCATATCAAAGAGAAAGCTCTTTTTATTCTCCTGTTAAAACACAGCGAAGGACTAAGCAAACAAGAGATTAAAAAGTATAGAAATGAACTACTAGAGATTTACAAAGACCTCACTAACAGGTGGGATGATGAAGAGAAAAATAAAGTGATTGATAATTTACTATATAACTATTTCAGCGATACTATAAAAAATATTAATAGATGCCTTAATGGTTATCCGAATGTGAATGTGAAAAAGAGCGATGATAAACGGTTCTATATCACTATTCCTCGTGAAAACATAACTTTTTTGAATCCTAATTTAGGATAGCAGAATCGCTTTAATATACTTATTATCTTTGCCCCAAGAAGCAAGTGCTTCGGTGTTTGATAATAGTGTCAAGCACATTTTTAAATAATATTAATATTATGAAATTATCAACTTGGAATTCGGACGCGGAGCACTCGCAGTCCGATTACGACAACCACTCGGATCAATTGAATCCGAACAATGATGAGTATTACCACAGTAGAGGGCTTTAAAACTCATCCAAGTAGAATTGTTATGAAAGTCGACGAGGTAAGGATTACTCACTTACCTCGTTACTGTTATATCTCGTTCTAACGCACCTTCACCGGGAGGTTGTAATGTTGAGATGAACAATCCTCCCGAAACCTCACTTGGCCCCGGGATGAAATAACAGCACAGAATTATAGTTTTGTTTGATTGCATCTGTGTGGATACGATAATTAATCTTTGAAAGCTCTCG
>R22__coassemble_826_pt1 | contig 17667 bp, 12 predicted proteins | sample R22__metabat2_high_PE_057 | metagenome-assembled genome bin R22 | reverse complement strand
CCGCGCCTTCACAATCTTACACCCTTGTTGCACTGTTCACTTGAATCGGGGTGATCTTTTCATAAGTATATACGTTATTTATCTAATCAAGCCATCGATTATCGGTTTGATTATCCCCTCCATCACCGTATAAGCATCCGGGTTGGGATGCAGTCGGTCGTAGAGGCAGTATTCATCCTTGAGTGCAAGGCCGTCGGCAGCGGCAAGGGCGGGGTGGTAGTCGCAGTAAGTGAAGCCCTTGCTGTCGGCATACGCCTTTATCATCTTGTTGAGTTCGATGATGTGTGCGCCTTTGGTTTTGGGATTGCTCAGGCGGCTGTACGTCTCGTTGCAGGGTGTCACGGAACAAAGGACAACCTTGATATTTGCGGCGGCAGCCTGCTCGGCCATCGAGGAGATATTCTCCAGAATCTTGTTTTTGGTGACTCCCTGTGCAAGGTCGTTGGTTCCGCCCATGATCACCACAATGCGGGGCCCAAGGTCGAGTACATCCCTTTTATAGCGCGAGAGCATCTGGGTTGTGTTCTCCGCGCTGATACCGTTGTCGATATATTTGTTACTGCTGAAGAATTCGGGATGCCAGCTTACTCTTACGTTGTTTCCCGCGTCTTCGAGCCAGCAAGGGAGGGGATCCAGTGGAATCACTATCTTGCTTTTTGCTATCTCCCGGGGATTTGTACCCCATTGCCAGGTGATGCTGTCGCCGATGAAAACCGCCACCGGGCCTTTGGGTGTCAGATCCGGAGGTGGCAGTTCTGCAGCACTGTCCTTCTTGCAGGAGAGGAGAACCGCTCCTGCAAGAAGGAATGCCGCAAGGCAAGGTTTTAGTCTGGTCATGATCATTTATTTCAAAACTGGCGTTGAGCCGGAGAAGTCCCAAATGGAGCTGTCCCAACCGAGGGATTGAGCAACTTCCGACAAAGTCTTTCCTGCAGCCGCCGCTTTTCCGTGATAAGGGAAATTATATGTTCCAACTAGAACCTCTGTCAGAGGGCTGGAGGGGGAAGCGTTTGCCTGATCATATGGAGTATTCTGAGCCCAACCTTCAGAAAAGACCATATCCGGACGACGGTAGCAATCTGTCAAGTAATTGTTAATTGAACCATAACCCACAATGGCTCCAGAACTTCCTTGATTCTTCGTTTCCTCTGTAGGAGTTTGAGTAGTCTTTATAGTTGGATTCCAAGCGATGCACTTTTCAATCACATTATTGGGAGAACTGGTACTTGCACTCCATTTATCCAATGAAGCGTGTCCCACAATGCCTCCCATACAGACACTTGCAGAAAGAGACATCATCGAATAGCAATTCTTGACAGCAGTATTATTTTTTATTGCACCGGCAATAATTCCTCCTATTCGCTGATTTGCGCTTATACTTCCAGAAGTCCAGCAATTACGAATCTCAATTGCAGCAGCTTCGTAACCGATTAAACCTCCAGCATAATTGGCATTGTTTGAAATGGTTGCATCCACCCAGCATTTTTCAATCACCAGGTTCTGTGCAATACCGGCAAAACCACCCACACCATTCTTCGCTCCAGTACTTGTCAACGTACCTTTGAAAGAGCATCCGGAGATAGCCGGTTCATCATAACTGTTTGCGGCCGCTTTTCCAATTACTCCGCCTATTCCAGCATAAGCCCCACTATTCGTAACGGTTCCTTCAACGTGAACATTTATCAATTCTGCAGATTTAGTCCCTGTTCCAAAATATCCAGCCACAATCCCAGCTGCAGTAGCAGCAGTACAAGTAACACTTGCATTCTTATATGTCACATTTCTTACCGACCCATATAAGACACCAAACATACTTGGATATTTTGATGCGCTGCAACTGAAGTTGTTAATTATATGGTTATCTCCATCAAAATCTATTTTCTTGTCATATGGATCAGGATTATTTGCAGGAACCCATCCGGTCACAGGGGCCATATCCACATCTGCAATCATCTTGAAGTACTTGGTGGTACCCGATGCCAGATCTTCGTTCATATGAACCATATGAATGGCATTGCTGATGAGGTAAGGATCCCCATCCACTCCGGTGCCGCCGGCGTAGCGTTCCACGGTGTCCCAGGCACTCTTGTCGAGGGTGATGACATTCACCTTGCCGGCCTGCAGGGCAAAATCTTCGGTAAGGGTAATATCTTTCTTCCACTCAAGATCATCGCCGTCGATTATCTTGAGAGTGACGGTTTCACCGGAAGAGACAGGGTCGGAATCAATCTGCGACAAAGCCATATAGGCAGTGAATGCGTTCTTGGGATCCAGTGTGACGCCGGTAAGTGCAAGCGTAAGGGCGCCGGCCTGAGTTGAGGAGTTATCGGTATAGAACACATCCGAAGAGGCCTCGATGGAAACGCTCTTCACCGTGCTCACATAATCCGGCATCTGGATGTAGAATTTGAGGATACCGCTCTGGCTGAAGGTGCCGCCTGCAGGAGCCGCGAATTTTATGTCGCTGAAATCCGAAAGACCGGTAATCTTCGCAGTCCAGGCAGTTTTGAGATGAGCAAGATTTGCATCGCCCGTCTGTGTCTGACCGGTGAAGGAATGGCTGTCCATATCGGACACGGAAGTTATGGTTCCGGGATAGAGAACGGTGAATGAGTCTCCCGAGATAGCGGTTCCGGTGAAAGTAGCCTTGGAGCCGGATACACTTGTAAGCGTAAATGTGGAATACTCGTCGGTATCCTCATTGATGATGGTGAGTTTGTCGCTTTCGCTCCAGGCGAGGTCCACCTTGTTGGTTCCCTGAGAGAAATCCACTTTGGAAGCCGGATCCGCCGCAGCCACGGTGGGGAGCGTCGCGGTAATGGTAATGGTTTCGCCGGCCTTGTAATCGGGGGCGTTCTTTTCTTTTTCGCATGCGACGACAGCAAAGATCGACGCAAGAATAACGGTTGAAAGCTTGATTGCGTGTTTCATGATGTGTCGTCGGTTTAGAATGTCTGATTGAAATCGGTAAAAGTAATTTCATCGATGCTGCCTATGGCATTGTCGATTGCCAGAGTATCGATTGTACTGGTGAGGACAGGATTGTTGCCCGTTACCTCGAACGCCTCGGAGACAGGCGCCTCATAATGCTGCACTTTTTTGATTTTCATATCGATTTTATTTTGCCATAATTACAAACTGAGTGTCACGGGCGCGCTCATTGCCCTTTTTGTTGTCGTTGATGGGCACGTCGACCACATGGGTATTGCTGTCGCCAAGTCCTTCGACGCACATTGCGGTAGAGCCGCCGCCGTCCATGTTGAGGGCATACTGGGGATTGAAGTTCTTGACCAGGAACTGGGTAAGTTCCTTTGCGGACATGCCCTCCGCGAAATTGCTCTGCCTGCCGTCCACGACAATCATAAGGAAATGGTTGTTTTCGGTAAGCGCAACTGCCGTGCGCGGATGCCTGTGCCGCTGGTGGTACTGGGGCTCCTCGCTGTTGAGCTTGCTCCAGTTGCTGATGGAGTAATCGACGAAGGTTTCCCCTACGGGATTGTAGTCGTTCAGCAGCATCGGAGAACTGGAGATGATGTCTTTATCCGTACAGTTGGAATAGAACCTGCGCTGTTTTCCGATATAGGAGCTTATTTCGGATGCCGGAGGTGTCACATAGGGACGTATGAGTTCTTCGGCCGCGACTATGTGAATATTCCGTTCAGCGTCGCCGAGAAAAGCCGCCTCGCTCTTCCAGTTGCGCACACCGGTACTCCCGATTTCGGTATTCGGAAGCATTGACTTCGTGGAGCCGTTCGCTTTTATGTAAATGGAACCGGCCTCATAGCCTGCATTGATCGTGGCGATGGCCCCGTAAGCCTTGTGGGCGGCCGAGGGGGTAAGCGACGGATTCGAATACTTCAACTGCACGGCATACTTCGTGTTCGACAGGTCAAGATCGACTACGCAGACATTCTGCATCGAACCCGTAACCGGATCCTTTCCGGAATAATGGTAATAGATTATCCCTTCGCGTACAGTGGAACTGGTCCACCCTTCGCCGGAAGGAGTAACGACCTTTCCGCGGTTCTTTTCCCATTCTCCCTGGGGAGTGGTGCTGCCGCCGTTGCCGCCCGGATCATCGGGATTGTCCGGATCGGGGTCGGGATCCGGATCGGGATTCACCACCACAGGAGCAGGCAGTTCAGGAACATCTTCCTTGCCCCCGCACCCGTTGAGGAGCAGGGGAAGGATAGCAAATATCAATAAAACTCTCTTCATTGTCATTTGAGTTTAGGAGCATCTCCGCTGAGGTCCCATATGTCGGTACTCCAGCCGAGAGCCGTCGCCTGAGACGAGATTGTGCCCTCGGTGCCGGCATAGTTGCCGGTGATGGCAGAATCGGACACCCCGCTCTTCAATGCACCGTAGAAATTGAGCGTCCCGTTCCATGCTATGCATTTGGTTATGGAAATGGGGGCGGCATCCACGATGCCGATGAATGCTCCTATGCCTGATCCTGTGCCGGTAACGCTTGATGCCTCGTAGCAGCACTCTATCGTGGCGTTACCCTTGCATATTCCGAGGAATCCACCGACATTGTTCTGTGTTCCGCCATTGACGGTTACAGTTGAACTTGCATAGCAGTTCCGGATGGTGGAGCCTTCGGGATATCCCACGAAACCGCCCGCCTGGGCGTTGCCCGCAGTCACTGTAGTATTGTCCACATAGCACTTGGATGCATCACCGTAAGTACCTGCGAAACCGCCGGTATTCATACCTCCAGAAATACTGGAGTTCACCACATGGCAGGAAGTAAAACTGTTCTTTGTAGTGGCGTTGTTTCCTGCATCTCCTATAAAGCCTCCCACACGCCCGGACTTAGGAGCATTGATAATCGCTCCGTCGACGTAGCAATTGGTAAAGCTTGCGCCGGCACCGTTGGGAATCCTGCCGATGAAGCCTCCGACAGGGGAGTTGTTGTTGCTGCGGCCGGCAGTGATCGTTCCGCCCAGGAATGCACAGTCGGATACCTGCAAGGCAATCGTAGCCATCTGCCCGATGAATCCTCCGGTATAATAGCTTGCATTATTGGAGACATCCGCCTTCGCGGTGCACCCGGTGATGGTTGCCAAGGCATTCACATTGCCGATAAAACCACCGGCGTTGCTTCCTGTGGCAGTTGCCGTCTGCGAAACGGTAGTGGTACCCGTCACGTGGCAGTTGCTGATGCTGGACCCGGCGGTACCGACTACGCCCGCAAAGCCGCCGACGTTCTTGCCGGTTCCGGTAATGGTGGCGTTGCTGACGGTTACGCCGCTGCAACTGCCGTCATAAGAGCCCGTTCCGATGTAACCCGCAACCACGCCTGTGTTATTGGCGTTGCCGTTGATGTCCGCCGCATCCAGGGTAAGATTCTTGATGCTGCCATAGAGTACTCCGGCAAAACTCGGATATGCGACGTCCGAAGTGATGGTGAGGCCCTTGATGGTCTTGCCGTTACCGTCGAAATCTATACCCTTGCTGTAGGGGCTTGCGTTATTCAGAGGCACCCATTCGGCTTTCCCGGTGAGATCGATGTCTGCGTTCAGTTTATAATAACGGACAACATCTTCCAGAAGGTCACCCGCAACGTAACGCAGTTGTTCCTCGGTTTCGATGATCCAGGGGGATGTGCTGGTGCCCTTTCCACCCGCATAATGCAGATTCTGGGTTTCGTCGGCCCAGCCGCCGGAAGGAATCGTGAATGTATTCACAACCCCCGTGCCGATGGCGGAATCTTTGGTGAGCACGATGGTGCGGCTCACAATCTTGCCATTGCCGGTAAGGCCGACATAAAGGTTTGTGCCGTTCGCCAGTGCGACCTCGTTCCAGGAAGTCACCATCCAGGCCGTCAGGATACCGTTGGTGACAGCACATCCGCTCAGGGTCAGGGAAAGTCTGTCGGTCTTTTCGTCGCCGTTCCCGGAATAGAATATCGGCTCATCGGCGCTCAGGGACAGGGTTTCCGGATCTGTGATTCCGTCAGGGAGAGTGATGCTGAACTTGGCGACACCTATCTGCTTGAGGGTTCCGCCGTGTGCAGCAGCCCATTCAGGGCTGAACGAAAACTCGGTATAGTTGTCGACATCGTTCAGCGAAGCCTCATAGCGGAGATGGTCCAGATTGTTGTTGCCTACCTGAGTCTGTGCACTCCAATCGGTAGTGGAAACGCTCTCTCCGGGATAAAGAATCGTAAACTTGCTTCCCTTGACGGCGACGCCTTCGAATTCGGCGACCTTGGGAGTGAATCCGTCCTTGATGGTGAACACCTCGGTGGTTTCGCCAATCACAGTGATTTTGTCGCCTGCATTCCAGGTCCAGGAAAGCTGCGTCTTGGTGCTTGCGCCCTTGACAGTGGGGTCTGTATCGGGAATGATGGCGCGGATCGTCACCATTTCTCCTTCGGGAGAGTGCAGGGCGGGCTGCTCGGTTCTCTCGCAACATACGAAGAGAACAGGAAGTATCAAAGTTGATAATAATCTTGTTTTCATAACTGTGCCCTCCTATCAATAAACATCACTTTCATCAAAATCCGGAAGCTGGCCTCCTGCATTCACGTCCTGTTCGTCATCTCCGGGGCCGGAGCCTCCTCCTGCAGCCGCTTTCAGAGTCGGCAGGCTGCCGCTGAAGTCCCATACCGCCTCGCTCCAGCCTATCGACTTGGCAAGTTCGGAAAGGGTGATGCCGACAGCGGCCGCGCGGCCATGATACGGGAAGATATAGGTTCCGGAGCCGTCCGGCTTTGCGAGAGGCGCGGAAGGCGAAGCATTGGGCTGATCGAATGGAACGAATGCGCTTGCGCTCGTGCATTCCTGGAAATTCAGGTCGGCCTTGCGATAGCAATCCGTAAGGAAACTGCCGCACGAAATGTATCCGGCAATCGCTCCGGAACTGTAGTGTTCCGCATCATCGCTGCCTGTGGCTATGACGCCTTCGTTCCATGCGATGCACTTCTCAATGACATATTCCGCCACGGTTGTATTGGGGAGGACGCCGGAGCCTTTGTCCAGATTGCAGTGTCCGGCGATTCCGCCGATGCAGAACGGCGATGTCACCATAGCGGTGGAATAGCAGTTGATCAGCTGGGTCTTTTCCTTGAGGAGACCTCCGGCTACACCTCCGGCACGCTGTCCGTTGGTAACCGTTCCTGCCGTCCAGCAGTCCTTGACGACGGACACGGCATTGTCGTATCCGAAGAGACCGCCGCAATAATTGGCGTTGGAAGAAACCTCGGCATCAACCCAGCAACGCTCGATCTTTCCGTTGATCCAACCTGCCAGGCCGCCGGTTCCGGTTGCTCCTCCGGCCTGGGTAACCTTGCCCTTGAAAGAACTGTCGGTAATCGTTCCTTCGTTCACGCGGCCGAACAGGCCTCCGACTCCACGGACATTACCGTCGCACATCACTTCTCCCTCAACGTGCACGTTGCGGCACTCGCCGGGCAGACCGGTAGTTCCGCAATATGCTCCGATGACGCCGCAGCAGGATGTCGAAGAATTGACGATAGATGCATTCAGGAAAGTGACGTCGTGGCATTTTCCATAAAGTACGCCGAAGAAACTCGGATAGTTCGGCGCTTCGCAATGGAAATTGGAAATCGTGTGGCCGTTGCCGTCGAAATCCACCATGAGCTTGTACGGAGAGGCGAAGTTCAGGGGAATCCATTCCACCCCGTCCATGTCGATGTCGGCCTGCATCCTGAAATACACCTTGACACCTTCTTCCAGCTTCTCGCCCATCGAAGTCAGGTCGGCGAGAGAGTAGATATTATACGGGTCGTCGGCTGTTCCGGTGCCGGCATTCGGCGCCACGTAGCCAAGTTTTACCAGCACATAGGCGACTTTCGGTGAAGCCTCCCAATTGTCTGTTTCCGCCACCTTGTCGATGACGACAGGAAGCAGGTAGGTGATTCCGTCTTCAAGCCCGAAAGTCGAAAGCCTGAGCTTGGCAGTCGTGGATGCCGTACCGTAGCGGGGCATGGTGACCTCATTCACGGTAAACTCGTAAGCTGTGCCGGGCAGGGGCTGACACTGCGTCCCGTTCGCGCTGTTGTATGCAGCTACGGCATCGGGGTCTCCCTTGAAGGTCATGGTGAGAACTATATCGGAAACTCCTCCGTTCTCCTTGTCGGCATAGGCCCTCAGATCCAGGGTCTTGCTCTTTCCGGGCATGATTTCGATGACATCCGAAGCACCTTCGACACCTGCATAAAACATTCCCTTCATTTTGGCCGCGGGAGTGCCGTCATCTTCCTTCTGCGTGAATCCGTCGCACGACACCGCAAGCACGGCAAGGGAAAGCGTTATCAAATAAGAAATATACTTTTTCATAACAGTCATTATTAGAAGTTGAGTCCGTCGTTCCATCCGGGATTCTGGGTGAGGGCTCCGTTCGTAAGAAGCCTTTCATCGGAAGGGATGGGATAGAGGTAGTCCTTGCCGTCGTCCCATTTGCGGGTTTCATCGGCGTGCGGGTTGAAGAATCCGGAAGCTCCGTCGCTCAGGGTGAGATCCTTGAGCAGGCAATAACTCATGCTTGCCGTCGATTCCGGCTTGGTGTCTCCGGTATAAAGAAGCAGGTCGATGCTGCCGTTGCCGTCGATGTCGTATTCTCCGACACCGGGGAAGTACAGTCCATAGAACTGTTTCTCGAAAATCTTGCCCTCCTTCCAACGCATGATGTCATAGTAGCGGAAGCCTTCCTGGCACAATTCGATGGTGCGCTCGCGGCGGATTTCAAGGATCACGCCCTTGTTTGCGCCGGTGACATTCTGGTAGCCGCCCCACGATGCATCGGTCAGGAACGGGTCGGGGTTGGCATTTGCGGCGGACAGTTCGAGATGTGGCATACCTACGCGGTCGCGCAGCCTGTTGATGGAAATATCCAGGTCGTCCTGCGTAAGGGTGCCGGCTTCCGCCTTGGCCTCGGCATAATTCAGCAGAACTTCGGCGTAACGGAAGATGATAAGGTCGATGACAGACTTGTTATATCCGTCGTATTCTGCAGTGGTAACATACTTGATAGGCTGATAGCCTGTCATGGTCGCCGTAAGATCCGGAGCGAGTTCGGTCGCCTGTCCGATGCGGTGATAACCGGGAGTACGGATACTCTGGGCAAGACGGGGGTCGCGGTCCTTGCATTCGTCGGCGAACTGCATTGTCTGCCACCCTGCCTTGTCGGTAAAGCGGCTGCCGTCCTTGCAGAGATAGCTCGCCACGAGTTTCTTGGTCATTCCCATTTGGCCGTTGGACCCGCTTATCACTACGCAGGCGGCGTTGTGGGTGACATTGTAGGTGTCGTTGAAGTCCCTCGCAAGGATCACCTCATCCATGAGGTCGGTCGCATTGTCTGTCGTGAAGAGTTCGAGGTAAGAAGCGTTTGCGCCTCCGGTAGTATGCAAGGAATAACCGCTGGAAGCCATCAATGTGGCGGATGTCTCCGCACAGAGGTCGAGATACCATTTGTAGTCATGGGCATCGGAGCCGTAATCGAACTCCGTGTGGTACTTGCGGAACGTTCCTTCGAAAAGCAGGAAACGGGACTTCAGTGCCATTGCGCTCCATTTTGTCAACTCATAGGCACTCTTGGTGGAAGGGAGATTGTCGATTGCGAAATCGATGTCTTCAATCATCTTGCCGAGTATGAATTCCCGGCTGTCGCGGGGACGGTTGAGTTTGTCCGTCTCGGTTGAGCCCACCTGGGAATCATACCATGGGACATCTCCGAAACGCTTCACCTTCTCCGAATAGAAATATGCACGGAAGAAACGCGCGAGAGCTTCGAACTTGATTCTGGTCTGAGCATCCTTGCAGTTGGGAAGGTAGTCCAGAAGGGTGTTCACATTACGCAGGGATCCCCAGCTCCAGCCGCCTCCGGAAGCAGGTACGGGACGGATACCACGAAGTTCATCGGTAGTCAGCGTCTGTGTATATGTGTCAGTATTCTCCCTGTAAAGATCGGCATTCGGGAACATTGAATAGAGGTTCATCGCGAAAGCCATCATTTCCGAATCGTTCTTGAAGAAAGTTTCGGGAGTCATCTTGCTCTTCGGCGTAAGGTCGAGCATGTCGTCGCAGGAGAGGAAGAGCATGCTGCAGGCAATTGCAATTATGATATATTTAATCTTTTTCATGGCTGCAATCATTAAAGGGTTACATCAATGCCGAACATGAAGGTCTTCTGCCATGGATAGATACGCAGATTCCCGTTGGTAGCGGCCATTTCAGGATCTATATAGTCGGAATGCAGTCCCGGCGCATAGTAGAACAGGTTCTCTCCGGAGAAGTAGATGCGGAGCTTGCTTATGGCAATCTTCCTGAGGACCTTGTCCGGAAGGGTGTAGCCGACGGTGAGATTCTTGAGCCTGAGGTAACCGATGTTCTGGAGGTAGCGGTCGTTGACTGCACCGAGGGAACGGTTGGTGGCCATTGCTATGTAGCCCCTGGGACGGGGGAAATAAGCGTCGGGGTTCTCTTCCGTCCAGTACATCGTGTGGAAATCCCTGGGTATGAATGTCTGGTAAGGACGTGCAAAAGGCCCCCAGAACGAACGGGCGTCAGCTGCGGGATACCAGTCCATGTGGCCGATTCCCTGGAAGAAAGCCGTCAGGTCGAATCCGTTCCAGGATGCAACGAGATTGATACCGTAGTTGAAACGGGGCTGGCTGTTGCCGATAACCCTGGTATCCTTGAGGCCATCGCCTTTGGCAGCGGTGGAGGCTTCGATCTTCCCATTGCCGTCAAGGTCGATGTAATGGACATCTCCGGCCTTGTTGCCTCCGGTCTGATACTGGTTCACCGCACTTGCATCGATTGCGGCGTCATAGGCGGCTCCTTCGGCATCGCTGGCGAACAGGCCGTCAACATGATATCCCCAGATGTCGCCATACTTCTGGCCTACCCAGTAGGTCTTTGCAAAGAGCTGGTCCGGGTTGTCGAATTTGGTAATGTGCGACACATAGTCGCTGAAGAGGAAACTCGCATTGTAATGGAAAGTCTTGCCGGCAAGCTTGAAACTGTCTTTCCAGCTGACGGTAAGCTCATATCCCTTGGTACGCAGGTCGGCGATATTCTCCTGCGGCGCGGTGCTGTAGCCATAAGTGGACGGCAGAGGCATGCCCGCAGTGAGCATGTCTTTGGTGTCGCGGATATATCCTTCAGCGGAAAAGTCGAGTTTTCCTTTCAGGAAAGTCATGTCGACACCGATGTTTTTCTGGATTGAACGCTCCCAGGTGAGCCCGGAGGATACCGGGGCCGAAATAGTGGCCACGGAAGGATTCGGCCCGCCCAGCAGGTAACTCGATTTCCCGCTGGTATCGATCGTACGGATGGCTGGATAGTAAGAACTCATCTGCTGGTTGCCGAGCTGGCCCCAGGAAGCACGTATCTTGAGATTTTCCCACCAGCTCTTGAGCGGCTGGAAGAAAGGCTCTTCACTCACACGCCATCCGAGAGACACGGAAGGTGAAAGCACCCAGCGATGTCCCTTGAGGAAGCGCGACGAGCCGTCGTAACGAAGGTTGCCCTCAAACAGATATCTTCCTTTGTAGTCGTAGTTGACACGGCTGAAGTATGCCATGGTGACATACTCGTTCTGGCCACCGGAGACATCCGTGCGCTTGTTGCCCTCGGCATCGGGGCCTACGAGGTCGAGATCGTAAAGAGTGTCGGAGAAAAGGTTATATCCGGTTGCACCGATATCCTTCAGCCATTTGGTCTCGTAGTTGTATCCTCCTAGTATCTTGAAGTTATGGGCATCGTTCCAAGTATGCTCATACGTGGCATACACGTTGCCGGCCTTGTAGATATGAGTATTGTTGGTCTCTGTCATTTTGTCTTCGAAGACGCCCGTGGTAAGGGTTTCGATCACGCCGGGGACTTCGGAGTACGTGCCATTCTTGGAGCGCATGGTATAACGCTTGTAAAGAAGGGAATAAGTAAAGTCTCCCTTGATGGTGAAGCCCTTGAAAGGAGTGATGGTCGCATCGAAGGTGTTGCTGAGGTTGTCCAGCACGTCGTCGTTCACGAAGCCTGCGTCCAGGATAACCATGAGACCGTCCATAAGAGTGTGGGCATATGCGTTGTACAGATTGGACCCGTCAGGATTCTTGGCAGGAAAACTCGCCAGCGCATGTCCGGTACTCTTGCCGAAACTGTTGTTGATGCCGTTCTGGCCGGGATAGCAGTATGAACTGTTGAAGTATGTGAAGTTATTGCCGATACGCAGCCACTTCGTGACATCGGCGCCCATTTTCACACGCAGGTTATAGCGGTTGTAAGTATCGGGGTCCTCTTTGAAAAGGCCCTGCTCGAAGTTGTATCCTGCGGATATCAGGTAGTTTACATGCTTGGTAGCGCCGGAAAGGCTGACGGTGTGCGACGTTATAGGCTTTATGTCGTTATAGAGCACATGCCACCAGTCGGTATTTGCATAATAATTATATGTGTCGCGTCCGTTGCGCTGGTCTATCACGACCCAGGGACGTTCGGGATTCTCGGTCTTGTCGTTGCGGCGGTTCCAGAGTTCCACCATATCGGCATCGGTATACTTCGCATACTGGCTTCCGGGAGAATATGCATCCCAAAAATAGTTGTTGAGATATACGGAGTAATAGCCTCGGGTTTCCCAATCCGTGCTGGTAGTAGGAGCTGTAACGCCGAAGCGTCCGCTGTAATGCACGGTTGCCATGCCTTCCTTCTCGCTACTGCCGCTCTTGGTCGTCACCAGAATGACGCCGGCAGAAGCCTTCGCGCCATAGATTGCGGCCGCTGCCGCATCCTTGATGACGGAGATGCTCTCCACGTCGGCAGGGTTGACATAAAGGAGGTCCCCTTCAGCCCCATCGATGAGCACCAAAGGGCTGCCTCCGTTGATGGAATTGCGGCCTCGTATGTTCAGTGTCGCGGCCTGGCTGGAGCGCCCGGAGGAAGTGGTGATGTTAAGGCCCGGAACGGAACCCTGCAGCATATGAGCCACGTCCAGCGAGGAGCGGTCCTTGATCGCGTCGGCCTTGACGACGGAAACGGCACCGGTAAGGTTGGCCTTTTTCTGGGTGCCGTAACCCACGACCACGATTTCATCGAGGAGTTCGTTGTCGTTTTCCAAGGTAATGTTTATCAGAGAGGAACGACCGACGGTAATCTCCGTGCTCTTGTAGCCCAATGAGGATACAGTAAGAACCGTCCCCTGCTTGGCGGCAATGGAATAGTTTCCGTCAAGGTCGGTAGAGACCCCGGTAGTGGTTCCCTTGATGAAAATGCCGGCCCCCGGGACCGGTTCACCCGTGGAATCTATGACCTTGCCGCGGACAACACCTGATTTGACTCCTGTCCTGTCTTCTTTGGAAAGAACTATCATCTTTCCGTTCAAGGTCACAGCGACATCCTTGCCTAGAATGGACTGCAGAGCTTTTTCGACCGGAGCATTGTTGAATTCTCCTGTCACCAAAGCATCCTCATCCACTTCGTCGGTTCGATAGAAAATGGAGAGTCCAGTCTGGGTCTCGATTTCCTTCAGCACCGTTTTCACGCTTTGCCCGGTCCACTTGCCGGATACAGTCTGGGCTCCGGCAGCAAGGCTGGTAAGCAAAAGCGCAAGAACGATGAGTCCTGTTTTGATTTGCAGTTTCATGAAAATTAAATTATTGGTTGAATAAATTATTTTTTGTTGATGTATACATTCTCGCCGTCCACCCTGATCTTGACCGGGATGATGCGCTCGAGAGCATTGAGGACATCTGACAGCGTTTCGTTGTTACGCAGCGAAATGCTGAATTCATCTTCGAGGTACTCGGTGGTATTGAAATGGAACTTTACGGCGTATGTCCGTGAAAGCTTCTCGGCCAGTTCGGAAAGATTGATATTGTCGTAAACGAAACGGCTCTCGGTCCAGGCGCAGAGATTGGCAGGAACCTTCTTGCTGCGGGAGAATACCTTGGTGAGAATATCGTAAGTCGCCGACTGCCCCTTGAAAAGGTCTATGTGAGCTGCGCCGTGCGAGAAAACCACGTGGCCGTCCACCACTCCGGTGATGATATGGGAATCTTCGGGATATGCGGAAACATTGAACTTGGTTCCTTTCACAAGGACGGAAGCGTCGCCGCAATCTACTATGAAAGGATGTTTCTCGTCTTTCGCGACCTCGAAATAACCTTCACCTGACAGCCTGACATTTCTGTCTTTCCGGTTGTAGGAATCATCATAACTCAGCTTTGAGCCGGAATTCAGCCATACGGTGGTGTTGTCGGGCAGGACTACGCGGCATTTTTCGCCGGCGGGGGCTTCTGTGCTGTACAAACCGGCAGGCCTGTTGAATACGGGAGCGAAAGAATATATGGCCAATGCAGCCACAAATATGGCGGCGACGGCAGCAAGAGGGACAAACAGCCATCTCCGGGGCCTTCTGTCCATACGGAGTTCCCCTTCCTCGACAGTATGGCGGACCGCAATGCGGCCAAGCATCTCTCCCCACTTTCCCGACATGCTGTCGGATTCCGATGCCGCCCATTCCTTTTCCCACGTATGAAGAATGGCGTAATGAGCGGGATCTTCCCTTACCCAATCATGCAGGTCCCTTTCTTCCTCCGCAGAGATAATACCGCTGAAATATTCGAATGCTTGTTCTTTTCTGTTGGTCACAGTCGTGTACTATATGTGTTAACATATAAGAACAAACAAGAGCCCCGAAAACCAACCTCGGAAATCAAAAAAAAATTAAACCAGGCCGGCGGGAGAAATGTCCAGTCCGGAAAAATGTCTGGAGAAAATGGTCAATGCCCGCGCGATGTGCTTTTCAACATTCTGCGTGCTGGTGCCTGTGCGTTCGGCTATCTCCCTGATGTTCAAGCCCTCGAACCGGCTCATGTAGAACACTTCCTTGCATCTCTGGGGGAGTTTTTTCATGACCCTGTCAATCTCGTGCCGGAGTTCCTCGAACATCAGGTCATCCTCCGGAGTAATGTCATTTGCAAGGCTTATGGGGGGGGTAATTGTGCTGTAGCGGGCGAGTCGCTTCTGATAATTGATGCAGGAGTTCCGCACCATCACGAACAACAGGGCCCCGGGAGACACATCCTTGAGGGTATAGCGCTTCTCGTACAACTTGATGAAACACTCCTGTACGATATCATCGGCCGCATCGGCGGAATCCACGAACCTGACGGCATAGTTTCGCAGACGTGGATAATACTGTTTGAAGAGTGCTTCGACATTCATTACCCGGCAAATATAATTATTTTTATAATCAATGCATTGTTATGGCAGCGACTTTAGCGCCTGACGCGGTTTTACACAGCGCCTTAGCTCCGATATTTGCCTGCACAGACACCGGGAGAGTTCGTTTGGTGTCTGGAAGCCGCATGTTCGGGATTTTTCCTAACTTTGCAGGCACTCCGAAAGAGGTAAACCCCGGATTTCACAAACTTATTGACATAGCACGCATCATGAGAAGCTTTAAGCATGTTATTCTTACGGTCTTATGCATCTTCATGCTTTCAGCATGCAAGCATTCAAGCGCCAAAAACGAATCACAGACCCTGACCATCGCAACCTACAATGTAGGCGTTTTCGGCAAAAGCGGAACGAACACCACTCAAATGATAGCGTCGATGATGAAGGAGCTCGGCGTGCAGGTGCTGTCGATGAACGAACTTGACAGTTGCACTCTGCGTCATCCAGAGTTTCAATTGAAGGAGTTTGCGGATGCAATGGGCGGGTGGAACTATAATTTTGCTCCGGCAATGAGCTATCAGGGAGGTAAATACGGCATAGGGACAGTTTCGGATCCCGGGCTCGAGGTAACCGGGAAGCGCAATCTCACACTGCCCAAGGGGGATGGTTCGGAACAGAGGGCGCTGGCGGTAACCGTCTTTGAAGATTTTGTTTTCTGCTCGACGCATCTGGATCACCGTTCGGCAGAAGCGCAACTCGAGCAGGCCAAGCTCATCAGCGCCTGGGCGGAACTGTTTTACGGTGATTCCGACAAGCCCGTATTTCTTTGCGGCGACATGAACGCTTATCCCGACAGCGAAACCATCAAACTGCTGAAGCGGGACTGGACTATCCTCTCCCCCCTGGAATTCACCTTCAGCGCAAAGAATCCCCAGAAGTGCATCGACTACATCATGGTCTACAAGAATGCATCCGGAAAAGTCAAGGTGAAGGAATCCGGAATTGCTTCCAAATTCAAATCCGGCGATGTCGCTGTCGCATCAGACCATCTGCCCGTGTATGTAAAAGTCTCGCTGCCTATCTCAGATAAATAATATTCGGGACGATTCTCTGCCCGAAGGGATCGAATCGGTGATTGTCGTATGGATGGGACAGTACGCCGTACTTCGATGTCCAGAGGACGCTTGAGCCTCCTCCGTCGAGATTGATGGCATCGTTCAGTCCGAACATCCTGCAGATCTCCGCCGTTTCGTGAATGGTGGCTCCGTCCGCCTGCCCGGGGAATCGCCCGTCTATTACAATCAAATAGCCCCAGCCGTCGGCGGAAATCCCGAACACGGTGCGGGGGTGACGTTTATAATAGAACGATTTGTCCGGCCATGTGGTACGGGCTTCCTCTCCACCTGCCAACAGGACAGGTCCGGATGCGATGGACTCCCTGCAAGACGCAGAAATCTTCCCATAGGAAAGGCTGTCCGAAAGCGATATGCCGGCCTTTTTCCTGTGCTTTATATGCAACAGGCCGTCTACACGGAACAACTCACTTTCGGCAGTCCATCCCTCCTGTTTCCCGTCGTCTTTAACATAAGTCACAGGATACAAGGTGCGGACATTGAAATAGGATGCGTTGATTGCGGCGAATCCGCCGTGACGCAATGCAAGGGCGGAAGTGCTGTCGGCACTCTCGGCGCTGTCATTGGCAATGCACGTACGCACCTTCGAAAGCGGATAACGTATTACCGAAATGCTCTGTACGGAATTAAAAAGCGACAATTGGACATATCCTGCCTGCACCCCTTTTTTCAGAGGTTTCCAGTTCACTTTTTCGTTCAGGTCATTTCCGGGAGCGCCGGCATGCAGAGCCGTACTGAAAATGAAGGACAGGACACAGATAAGAAGGTTTTTGCTTTTATTCATGCTGCTAATGTAAGAAATTATTATTTACCTTTGTGCATATGAACCTCAAATCCCTCGCAAAAGATACGGCCATCTACGGGTTGAGCAGCATAGTGGGCAGATTTCTGAACTATCTGCTCGTCCCCGTATATACCCGCGTGATCATGGCGGAGAGCGGCGGCTACGGGATAGTTACCAATCTCTACGCCTACACGGCCCTGCTGCTGGCCCTCCTCACTTTCGGGATGGAGACCACCCTCTTCCGTTTCTGCAATAAGGATGGGGAGGATGAGAAACTGGTATACAGCACCATACTGAGAATGGTCGGCGGAGTGGCGGTACTGTTCTTCGCTCTGGTGATGCTTCTCCTTCAGCCTATCGCCGGTGCCATGGGATACGCCGAGCACCCGGAATACATAGTATGTATGGCAGCGATCGTGGCCCTGGATGCCTTCCAGGCCATAATGTTCAGCCGTCTGCGGCAGCAGAAACGGCCGATGAAGTTCATGATGCTGAAGTTCGCATTCATCATCCCCAACATCCTCCTCAACCTCTTCATCTTCCTGGTGCTGCCAAAGATGGGAGCGGCGCATCCGGAACTTATGGAAATCTTCGTCAAGTACAA
>R22__coassemble_793_pt1 | contig 18144 bp, 14 predicted proteins | sample R22__metabat2_high_PE_057 | metagenome-assembled genome bin R22 | reverse complement strand
GTGTAATTCTTGCGGAAGCTTGCGACGGACTTGTGATAGAGAATCTCAGCCTGAAAAACGGTTTCGGTGAGCTGAAGGGCCAGGCGGAGGTGCTCTATTTCAACGGCAACGGCAAACTTTTCATTGAAAACTGCTCCCTGAATTCACTTCAAGACACCTTCCTCTGCAAAGGCCAGGTATATGTTCACAACTCCCTGATATCCGGGCATTGCGACTTCATCTGGGGTTACCCGAAGGCCTGTCTCTTCGAAGACTGTGAAATCCGTTCGGAAGCCGCGGGATATATAGTTCAGGCCCGCGTGCAGAACAAGGCGGACAAGGGATTTGTCTTCCTCAATTGCAGGCTCACCGCTGCGGAGGGAGTAAAGGACGGCACTATGTATCTGGCACGGTCCGGAGGAAGTTCCGACTACTACGACAACGTGACATTCATCGGTTGCACCATGTCGCCTGTTATCGCGGCAAGCGGATGGTACACCAATCCTGCCCCCAATCCTTCCTCCCCCAGTGCTGAAAGCGGATGGAAGGAGTACGGCAGCAAGGATGCCTCCGGCAAGGCCCTGGACCTGGGTTCAAGGTCGAGGATGTCCAGGATTTTGACAGAAAGCGAGGCCGCCGCATATTCCGGCAGGGCGGAAGTTTTGGGATATTAGCATAATACGATGGCAAGAAAAAGAATCGACCTCCTTCTGGAGGACATCACGATAGAGGCGGTGGCGGCGGAAGGAAAGGCAATAGCCCACAGCCCGGACGGGCAGGTGGTTTTCGTGCCTTTCGCAGTACCCGGCGATATCGTGGACATCAGGGTAATCAAGAAAAAGAAGAACTATCTCGAGGGAATCATTGCGCAGATGAAGAAACCCTCCGCGGACAGGCTGGACCCTTTCTGCAGGCACTTCGGAGTCTGCGGAGGATGCAAATGGCAGCCTCTCCCCTATCCCCTGCAGCTGGAGGCCAAGCGCCGTCAGGTGTACGACCAGCTGGTGCGGATAGGCCATCTGGACGTCCCGGAGATTCTTCCCACACTCCCTTCGGAACGTACGAAACTCTACAGGAACAAGCTGGAATTTACGGCATCCGACCGCAGGTGGATACTCCCGGACGAGGATCCCGACGGGCTCTCCGACAGCGAGCGCTGCGGCCTTGGTTTCCATGTGGGTAAATTCTTCGACAAAGTGCTCGACCTGGAGCAGTGCTGGCTGCAGCCGGAACCATCTAACGGCATCCGCCTGTTCGTCAAGCGCTACGCCCTGGAGCACGGCATACCTTTTTACAATATCCGCGAGAATCACGGGATACTGCGCACGGTATTCGTGCGTACAAGCGAGTCCGGCGCCACCATGGTGATAGTCTGCCTTGCGGAGGATTTCGCCGGCCGCGAGGCCTTCCTGGATGCCGTTTCGGAGGCGTTTCCGCAGATTACCTCCCTCTACTATGTCATCAATGCCAAGCTCAACGACAGCATCTCGGACCAGACCTGCATACTCTACAAAGGAGACGAAGCCATCTATGAGGAGATGGAGGGGCTGCGCTTCAAGATAGGACCGAAGTCCTTCTACCAGACCAACACCCTGCAGGCCTTCAATCTCTACAAGGTCGCAAGGGACTATGCCGACCTGCAGGGAAACGAGGTCGTCTACGACCTTTATACCGGCACCGGGACCATTGCCCAGTTCGTCAGCCGAAAGGCTTCGAAGGTCATAGGCATAGAGTATGTGAATGAGGCCATAGAGGACGCCCGTATCAACGCCCGGGCCAACGGAATAGACAACTGCAGCTTCTTTGCCGGCGACATGAAGGACGTGCTTACGCAGGATTTCATTTCCAAACACGGCCGGCCGGACGTGATGATAGTCGATCCCCCGCGTGCAGGAATGCATCCGGACGTGGTGAAGGTCATACTTGAGGCGGCGCCCAGGCGCATTGTATATGTCAGCTGCAACCCGGCGTCGCAGGCCCGGGACCTTGCAATGATGGCGGACAAGTACGAGATAAATGCGGTGCAGCCCGTAGATATGTTCCCCCACACCCAGCACGTGGAGAATGTTTGCAAATTGACAAGAAAAGAGTAACTTTACGGCTATGTTTTTACAGATAGCAGCACTTATACTCGGCCTGGCGATGGTTATCGGAGGAGCGAACGCCCTGGTCGACGGAGCATCCAGCGTTGCACGCAGGACCGGCGTCAGCGAATTCGTCATAGGCCTGGTGATAGTGGGTTTCGGCACTTCGCTCCCCGAACTCGTGGTAAGCGTCACAGGGGCCCTGGCCCGCAACTCGGACATCGCAGTCGGCAACGTAATAGGCTCGAATATTTTCAATACCGCGCTGATTCTTGCGGTTTCCGCCATGTTCGCTCCAATGGCGATCACACGGCAGAACAAATTCAGGGATATCCCTCTGACCATTCTCGTCTCATTCCTGGTAGCCTTCTTCGGCTACTACGGAGGATTGTCCCGTGCGGAAGGCATTATAATGGTCGTACTCTTCGCTATCTACATCATATGGAGTTTCCGCTCGGATGATACTGCTCAGGAGCAGACGCCGGAAGATGCCAAGGAATTCGGCACATTCGCGTCAATAGTACTGATTGCCGGTGGGCTCGCATGCCTGGTGTTCGGAGGCCGTCTTTTTGTAGAATCCGCCGAGAATGTGGCCAGGATGCTTGGTGTAAGCGACAAATTCATCGCCATCACCGTGCTTGCTATGGGCACATCCCTGCCGGAACTTGTCACGAGCGTAGTGGCACTCGCGAAGAAACGCAGCCAGATGGCCCTTGGGAACATCCTCGGGTCGAATGTGTTCAATCTTCTGCTCATCCTCGGAGTGTCGGCCGTCATCTCTCCCACCAGTTTCGCAAGGATAGACTTGTGGGACTATGCGGCCTTGCTGCTCAGCATAATCCTTGTCTGGACCGGCATCTATACAGGCAGGAAGAATTTGCTGGACCGCTTCGACGCCAGTCTTCTGCTGCTGCTTTTCGCCGCATATATGACAAAATTGTTCATCAATCTATAAACCTGAACCACAATGAGATTCCAAGGTACCAAGTACAAGCTGATGAATGTAGGCACCGGTCGCGTGTTTGAAGACCGCGGGTGGATGCTTGCAGATCCGGAGGCCAGTTCACCCTCGCTTGTCCGCGCCGTTTACGAAAACAAGAAATTCACTCCCAGAGACGACCTCAAGGGGCTTTACCGTTATGCGGAGTGGATGCCGATAAACAGAACCCTGCGCCATTCCTGCGCACCTGTCACCTATCATAGCAAGGGGCTCGGCAAGTTCCTCGGTCTGGACAACCTCTACATTACCTTCTCGGGATACAATCCCAAGATCGGAGCCAAGTTCCAGACCTGTTCTTTCAAGGAAACCGAGGCTTTCAGCGTTTGCGCAAGACTCGACAGGAAGGAGAAGCGCACGCTTGTGGTCCAGTCTGCCGGCAACACCGCCCGTGCCTTCGCGCAGGTGTGCTCCGACAATCTGATTCCAATCGTGATCTGCGTTCCTCTGGACAACCGTCACGATCTCTGGTTCCAGCATAAACTGAATCCCTGCGTGAAGCTTGTCGCCTCTCCTGCCGGCTCCGATTATTACGATGCCATAGCCCTTGGCGACAAACTCTGCCAGGATTCCCGTTATTTTGCCGAAGGAGGTGCCAAGAACGTCGCCAGAAGGGACGGAATGGGAACCACCCTGCTATCTGCCGTAGAGGCCATAGGACGCATTCCCGATGCCTATTTCCAGGCAGTCGGATCCGGGACAGGTGCGATAGCCGCCTGGGAAAACAATCTGCGCCTTATAGAAGACGGTCGTTTCGGCAGCCACAAGATGAAAATCTTCGTCGCACAGAACAAGCCTTTCACCCTGCTGCACGATTCCTGGCAGGCCGGAAAGCGCGAACTCGCCGCCCTTGACCCCGATACCGGACGCCGTCAGGCCGAAAGCATACTTGCAAAGGTTCTCAGCAACCGCAAACCTCCGTACAGCCTTGCCGGCGGCCTTTATGACGCCCTCCTCGATACCAAAGGAGACACTTTCCTCGCGAGCAACGACGACATCATCTACTGGATACTGCAGTTCCGCAATCTGGAAGGATACGACATCTTCCCGGCTCCGGCCTGTGCCGTACACGCCCTTGCAACGGCTGTGCGCGAAGGCAAGGTGGGCAAAGAGGATGTGATCATGCTCAACATTACCGGAGGCGGCTCGCTGGCTGCGATGGGCAAGGGATATCATCTGCTCGAGCCTTCACTTGTGCTCAGCCCCGAACTTACCGCCGACGAGATTATTACGAAAGTAGATTCCCTGTTTTAGAAATACAGGCCTACACCCAGATTCAGCGCGTAATACCAGGCATCGTTCCGCTTGATGTTGCGCGCTGAAATGTATTCTTCCTCGATGGGATCCCAGACATCCGGGCGGTCGTAGACTACCCTGCTCCCTATGCGGAACACAAGGGAACAATGCGGCGCGAGGGTCAGCATGTACCCTGCGCCGGCCTCTGTCTGCCTGCCATATTTCTGGCTTTTGCGAAGGAAGAGTCCGGCATCGCCGAAGACAAGGAATCCGTCCTTCTCTTTGCCGCAGAAATAGTAAGAGACACGTCCAATCAGCGGCACGGTCCTTCGCTTGACGCTGATTCCCTGATAACCTGAAAGGACGGCGATGTCGATGCGGGGCGAGATGTCGAAGCTTATTCCGGCGAGGATGAATGCGTTGAGGTGACAGGGATAGCTCCATCCCTTGTCATTGATGCGGAAGCCTATGGACTGGTCCAGATAGTTGTAGTGATGATATTCGGCGGGCATCGGAGAAAAGCCCCACTCGATTCCCGGATGGAAACGCTGCAGGAAGGAGCCTCCGCCGGCATTCAGCGACTGGCAGCAGAGCATCAGTGCAAGCAGATATGGACACAGCCTTTTCATCAGAATCTTACCATTATTTTAAGGAATGGGAGCAACGCCTGCGCCAGCCCGTTGTCATACATGCTCATCTGGAATTTTCCGCCATTGTCTCCGGAGATGAAACCCAACTCGGCCACCGCACCGAGCTCAAGGTCTATATTCCTTTGGAATCTTGCCCTGAGGGCTATCGCGACATCGGCGCTCAGAATGAAGCCGAATAATTCCGAACCGGCATCCCGGACATAGCCCGTGCTTGCTCCGGGGCCCAGAAGAATGTCGAACGAGGCGGAGTCGGATTCAAAACTCTTCAGTCTGTTGTAGTGCAGATATACCATCTTGATTCCTGCATCCCTGTATGTGCCGGAAAACACCCTGTAGGTGTCGGCATATACCATGAAGGAATTGAGAATGCCCGTGCTCGGCGCATAATCCAGGCTCAGGCCGAAACCCTTGAATGAGTTGAATACCCCGGCTGACAGTTCTCCGGCGTCTGCAACGCCGTGCATCGCAAACAGGGCCAGTACGGAAGCAATGATTATTCGCTGTTTCATTCGGTTTTCGGTTCTGCTCCGAAGTTAGCAATTAATATTTGATTTTATTTCAAAAAAGTATAAATTCGCAGTCTAGTGTACCGAAACCGAAGTATTATGAGTGTCGAAATCAGGATAATAGATCCCTCGGACAAAAAACAGTTGAGACAGTTCATCCTTTTCCCGGAGAAACTGTATAGGAACAATCCGTACTATGTCCCGAATCTCGTTTTCGACGAGATGGATACATTGAACCCTTTAAAGAACCCCGCATCCGATTTCTGCGATCAGGTATTGTATATGGCCTATAGGGATGGCGAGCCTGTGGGGCGTATCGCGGGAATAATCAACCGCTGGGCCAATGAACGATGGAAGCACGACGAGGTGCGTTTCGGCTGGTTCGACGTTGTCGACGACAAGGAAGTTTCGGCCGCCCTCATCGCCAAGGTGGAGGAGTTCGGCAAGGCTCACGGAATGACCCATATCGTCGGGCCGCTGGGCTTTACGGATTTCGATCCGGAAGGTATGCTGGTGGAAGGCTTCGACCAGCAGAGCACGATGCCTCTGATATACAACCACCCCTATTATGTCAGTCACATCGAAGCCCTGGGGTTCAGCAAAGACGCCGACTGGCTGGAATACAGGATTACCATCCCGGAACAGATTCCGGAGAAGTTCGAGAGAGTGGCCAGGATAGTCGCCGAGAGGAACAATTTTGTCATACGTCCGGTTACGCGCAAGATCATTCGCAAAGAGGCTTATGCTACAAAACTCTTTGCCCTGATTACGGATACCTACAAGGATCTCTACGAATATACCATGCTGCCGGACAATCTGGCGGACAAATACATAGGTTTCTATCTCAAGATTCTCGACCTGCGTTATATCAGTTCCATAGAGAATGAGAAGGGGGAAATCGTCGCCTATGGCATAACGATGCCTTCGCTTGCCGATGCGCTGATAAAGTCCCGCGGGAGGCTCTTCCCCTTCGGTTGGTGGCATCTGCTCAAATCCCTGTTCATCAAACACAGCGAGGGCGCTGAACTCCTTCTCATGGGGGCCCGCTCCGACGTGCGCAATACAGGAGTGACAGCCCTTTTGGTATGTGACATGTTCCATAAATACCAGAAGATGGGTGTCAAATGGGCGGAAACCAATGCCGAACTCGAGGACAACCACAGCATCAGGAATCATTTCGAGGCGTTCGAGCGCATCCAGCACAAACGCCGCCGTTCATACAAAAAGGAAATCAGATAATGACAGGTCTCCTTCCTCCGCTTCCTGAACGTCTTCGGCCGCATTCTCTCGACGATTATGTAGGCCAGCGGCATCTGGTCGGCAAGGGTTGCATACTCCGCAACATGATAGAGAGCGGCAACCTGAGTTCCTTCATACTGTGGGGCCCTCCGGGCGTAGGCAAGACCACCCTTGCAAGAATCATAGCCGATTCCTGCAAAAGGGAGTTTTTCACCCTCAGCGCCGTCAGCGCGGGAGTGAAGGAAGTCCGGGAAGTCATCGACGCCGCCAGATCCGGCGGGATTTTCTCCCAGAATGCTTCTCCTGTACTTTTCATCGACGAGATTCACCGCTTCAACAAGGCGCAGCAGGATGCCCTTCTCGGGGCGGTCGAAGCCGGCACCGTGGTGCTGATAGGCGCCACTACGGAAAACCCTTCGTTCGAAGTCATCACTCCCCTTCTCTCGAGATGCCAGGTATACGTCCTCAAGAGTCTGGAGGTGCAGGATCTCAGGATATTGCTCGAAAAGGCAATCTCCAAGGACGAAGTCCTGAAAGAAAGAAACATCGACGTAAGAGAGACGGAAGCCCTGTTCCGCCAATCCGGCGGAGACGGGCGCAAGCTCCTGAACATCCTCGAACTGGTGGTTGATTCCCAGGCGGGCAGGAAAAAGGTGCTGATCGACAACAAGACCGTAACTTCCTGCCTGAACGAGAATGTCGCCATATACGACAAGGACGGGGAAATGCACTACGACATAATCTCCGCCTTCATCAAGAGCATACGCGGGTCCGACCCCAACGCCGCCATCTACTATCTGGCAAGGATGCTGGACGGCGGGGAGGATCCTCTTTTCATAGCACGCCGCCTGTGCCTGAGTGCGTCCGAAGACGTGGGCCTGGCAAATCCGAACGCCCTGCTGCTGGCGAACGCCACCTTCCAGGTAGTCAACCAGATAGGTATGCCCGAGGCACGGATTCCGCTTGCCGAGTGCACTGTGTATCTGGCCTCCTCGCCCAAGAGCAATGCCTCGTATATGGCGCTGGAAGAGGCTTTGCAGGTGGCTAAGGAAGACAAGACACGAGCGGTGCCCCTCCACCTTCGCAATGCACCCACCAAACTCATGGAGGATCTCGGCTATTCCGACGGCTACAAGTACGCCCACGATTATCCCGGACACTTCGTGGACCAGGAATTCATGCCTGCAGGCCTGGAAGGCCGTGTTTTCTATCATCCCGCCCCCAACAGGCACGAAGACGCCCTGAAGGCGTACCTCCAGATGTGCTGGCCGAAATACTACTCGAAATAAAAGACGTCCGTCAGAACGGATAACCTATGCCGAAGTGGAAGGCGTTGCCTCCGCGGCGAAGCCATCTTTCCGGATTCAGGAAGCGCTCTCCGGCGTTGCGGGAGGGATCGTAGACCTTCATGCCGAAATCGATTCGCAGCAGTATGAAATCCAGGTTGAGGCGCACTCCCGTTCCCCAGTCGGCGGCAAGGCTTGCAAGAAAGTCCGAAGGAATCTCCTTGAGGTTCCAGACGTTTCCTATGTCCGTGAACAGCGCCCCTTCCAGTTTCCAGAATACCTTGAACCTGTATTCCAGATTCGCTTCCAGCTTCATGTCTCCGGTCTGGCTGGGTATGATGAAGGCATCGTTCATGACGGAGAAACCGGGGCCTACAGCCCTCGCCTGCCAGCCGCGCATGCTGCTTGCGCCACCTGCATAGAACTGTTTCTCGAACGGCAGGGCGGATGAATTGCCGTAGGCGTAGCCCGCGCCGGCCAGGAACCTTGTCGCGATTGCATTCCCGTCCTTTGAACCGAAGCGCCAGGTGCGCCCGAAGGAGTATTCTCCCCTGATGTATTGAGCATAGGGAGAGCCACCTATGCAATAGGAACCGTCGTCGTTCTTCCCCATCCATCTGTTGAACAGGCTGAGTACGTTGCCGGAGAGGTCGAGGCTTAGCCTGCGGAAGTGATAATCTCCCTTCGGAACGATTTCGGAACTTGAATTGAAGTACAGCACCGCGCCTATGCCCGCATCGAGATGGTCCTGATAGGAGTAGCGCATATACGGATTGTTGGAGAGGGTCTTGCTGAATGCGGCGTCGAGGCCGTACAGTTTCACGAAATTCACCTGCAGCGGATACAGCTGGTAGCTGATGTTGTGCCGGGCGGTGCCGGAATAACCGTAGTTGATGGATACTATGTTCCTGGTGTATTCCGGCCTGTTCTGATGGTTGAAAGCGACATTGAACTCTGTCCTGGGAATGACCGGCCGCCGGAACATGCTGTAGGGCAGTCCGAGGAAACGGGGAAAACTCACCCCGGCGGAAATTCCGTATTCGGTGGCCCTTGTGTCGTCGTTGAGCTTGAACTGGAAATCACCGTTGAAACCCAGCGTGAGCCATTCTCCCCCATGGAAAATATTCTTGTGGAAATAGCTCAGCTGTGGAGAAATGCCCATCAGTCCGGAGGAGTTGCTGGAACCCTCGAGGTTTATCTTGAAGCCCTGCATGGGAGATCTCGTAAGGTTGATGCTGCAGTCTACCGTACTGCTGTCGGCCTGAGTCATCTCGACCGCTACGCCGCTGAACAATTTCAGTGCCGAAAGGCGGTTGTAGGTAGCCGCGACGGTATTTTCGCTGTAGACACTTCCGGGTTTTACGGTATTCAGCCCTTCAAGCACGGATTTGCGGAATTTCAGGTCTTCCGGGAGGGTGATCGAGACCTTGCCTATGGTATACTTGTTCAGAGGGACCGCACTGGCTTCGGTCTGGCTGCGTTCGAATTCACGAATACGGTATTTCAGAAGGGTATGTCCGCCGAGAGTATCCGCCTCGAAAGAATAGTTGTTCCTGCTCAGGGAATAGTAGCCCATGTTCCTGAGCCTGGCAGCGGAACGCACTGTTTCCTGCTCGAGCATCTGCTCCGAAAGGAAGGCTCCCCTGAGTTCTTTCGACACCCTGGCCGTGTCCGCGTTGAAATCGGCGGAGAAAGGTGCGTAATCGGGGACCTCGTAGACTATATCCTCGATACGGTATCTGTCTCCCAGGTGTACCAGATAGTCGACCCTGATCTTTTTGTCGTGACGGACCGTCGCCGTGTCCACCTTGGAATCATAGTATCCAAGATACTTCAGATGGTTGGAGATATTCGTGATGGACGTCCCTACAGCGGCTTCGTCATAAACTATTGGCGGGGTGCCGAGTTTGTGGAAGAGGCCGTCTTTTCTGGACCAGTTGTATACGTAGAGGAAGGGATTGAAACCGAGCAGCCCGCCGCTCTCATCTCCCTGGCGTATGTAGTTGCTGATTTCGCTGCTGTTGAATTCCGGGTCTCCGCTTACGGTGACCGTATTCTCCTCCAGCCGGTACTGCCCGTCTTCCAGCACGCGTGTGGTGCTGCAGGAGAAGGACAGGATGCAGATGGCGGCCAGCAGGAGTGATTTTCTCATATTCTCACAAATATAACAATTATTTGTTTTTGTCTGTCCTAGAATGTATTTTTGCAGCGATGGAAACTATCAGCAACAACGAGTTGAAGCAGATCCGTGCGCTGCGCGAAAAGAAATACAGGGACGAGTCCGGGCTTTTCCTGGTAGAAGGTGAAAAACTGGTGGCCGAAGCGGAGGCGTCCGGCTTCGGGATAGTCAGGATAATACGCAGGGACGAAGTCGGAGAAAAGACGATGGAGCGCATAAGCACCATGAGTTCCCCATCCCCAGTAATTGCCGTGGTCCGCAAGCCGGCCGTTTCGGAGCATGTTCCGGGAGGTCTGTGCATAGCCCTTGATTCCGTGCGCGATCCCGGCAATCTGGGCACCATACTCCGCATCGCCGACTGGTTCGGCGTTGACTGCATCTTCGCCTCCCCCGACAGCGTCGAAGTCTATAATCCGAAGGTGGTTCAGGCATCGATGGGCGCGATTTTCCGCAAGAAGCTGATTTACTGCGACATGGTGGATAAATGCAAGGAATTCCGCGCTGCCGGCCTGCACGTCTTCGGCACCTTCCTGGACGGCAGCGACATTTACGCATCCGAACTCCCCCGTGAAGGCCTGATAGTAATGGGCAACGAAGCCAACGGCATCAGCCGCGAGGTTGCCGCCGAGTGTGACTGCCGGCTCACTATACCCTCTTTCGGCGGAGGTTCGGAATCGCTGAACGTTTCCGTTGCAACCGCCATTACCGTTTCTGAATTCAAGCGCAGATGGAAGTAATATATCAGGTGCTGCCCAGAATATGGGGCAAAGGCAAGTTCTCGGAATGGGACGGGGCGGCGTTCGCATATCTTAAATCCTTGAATGTCACCGCTGTATGGTATACCGGAGTAATCCGGCACGCAAGCGGAAAGCCCTTTGTGAAGGGTAATCCCGGATCTCCCTATTCCATAGAGGATTACCACGATGTAAATCCTTATCTCGCAGACAGGCCCGAGGCTCGCATGGACGAGTTCGAGAAGCTGGTAGGCCGAACTCACAAAGCCGGACTCAAGGTCATAATCGACTATGTGCCCAATCATGTCAGTCCGGACTGCCCGGACCTGCCTAAATGCAACTTCTGCGACTACGACTGGACCGATACCCTGAAGGTGGATTACTCCCATCCCGATACTTATCGCAAGATGCTGGAAATCCTTTTGTTCTGGGCAGGCAAGGGCGTGGACGGATTCCGCTGCGACATGGTGGAGATGGTGCCTCCGGAATTCCTTGAATGGCTGATCGCAGAGGTGCGCAGGGTTTATCCGGAGATGCTGTTCATAGGTGAAGTGTACGACAGGAACAATTACCGTCGCTTCATAAAGGAGCTGGGCTTCGACCTGTTGTACGACAAATCCGGGTTTTACGACCATGTACGCGCGATTATCTGCAATGGTGCCTCCGCCCGCAATCTCACTCGCAACTGGCAGTCCCTGCAGGATCTCCAGCCCAACATGCTGAACTTTCTGGAGAATCACGACGAGCAGCGCTTTGCGTCCCCCTATTTCGCGGGAGACGCCCGCAAGGCCTTCCCGGCCCTGGCGGTCGGGGCGCTTTTCAACGGCGCGTCTTTCATGATATATGCCGGCCAGGAAGTGGGCGCGGACGCTGCTGAAGGCGCCGAAGGAAGGACATCCATTTTCAATTGGACCAGTCCGCTACAGTTGGAGCATCTGCACCGCTATGTGCGCAGCGGAAAGGGCCTTGACGCCGATGAATCCGCTTTGCTTTCCGAATACAGGCGGCTTCTTTCCCTGCTTTCGCTCCCCCAGTTCCGGGACGGTGAAGTTTACGACCTCTGCTGGTGCAATTCCATACTGTATGGTTTCGATCCTGAAAAGCATTTCGCCTTCCTGCGCTATAAGCGCCTGCCGAGAAAAAGAAAAGCAGACGCCACTCTGGTCGTCTGCAATTTCTCGTCCGAGCCTGTCGACATGAAAATCAATCTGCCCGAGAATCTGCGCTGCAGGAAGGAACTGTCCTGGCTGCCTCAGAGGCCGGGAGTACAGTTCACCGCTCCGTACGAGGCATACACTATTCCCTTGACATCTACGCAGTAAAGGTTTGATCCATAGACAAACAGTGATTCCGGCTCGTTTGGGATGCCGGCTTCTTTCAAGTCCCTGGCCCAGATCTCCCTTCCGCTGGAAAGGTCGTAACAGACAATCGAGGAATCACCGCCCATTCCGTAAACCTGGTACAGTTTTCCGTAGCAGACCACAGCTCCCTGAGTTGCGAGACGGAAGCCGTAAACCCTTCTGCCGAGAATGTCGGATGATTCTATCTTGACTGTGCTCTCATCTGGCTCCGGCAGGGCGAATTTGATCATCTGCAGTCCGTTTCCGAAGCGTGCGTCGTTCCAACTATCTCTGCTGTAGCCTGTTATGTAAAGGGATCCGGCATCTGTGTCAATTACGAGATTGGGGTACCAGACACCCATCTGCACCGGAGACGGCAACTCTATCGTCTGAATCTGCGCAAGCGAATAATCACCCTGTGAACCGGATACTTTGAACACGCAGATGCAGTGTTCCGCCCGGTTCTCCTGACTGACGTAGATCAAAGGATATTTTTCTCCTTTCACCGTACGGGTGCAGGCGTTGTTGCAATGCCATGTCTTTCTGCCCTCCAGAGGAATGCGTTGCAGATGCTCTTTTGTAGTCAGAGAATAGACGTCAACCGCCTTGGCGCCATCGAAAAACTGGAAGATGCAGCCGTCGATATGGACTGCTCCCTGCCGTGAACCGGGAGAAGCCGATGGCGGCACCTGCTGGAATTCAACTTTGAAAAACTGGGCGTTCGCGTACCAGACGGTGCATAATACGGACAATGTGATTGAAAAGACCTTTTTCATAAGTGTAGCAAAGATACAAAAAGTCTATGCCGTTTGCGTGTTTTTTCTTAACTTTGCGTGCGTATAAATAATAGAAACTTCACTTTTTATTATGAAAGATTCAATAATTATCCTTTGTGGCGGCGGCCCGGCTCCGGGCATGAACACCGTCGTTTGCTCTGTAGCAAAGACTTTCCTTTCCAATGGTTATCGCGTAATCGGCCTTCACGGCGGATATTCCGGTCTTTTCAACCAGAATCCCCGTACCGAGGAAATCGACTTCTTCAAGGCTGACGCGTACTTCAACCGCGGCGGTTCCTATCTTCAGATGAGCCGTTTCAAACCTACGGACGAAGATTTCGAGAAGAACTTCAACCTTGGCCTGTTCAAGGACAACAACATCAAGCTCCTTGTCACCGTCGGCGGAGACGATACCGCTTCCACAGCAAACAGGATTGCAAAGTTCCTGGAGGCGAAGCAGTACCCCATCCACAACATCCACGTGCCCAAGACCATCGACAACGACCTGCCTCTGCCCGGCAACGCCCCCACCTTCGGATTCAACTCCGCCAAGGACGAAGGCGCTCACCTTGCACGCACCGTATATGAGGATGCCCGCACATCCGGCAACTGGCTGCTCATCAGCGCCATGGGCCGCAGCGCAGGCCACCTTGCCCTTGGAATCGGCGAGGCCACCCACTGCCCCATGACCATCATCCCCGAGATGTTCAACAAGACCGCCATCAGCCTCGACAAGATAGTCAAGCTGGCTATTTCCGCTATCATCAAGCGCAAGATCCTGGGCATCCCTTACGGCACCGTAGTTGTGGCGGAGGGTGTCTTCCACGACCTCGATCCTCAGGAGATCAAGAACGCCGGCGTCAACATGACCTACGACGAGCACGGGCATCCCGAACTCGGCAAGATCAGCAAGGCAGTCCTCTTTAACGATATCCTCGAGAAGGAATTCAAGAAGATCGGCCTCAAGATCAAGACCCGCCCCGTGGAGATCGGCTACGACGTCCGCTGCCAGGATCCTATCGGCTACGACCTTACCTACTGCACCGAACTCGCAATGGGAGCGTTCGAACTCTTCTCCAAGGGCGAGACCGGATGCATGGTATATGTAGATGCCGACGGCGAGGCTCATCCTCTCTACCTCAAGGATCTGCAGAACGCCGAGGGCAAGATTCCTCCGCGTCGCGTGAACATCGAAGGCGGCACCGCGCAGAACTACTATGCGCACATCTGCCACTACATCACCCCCGCCGACTACGAGGCAGCGAAGAAGTACGTCCCCAATCCCGAGGAGTACGACTTCAAGAAGATTCTCTGCTGGTAATATCCCAAGATGGACAGGGAAGCGGCACATAGCAGGATCATTGAACTACGGGCCATCCTGGAGGAGAACAGCCGGCGCTACTACGTCGACAACGCTCCCACGATGTCCGACTACGAGTATGACCAGCTGATGCACGAACTGGAGGCCCTGGAGGCGGATTTTCCCGAATTCGCCTCCGCGGACTCCCCTGCCGCCAAGGTGGGAAGCGACAACAGCCGTGAATTCGTGCAGAGGGCCCACCGCTATCCCATGCTCTCTCTCGGGAACACATATTCGATACAGGAAGTTGAAGAGTTTTCCGCCAGGGCCGACAAGGCTCTGGGCTCTTCTTCTTTCACCTACTGTTGCGAACTCAAATTCGACGGCACTGCAATCTGCCTCACCTACCGCGACGGCAAACTCGTCCGGGCGCTGACCAGAGGCGACGGTGTTGTCGGGGACGACGTCACGGAGAATGCCAGACGCATCTCCAACATTCCCCATGTCCTTCACGGGAATTATCCCGGGGAATTCGAGATCCGCGGCGAGGTGCTGATGCCCTACGCCGCATTCGACCGCCTGAATGAACTTCGGGTGCTCGATGACGAGCAGCCTTTCGCCAATCCCCGGAACGCCGCGTCGGGTTCTCTGAAACTGATGAATCCGGACGAGGTTGCCCAGCGCGGTCTCTGGTGTACCCTGTACCATATCCCCGCCCAGAGTCTGGATTTCGAATCCCACGACCAGGCCCTCAGGGCGGCTGCAAGCTGGGGCCTGCCCGTGGCGGACAGCCGCCGCATCTGCCGCAATATCGACGAAATCAAGGACTTCATCGACTATTGGGACGTCCATCGCAAGGAACTCCCATACGCGACCGACGGGGTCGTCATCAAGATCAACGAGATGGCCTTCCAGAGGGAACTCGGCTATACTGCCAAATCCCCCCGCTGGGCGGTCGCATACAAATTCAAGGCGGAGCAGGCCCTGACTCCCATCCTCTCGATAGACTATCAGGTGGGCCGCACCGGCGCAATCACTCCCGTGGCGAACCTTGAGCCGGTACTGCTTTCCGGCACTATGGTCAAGCGTGCATCGCTGGTCAATGAAGACCAGATACGGGCCCTCGACATCCATGAAGGAGACTATGTCTATGTCGAGAAAGGCGGCGAAATCATTCCGAAAATAACTGCTGTCGAGCCTCTGAGGCGCAAACCTGGAGCAAAAATCCCGGAATTCCCCCGGGTCTGTCCCGACTGCGGCACTCCCCTCGTGCGCGAAGAAGACGAAGCGAAGTGGTTCTGTCCGAACAGCGACGGCTGCCCTATGCAGATCAAGGGAGAACTCCTCCATTTCACCGGCCGCAAGGCAATGGACATCCTCGCCGGAGAGGCGACTATCGGCCAGCTCTACAGTCTCGGCTTGGCGAAGACTCCTGCGGATCTCTACGATCTGACCCCGCGTCAGCTTACGAGCCTTGAAGGATGGAAGGAGAAGTCCGCGCTCCGCTTCATCGCAAGCCTCGACAAATCCAGGGCCGTGCCCTTCGAGCGTGTGCTCTTCGCGCTCGGAATACGTTTCGTCGGGGAGACTACGGCCAGGACCGTCGCCCGCTACTTCGGCAGCATCGATGCGCTGGCTGCAGCCGGCGAAGACGATCTCAAGAACGTTCCGGACGTGGGAGATGTCTGCGCTAAGAGCATCTACGGATATTTCCGCGATCAGGTACATCTCGAAGAAATAGACAGGCTTAAAGCCCACGGCCTGAATTTCAGCGTGGAGCAGCCTTCCGCATCGGCTTCCGACGCCCTTTCGGGCAAGACCATCGTCATTTCCGGCACATTCAGCATCTCCCGGGACGACATGAAAGCCCTCATTGAAAAACACGGAGGCAAGAATTCCGGCAGTGTCAGTTCCAAGACATCCTTCCTTCTCGCAGGCGCCAAACCCGGCCCAGAGAAAATACGGAAATGTGAGGAATTGGGCGTGCCTGTAATGGATGAAGCGTCTTTTATGGCACTGCTTCCCGCCGAATTACCGGCCATCCCGCAAACCGAATCCATCGAACAACTCAGCCTTTTTTAGATATGAGGAAGTACGAAATGACAGACAGGAAGGTTACCTGGAAGGATATCAGGGAACTCTTCACCGACAAGATCTGGGGAATGGAGACGGACTTCGCCACCGGTGCCTGGCGCAATCTGGTAAGTTTCATACGCATAGTCCGCAGGACCTTCGACACTTTTGCCGAGAACCGTATGGGGTTCCAATGCGTGGCCCTCAGTTATTTTGTCACCCTTGCCATCATTCCCCTGGTTGCATTCATATTCTTCGTATCCGACGGGCTCAACCTCAAGGACAACCTTGAGAATCTGCTGATAAAGATCCTGCCGAACAATCTGGATCTTGTCAATATCGCAATCGACAAGGCCGATAACATCATTGCAGCCGCACAGTCCGGGCCGGTGGGTATCGTTTCCGCACTGATGTTCCTTTGGACCATCATCTGGCTCATGTTCCAGACAGAGAGAGTGTTCAACAACGTGTGGGGCATACGCAAGATCCCCCGCAAGACATACAAACGTTTCGGTTTTTACATTGGACTGCTATTCTTGCTGCCCTTCATCGTAATCATATTCGCATACGGCATCGCCCTCTATTCCAATGCCGTTTCGCTGATAGGCCTGGATGCCGAACATCTTTCCCGTTTTGTCGGCTGGCTGCTGTTCTATGCTGTGGTAGTTTTCACGCTGTCGGCTGCTTACAAGTATATCCCAGCCTGCAAGGTTGTTTACAAGCACGCACTTGTTGCGGCCCTTTTCTCCGGTGCGATATTCTGCCTTTTCCAGTATATGTACCTTGAGACCCAGGTGTTTGTGAGCCGTCTGAATGCGGTCTACGGAGTAATCGCGGCCATTCCTCTCTTCCTTATCTGGCTGAATTACAGTTTCCAGATCATCATGTACGGAGCTCAGCTTACCTATGCGCTCCAGGACGAATACAAGAATGATTTATGAGCGGTATTTCCAAATTCACGATAAAGGACTACAATCTGATTCGCAGGGAGTGGAACAGGTTGTATGCCGAAGCTGCCGTGCGCTGCCGTGACGAAGAAGAACTAGCCGTTGTACAAAAGGCATTTGATTTTGCAAATCAGGCGCACAGGCACGTACGTCGCCGCTCCGGCGAGCCTTACATACTTCACCCCATCCAGGTTGCCGAGATAGTTGTCAAAGAGATTGGCCTGGGCTACAAATCCATTTCGGCGGCCCTTCTTCACGACGTGGTGGAAGATACCGACTATACCATCGACGATATACGCAATCTCTTCGGGGACCACATAGCCTTGCTTGTCGACGGTCTGACCAAGATCAAGACCGTGCTCGACAACGAGGTGCACAAGCGCGGCCCCATGACATCCGCCGAGAGCATACAGGCTGAGAATCTCAAGAGAATCCTGCTCACTCTCAACGACGACGTCCGTGTGGTGCTTATCAAACTTGCAGACCGTCTGCACAACTGCCGCACCATCGAATTTATGCCCGAGCATAAGAGGGACAAGATATTGAGCGAGACAATGTTCATATTCATTCCCCTCGCCCACCGTCTCGGCCTGTACGGAGTCAAATCGGAGATGGAAAACATCTGGCTTCGTTTCAAGGAACCCGATGCATACAGGGATATTTCCGAACGTGTCAGCCGCAACGTGGCGGAAAGGGATGCCGAGATCAATGAATTCATCGCTCCCATCGAGGGCGCACTGAAGCAGGCGGATATCTCCTTCCTGATAAAAAAACGCATCAAGACGCCTTATTCGATATGGTTCAATATGCGCACCAAG
>R22__coassemble_792_pt1 | contig 18150 bp, 14 predicted proteins | sample R22__metabat2_high_PE_057 | metagenome-assembled genome bin R22 | reverse complement strand
CTCGAAGAGGCATTTTCAACTCACAAAAACAATCCATTAACTTAACACCCTAATATTTCATCAATATTCGCATTCACGTTCAGCCGTGCATGGATGGCGCGAAGAATCTGCCTTACAGATGTCCCATCACGGTTGTCAAGAATAAGGCGACTGGACTGACGCAGTCCGTCAGAGAGCATGTTTGACAGTTTTCGCTTGTTCCAGGGACGGACATAACTTTCGTATTCAAAGTACTTTCCGTCAATTACAAGATCCGGACACTTTCTTTCGTAGCGAGTGCCCATGAGCCCGCCGAAGATAATCGGATAAAGGTCTGATTTAAAGTGAATTGGAATGGGAGCCATAACCTTGCATCCCATTCTTGCAAAGCAGTCGGCAATATGCAAAATGTCAATGGTATCCGGCTTGGAATAATCCACTCCGTCCATAATCAGGACCTCTCCGCCTGTATCATACTGTCTTTCTACGTGGAATAGCCCCCTCGGAATCTCCATAACTCATTTCTTTTCCCAAAAATAAGGATTATCTTTGTCATAAGCAATAACTTCAATGACAAAACTCAATATTATTTCACAGAATCCGGAAAGCACGCTTGTGGCAGAATTCGTCCCCGATCAGAAACGGGAACGGAACTACCAGAGTGAAGCCATGCTGGAGGATGCTTTCATTAAGCAGCTTCAAGAGCAAGGCTATGAATATCTCCCCATCAATGACGAAAAGGCCCTCATCGCCAACCTCCGCAAGCAGTTGGAGAAGCTCAATGACCACAAATTTTCCGATCCGGATTGGGAGGCATTCTTCCGCGTTCATCTGGCCAACCAGAACGATGGCATTCTGGAAAAGACCAACACCATACAGAACGACTTTGTCAAGGTGGCCACCGTCAGTCAGCCGGATGGCAGCAACACATTCCGCAATATCAAACTCATCGACAAGGATGATATTCACCGGAATTCCCTGCAGGTCATCAATCAATATGTGGTGGACGACGGCTCCCGGCCCAACAGATATGATGTCACCATTCTCGTAAACGGTCTGCCTCTCGTTCATGTGGAACTCAAGCGCAGAGGCGTGGATCTCAAAGAAGCCTTCAACCAGATCAACCGCTACCAGCGGGATTCCTTCTGGGCTGGCTCCGGGCTCTTCGAATATGTCCAGCTCTTTGTCATCAGCAACGGCACATTCACCAAATACTACTCCAATACCACCCGAAATGCCCATGTCCGGAAAACACAGGAACTCCGCTCAAAGAACTCCCAGAAGACATCCGGCAGCTTCGAGTTCACTTCGTATTGGGCAGATGAGAAGAACAATCCCATCTATGATCTGGTGGACTTTACCGCCACCTTCTTCGCCAAGCATTCCCTGCTGAATGTCCTGACTCGTTTCTGCGTATTTACGGCTGAGAAAGAGTTGCTTGTCATGCGCCCGTACCAGATTGCCGCTACGGAGAAGATCCTTCAGCGCATTCTGATTGCCACCTATGACAAGAAGAAACTCGGCACCCTCGCAGCCGGAGGATATATCTGGCACACTACCGGAAGCGGCAAAACGCTGACCTCCTTCAAGACTGCCCAGATTGCCTCCAAGATGCCGGAGATTGACAAGGTGCTGTTTGTGGTCGACCGCAAGGATCTGGACTACCAGACCATGAAGGAGTATGACCGCTTTGAAAAAGGTGCGGCCAACTCCAATGCCAATACAGCCATCCTGCAGCGCCAGCTGGAGGATCCGAACTGCAGAATCATCATCACCACCATACAGAAACTCAGCCGTTTCATAGCCAAGAACAAGAAGCATCCGGTATTTGAGGCACATGTGGTGCTTATTTTCGATGAGTGCCATCGTTCTCAATTCAATGAGATGCATGAAGCCATCACCAAGGCGTTCAAGCGTTATCACATGTTCGGATTCACCGGGACTCCTATTTTCCCGCAGAATTCCAGCAGCAATGGCCTGCCGCATCTCAAGACTACGGAACAGGCCTTTGGCGACAGGCTCCACAGCTACACCATCGTCAACGCCATCAATGACCAGAATGTGCTGCCCTTCCGCATCGACTACATCAAGACGATGAAGGAGAAAGAGGGCGTCCGGGAAGACCAGGTTTGGGGCATCGATACCGACAAGGCGTTCATGTCTCCGGAGAACATCTCCAATGTTACCCGCTACATTCTGGAGCACTTTGATCAGAAGACAAAGAGGAACTCCTTCTATAAGCTGAAGGACAAGCGGGTCGGTGGATTCAATTCCATCCTTGCCACCTCCAGCATTCCGGCATCCATCCTCTACTACAACGAGTTCATGAAGCAGATGGAGTCGCTTCCGGAGGATAAGAAACTCAAGATTGCACTCATCTACAGTTACGGCCAGAACGAGGCCGAGCTGGAGCAGGAAGGATTCATGACGGAGGAGAACTCTGACGATACCACCGGGCTTGATGCCACCTCCCGCGACTGTCTGGAAAGGGCTATCAAGAACTACAACGAGATGTTCCATACCAGCTTTGACACCTCGTCCGAGAAGTTCCAGAACTACTACAAAGACCTCTCGATGCGGATGAAAAACCGTGAGGTGGATCTGCTGATTGTGGTGAACATGTTCCTCACCGGATTCGATGCCAAGACGCTGAACACCCTCTGGGTGGATAAGAACCTGCGCATGCATGGTCTGCTGCAGGCGTTCTCCCGCACCAACCGCAAACTCAACTCGGTCAAGACTTTCGGCAATATCGTCTGCTTCAGGAATCTGGAGGAGAACACCAATGAGAGCCTTGCCCTCTTTGGAGACGAGAAGGCCGGAGGCATTGTGGTGCTTCGGAATTTCGAAGATTACTACAATGGCTTCGATGATGAGAATGGCAAACACCATCTGGGCTATTCCGAGCTGGTGGATGAACTGCTTAGCGAATTCCCGGTTGGTCAGCCCATCGTTCTCGAGGAGAAGCAGAAGCTTTTTGCAAAGCTCTTCGGCAATCTGCTCAAGGCAGTAAACCTGCTGCAGTGCTTTGATGATTTCAAAGACAAGGTGCTCATCAGCGAAGGGGACATGCAGGATTACCAGAGCATGTACATTGATGTGTACAACAAGTTCCGTAACCGCGAGAAGCACGACAAGGAGGATATTACGGAGGATGTCGTCTTCGAGATTGAGCTGGTTAAGCAGGTAGAGGTGAATATCGACTACATCATGCTCCTGGTAGCGAAATATCACGATGAGCACTCCGGCAATGCAGAGATCCGACTGTCTATCACCAAGGCCATCGACTCCAGCATTGAGCTCCGCAACAAGAAAGACCTCATCGAGAACTTCATTGACTCCCTGACTCCGGAAGTCACCGATGTGGATGTTGTATGGCACGAATACGTCCAGCGGCAGAAGGAGCAGGAACTTGAGAACATTATCACCGAAGAGAGACTTAAACCCGAAGAGACCCGCAGGTTTGTCGAGGCCTCTTTCCGGGACGGATCCATTCGAGAAAATGGAACAGAGGTGGCCGCGATCCTGCCGCCCATGTCCCGCTTCAGTAAAGACCGCGCCACCAAGAAGGAAACCGTCCTCTCCCGGCTCAAAGCATTCTTCGAACGATTCAGAGATATTCTATAAATTCTATGAGCATCGAACTCCAAATAATCATTATTGCTGTCATTGTACTTTTACTAACAATGCCAGCATGGTTTCTGCTGAGCAAAATTGAAGCATGGGTAGAACAACAACCGAAAAAGAGCAGACAACCGAATGGCAAATCACCTCTTGTTCTCGGTATTGGAAACGGTTTTGGCGTATCCATGCTTGGTGATTTCAGGAGAGATATCGGATATGTACAATATTCCTTCTTAATGGTCATTATTCCAATCGTTCCACTCGGTTGTTATATATCCTCTATGACTTCGAAGGTTAGTCCTAATTGGAAGAGAGAAAAGACAACCTACAATATTAAAGGAAGCCAACCTTGGAATGTTTGGGAGATTTTATGTATTTACTATCAGTATTGGGGACGGTTGCTGTCTATAGCTGCGATTATAGCAATAATTGCGGCTCTCTTCGGATTAAATAAATAATTGAATATGAGAAAAATAATCAACGTTCTAATTATTGTTTCCTCTATTGTAGTGCTATCTGGTTGCGGACTTGCCGAAAGGCGGCATGAGAAGATAGTCTTCGAGGAGTACCCGACTTTGCCCGGAGATGAAATGGTTGAGATTCATAATATCGTTCACCGAGGAGGAGTCGTTGATTCAACAATAGTTGTCAAAAATGGCGAAGACTATTTTATTGTAAGAAAAGACGGCTCACGACAGCCAGCAAAAAGGTTTACATATAGAAAATAAATAACTATGAAAGACCCCGGATATGTATATATTCTCACCAATCCCAGCTTTAGGGATAATTGGGTGAAGATTGGGAAGAGTTCTCGTCCCGTTGAGCAGCGCGTCAGCGAGCTGGATAATACTTCCGTCCCGCTTCCGTTTGAAGTTTATGCGACTTTGAAGACCACGAAGTATTCGGAGGCGGAGCGTCTGATTCATCGTTATATTGAGCGTTTCACAAAGCTCCGTATCAGAGATAACCGAGAATTCTTCAATGTGACTCCGGAAGTGGCACTGGACATTTTCCGTGATGTAGCCCTTATGTTGGACGATGCAGAAATAGAGGAAGTTCACAAGAAAGCCATTATGGGCGATGCCCCTACAGGTAAGGGAAACCATACAACTCCAGCCCGCACCGATAAGAAGATCTGGATGATTCCCGCCAATAGCAAGTATTTCGATCTGGCAGGATGCTATGAGAAATACGGAATTGTGTATTGGACACAGTATTTCAATTTCCAGAAAGGTGACACCGGATATATTTATTGCTCAAGCCCGGATAGCGCAGTCCGCTATAAATTTGTGGTTGAGGAGCATGATATGAAGTACACCCCAGAGATGGATGTAGAGATTGAGTTCTATGTTGATCCGAAAGATTTCGAACAGTCCAAGGAACACAATCGCTTCGCAAAACTTAGGATTACTAAAGAGTCTACCTCTGACCGCATGGGACTTGCCAATCTCATGGAGCATGGAATGAAGATGGCTCCTCGCGGGGCTCTTAACCTTTCTCACAGAGACTTTGCTGAGCTGTTGGAGTACATTACGGAGAATTTTTAGCCTACATTGTGAAAATCGAAGAAGCCATCGTCTATGTCCTCGCCAGCTCCGGGCATGGTATGAAAACCGAGCAGATTGCCCGCGAGATTAACGAGCGAGGCATGTTCCACCGCTGGGACAAGGTTCCGGTGGACGGAAAGATGGTGTACGCTGTGGTGGTGTCTCATCCAGATACATTCTGCAAGTCAGAAGGAAGGATTAGATTAATCATATAGTTTATGGCCATTCAGACTCGCATCATTGATGTATACCGCAAGCCGACCAAGTGCCCGGTCTGCGGAGGCGAAGTTGTTGACATTGTCTATGAAACCGGAGATACTACGGAAATGGAGTACTTCCTGTGGTATCGAAAGCCCGCTGTCATGGGTGGAGACAACATCCCTCGCAGACCTCCCATCTGGGCTTGCGCCAATGGCTGCAAGCGATTTCGCAAGATAAACTATGACGGGACGGATGCCCTGGTCAAGGTCAAGAAGATGAAGAATATGCGTCAAGCTCCGGCCACCATATTCAACTGGCAATCGGAAGGCGTTTCAGAAGCGCTTAGGAATGGAAAGGAATTCAAATCCCACATCTATCTCGTAGAGGTCATCACCGACCACGATGAGAAAGAGACCTTTAAGACAACAGCCCTGAACCCGGATGATGCTGCAGCCGCAATACGCGAGGTTGTAGAAAGCGGTCGTTCCGGTCTCATCGGAGAGTATTGTGAAATTCTGAGTGTAAAGGAGGAATAATATTTCATGCCGTCAACCCAGCAAATAGTCTTTCTGAAACGCTCAGGAGTATTCAAACTCTCGGATGACCTTGAACAATTCGGCTTCGATGAGAAGAAGGGACAGTTTTATGTCAGATTCCGCCAAGGCCAGAAAGTGCTCCATTATAATCCAGACAAGGTAGATGTTGCAAAGTTCTCCCGGCAATTGGAACCGCCATTCAGGATAAGACGGAAAACTGACGGAGAAGTATTTCATCATATCCTTGGCGTCCGGATATACGAGGGTCGTGAGAACAATGCATACAGGATTATTTACGAAAATGGTAATGCAAAGAATTACCCAGCATCGTACCTTGATATAGAAGAGCACATTGATGACGAACGTTCCATCAATGTGTGGGAGTACCTCAACGAGGTGGCCAAATACAATGTCATCCCGATTGATGATGACAAGACTGTGAGCCTTGCGGACAAGTACAAAAAAATGGAGTTCGTCGCCAAGAACTCCCTCCTTGAGGCTTACCTTAATGTCAATACATACTCCGGAGGCGTTGGCCGCCCAAGCGCACCCATCTTCCCATTTGGGTGCAACAGGAGTCAATATAAAGCTGTTTGCAATGCGCTGGAGAACAAGTTGAGCGTTATCCAAGGCCCTCCTGGTACCGGAAAGACGCAAACTATCCTCAACATCCTCTCTAATCTCATTATTGCAGGAAAGACGATGGAAATCGTCTCCAATAACAATTCTGCAGTTGAGAACGTCCGAGAGAAACTCCAAGCTGCTGGATTGGATTTCATATGTGCTCAGCTTGGCAAGGCAAGCAATAAAAATGCTTTTGTTGAGAGCCAAACTGGAGAGTATCCGGATATGTCATCGTGGAAACTGAGTAATGCTCAGACTGTTCGCAATGAAGCTGTTCAGCTTTCCAAAGAGATGCAAGCCCTTTATGAGGGGCAAGAAAGACTTGCGCTTGATTTAGAAAAAATTGAGGAGTACAAGCGGCAGATAGATTTGTTTCCGAAGAAAGTCTCCGTTACAAGAAAGTACTCCACTGCGGTTTTGCAAAAATATTATCTGCGTTGTCAGCGGGAAATGGAAAAGCAGCATCGCTTCTCATGGCTGACACGTCTTGGACTTCGCTGGCACCGCATTCCCATTAATGACGACACCATCGACACTCTACAATATCTCCTTGTAGCATCGAAGATTGAGATTCTTGAGAAAGACAGGACATCACTTGAGCATAAGACAAAAGATGCGGAAGCAAAGAATGCCCGGCTGAGGGAACTGTCAATGCAAATCCTGAAGGATTATCTATACCGGGCGTATGGCACTCGAAAGAGCAGGGCTGTGTTTGCTACTGATGAGATTTATTTGAAGAGCAGTTCTTTCCTTAAGGAGTACCCGGTGGTGTTGAGCACGACATTCTCGGCCACATCCAATATCAATCCAGCCTATAGGTTTGACTACCTGATAATGGACGAGGCATCTCAGGTTGATATCGCAGCCGGAGCCTTGGCCCTTAGCTGTGCAGATAATGCTGTGATTGTCGGCGATCTTAAGCAACTGCCCAATGTTGTGGATACCAAGACGGAAGAGGTCGTTAGCGCCATCTTTGCAAAATACGGAATCAGCGAATCATACAGGTATTCCACGAACAGCTTCCTGTCCTCCATTTGCAGCCTGTACCCTCAGATTCCTCAAACTCTCCTGCGCGAACATTATCGATGCAATCCGCTTATTATAGGATTCTGCAGCAAGCAGTTCTATGGAGGGGAACTCATCCCGATGAAAAAGGACGATAGTGCATATGCCCCCATTCGTGTTGTCAGAACCGTTCGTGGAAATCACGCAAGGGGCGCCATGAATATCAGGCAGGTAGATATCATCGTTCAGGAGATTCTCCCTGCACTTGAAGAGGAGTTCACAGATATAGGGATTATTGCTCCGTACAATAAGCAAGTAGATGCGCTCAGGACAGCTCTATCTCATTCAGGACGGAATTATGTCGCAGCTACAGTGCATAAATTCCAAGGTCGTGAAAATGATGCTATAATCCTATCAACCGTCGATAATCAAGTCAGCGAGTTTACCGACGACCCGCATCTATTGAATGTAGCTGTATCCAGAGCGAAAAAGCAGTTTACCCTTGTCGTATCTGCGGATGAACAGCCCGATTCTAATATCCAAGACTTGATCGATTACATCGAGTATTACCAAGGCGAAACCAAGCAGAGCCGAATTTCCTCCATTTTCGACTTGCTCTATGAAGATTACACCAAAGAGCTGTTGCGCTTCTATGAGACGCACAAAAGGGTTTCAGAATTCGACTCTGAGAATCTCACATATTGGGCAATTAAAGAAGTACTCAAAGAAAAGGGATACGACCATTTGAGTGTCCTGATGCACTATCCGCTACGGTATCTGATTACTTCAGAATCTCCGTTAACAAACGAGCAGCGTACTTATGCTTACCGATCATGGACCCACCTTGATTTCTTGCTTTACGATACTGTTTCTCATAAAGCGAAACTGGCTATTGAAGTGGATGGAACACAATATCACAAGGGGGACTCTGTGCAAGGGAAACGCGACCGAACTAAGGATTCTATTCTCGAATCTATCGGCCTGCCACTCTTGCGTTTGAGCACAGCCGGGTCTGGCGAGAAGGAAAAGATAGCACAGGCATTATCCATAGCAAAGACTAGAGATGAATAATATAGACACACATTGAAGGTATTCAGATCTGTCAATCATACCCTCGCTTTATCATTTATATTTACTACCTTTACAAAAGAAGGAGGCGGTGGAACACCATCTGTTCCCTTAGGACCTTCAAGATACCACCGAAAGGTGGTTTTTTATATTGCGTCAAGTCCATAATCCTTGATTCTGTCTGGGTACCTGGCGCATTTTCCCCGTTTTTTGCTGCAGGTCCATTTACAGGGGGACCTGCGGCATTTTTGGCTCTTTATGCGCTTTGTCCAGGTTTTTGTCCGGGGACCTGGCGCGTTTTCCCCGTTTTTTGCTTCAGGTCCTGAAGAGAGGAGCCGTATGCATAGAGAGGAACCGCATACATAAAGTATAGGAATATGTCACATTTTTTGTAAATTCACGGACTATAATCACAATCCGACTTATGGCACAACAGACATCCTACCCTTGCGAGAACTGCAAGTTCCGCGCATCCTACGACAATAATCCCAAGGCCCTGCTCGGGCGTTTCTGGCGCTGGCACATTAACTTCTGCCCCGGCTGGAAGAGCTATTTCACCCATCAGGACGAGCAGACGAAGGCCGCGCTCCGGGAGCAATACCATTTCGAGAAATACAAGTAAACCGACATGCGATTGAATTTAAAGAAATTGTTTACCCTTGCCGCAATCTTCACGATATGCGGCTGCGTCACATCCTCGCTCGTTTCGTGCTCGAAAGGCGACGATGAGCACATCGTCCATTCCACACCCCTACGCTCGATCATCACAGGCATGGACTATGGCGACGGAGTATTTGTCGTGGGGCACAAAAGCCCCGACTGTGATGCCGTCTGCTCGGCCATCACCTACGCCGACTTGCTGCAGCGTCTGGGGATCAACGCCCAGGCCCGGGTGGCGGGCAAGCTCATCTGCGAACCTCTCTATGTCATTCAGGAAGCAGGTATCAGCGCTCCTCCTATCCTGGAGGATGCCACTGGCCTGAACATGATCATGACCGACCACAGCGAGTATGCGCAGGCGGTGAATGGCATGGCAAAGGCCCGTGTCCTGCATGTCATCGACCACCATGGCACAGGCACCGTGACTACGGCGCACCCGCTGTTATACTATGCCCTTCCTATCGGCTCCACCTGCACGATAATCGCTTCGATGTATGAAGAACTGGGCGAGAATCCCACGCCTACCCAGGCGCGGCTGATGCTCTCCGGCCTGCTTTCCGACACCGACAACCTTAAATCGACCACCACTACCGACACGGACCGCAAGTATTACTCCTGGCTGCTCGACCGCTCGGACATTACCGACGTAGAATCGTATTATGCCGCCATGAACAAGGCCCGGACCTCCTTCGACGGCATGACCGACGAAGATATCCTGCTCTCCGACTACAAGGAGTACGAGATTGAGGGAGTGAAACTCGGTATCGGTAGCGTGCTCGCAAGCGAGAAACTGGGGGTTGAAGAGCTTTGCCGCCGGATGCGAGGGGTAATGCCCGCAGTCCGGGAGCAGCGTGGCCTCGACATGCTGTTCATGATGCTTGGAGACCGCGACAGGGGCCTCACCCACGTGCCCTTCTGCGGTGAAGGAGCAAAGATTGTTGCGAAGTACGCCTTCAAGAGTGCGGCCGCGGAAGACGGCTGCATCGTCACGAGCTATATCCCCAGCCGGAAGGCCAATTTCGTCCCTGCCATAACGGAAGGGATTGCTTATTGGAAGAATAAACCTGATGAGACTATGAAAATACAAGTCACCGACGGCGCCGCGTTCTATTACTTTTTTCAGCCTTAATGCAGCGCATCATCTTCCATATCGATGTGAATTCCGCGTTCCTCAGCTGGTCTGCGGTGAAGATGGTGCGCGAGGGGAAGCCGGACATACGGCTGGTGCCTTCGGTGGTGTCCGGCGATCCTTCCGACCGCAGGAGCATCATCACGGCCGCATCCATCCCTGCAAAGAAGCTGGGCATCAAGACGGCGCAGCCGGTGTCGATGGCGCTGCGCACCTGCCCGTCGCTGGTGATAGTGCGGGGAGACTGGGCCTGGTACAAGGCCTGCTCGGAGGGCTTCATTTCCATCTGCCGGAGCTACTCCCCCGTGCTGCAGCAGTTCTCCATAGACGAATGCTTCATCGACATGAGCTTCCGCTGCAATGCGGGAAACGCCGTGGAAGTTGCCAACCGGCTCAAGGAAGAGGTGAAGGCCGCGCTGGGCTTCACCGTGAACGTGGGTATAGGTTCCAACAAACTGCTGGCGAAGATGGCTTCCGACTTCGAAAAGCCGGACAAGGTGCACACCCTCTGGGAGAGCGAGGTGCAGGAGAAGATGTGGCCGCTTCCCGTCCGCGACCTGCTTTGGGTGGGGAAGAAGACAGAAGAGCGCCTCACCGCGAACGGCATCCATACCATAGGCCAGCTGGCGCAGCTCGGCATGGGATCCCTCACGCAATTAGTGGGGCAGAAGTTCGCCCTGCAGTTGCACGAGAACGCCAACGGCAGGGACGATTCCCCGGTGGAGACGGAAATGGCCGAGGCCAAGAGCTACAGCGCCGAGCGCACCTTCTCCAAGGATCTGACGGATCCCAGGGACATCGACCGGGCGCTGTTCAACGTGGCCTGCATAGTCGCACACAGGATCAGACGCGACAATTTCCGGGCGTCGACGGTGTCGATGTTCATAAAGTACAAGGATTTTTCGGTGGTGCAGAAGCAGTGCCGCACGGAGCAGCCCACAGACGTGACGGCCGTCATCCTGAACGAGGCCCGCAGGCTGCTGGCGGAGGTTTGGGACGGGCAGACTCCCATCCGGCAGGTGGGGCTGGGCGTGAGCAAACTCACGCATGAATCGGCCATACAGATGTCCCTGTTCGAGGATTCCCAGATGGAGTATTACAGGGAATGGGACAGGAGTTACGACGAGAAACTGGCGTCAAACAAAAACACATCCCGTCTGTGATAAAATCTGTATCTTTGCACCCCATTTCAGCAAGTACAGATTTTGGCACAGAATATTGATATCAGGAAAAAGCGGCTGGCAGGGTATCTGGCCGGATTCATCGCGGGGGTTTCTTACGGGACCAATCCGCTTTTCGCGAAACCTCTTCTGGACAGCGGAGTTCCGGTTCTGGTCATGCTGTTCTTCCGTTACGGCATCTCCGCATCCATCCTTGCCGCATGGATGCTGGCAAAGCGGGAACGCTTCCGGGTCAAGAGCGGCGAAATCGTCCTGCTCGCATTCCTGGGCATACTTTTCGCCTGCAGCAGCATCTTCCTGTTCTTCTCCTACGAGTTCATCCCTTCGGGGCTGGCTACGACGCTGGTGTATCTCTATCCGGTGTTCGTGGCCCTCATCATGGTCTTCCTGCGCTTCTACCCCAGCTGGCAGACCTGGATTTCCATTGTCGCCACTTTCGTGGGCATACTGCTGCTGTCGAGTCCGTCACAGGGGGCATCCGTCAGGCTCCCGGGCATCATCCTGGCCATCGCATCGGCCCTCAGCTACGCGTTTTATCTCGTCATCGTGAACCGCAGCAAGCGCATCAAGAATGTCTCCGAGCATACGCTGACCCTCTATGCGCTGCTGACGGGCGCGGCCCTGTTCGCCGCCATCAGGGCCATCCAGGGCGGCAGCATCACGGAGGGCGTCGACAGCGCCTCCGACTGGGGGAATCTCATCGGCCTTGCAATCGTGCCGACGATGATTTCACTCCTCACCCTGGCGGTATCCTCCCGTTATATCGGCCCCACAAAGACCTCCATCCTCGGAGTATTCGAGCCGCTGACGGCGATAATGATAGGGACGCTCCTGTTCGGAGAGCCCCTGACAGTAAAAATGGGTATCGGCGTCGCCGTCTGCGTCGCCGCCGTGCTCTTCATGATCCTCCGGCCGGGGAAGCAGGGTTAAGCGTTCCTGTCCTTGCGCCCCCTACTTCTTCGGAACGTAGATGAAGAAGGCGTTGTCCAGTTCCGCCTGGCCGGCGGCGTCAAGCGGCGGATTCCCGGACTTGGCCACGTTGAAAGCCCTGTAATTCCAGTTCCCCCACCAGGACTTGGTGGCTTCCACCAATTGCGCAGTAACATTTCCCGGACGGTTGCTCGTCTTCGTATTAAGCGCTGTCCATCCTTCCGGTCTGTACTGGAAGCCTCGTTTCAGTAATATCAGGGAGCCTATCGGGATTTCTTCTTTTGTAAAGATTTTAGTTGCAGCAAACTGGTTCAAGTTAGTTGCTGAGCTGCCCCCGGCCTGACTTGTAAGGGCTGATCCTCCTGTTGAATTATAATACGCATAATGCGTCAGGGTTATTTCCAGCTTATTATAATCCTCAATATTTAATCCGTTGCCGGCAAGAATCACTGCAGGGTCATCGGAGTCTATCTCTACGAAACCGGGCTTGCCAGGATATTTGGACGCAGTCACCTCGTAGGGAGTTTTGTATGCATTATCAACCGCTTCCTTTATGGCCAGTATATCCTCCTCTGTATAGCTGTATCCCGAAGGAGTATAACTGACGCCCTCTATGCTCTTGCCGGTGATCTGGCGCGCCCACATCAGGGCGGTGGCGAAACGGCCGATGTCGTAGGACATGTGATAGCCGTCGCGGGTGATGTTGTCGCCGATGAAACTCGTGCGAAGGTTCTGCACCACCGTGCCGTTGGGAATCACGAAATCGAAGTCCCCGCGCGAGAGGACCTTGGTCCTGACGGCATTCAGGATGGCGTTGTACATGGTCATCTGGTCGTTCCCGTACTTGCCGAAGTCGGGATGCGTGGAATTGCCCTGGTAGGCCCAGGTCATGTGCCACATGCGCTTGGCATCCGGGCAGTTGGCCTTGACGCTCTCCACAACGGTGGAAAGATAGGGCTCATAGCTGTCGGCGACACCGGAGAAACCGCTGGCCTGCTGCATGCTGACATAGTCCCAGTCCATCTCCTTCATCGCATTTAGGGGAGCGAAGTTGGCGGTGTTCGTCCAACTGCCGGTCTTGTTGACGTAGTAGGTATAGGCCCTGGAGTTGTTTGTAACGTTGCCGGCGTGGGTCTGCAGGGTGCATCCTCCGATATAAAGGTTACCAAGGCAGATGTCCTTGTATCCCAGTTCCTGAAGGATCTGGTAGAGATACTGCATGGCGTCTACAGAGAAGCTGTTGCCTATAGCAAGTATGTAGAGCGAGCTCAACGACTTCTGCGTGACGTTGAAGGAGAGTTCCTTCTTGAATTCGGCGTTGTAAATCCTCACGGAGCCGCTGCGGCCTTTGTCACCGTTGTTGGCGGAAACCTTGAAATCGAAGCCTTCGTCCGTCCTGCTGGCGGTAATCCAGGAAGGTACGTCCGCGGCAATTTCGAGGTTGGTCGTCACGGAAACGGAGAAATCCTTCCCGGAGGCGGCGGCCTTGACGTCGGACACAGTCCCGCTGAGCACAGGCTCCTCTCCCGACTGGGAGATGGTAAGCCCGGCCGTCCTGTCGCCTGAAGTCAGTCTGATTTTGGCGGAGCGGGCATGAACGTCACGGTTTTCGGAGACCGTGACCTGAATCTTCTTCTCATCCACACTCTTGCCTCCTGTTTCCTCAACCTTCAGCCATTCTTCAGTCTCGGCGGGGACATTCATCACATACTGCACGTTCGCCTGGATATTTGCCACATAGACTCCCCCTTCCTTGCCCACGGTGAAATGGTCCGGGTCGATGGAGAGCAGGTCTCTGGCCGTCTGGGTTACACGGACGGTGTCCTTCGCGCTGCCGCAGGTGAAAGCCACATAGGCGGCGCGGGCTTCGTATCCGCTGTTCGCCTTCACGCCCAGCAGGGCCTCGCAACGACCGTTGAAACCGGACGCGGGGGTAAGGCTTATCCAGTCGGCGGAGCAGACGGCCTGCCAGGGCTCAGATGCGTTGAAAACCAGTTTTACATTATCGCCTGCGACGTCGGCTTCAATGGTTTTGGAGCCTTCGAATACGATGGAGTCGCTTTCTTCCCGGGGTTCAACCGGCTGATTTTTTTCTTCGCAGGCCAGGCAGAGCAGGGCGGAAAGAACAAGCAGATACTTTTTCATACGATAAACTATTTTGTACCGAACTCGAAAACGCAGTGACTGCTGTAGGTCTCTCCGGGCCTCAGCAGGGCCGAAGGCCATTCGGGTTTGTTGGGGGTGTCGGGGAATTTCTGGGTTTCCAGGCATACGGCGGTGCGATGTCCGTAAACGACGCCGCCCTTTCCGGTGACCGTGCCGTCCAGGAAGTTTCCGCAGTAAATCTGAATGCCGGGTTCGTCGGTATACACCTTCAGTTCAATCCCGGAAACCGGAGAATAGAGAGATGCAGCCACTACGCTGTCGTCGCCTGCGGTGTCCAGCACCCAGTTATGGTCGTAGCCGTGACCGTTGCGAAGCTGCTCATAGTCCGCATCGATGTCCTTCCCTATCGCCTTGGGGACACGGAAATCCATAGGGGTTCCCTCAACCGGCCATATCTCCCCGGTAGTCATGAAAGTGTCGTCCACCGGAGTGAAACGGGATGCATTTATGTAGAGTTCGTCGTCCAGAATGCCATGAGAGCCGGGTTCGCCGGAAAGATTGAAATAAGAATGGTTGGTCATATTGATGACCGTGGGAGCGTCGGTCACCGCCTCGTAGCGGATATCCAGCTTGTTGTCATCTGTCAGGGTAAACAGCACCGAAGCCACCACCTTTCCGGGGAAGCCCTGGTCGCCGTCGGGAGAGACGCGCTCCAGTTTCAGCCGGTTTTCCGAAACCTCCACGGCTTTGTAGAACTGATACTGCCAGCCCCGGGTGCCGCCGTGAAGGCAGTGTCCGTAATTGTTCCTGGGCAGCTGGTACTGTTTGCCGTCGATGCTGATGAGGCCATCCTTGATGCGGTTCGCGTAGCGGCCGATGCTTGCGCCGAAATCGGTCTCGTTGCGCTCCGGATAATAATCCTTGAGATCGTCGAATCCCAGTACGACATCGCGCAAACGCCCTTCGCGGTCTGGCACAAGCAGGGAGACTATGCGACCTCCGTAATTGGTGATGGAGGCCTCCATCCCGGATGCGTTGCGTATTGTATAAAGTTCCGGCTCCTGACGGCTGCAGGCCGCAAGCGCCAGGACCAGGACGGCGAAGATCAGTTTTTTCATAACTATTTGACTCTTAATTTTCTGCCTATTCTCAAAGTGGTGGTGGGGCTGATTCCGTTAAGCTTGCAGATGGCGCTCACAGTAGTGTGATATCTGGCCGCCAGCCCCAGCAGGGTATCCCCCGATTTGATGGTATGGTACTGGGCGGCCGCCATCTCCTTTGCGATGCGCTCGGCCTCGGCCCTGTCCTCTTCTTCGGTCTTGTATATCTCCTCTTCCTCGTCTTCGGACTCCGGATAGTACTTCGAGGTGTTCGAGAGATACTTGCGCTTGAGCACGAAGTATCCGTGCCGGAGAGTGCCGGTCTCGAAGTCCATCAACCACTGAGGGTCGAAGGCGTAGCCCTCGTAGCGGGTCTCAAAGTGCAGATGAGGGCCCGTGGAGCGGCCCGTGGAGCCGCCGAGGCCTATCACATCTCCCGCCGAAACGAAGTCGCCCGCCTCGACCTTGCGCGCCGAAAGATGGGCGTAGCTGGTCTCGAGCCCGGAAGCGTGCCGGACGACCACTATGTTGCCGTATCCCCTGTTGTACATCGAGCAGCGCACGCGGCCGTCGAAGGCCGCATACACCGGAGTGCCGTGCGCCAGAGGCAGGTCCACGCCCGTATGGTTGCGGCGCCTGCGCCAGCCGAAGGGGGAAAACACCTTCACCTGACGGGGGCAGCAGAAACGGCTGGCGGAGTCCGCCAGGCAGAGTGTTACCCGGAACGGCAGGTCCTCGAGTTTCGAGTTGTACGGGTTGAGCACGTTCTCTTTCCAGGCCTTGCGGAAAACGGCGCTGTCCGACATGGCCGCGACGTCCCGCATATAGTGCCAGGTGCCGTCGTTGCAGAGAACTATCTTGATTACGGGGTCGGATGTTTCGAGGGTATCGTGGACGGAAGGATTGTTGCCGGGAATCAGAGATTTCACCGGTTTGAGGACTTCGCGGGGTATGAGTTCCTCGGCCTCCTTGAGGCTGAGGCGATGCTCCTGCGCTCCCGCCGTCAACGACAGGAACGCAAGCAGCACTGTTATCACCTGCTGTTTTCCCATCTATGCCCGCTTCCCTCCGAACTGCCCTTCGATGATGGCCGCAGCCTCGGCGATCTTCTCCTCGAGGAGCTCGTCGGTGGTCGCCTCGCAGATGAAGCGCAGATAAGGCTCCGTGTTGGAAGGACGGATGTTGAACCACCACTGCGGGAACTCCAGGCGGTAGCCGTCGAAGTCCATGACCACCTCGGGCTTTTCGGCGGATTCGAAGTGCTTCTTCACCGCCTCCATGGCTCCGGCCTTGTCTTCCACGCGGAAGTTCACCTCGCCCGAATTCTTGTATTTCGTGAGTTCGTCTATCTGCTGGCTGAAGGTCTTCCCCTGCTTCTTGAGGGCCGCCACGATGCGCAGCACGATGATGCTGGCGAGCATTCCGCTGTCGGAGTAGAAGAAATCCTTGAAATAGTAGTGGCCGGCGAGTTCTCCGCCCCAAAGGCCGTCGATTTCGCGGAGCTTGGGTGCGGCGAAGGCACGGCCGACGCGCCAGGTGTGGAGTTCGGCTCCGTACTGCTGCAGATACTCCCCTACCGCCTTGGAGGAACGGATTTCCTGAAGTACGCGGGGGTTCTTCTCTCCGCGCTCGCCGCAGAAGTAGAGGGCCATCATGGCGATGATGAGGTCGGGTGCCACGAAACGGGCCTTGTCGTCGACGAACATCACGCGGTCGGCATCGCCGTCATAGATTACGCCGATGTCGGCGCCGGACTTTGCCACCAACTCCTTGAGAGGCTGCACGTTCTTGGGAATCAGCGGGTTGGGCTCGTGATTCGGGAATCGGCCGTCGATGGTGTCGAAGAGCCATTCGGCATTTTCTCCCGCGTATACCTCCTTTGCGAAGAGGTTGGCCATTCCGTTCGAGAGGTCGAAAGCGATCTTGAGATTGCCGTAGTCGCCTTTGTACTGCTTGAGGAATGCGATGTAGTCCGGCTTGATGTCGATTTCCTTCACCACGCCTTTGCGGGAGGCGGGAGGAGTGGGGCGGCCTTCTTCTATCCAGGCCTTGATCTGGCCGAGGCCGGTGTCTAGCCCGACGGGAAGGGCGTTCTCGCGGGAAACCTTCATTCCGTTGTACTCCGCGGGATTGTGCGATGCGGTGATCTGCACGGATGCCTTGTAGCCATATTTGGCGGTGCCGAAGTACACCAGCGGAGTGCTGCTGAGGCCGATGTCGTCGACATCCGCGCCGGCATCGGTGATGCCCTTGACCAGATAGTCGTGCACCTCGGGCGAGGATACGCGGCAGTCGCGCCCCACGAGAACCTTGTCCGTTTTCAGTAGTTCAGGAAGGAAATAGCCCACCTTGTAGGCCGTATTTTTGTCGAAATCAACATTGTAGATTCCACGAATGTCGTATGCATGAAATGCTCCCATAGTATTAAATACTTGTAAATTTCTAATTATTAGTGGTTTA
>R22__coassemble_779_pt1 | contig 18272 bp, 10 predicted proteins | sample R22__metabat2_high_PE_057 | metagenome-assembled genome bin R22 | reverse complement strand
AAAAAGAACTGGTATGCTTCGGCAGCGCCAAGGGCACGCTGGGCAAGGTTTATCTTGTTGTCGTCGCCCTGGACGGAAATTCCCAGTTCTGTCCCTTCACTCTGAATCATGCCGTTCACATAGACTCTTACGATGCGGGTAGCCTGGTCGTAGGTGCAGGCAACGTGATACCACAGGCCATCGTAAAGCTTCTTGGTGGCGTCGCTCGCCGGGAATTTACCGAAAGCGGAACCGCTACCGGAGCCGTCGAACTGAATCTGTTGACGCTCAAAGCTGGCATCACCGATTCGCATCAGCAGGTACTGCTCAACGCCCATCACCGTGGAGATGTCGCAGTGACCGAAGTCGTTGGTAAGATCAAACTGATCCAGGAAGATAAGGGCCTCATAGGTAACGGCGGTAAGGCCGTTGTAAGCAGCTGCCTGGGAACTTCCAGCAACATCCAGCAGCGGGAAGTTAATCCAGTTGTCGTGGAGGGAGGCCGCTACGGTGATGGCGCTGGAGCGCTTTACTACGTAGTAGGCAATGGCGCTGGAAGACATAATTTCCATGTTGGAAGCAGTAATCCTCACCGGAAGGAGGTAGGTCTCGTCTATGGTAAGGGCTCCTTCTTGCGCTTCACCTTCGCCGGTCAGGCCCTTTAGGGCTACGGTGACGACTTCGGAAGTAGTCTTTCCGGCGGGGATGGTCACGTCCTTACTCTTGAAATCCAGGTACTTGGCGGGAATCAATTCCCAATTTGTCCCGTGTTTCTCGTTGTAGGCGGCAACAAGGCTCTCATCCACGGCAACCGTTGCCGTCACGTCCTCTCCGGCAGGATAGGCCAGGGTTACGGTGATATCCTTGGAGAGCGTGGGGACATTGTTGGAGAAGGTGGTAAGCTGCACCTGGTCCGTGGCGCTCACATCCAGATAGACAGAGTTTGGGAAGGTGTGTTCCTTGACCTCAAAACGGTCGCAGGAACTTATTGCCAGAATGACAACAGGTATGTATTTGAGTATTGTTTTCATTCTAATGCGAAGGATTAAGGAGTTGAATGGCAGCACGGGTTATCACGTAGTTGCCGGAGTAGGAATAGTAGTCGGAGGCGATGTTTGTGATGCCAAGGCCGGCAAGGGGACCAAAGGAGACTACTCTCTTTGCGAGTTCCTCTACGTCATGGCATTTTTCGCGTTCCTCGTTCTGGATGGTGCCGTCCATGTCCGAGCCCAGAAGAAGCTTGGAGGCAGGGATGCCGGCGTAGTCGGTTGCCGTGAGCACCTGGAAACGGAGGTCCTGCGCATAGGCGGTATCTTCGCTGTCAAGGACGTAGTAGTCCACTTTGTCACGGTAATCTGCCGGGACAAACTGTGGATTGCCCTCGAAGACAAGGTACTGCCCGGCTTCCTTGGCCGCATCCAGCTTTGTGACAAGGGCGGCGGCAAGGGCATCATTCTGTGCATTGCCCAGTTTCCAAGTTGCCGTGAAGGAGTAACCGTTCAGACCGTTTTCCTTTACGGAGGCGATTACCCTGTCAAGGTAGGCATCAAGCGCCGTGGTTTCGGTGAAGGCCTTCTTGTCAAGGTCTATCTGGTAAAGGACCTTGGTTCCAAGGCTTTCCATCCAAGTCATGTCTTCTCTGTCAAAGGCAGAGAAGTTATCGGCATTTGTGAGGCTCACGAAGTCAAGGCTGTCCGGAAGGGAGCGCATGAAGGAGGCTTCGGTTGCCGCCTTCTCGGCTCCGTTGTCGAACCTTGCATAGAAGAGGAAGTGACTTCTGGACTTATAGTCCCGGAGAGCTGACGTGTATTTATCCCATAGCTCCGGGTTTCTGTCCCAAGGACGCATATAATTGATTTCTATGGATTCCGTCTCAGTCCATTTGGAACATGAGGCAAGATTGCCGGACAAGGTGGCAATGACAGCGAAAATGAGGAGATTCTTTTTCATATCGCTCAGTCGTTAAAGGGTTTGACATCCCACCAGAGGCGGGTGCTGTATTCATCGCCGCTGAGGCTTTGGTCTCCCGTGGCTTCTTTGTTCAGTATGGACACGGCTTCCTGGTAGTTATCTTTGTTCTGGCTGGATTCCTCTGCAGGGTAACGGAGCCTTCTTGCGTGATGTTTCACGTTCACGGCGCCTCCGGAGAGGTCTTGTGCTGCATCAAAGAGCTTGGGATAGCCGGTGCGGCGGTATTCACTCCAGCCTTCTACGCCAAGAGGAAAGATGGCAATCCATTTCTGGGTGATGATTTTCTCAAGGTTCACCTCGATGTCAGTTGCCGCATCATCCCATGCAACGGTCACGGTGCTCGGCCGGGTGCTTACGCTCCACGCTCCAAGGGGATCGGTATATGCCTCAGGCATCTTGGTTTTGTCTGCAATGTAGGCGTCGGCGCCGCTGGCACCTTTCTCTTCAAAAGACAGTCTTATTCCTTCCTCATAGAGTTCCTTTGCCCTGTCCTTGCTCCCCCAACGAAGTTCATACTCGGAGCGGAGGAAGGCGACCTCAGCAGCGTTCATCCAGAGATAAGGTGTGTCCGTGGAGACAATCATATTGCAGTAACACTCTACAAAATCGGTCTTGCTGGATACAAGGGAGCCCACTCTGACTCCGGCATAATTGCCGTTTCTAACCGTAGGGAGGAACATCTTTTCCCTGCGGGGATCCTCATAACCGTTCATGTAGGAGATGATATCCGCAGCTACGCGGTGGTCCTGCCATCCATTATAGATAAGGGCTGTACGGTTCTCGACGGCATGCATCTCAGCATTGTCGGCATTGGTCTCAATGACTCCGGCAGCGATGGCCTCAGCGGCCTTCTCTTTGGAAAGATCAGGCTTTACGTAGCTGAGGCGCATGGCCATTCTCAGTTTCAGGGAATTGGCGAAGCGATACCACTGGGCCATGTTTCCGTAATAAACCATATCGTATGAGGTCCAGCCGGAAGGATCCAGACCTTCATTAGCCTTGAAAGCGGCAATGACCTCGTCAAGCTCTGTGAACATCTGCATATAGACATCTTCCTGAGAATCATATTTAATAAAGATGCCCTCGTTTTTGATAGGATCACTGTAAGGGACCGGCCCATAAGAATCCGTGATACGGTGCATGACAGCCACACGGAACAGTTTTGCCAAAGAGATGGTCACCTCGTCCGTTGTTTCATTCATGATGGAACGATAAGGGGCGTACATCTCCGTCATCACATTTGAAAAGGGCCACTTACGCCAGTCCGTACTTTCGTTGAAGGTCTCGAAGCGGTCCTGCCAGGTATTCACCGTGGAGCCAAGATAGCCGGCATAAGGACCTCCGGAGAGACTTTCTACGAACTGGTAGATGTGCTCCTCGGTGGGAATGACAATGTTTTCGAGATTGGTTACCTTTGTCCCGGTGCGATAGTTTTTCACTTCCATCTGAGGGGCCGTCACCTGGTTGGGGTTGGTGTTCATGTGCTCGAAACGGCCGGTACAGCCGGTGGCAAGGAGTGCTATGAGGAGGAGATTCTTCGCTGCGCTCAGAATGACATTTTTATTTTTCATACATCATCCCTCCTAAAAGTTAAGTTTCACATTGAAGCCTATGCGGCGGAGACTGGGCATCATGAAGTAGTCGATGCCCTGGTAGTTGTTGCCGGTAGTAGCCACGGATTCAGGGTCGAACGGCGCCTTGCAGTAAATCATCCACAGGTTGTTGCCGACGAGGGAGAGCGTTGCGCTCATCACATTCTTGAACCACTTCGCAGGAAGGGTGTAGCCGAGCGATACTTCCTGGAGGCGGAAGTTGGTGGCGCTATAGGTATAAAACTGAGGCAGACCGCTTTGCGAACCCAGCGACTGATACCATTTCTGGGGATCCACAAGGTCGCGTCCATTGACCAGTACGCCGCCCGCGTCGCGTGCTGCGGCGGAAGCTTCCGATACACCGTACAAATCCAGATTTGCCTGGGTGGCACTATAGCAGACACCTCCAATGCGTCCGCTGAATAGGAAGCCCAGACGTATTCCGGCAAAAGTAAAGTCATTCCTCCATGCCATGTTGTACTTAGGGAAAACGGTTCCAAGCAGCGTTTCGTTGTCGGTTTCTATCATCAGGGGCTTGCCCTCATTATCTATCTCGATATAGCCCTGCCTGTTTGTGGCGATGCTTGAGGTGGTGTACAAATCCCCAAGCGTACCGCCCTTTTTCAGAATATAAATAGCCTTGCCAAGACCCTTGATACGGAGTTCGTCAAGATTCAGGGCTTCTCCTGTTACCGGATTGACGGCATCTTCCGCAAGGGACAGGATTTCATTACGGTTCCACGTCCATGTGAAATTGGTATCCCAACCGAATTTTCCCCATGTATGGCCATATCCAAGTGCAAGTTCAACACCGGTGTTGCGTACCGAACCGGTCTGCAGATACATTGTACTGTAGGCCGAAGACGGCGGCAAAGCCGGGTCGAAGGTCTGGTTGTAGGTGTCGGCAAGATACCAGGAAGCATTGAGGCTCAGGTTCTGCCAGAGCCGGGTCTCAAGACCTATCTCGTAGGTGCGGGTGTTTTCCGGCTTGAGGTCGCCTATGGGATAATGCGTCTTGTCCTTCCAGATACGGGAGATAGGGTCGTACTCATAGGTCTCAATGGTGAGGAAACGCTGATAGGGCATACCCACTTCTGCTATTGAGCCTCGCAGTTTCAGATAAGTGACTGGCCCCATATCCCAGTGAGAAGACGGGACCCACGACACTCCGACGGATGGATAAAAGAAACCGCTTTTCTCCGAACTTGATCCGGCAAGTTGGGAAGCCCAGTCGTTGCGGCCCGTGACTGTGAGATAGAGCATCTTCTTCCAACCCACCTCGACGCTGGCAAATACGGATTGTGTCTCGTCATTCCAGCCGCTCTTGCTGGCGCGGGATTTAATATTATCAAGGTCGAACACATTGAATACATTGGCAAGGCCGTTTTCCTGAATGGGGCCGCCATACTGCATGGTGTTGGTCTTGATGTTGTTGATGGAGGCACCTACGTTGGCACTCAGGCTCCAGTCTTCGCCGAAAGTTTTGTTCACGGAGGCGATAATATCGGCATAGATCTGAGAATCTTCCGTCCGCGCTTCAGTGTAATGGCCGTTGCTTCCGCTTTCGGAGATAGTAGGCTCGGTGGTTGCGTAAAGCTTCTGGGTATAAATGTTGGAGGCGTTGTCCACTTTGACGCGGCCTGTAAGGTTCAGCCAAGAGGTGATGTCATAAGCAGCCGTCAGATTCATCATATAACGGTGCTTGCTGTTGTTCCTGAGATTCCGGTATGCAATCCAGTATGGGTTCTGCATACGGAGGTCACCTGCAAGGGCGTCGCTCCAGAACTGTTCCATCATCTTGGTTCCGGGATTGTAGCGCTCATAAGACTTGTAGATGGAAAAGTCGTTGCCGCGGGGGAAGAGATACACGGCCGTGAGGGGGTTCGCATACACGCCCTGGTTGGTCATGTTCTGATCCTTTTGCAATATGTAGCTTCCATTGAAATCCAGGCGGAGTTTGTCATGGAAAAAGTAACTTGTGTTGCGGAAGGTGAAGTTGTAACGGTCGTACTTGTTATTGGGGATGATACCGTCGGAGTTCACCGCCGCTGCTGAGAAGTAAGTCAGGTTCTTGTCCGTTCCACCCGCAATGGAGAAGGCATTGGTAAAGGTAGTACCCGTCTGAAAGAAGTCTGCGGGGCTGTAGTTGTACCGCGCACTCTCCGGAAGGTAGGCTCCCCAGCTGAAGGTCTGGTCTCCTGACTTTCCGTTAAGACCAGTTCCGTAGCGGTTCTGGAACTGAGGAAGCACGAAGGGACTAAGGAATTCCGTATTGCTGGAAAAAGATATGGCAACTTTGCCGGCCTGACCTTTCTTGGTAGTAATCATGATGGCACCGTTGGCGGCTTCGCTTCCATAGAGGGCCGCAGCGGCAGCGCCGGTGAGCACCGAGATGCTTTCGATGTCCTCGGGGTTGATGTCGGCGATGCTCTCCGTGGCGCCCTTGGAGTCGAACTCCGTTCCGCCACCTCCGCCGAAGTTGTACATGGGCACGCCGTCAATCACGTAGAGTGCGTTGGAACTCTGCGAGATGGACTTGTTGCCTCGGAGGACCACCTTCGAAGCACCGCCCACACCAGACGAGCTGGCATTGATAGTGACGCCCGCCACCTTTCCGGAGAGGCTGTTGATGAAGTTCGCATCCTTTACGGTAGTCACCTCATCGGCCTTCACTTCCTGGACGTTGTAGGAAAGGGCCTTCTGCGCCCTGCGGATGCCAAGGGCCGTCACCACCGTCCCCTCCAGCTCCACGGCGTTTTCCCGGAGCGTGACGTTGAAGACGCTGCCCCTCCCGATGGGGACTTCCTCATCGGCATAACCGATGGAAGAAAACACAAGCCGTCCCCCAAGATACTCTCCGGGGACGGTAAGCGTAAAATTTCCGTCGATGTCCGTCGTGGTGCCGATGGTTGTTCCCTTCACCATCACTCCAGCGGCAATGACGGGCTCGCCGGAAGGGTCGGTAACCTTGCCGGTGATGGTGCGGGAATGGGGTGCAGGCTTCACGGTAAGGACAATGACCTGGTCAGAAATCTTGTAACTCAGATCTGTCCCGCGTGTCATCCGGTCCAGAACTTCCGTGATGGTAGCATCGCTCACCTTCACGGTCACCTTCTGGCTAAGGTTTACTCCTTCCCCGATGGTGAAAAGGTAGTTCGTCTTGCCTTCTATGACGGAGACCGCCTTCCCAAGCTCCACGTCTTCCAGGCTGAGACTCAGGCGGACAACGGATTGCGCCCGCAAGGTTGTCTCAGAGGCAGTAAGAAGCAGAAAGAATACGGAAAGCAGCCATAGGGGCAGCATTTTGAAATGAAACCGTTTCTTCATATCGCTGAGATTTGTTTAATTGACATAGTATGCTCCGGAGGCAGCATCATAGCTGTAGGTAAAGTGTGTCCCTGCAGCCTGCAGCACGCGGAAAGCCTTTTCGATACCGGCGCTCCGGTACACTTTCAGCCGTGAGGCCTTGTTCTCGGGGATATTATCTTCCGGGAGGACAATCCTTACGCCGAAGCTGTCCTCGAAAACGGCCATGACTTCCGCGAAACTCATCCCGGTGCAGGAGATTATGCCGCGGTTCCACTGGGTCTGGTCATCGTTGTCGGCAAGGTTCGCCCGCGTGAGGGACCCGTCCGCCGAGGCCACTACCCTCTGTCCGGGAGTCATGTCAAGACGGGAGGAGGTCAACTCATCCCGCACATTTACGCCACCTTTCACGAGCACGGTAGAGAAGCGTCCTGCGGCCTCGTCGGCCACAACATCGAACTCCGTTCCGGTCACCTCTACCTCATAACGCCAGGTTTTTACGATGAAGGGCCGGGACTCATCCTTGGCAACTTCAAAATAGGCCTGTCCGCTGAGGGAGACCTCCCTTGTCTTGCCGAATGCAGACGGATAGGAAAGGGAACTGTTTCCGTTCAGATGAATCCTGGTACCGTCGGCAAGCGTGAGGGAAGCCCGTTCGCCCTGAGCGGTGGAGAGTGTCTGAACCACTGCGGCATTTGCCGTTCCGCCAGGAAGGCCCGTGTTGCGGGAAAGGAACACTCCGAAGGCGATGGCTGCGGCAACGCTGCCAGTCCAAAGCGCTGTGCGTAAGAAATTTCGTCTCTTCTTTCCCAGGCGCTTTCTGAGCAGCCCCTCCGGAAGGGACTGGAGCCGCGCCACGGCAAGGGTTGTTGCGGCATAAAGGTCGAAAGCCTTCCGGAAACGCATCCTGTTCTCTTCGGATGCCATGGCCCAGTCCCGGATGGCGGCGATCTCCTCAGAGGAGGCCTCATCCATAAAGAATTTGTTGAGCACCAGCTCGTCTACTTGTATCATTGTGAATTAATTTAGTTTCGTGTTACAGATATAAAGATACATAAGTGATGAAGATTCGCCGGGAAAAATGAAAAAAATTTGCATTTTGTCGGTTATTATTATTTGGTGCTTTCAAGGAATAACACTATATTTGCCAACAAGCGCAGAAAAATGTTATAATTGCGCATATTTGGGCACTTATTTATTGGTAATGGACATTAAGCGAGATATTCTGGAGATCTTTCGGAAATGGAAAAATTCTCCCCGGCGGAAACCCATGCTCCTTCAGGGAGCGAGGCAGATTGGGAAGACCTGGGCCGTGGAGCAGTTCGGGAAGACGGATTATGAATTTTTCGTAAAATTCGACCTGGACCGCAGCCCGGAGATAATCGACGCCTTCAAGATTTCCAAGGAACCATCCCGTGTCATCAAGGAACTCCAGTCCTACAGCGATGTTCCTCTGCTTCCCGGCAGGACACTCATATTTTTCGATGAAATCCAGGAGAGCGAGGAAGCGTTCAATTCGCTCAAGTATTTCTGCGAGGACGCTCCGGAGTATCATATCATCGCGGCGGGCTCCCTTCTTGGCGTGGCTGTGAGACGCAAGAATATGAAAGTCCCTGTGGGCAAGGTCAACAGAATTGAGATGTATCCGGCAACCTTCCGGGAGTTCCTCCGGATGGCCGATCCTTCAACCTTCGATTATGTGGAGAATCTTCAGACGCCGGAGCATCTGCCCACCGTCATTTTCAATAAGCTTTCATCGGAATACCGGCGCTATCAGATTTGCGGAGGTATGCCGGAAGCGGCATCCCTGATGCTTGACGGCGCAGGAATGGCAGAAATTGATGCCGCCCTGCAGGATATCCTGAACCTTGATGAAGTGGATTTTTCCAAATATGCCCAGCCGCAGGAAGTCACCCGCATCCGCGCCGTCTGGCACAGCCTTCCTGCACAGCTGAGCAAGGAAAACCGCAAATTCATCTACAAAGTTATCCGTACTGGCTCCCGGGCAAAAGACTATGAATCGGCCCTTACCTGGCTTGTGGATGCCGGTCTAGTGTATCAGATATTCAATGTCTCCAAACCCGGCATTCCGCTTAGCGGTTACGAGGATCGTGAGGCTTTCAAGCTTTACGCCTGTGACTGCGGTCTGCTTCGTCGTCTGGCCGGGGTAAAGGCCGATGTGATTCAAAACCGCAATGCGGGTTATACCGAGTTCAAGGGAGCGATGGCAGAGAATATCGTTCTTCAGGCATTGCTACCCCGGTTAGGAGGAGAAAAACCTTATTATTGGACTTCCGAGGGAAGGGCCGAGATAGAATTTATCATAGATATCTCAGGCGAAGTAATTCCTCTGGAGGTGAAGGCAGAAGGCAATACGGCCGGAAGGAGCCTGTCTGTATATACGGAGAAATATGCACCGGAACACCGCATACGCATTTCAATGAACAACCTTCAGGAAAACGGCGGCCTCTATAGCATTCCCAATCCGCTTGCAGATTGGATGCTCCGTTTTATAACGAAAACTCCAGATTCTACGAAATGTGATACCGGGATAAAATGAGCACCGCCAAAGACATATCAGTAGAAGTCATTGAATTTCTGCTCTCAAGGCAGAGACAGACTTTCGTTGCCTTTGCAAAGGGGCTTGTCCGCGACGAAGAGGCGGCCAAGGATATCGTGAGCGAGGCCATCCTTTCCGTGTGGGAAAAGCGGGACGAAATACAGGACATGCAGGGATATCTTTTCATGGCCGTAAAAAACGGCTGCCTCAGATACCGGAGGGACTCTTCCATCCATCGCAAAGCTCACGAACACATTGCCCAGGTGGAGCTGGGCCTGGAGGATTTCTACACCCAGACCATAGAAAACAGCAGCATCTCCGAGGTTTACGAACACGAAATTTTTAACATCCTCATGGAGACGCTCGCCGAAATGCCCGAGGATGCCCGCGAGATCTTCCGCCTCAAGAAATTTGAAGGAAAAACATACAAGGAAATTTCCAAGGAACTCGGCGTGTCTGAATTCAAGATAGACCACACGCTGAGAAGGGTTCTGCGGCGTCTTTCCGAAGCCCTTAAGGACTATGGTCCGCAGATTGCCGTCATTGCGGCGCTCATTCATCACATCCAGTGAATTATTTTAAATTCGGACGGCGAATCGGAGGCGCTTATGTATCTTTATAGTGATAACACATATAGACAATGGCCTCTGCTACCCATTCACACCTTCGCGAAAAGATAGGCTACGGCCTTGGGGACATGTCTTCCAGCATGTTCTGGAAGATATTCTCCTATTATCTTCCCATATTCTACTCGGACGTTTTCGGGCTCAGGCCCGCCCATGCTGCACTTCTGCTGCTGGTGACAAAGCTATATGACGCAGTGTCGGACCCGGTGATGGGCCTCATCGCCGACAGTACCCGCAGCCGCTGGGGACGCTACCGTCCATGGCTCCTGTGGATTGCCGTTCCCTTTGCTATAGTGGGGATACTGTCCTTCTATACCCCGGATGCCTCCTACGGATTCAAGCATGTATATGCCTATGTGACCTATATCCTCATGATGACGGTCTATACGGCCATCAACGTGCCCTACGGGGCCATGCTTGGGGTGATGACCTCCGACAGCCGGGAGAAGTCCGTCTTCTCATCGTTCCGGATGTTCTTTGCCTATGTGGGAAGCTTCATCGCTATGGGCATCTTCTGGCTCTTCGAGCGGAGCATTCCTTCCGGAAGCGTTGGTGATGCTACCCCCGGGCAGTGGACCGGCGTCGTTGCCATCATCGCCGGGCTTTGCGCCGTGCTATTTATCGGCTGCTTCGCCCTGACAAGGGAAAGGGTGCAGCCTGCGGCCGATTCCAAGCCCTCTTCCATCGGCAAGGACCTCAAGGCGCTGCTCCGGAACGGCCCGTGGTGGCTGCTTCTCGGAGCCGGCATCGGCCAGCTGATCTTCGGCTCCATCCGGGGTGGCGCTGCCGCCTACTACTTTGCCAATATCCTCGGCACCGGAGCGCTTCTTAGCTGCGCCGTATTCCTCACCATCGGCGAGATTGCCCAGATGGCTGGGGTGGCGCTGGCAGTGCCCATTTCCTCGCGCATCGGAAAGAAAGGGACGTTCATCGCTTGCCTGTTTTTTATCGCGGCGGTGAGCAATGTCATCTGGTTCCTTCCGGCAACAGCAGCCGGGATGTGGGGGCTGATTGTGTGCCAGGTGCTTATCTGCATCGGGATTGGCATAAGCGCTCCGCTTATCTGGTCCATGATGGCCGATGTTGCCGAATGGTCCGAGTGGAAAACCGGCAGCGCCTCCACCGGCCTTATCTTTTCTTCTTCATCCATGGCCCAGAAGTTCGGCGGAGCCCTCGGAGGCTTTCTCCTGCTGCAGGTGCTTGCTTGGTTCAGCTATGACAGTTCCGCTGCCGTACAGGCTCCCGAAACGCTCTCTGCCATCCGTGCCCTTATGAGCTGGATTCCGGCCATAGGTGCCATTCTTGGAGCCCTCTGCCTGGCCTTCTATCCGCTAACCACTGCAAAGATGCAGGAAATCTGTCATTCAGAAGCCTGCCCTGAGCTTGCCGAAGGGCGAAACGAAGGGCCTCGAAGGGCGTAGCGAAGAATCTTAATAACCATACTATATGATTGACAATCTTATTATCAAAGGCACTCCACTGCCGAATATTCCCTGGGAGAAAAGACCTTCCGCTTGCTCGGACCCGCTCTGGCGCTTTTCCGGTAATCCGGTGATTCCAAGAGACCTTCTGCCGGACAGTAACAGTATCTTCAATTCGGCCGTGGTGCCCTATGGAAAGGGCTTTACCGGAGTGTTCCGTGTGGATGATAAGAACCGCAGGATGACTCTGCACGCGGGGTTCTCCAAGGACGGATTCACATGGGAACTTAATCCTGAGCCTTTACGTTTTAATGGCGATTATGGCTATGACCCACGCGTGACATTCATCGAGGACCATTACTACGTTACATGGTGCAACGGTTATCACGGCCCTACGATAGGCGTGGCATGGACTGACGATTTCAAGACTTTCCACCAACTGGAGAATGCTTTCCTGCCGTACAACCGTAACGGAGTGTTGTTCCCTCGCAAGATTGGAGGCAAGTTTGCAATGCTATCTCGCCCGTCTGACACCGGTCATACGGCCTTTGGGGATATCTTCTACAGTGAGTCCCCGGACCTTGAGTACTGGGGCAGGCACCGCCACGTAATGGCTCCAGCACCTTTTGAAGTGAGCGCATGGCAGTGCATGAAGATTGGTGCCGGCCCTGTGCCGATTGAGACATCTGAAGGATGGCTGCTTATCTATCATGGTGTGCTCCGCTCTTGCAACGGCTATGTGTACGCCTTCGGCAGTGCCCTGCTGGATTTGGAGGAGCCATGGAAGGTGATCTCCCGCAGCGGACGATATCTCATCAGCCCGCGGGAAATCTATGAACTTACCGGCGATGTCCCTAACGTGACCTTCCCATGCGCCGCACTGCATGACCCTGACACCGGCCGGATAGCCGTTTATTATGGTTGCGCCGACACCGTGACGAGCCTCGCCTTTGGTTATATCCCTGAAATCGTTAACTTTACAAAAAAGACCAGCATAATATGAGATTCTTCGCTTCGCTCAGAATGACAGCACTTGTTGCGGTATTGCTTGTTTCTTGTAAGCCTTCCACAGACCTCGTCTCTTACGTGGATACGCGCATAGGCTCCGGAGGCCACGGGCACGTGTTCGTGGGAGCAAATGTCCCTTTTGGGATGGTGCAGCTTGGACCTACCAGTATTCCACAGGAATGGGACTGGACATCGGGCTATCATGTCTCCGATTCAACCGTGATAGGCTTCAGCCACACGCACCTGTCCGGCACCGGCATCGGGGATCTGTTCGATGTTACCGTAATGCCGGTTGTGGGTGAAGTAACCTACTCCCGTGACGGGATGTGGTCCTATGCAGAACGCAGCAAGGAGGTTACGGAGCCCGGTTATTACAGCGTTCCTCTGCTCCGCTACGGCATTACTGCGGAAATGACAGCCACTGAGAGGGTGGGCATGCACCGTTATACATTCCCTGCTTCGGACGATGCCGCGCTGGTCTTCGACCTCGAAAACGGCGGCTGCTGGGACAAAGCCACGGACACGCATTTCGAGGTGGTGGACGATGTGACGCTTCAGGGCTGGCGTTTCTCCAAGGGGTGGGCCAATGACCAGAAGCAGTACTTCTATGCCGTATTCTCTAAGCCGCTGAGCGTTAAGGAGGAAGGCATGTATGCCCGATGCTCCTTCGCTTCGAAAGCCGGAGAAAAAGTCCTTCTGAAGGTGGCACTCTCTCCCAGCAGCTGCGAGGCCGCCGAAGCCGCACTGGAAGCTGAGCTTCCCGGCTGGGACTTCGATGCCGTCCGTAAAGAAGCCCGTGCCAAGTGGAATAACGCCTTATCCAAAGTACGTATAGACACCGATGATGCCGAAGCCCGGAAGATATTCTACACCGCGCTTTATCACACGATGATAGCTCCGTCGCTGTTCTCGGACATCGGTACAAGGCCTTCATACACAACCTATTCCCTCTGGGATACTTACCGCGCGGCAATGCCGCTTTACTACATGATTCACCCGGAGCTGCGGGCCGATGTCGTGAATACTATGCTGGACATATACGACAAGCAGGGAAAGCTCCCGGTATGGCACCTGATGGGCTGCGAGACGGACTGCATGGTGGGGAACCCCGGCGTAATTGCCGTTGCCGATGCCATTGTGAAACATATTCCCGGAATTGACTATGAACGCGCCTACGCCGCCTGCAAGGCCTCTGTGATGCTGGACGAGCGCGGCCAGGACCTCCGCAAAAGGTACGGCTACATCCCCTGTGACCTCTACGGAGAGGCCTGCGCCAATGATATGGAATATGCCATTGCCGATGCCGCCGTGGCCCATGCGGCAGAGGTGCTGGGGCATACCGAAGACGCTGCTTTCTTCACTGAAAGGAGCCATAGTTGGAGGAACTTCTTCGATTCGGAAACCGGGTTTGTCCGTGGCCGTACTTCCAATGGCGGCTGGCGCACACCGTTCAATCCCTTCTATGCTCTACACCGCTCAGACGACTACTGCGAAGGCAATGCCTGGCAATACACATGGCTTGTCCCTCAGGACCTGAGCGGCCTTATGGAATGTTTTGGCGGCCGAAATGCCACGCTGGAACATCTGGATTCGTTGTTTACCGCGCCTGAAACCCTCGGCCCCGGGGCGCCTCCTGATATGTCCGGTCTTATCGGCCAATATGTTCACGGGAACGAGCCCAGCCATCACATCGTTTACTTCTATACCATGATGGGGCAGCCCTGGAAGACCGCCGACAAGGTGCGTCAGATACTCTCAGAGCAGTACGGCACCGGTTATGACGGGCTTTCCGGCAACGAAGATGTAGGGCAGATGAGTGCTTGGTATATCCTGTCGGCCCTTGGCTTCTACCAGGTGGAACCGGCCAGCACGCGCTTCTGGTTTGGCTCTCCTCTCTTCAAAAAAGCGGAACTTGCCGTCTCCGCCGGCACCTTCACTGTTGAAGCGCCAACTACCAGCGATACCAACCGCTATATTCAGCGCGTTTACCTGAACGGAAAGCTTTATACCAAGCCTTTCATTGAGTTTGCCGATATGGAGGCGGGCGGAACTCTTACCTTTGAAATGGGCCCCGAACCTGCAGTCTGGTATGCCTGGGAGGACTATTTCACAGGAACGCCGTCAAGAAGACCGGCCTCGGAGAACAGGCTTTTTACATCGGAAGCTGTGGAAAAAACCGTGGCGGAAACCGCCGCTCTTCTGGAAAACCCCAAGCTCCGGCAGATGTTCATCAACTGCTTCCCCAATACCATCGACACCACCGTCCATTACTCAGAGGACGAAGACGGCACGCCAGACACATTCGTTTGGACCGGCGACATCCCGGCCATGTGGCTCCGTGACTCTGGGGCGCAGGTGTGGCACTATGTGCAACTGGCGAATCAGGATCCTGCCCTTGCAAAAATGATAAAGGGCACAATCCTCCGCCAGATCAAGTGCCTTGTGATAGACCCTTACGCCAACGCTTTCAACCCAGGCCCTACGAATGACGGCTGGCACAAGGACGGCACCTACATGGTCCCGGACGTTTTCGAGCGAAAGTGGGAACTGGACTCCGAGTGCTATCCTATTAGACTTGCTTATGGCTATTGGAAGGAGACCGGGGACACATCGGTATTCGGAGACCTTTGGCTGGAAGCCATGAAGACAGTCCTTGGCGTAATGCGGGAACAGCAGAAGTATGACGGCCTCGGAAAGTACCGCTTCTTCCGCGAGACGGACCGCCAGTTCGACACCAAGGGCTGGGACGGTTACGGTGCCCCCTTGAAGCCCTGCGGGCTCATCGCATCGGCCTTCCGTCCTTCCGACGACAGCACCATCCTGGATTTCCTTGTCCCGTCCAACTTCATGGCCGTGAGCTCTTTGCGTAAGGCGGCAGAAATTCTTGCCGATATTAATGGAGAGGCCGATTTGGCCGCCGAATGTATCGCCCTTGCTGATGAGGTGGAAGCCGCCCTGAAGGCCAAGGCCGTTGTGAACCATCCCAAGTACGGCCCCATATACGCCTATGAGGTGGATGGCTTTGGCAACGCCCTCCTGCAGGACGATTCCAACGTACCTTCGCTGCTGTCCCTTGCCTACCTTATCCCGGAAATGGCCTCTGACCCCATATATCAGAACACCCGCCGTTTTGTGCTGAGTGAGGACAACCCCTGTTTCTTCCACGGCGCTGCTGGAGAAGGAGTTGGCGGTCCCCACATCGGCTACGACATGGTCTGGCCCATGTCCATAATGATGCGGGCTTTCACATCGACAGACGATGATGAAATCCGCAACTGTATCGCCATGCTCCTTGCCACCGATGCCGGCACCGGCTTCATCCACGAGAGTTTCCACAAGGACGATGCCTCCCACTTCACCCGCGAATGGTTCGCCTGGCAGAACAGCCTCTTCGGTGAACTCATCCTCAAACTCGTCAATGAAGGCAAACTTGACCTTTTGAATAGCATACAGTGATAGCACTTCGTACTTCCAAGATCCTCACGTCGCTTACGCTCCTCAGGATGACAGAGGTGTCATTCCGAGCGAAGTCGAGGAATCTCATTCTCATCGCCGTCATTGCCGGCATGACCGGTATTCTCCTCTCATGCAGCCGTACGGCGAAAGATATTCACCTTTCGGACTACGTATCAACCCTTGTCGGCACCCAGTCCGACTGGACTTTCTCCACGGGCAACACCTATCCTGCGATAGCCCTGCCCTGGGGCATGAACTTCTGGACGCCGGTTACAGCGGAGCGGGAGGATGACGGCTGGGCCTATCAGTATGACAAACACCGCATCACCGGCTTCAAGCAGACGCATCAGCCGTCGCCCTGGATCAACGACTACGGCGCCTTTTCAATCCTGCCTTTCACGGGCGGGGACGCCTCCGGAAGCTGGTTCTCCCATAAGAGCGAGGTGGCCAGGCCCTATTATTACAGCGTGTATCTTGCCGATTATGACATCCGCGTGGAGATTACGCCCACTGAGCGAGCTGCCGTCATGCGCATAACCTTCCCGGAAAGCGATGATGCTAATATCAAGGTGAATCCCTTCAAGGGCGGAGTGGTGAGCTTTGAAAACGAGTGGGTTAACGGATATACAATGCAGAATCATGGCGGAGTGCCGGAAGGCTTCAGGAACTATTTCGTAATCAAGTCTTCTGAACCACTTGGAGGACCGTTCAAGACCACCCGCAGACAGGTTGTCACGCTCTATATCGCTTCCTCTTTCATCTCCTCCGAGCAGGCATACAGGAACCTTGGCGAAGTGCTTGACCGCCCCTTTGACGAGGTGAAATCGGCCGCCCAAGCCCGCTGGGATGAGATTCTTGGCCGCATCCGCGTCTCAGGCGGAACGGATGCCCAGATGCGCACTTTCTATTCCTGCCTTTACCGCAGCACGCTCTTCCCCAGGAAGTTCTATGAAATCGGCCAGGACGGGAAGCCCATCCACTACAGCCCATATGACAGCAAAGTCCATGACGGTTACCTCTACACCGATACTGGCTTCTGGGACACTTTCAGGGCGCTTTTTCCGCTGCTGAACCTTGTTTATCCGGACGTCAATGCGGAAATCCAGTCCGGCCTTGCGAACATCGCCCGTGAGAACGATTTCCTGCCGGAATGGGCCTCTCCCGGCCACAGGGACTGCATGATAGGAAATAACTCTGCGTCGGTCGTGGCCGATGCCGCCCTGCAGGGCATCACTTCCCGGGAAGACATGGAAGTCCTGTACAAGGCCCTTTTGCACGGAACGGAGAACGTGCATCCTTCAGTAAGTTCATCCGGACGAAAAGGGCATGAGTATTATAATACCCTTGGCTATATTCCATATGACGTGGGAGTTAACGAGAACGTTGCCCGCACCCTGGAATATGCCTATGACGACTGGTGTATAGCCCAAATAGCAAAGCTTCTGGACCGCCCGCGGGAAGAAATCGACCTTTATCTGGAGCGTTCCGGAAATTGGCGCAATGTCTTTGACCCATCAGTCCGCCTTATGAGAGGACGCAATGCCGATGGCTCGTTCCAGGAGCCCTTCACCCCTTATAAATGGGGCGACGCCTTCACCGAAGGAAACGCCTGGCACTACACCTGGAGCGTATTCCACGACATTCTCGGGCTGATGGAGGCCATGGGCGGCGAGGACTCCTTCACCGAAATGCTGGACTCTATCTTCAAGGTCCCGCCCATCTACGACGACAGCTACTACGGTTACCGCATCCACGAAATCACCGAGATGCAGGTGGCCGATATGGGAAACTACGCCCACGGCAACCAGCCCGCCCAGCACATGCTGTATCTGTATGACTGGACCTCGGAGCCCTGGAAAGGCCAGTTGCGCATCCGCGAGACCATGGACCGCCTCTACAGCGCCACACCCGACGGCTATTGCGGTGACGAAGATAACGGCCAGACATCGGCCTGGTACGTCTTCTCTTCCCTCGGCTTCTACCCCGTCTGTCCTGGAAGTGGCAGATATGCCCTTGGCACGCCTCTCTTCCCCAAAGCCGAAGTCTCCCTCCCCGGCGGCAAAACGCTCACCATCACAGCCAAAGGCCCCGGTCCGGTTTACGGTGACATACGATTGAATGGAAAAAGACTTGATGGACGATTTGTAGATATATCCTCCATCAAGGAAGGAGGCAAGTTTTCATTCATGCCGTGAAAGCAATTTTGAGTGAAAATCCGAAATGTTCCACTAATGTTCCACTAAACCCCTACAAAAATCCCCGCAAGTCCGTGATTTAACGCAACTTACGGGGATTTTCCGTAGCCTCTACAGGAATCGAACCTGTATTTAAGGTTTAGGAAACCTCCGTTCTA
>R22__coassemble_778_pt1 | contig 18273 bp, 16 predicted proteins | sample R22__metabat2_high_PE_057 | metagenome-assembled genome bin R22 | reverse complement strand
CTCAAGACTCCCGAACTTATCCGCAAGGCGTCTATGCTTGCGATGGAGGCAGGGGCGGATTTTATCAAGACTTCTACAGGCAAGGTATCCGTCAACGCTACTCCTGAAGCTGCCCGCGTAATGTGCGAGGCGATACGCGACTTCTACAAAGCGACCGGCCGCAAAGTCGGTTTCAAGGCTGCCGGAGGCATAGCTACCGCCGAAGATGCGCTGGTTTACTATAACATCGGACTCGAGATTCTCGGAGAAGAATGGCTCAACAAGGATTACTTCCGCTTTGGCGTCAGCCGCGTAGGCAATTCTTTGATGAGCGCCATCGAGGGCAGGGAGGTCAAATTTTTCTAGTGCTCCAACGCTTGAAATCTTCCCATTTGTAATATGGGCCTTTGAAAGGAGAGACTGCGGGAATCGTGGTCTCTCTTTCATTTTCAAGAATCTTTACCAGAATATCTCCCTTGCGGTTTCTGTATAGGATGAGAGACAGGCTGCAAGCCATTGTGACATGCTTGTATGCAGGCCATGTGCGCCAGGTATCGGCCAGCGGGGCGGAAGGATTGTTATATCCTTCAATGCCCAGGAAACTGAATGTCGGTGCTACTCCCGAGTCGTGCCCGAACCTCAGGTCGGCACAGATGCCGTTGCCTTGTATCGCTTCTTCCGCCCGGCATACGATTTCGTTGATAAGCGGTGCACCGGCATTGGTGTCCCTGTAAAACCCGGTTTCCTTGCTGTGCAGGAACCAGGAAGCCGTGCGTGCGTTCTGCACTACGGCATAATCGTACAACTCTTCTGTGTTGAAAAGCGCTAAAGTGGCGGCATCGGGACTGATGCATCTGCCTATGCTCAGAATATGCATGATTTCATATTGCGCCTTTCCGAGACTCCTCCCTGCCAGTGCTTTTCTGAGAAGCGCTTCGTCGCGGAAAAACCTGCGTGCAAATGCGGCCGTGTCCAGCTTCACGCGTATAATGGAATCCAGTACCCGAAGTTCCGTGGCGTCCAAGTCCGGATTCGGGTCCCATTTCGTGAAATAGTACCTTTGCCCGCCCTTGACGTCGAATTCGAGTTTCCGGCAGTGCCTGCTCAGTTCCATGATGAAACTGGTGCCGGTCATTGCGCTTCGCAGGGATGGCGAGGTCCTTACCATGACCTTTCTTCTCCGGCATTGATGGAATATCCTTCGGAATCTTTTATGCAGACGTTCGCTGATGCCTTCTTCCTCTTTGTATCCCGTCTCGGTCAGTATCCCCATGTTCCCTTCGTGTTCCGCTTCCAGCCAGCGCAATTGCCGGAGAAGTTCCAAGCCGTCTTCCGTAAGGGCGGATTCCGCTTCGAGACCGCCCAGCATCTTGACATAATCGCTTATGAAAGATATGTCTCCGGTAAGATGCCTGCTGCCGTGTCTCCCGTAATAAGAAAAGTAGAAGGGCTTGTAGCCTCTCGGCGCCTTGGTGTCGGGATTTTTTTCTGAAGGGGCCAGATAAGGCCTTAAATTGCCAGCGGCGGCGTAAGGGTCTTCCTTGATGGCCCTAAACAATTCTGTATCATTCGGTAAGACTGCGGCAAACAGAAATAATAAAGTATAAAGGATATTCATTTTGTTGTCGTAAAACTTGAATGCAAAGTTAGCAAAACCCTTCTGTAATGCAATACATTGCCAATCAGGCCAAATAAACGATTACAAACTTTTAAAACGCTTTTTACCGCTTACATTTGCCGTCGAGAAAAACGATGAGGTATGAAACACTTGGTGAAATCTTTGATTGCCGCGGGGCTCGTCTCCGCGATGAGTGCCTGCGACGCTTCGTCCATAGATACGGATGACAGCTACGGGCAGGAGCCGGAACTGGAACATGGAATGATGGTGCTCGGCTGCCGGCTGGAAGACCCTTATTCTGTGAAGAACATTACCAAAGCCCTGCAGTCGCTCTATCCTACAAAGGCAGGGGAGATCGATGTCAGCGCAACCGACCTTTACGTGCGTTTCCTGCCCGGGAACCAGGAAGAATATGACCGGCTGGTGGAGATGGGAGTGGAGATGCTGGATCATCCTCTTGATTACGAGATTGTGCGCGAAGGGGACTACTACCACGATCCGAATATCCCGGAAGGAGATATTACCTGGCAATATGCAGTGGTGTCTCCGGATTTCAAGTTCCCGTCCTCAGTGCCTTTTGAAATACTTGACAAGTGCCATATCACCGAACACGAGGTATACACCCGTTCAGGCGAAGAGTGGATTGACTGGGGAGCAGTGGAAAGGGAGTCTTTTCGCCTGACGGGCAATGCCTCGATGCTCGAAACCGATCCTCTCACCAAGGGTGGAGCTGCGAAGCCTTCTGGACGCATCACGCTCGTTGACGACAGGAAACCGGATTCCCCGGAAGGCGTAAAGGGGGTGAGAGTCGCCTGCAATGTGTTCGTAAAGATCGGCCAGGCGTATACCGACGAAAACGGATACTACGTGATTGACAAGTCTTTTTCGACAAAACCGCGCTATTGGCTGGTATTCAAGAACAAGAAGGGCTTTGGCATAGGGCTGAATCTCATTCTGGTAGGCGGCTCCAGTTCCACCATGGGCCGGCATTCCCAGGAAGGCTGCAGCATGGAAGTGAGCAGGGAAAGCGACCGCAGTCTCTTTTCAAGGTGCGTGGTCAACAATACCGTATGCGATTATTTTGAAAAGTGCAAGACGGCGGAAGGCACGATCAAGGAACCACCGTCCAATCTCCGGCTGTGGATTTTCCAGAAGCTGTCGGCCAGCAGCACCGTTATGATGCAGCACGGCTCCGCAGTGGACAATGTGGATCTTGTGAAGAAGTATCTTGGAGATTGGGCGAAGTTGGTGAAATGGTTCCTGCCGGATGTGACTCTGGGATTGCGCGACGATACGGACTATGCCGGGATATACTCGACGACTGTTCATGAACTTGCCCATGCCAGTCATTTCCAGCAAGTCGGCGTGGAATGGTGGGACAAGCTTGTGGAATATGTGCTCAGTTCTTATATAACTTCGGGCCTGATGACCTATGGCACCGGGGGCGAACAGTATGCAGGTTATTGCGAGGTCGCCGAGATGTGGGCCTACTACCTAAGCTCCAGGCTTTTCCGTGAAAGATATCCCGGGCAGACGGCGATGTTCGGCACTTCTTACTGGTTCTATCCTCAGGTCTTTTATTACCTGGACGAGCGCGGCCTGGATTTCTACAGGATATACAAGGCTCTTATACCGGCCGTTACCGACAGAGACAAGTTGCAGGACAAGCTGTTGTCCCTGTATCCTGAATTCAGGAACAATATCAATCTGGCATTCAATCGTTATTTATAGTTATGAAACGCTTTTTCTTTACTTTTTTGTGTTTGGTGATGCAGCTCGCCCTTGCGGGCTGCTTAACCTCCCTTTCCGCCCAGGAACTGTCCTTTTCGACAAACTTCATCGATTACGCACGCACGGGCACTGCAAATCTGGAAGCTTCCTACGCCCTCGCAAGGCATTGGAGCGTCAATGCCGGCGTGAAGTACGACAGCGGGGGAGAGATGCGCCAGCAACTCTATTCTTTGGGCGGACGTTACTGGCCCTGGCATATCTATTCCGGATGGTGGCTGAGCGGCAAGATGCAATATCAGGAATTCAATGAAGCGGAGCCCGTCAGCCTCGAAACGTCCGAAGGTGACAGATACGGCGCCGGCATTGCTGGAGGATACTCGAAGATGCTGGGACGCCATCTGAACCTCGATATCGGCATCGGTCTGTGGACCGGCTACACTCGTTACGTCACCTATGCCTGCCCCACCTGCGGACGCATCATCGGCTCGGACGACAAACTCTTCGTCCTCCCCAACGACCTGATGATTGCGTTAAGTTATATTTTTTGATGAAAACTTGTATAAGACGCATTTTTGCGCTATATTTGAACCGCGATTCTAGTATGACTTGGAATGAACTGAAAAGAGTCGCAGTAAAGAATGGATGGCAATTGTTCCGGCATGGTGCATGTCATGATGTTTATGTTAAGAGTGGAATGAAGGGACAAATATATATTGAAAGGCATTGGAACAAGGAGATCAAACCAGGTTTACAAAAGAGACTTTTAAAACAAATACTGGATGAAAGCACTGGTAATAATTGAACGCGACAAAAATGGATTCGGGGCGTATACCGACAATACGAGCACCATTTTGCATGGTGATGGAAAGACTGTGGAGGAAGCAAAGGCGAATATGTTGCTTTGTTATCAGGAACTGCTCGATATGTATGCCGAAGATAACAAACCAGTCCCGGAGGATTTGAAAAATCTGGAATTTGAGTACAAGTATGACATTTCCGCAATGTTCAATGCATTCGACTTCCTGAACATTTCCAAGTTTGCAAAGCGTGTCGGCATCTCTCCAGGCCTCATGCGGCATTATAAAGTAGGTGATACTTATATTTCAGCCAAGCAAGCCCATAAGATTCAGGAGGGACTGCACCAAATAGCGAGAGATTTTCTATCTGTTTCTCTTTAACGCGTGGTAGAACTTTAGAAAAAATTATTATCTTTGCATTCCCTAAGCGCGGGAGTGGCGAAATGGTAGACGCGCTAGTTTCAGGAGCTAGTGTCTGGTGAAGACGTGTCAGTTCGACTCTGATCTCCCGCACAAAAGAGGCCGGTTGAAACAATCAACCGGCCTCTTTTGAGTTAGAATATACCTTATTACATACTTGCGGCTTTCCGCATCAGTTGCACAAGTTGGGCGCGAAGGTCGTAGGGGTCGAATTCGAGGGAAGACTCCACCAGCTCCAGGGCGAGACTCGCATTTGCGGCTCCTTTGTATTTGGAATCCCTGAGCCAGAGGCCGTAGGCGGCAATGCCCGCTGCAAAGTTAAAGTTGTCGGAAGGCTCTGCAATCGCAGAATCGACATTGAGTGAAAGCTCCCTGCTGTCTTCTCCAAGTGCCTTTTTGTATCGGACATCGAAACCGGCCACTGGCGTCCCCGCAGCGAATCCTTCCGCCGGGATTATCTCATATAGGGCCGTAATGGTCTGTCCCGCTCCGATTTCCCCTGCATCTTTCTTGTCATCTTCAAAGTCCTCGTTAGCCATCATTCGGTTCTCGTATCCTATCAGGCGGTAGCTGTCGACCGAGGCGGTGTCGAAACGTACCTGGCATTTGGTGTCGTTCGCGACGGCATAGAAACGGCTGCGTTCGTTCACGAATACTTTCATCATTTCCTCTTCGGAATCTATATATGTGTATGTTCCGTTTCCGTGATTCGACAGGTCTTCCATGCGTGCATCCTGGAAGTTCCCGGTACCGAAACCCATTATGCTCAAGTAGATTCCCTTTTCAAGATAACTCTCCACCATTTCCACCAGAGCGGATGTGCTGGATACGCCTACATTGAAGTCTCCGTCCGTACACATGATTATCCGGTTGTTGCCTCCTTCCGCATAATGCTCCACAGCTTCTTCGTAAGCCATTTTCATGGCCTCTCCGCCGGCCGTCGAACCGCTTGCCTTGAGCCCCCTGATGGCTTTCTTTATAGCGGAAGCATCTTTTACAAGGGTGGACCCGAGCAACTTCTTGACGCTTCCCGAATATGTTATGATTGCAATCCTGTCGTCCGGACGCATATAGTCGATCATATTGCAAAGGCCGGTCTTGAGCAGTTCGATGCGGTCGCTGCCCTGCATCGATCCGGAAGTGTCTATCAGCAGGATGTAGTTCGCATCCGGTATCTCGCTGTCTTTCATGGATTTGCCTTTCAGGCCTAGCCGTAGCAGCTTGTGTCCTTCAGCCCATGGGCAGTCTCCGAGTTCGGCATTTATTCCCAGACTCTCCTCTCCGGACGGGTCATTGTAATCGAAGGTGAAATAGTTGAGGAATTCTTCGATTCTGACAGAATTCGCATCCGGCAGAAAGCCCGAATTGATGCATCGCCTCATATATGAATAAGCTGCTCCGTCGGCATCTACCGAGAAGGTGGAAACCGCCTGCTCGGACACTTTGACGAAGTCATTCTCCTGGATCTTGTTGAAAACATCTCCGCTTTCGGCACCCTCCTGACGGGATTCGCTAAGGCCGGCTGCAGGTTCATAATAAAACCCGTCTTTCATGCAAGACGCAAGAGAAGTTCCGACTGCAATTGTTACTGCAAATAAGATGTATTTTTTCATAATTCTCGTGTTTTTCTGTATATTAAACTCGTTTTTGACGGAATCTTGCATCTATATTAAACGAAAGTTTTCATGCAAGAATCCGCGCAACCCGGATTTATAATACAGAAGCAAACAAAAGGATATGAATCGCCCGGTCAATATTTTATCAATCGTTTTATCGGTCCTCCTTGCCGCAGGATGCGCCAAAGAAATGGCAGTGAATGAATTATCTGAAAGTGAGGAAGGACGCCCATTATCCTACGCGGCAATCGTCAGCGTGAAACAGTCTCCGACCGACACCCTGTATTTTCAGGTGGACGATACCACACGTCTGTTCCCGCGGAATTTCACGGACGAAAAGCTGGTAGGGGAGCGCATCGTATGCGATATCTCCGTATACAATAAGGTGATGGGCAGTTACGGGTATGTGACGGATGTCAATTATTACGATTCGATAGACAAAGGCGAGTTCACCGCAGACGTGTTAGCTTCGGGAGATGACGGACTGGACATAGTGTTCGACTGGATGACCGGCGCGGAGGACGGATATCTGACCCTGCATTATTCGACCTGGTGGGGGGATGAAGGCATTAGGCACCGATTCCACCTTGTAGCCGGAACCAATCACGAGGATCCATACGAACTTGTACTCCGCCATGACGCTGCAGGCGACAAGCATCAGGAGCAAGGGGAATCGCTCGTATATTTCGACATAAATACACTTCCGGAAACGGGAGATGAATACAGGATACTTACGCTAAAATGGAAGGACTGTGCCGGAAAGACGGAATCTCATAAGTTCAGGTTCAAGAGCAGGAAATGAGCTGAGCGAACTCGAACTGCTGAAGCGGATCCGCAGCGGGGAAGCGTCCGGAATGCGATTGTTATATGATCGCTATATCGGGTATCTCACTGCGGTATGCTCCCGTTATGTTGTGGATTCCGCAGCCGTCAAGGATATCCTGCAGGATGCGTTCGTGAAAGTGTTCAGCAAGTTGGAGGGGTTCGAGTACCGCGGGGAGGGAAGCCTCAAGGCATGGATGAGCCGCATCGTGGTGAACGATTCACTCAAGAACCTCCGCGGTGCAGGGCGCCTGAAATATGTGGACGAGCTGCCGGATACTGAAGGGGAGGGAGAGATCGAAGGCATGCCTGAGGTGCCTGTGCGCGAACTGGCTGAGATGATAAAGAGCCTGCCGGACGGCTACCGGACCGTATTCAATCTCTTCGTGTTCGAGAAGAAATCGCACAGGGAGATAGCGGGATTGCTGGGCATCAAGGAAGACTCGTCGGCATCGCAGTTCTTCCGTGCGCGTGCTATGCTTGCAAAAAAGATCAAAGATTATTGGAAGAAGCAAGGATATGAACAGTAACAAGGATTGGACAGACAAACTTCCGGAGCTCTTCGAAGGGTATACGGAAGCTGAACCGGATGGGCTGTGGGACGCAGTCCGTGCCGGAATCGAACCCAAGAAAAAACGGCCTTTCGGCGCCCTATGGTATGCTGGAGTTCTGCTCGCAGCAGCGGCCGTGGCCGCCGTCGCGCTTCTTCTGTGGCCGCTTTCTCCATCGGCCGAAGACGGCGTTTCCCTCGTCCCGGGAGATGCCATCGTGGCGGATGTGGTGCCGGCGCCGGTATCTGATCTTCAGGAAGAAATGCCTTCTGCTAGTTCTGCCGGGGAGGTATCCCCATCTGGAGCCATAGCCTCCCGTGGCTGTACGGGGCGGGGCCCGGCTTGGCGGGGCGGGGTCTCGGAGACACTGGCGGAAGAGGGGGACACCTCCCCGGCAGCATCTGCGGCAGAACCCGATGTAGAAGCATTGGAAACTGCTCCGGAAGCCCCCAATGAAACCGATGCGCAAAACCCTTCAGATACGCAGACTATGGAACCTGTGGTGATGGGACAACCGATAAAGACGACTCCCCGGAAAATGCCCCGAGTAAAAGTTCAGGCAGGGATATCAGGATTGGGGCAGATGAGTCCGAAAACCATGCAGACAGTCGTCAGTTCAGGCACGCCGTCCGTGGCGATAGCAACAAAAGCCTGGAGCGGAGGTTCCTTCGATTTCGGCATGGTTTCCCGCAACAAGCCGTCGACTACGGAGACTTCCCACTGGCAGTCCGCCCGCATTGCCCTGAGCCTCAAATGCAGCATCGGAGAGAGATGGGGAGTTGAATCCGGCGTAAGCCTTTCTACCCTGAATACCTCAATAAGAACTGTATCCGGTAGCAGCACGAAGAAAACGGACCGGCAGGTGGAATATATGGGCATCTCGCTGTATGTCAACTACAATGCCTTGCAGTGGAACAGTTTCAGCGTCTACATGACCGCCGGGCCCATGTATGAATTTGCGACCGGCGTGCATCTGGAGAGCGAGTCGTATTTGAATGGAAAAAGGGTATCGTCATCAAATGACGATACCCTCCAAAAAGACGGAATCTGGTCGCTGAATGCCGGCGCCGGGCTACAGTGGAATGTTACGGAGCACAGCGCCCTTTTCGTGCAGCCGGGATTCTCATATCACTTCGTCGGCGGAAACCACATAGAGACTTACTACACGGCCCATCCGGCTTCCTTCAACCTCGCAATCGGCTACAGGCTTACACTGTTTTAGCAGGCCGTTATCTTGTCGATGCGACGCTGATGGCGTCCTCCTGCAAATTCGGTGTTCAGCCAGGTGCGCACTATCGATACGGCCATCCTGTAGGAGATGAAACGTGCGGGAAGCACCAGCACGTTGGCATTGTTGTGCTCCTTCACCAATTCTCCGATTGCCGTATTCCAGGCAAGGCCGGCGCGGATCCCTTTGTGATGATTGAGGGTAATCGCCATCCCGTTGCCTGTGCCGCAGATTGCGATTCCGAGGTCGCATTCGCCCTTCTCCACAGCCGTGGCGAGGGGATGTGCAAAATCCGGATAATCACAGCTGTCGGTGCTGTCAGTGCCGAAGTTCGCCACTTCGTATCCTTTTCCAAGAAGGTAAGATATCAACTTCGCCTTATATTCCACGCCTGCGTGGTCGCTGCATAATCCTATTTTCATTTTCCTAAAGTGTTTACTGCTTTTTCAATCCTGTTCTTGAACTCTTCCTTGCCGATGAGAATCACTACGTCGGCGATTCCAAGGCCGCTGCCCGAACCGGTGATGGCGAGGCGTATGCAGTTCATTACCTTGCCCATAGGCCATTCATTTGAACGTATGAACTCCTCCAGGGCCGTTTCCAGCGACTCTTTGTTCCATTCTCCTTCGTACGCCGCGATGAAATTCGCAACCTTGAGAGCAGGTTCTAAGCTTTCTGGTTTCCAGAACTTGGCGGCATCCTTCTCTGCATAAGTTTCAGGTGCCTTGAACAGATACCAGGCGATGTCCCAGAAGTCGGCCACGAAGGTGGCGCGCTCCTTGATCAGGTGAACGACCTTGACGAGATGCTCGAAATCGTCCTCCACTCCATGCTCTGCAAGCACAGGAACAAAGAGTTTCGCGAGCTCCTCATCGCTTTTCATGCGGAGATACTCCTTGTTGAACCACTTCGCCTTGTCGGGATTGAACTTCGCGCCGGCCTTCTGCACCTTGTCCATGCTGAAAGCCTTCACCAATTCGTCCATGGAGAACAACTCCTGTTCAGTTCCCGGATTCCATCCAAGGAGGGCGAGCATGTTCACGAAGGCCTCGGGGAAGTAACCGTCCTCGCGGTATCCGCGGGTCACTTCACCCTCCTCGTTGACCCAGCGCAGGGGGAACACAGGGAAGCCGAGTTTGTCGCCGTCGCGCTTGCTGAGCTTGCCGTTGCCCACAGGCTTGAGAAGGAGGGAAAGATGCGCAAAACGGGGCTGGCTCTCAGTCCATCCGAAGGCGCGGTAAAGCAGATAATGCAGAGGTAACGAAGGCAGCCATTCCTCGCCTCGGATGACCTCGGTGATTTCCATCAGATGGTCGTCTACGATGTTTGCAAGGTGGTAGGTGGGCAGTTCGTCGGCACGCTTCCAGAGCACCTTGTCGTCCAGGGTCCGGGTATTCACTTCGATGTGGCCGCGGATGAGGTCGTCCATCTCGACCACCTCGTCTTCCGGCATCTTGAAGCGCACGGTCCAGTCGGTGGTCTCGGCAAGCAGTCTCTCCGTCTCGGCAGCACTCAGGGTGAGGGAGTTGCGCAGATGCATGCGGTTCTCGTGATTGTATATGAAGGTCTGTCCTGCGGCTTCGGCCTTGGCACGTTCTGCGGCGAGTTCTTCGGCAGAATCGAAGGCGTAGTAGGCATAGCCTGCTTCGACCAGCTGCTCTGCATATTTGCGGTAGATTCCGCGCCTCTGGCTCTGGCGGTAGGGGGCGTGGGGATGCCTTTCGGATGGCGTCTCGACGACTTTGCCATCGGCGTCGACACCTTCATCGGGGATGATGCCGCACCAGCGCAGCGCTTCGATTATGTACTGCTCCGCACCTGGCACGAAGCGGTGGGAGTCGGTATCTTCTATGCGGATAATGAAGTCTCCACCGTTCTGTTTGGCATACAGATAGTTATACAATGCCGTCCGGACGCCTCCCATATGGAGCGGACCGGTGGGGGAGGGTGCGAATCTTACGCGAGTCTTTCTCATTGTTCGTTCTTTTTCGGTTTGCGGCGTATCGCCGGTTCATTCTCAAGTGCGCTGATGTCCTGTCCTTCCTGAACAAGCAACACCGGGCGTTTGTCCGGATCGAAGCGGAAGGCGCGCTCATTGTCCTTGCTGCTGTATCCTATGTGGGAACTGCTGTCGGCGGGGAGGCTGATGCCTTCGCCCTTGGCAAGTTCTTCCTTGTCGAATACATAGTTCTTGGTAATCGTGATGTAGTTGTCGGCATCACTCAGTCCCGGGCCGATTACATCTGCAAATCGCAGGCCAACCACAATGGAAGTTATGTGAATGGTATCGCCTATTTCAGGACTCTCGTCCCAGATGAGTCCCCTCTTGAAGTTGTTGTCTCCGCCGGTGTATTCGTCGATGAGGCGGTTGATCTCCTTCATGTCGTCCATCTTGAGGCCTTGCTCATTGCGGCCTCCGGTGATGTTGACCAGTACGTTCTTGGCGGTCTTGAGGTCGAAGTCGTTGAGCAGCGGGCTCTCGAAGGCCTCTTTGACGGCCTTCTCGATACGGTCCGGTCCGGAGCCCGTACCGCAGCCCATCAGGGCCATTCCGCTGTCCTTCATCATCGTCTTCACATCTTCGAAGTCAACATTGATGTATCCCTTCTTCTTGATGATTTCGATGATGCCGCGCACTGCGGTGGCGAGCACCTCGTCGGCCTTGGGAAAGGCGTCGTGGATGAGCTGGTCGCCGTAGTAGTCGTACAGACGCTCATTGTTGATGATTATAAGGCTGTCGACGTTCTTCTCCAGTTCGTGGATGCCGTCCAGAGCCCTTGAAAGAGCCTTCTTTCCCTCGTTCTGGAAGGGAATGGTGACCACAGCCACGGTGAGGATGCCGCGGTCCTTGGCCATCTTGGCGATTACCGGAGTCGCGCCGGTGCCTGTGCCGCCGCCCATTCCGGCGGTGATGAAAAGCATCTGCGTGTTGGTGTCCAGAACCTTCGCGGCAATCTCGTCCTGGCTGTCGATTGCGGCATTGCGCCCCTTGGTGGGGTTGGTGCCGGCCCCGAGGCCGCGCCCGAGTTGGATTTTCGTCGGGACCGGGCTGGCCATAAGATGCATGGAATCGGTGTTGCAGACTATGAAACTGCACCCTTCTATGCCTTGTTCATACATGTAAGATACGGCATTGCAGCCGCCACCTCCCACTCCGAGGACTTTTATGGTGGAGTCGGAAACTACCCAGTCGGCAGGGGTCAAAATGATATTGTCTTCTCCCATAATGCTATATCTTTAGTTTTCTTCCATTTTATCGTACAAGCCGCCGACCAGTTCCTCCATGGGCTTCACGGTGACCTGCGAAATCTTTTTGGTCCATTTGACGAAGATGTTGTCCCTGGCGGGCTTTTCGCTCTTCCTGGGCTTCTCTTTCTTTCGCACTTCCCAGACGCTCTGGTCGAAGACGGATCCTGCGACCTCGTTTTCGGGGGTGGCGGCGGGCTGCTCGGCGGCAGTTTCCGCAGGAGAGGCGGTTTTCTTCTCCGGAGCATTGCTTACGGGCATCTCCTCAATGCAGTTGAGGTGGGAATCCTGACGGGCGTAAAGGAGCATTCCGACGGTGGATACGGCTCCTGTCTCTCCTATGCCGGGGCATCCGCTGAAGGTGAACCTCTTCGCGCGGGGGAATCCTATGCGGACGTTGTATCCGGAAATCTCCTTTATGTAATTCGCGCATCCGGCGAGGTTCGCGCATCCTCCGGTGAGCACGACACCGTTGCGCAGCCTGTCGGCATATCCGCTTTCCTGAATCTGGAAGAGTATCGCTTCGACAATCTCCTTGACTCGCGCCGTAATAATTTCCGAAAGGTATTTGACCGGAAGTTGCTGGTCGGAACCGTTCTCTTCGTCGATGATCTGCAGAATCTTGTCGCCCATGGTCAGCAGTTTGTCCGGCATGCAGGCGCCGAATCCGAGTTTGATGTTCTCGGCGAGTTTCTCGGTGAAACCGCACTCCAGTTTTATGTCGTTCGTGACGCTGCGTCCACCGAAGGGAATGGCATAGTAGTAGCGAAGGATTCCGCCCTGATAAATGGTGACGGAAGTTACGCCTGCTCCCATTTCCACAAGGGCGACACCGTTCTCCTTTTCTTCGTCCGAAAGAACGGCTTCGGCGGTGAGAGGGGGGAGGAAATACTTCCTTGCAGGAGCGACATCCGCCTTGTTCAGCATGATGTCGATGTTCCTGGAGGCCTTCTTGACGCCTATGAAGATCTTGAAGTTGCCCTGGAGGACGGCGCTTGGCATGCCCACCACGTCCGATTCGGTGCACCCTATTGAGTCGTCGGTGCCGAAGGACTGCGCGGATGCTCCGTAGATTTCCTGCTTTTCGGGATCGCTCAGAGGATAGGAGTCGAGTGCCATGTCCTTGATGCAGTCGATTTCTTCCTGCGTAATGCAGGATTCCGCATCGCTGCGGTCGAGCCTGGCGCTGGCAATCTCCTGCGTGACGCCGTAGCGGGGCACGCCTATTACCAGCTGAGTGATTTTGATGCCGAGCTCTTCCTCGGCTTCGTGGACGGCTTCTTTAAGCGGGACCGAAGCCCTGGTCGGGTTGTAGATGCATCCGTAGCGCACGCCGTCGGACGGCTTCTCCCTATAGTAGAGTATTTCGGCGTTGTCGCCGGTTACCCTCGCTACGGAGAGGGCTATCTTGGAGGTGCCCAGGTCTACTGTTGCTATGTAACGGTCTTCCATATGGTTATGAATTATTTTCTGCAGATTATCTGTCCTTTGTATTGTACGTTGACGCTGGAGTACAGGCCTTCTTCGACTGCCGGCTTGATGCGCTTGTAGTACTCGTTCATCTTGCCGAATTTCTCTTCGATATTTTCCGGCCTGCCGAAAATGAAATGTTCCTTGCCGTCTTCCGGCACCAGGGTAAGCATTCCGGATGGACTGACGCTGATGCTGCTTATCCTTTCTTCCCACTTGTTCTTTCTCATGTGGGCGAGGAGGTCCAGCATCTGCTGCGGCTCATGCAGCGGCAGCTCTCCCTTGACTACGGGGAAGCGCTTGGCGCAGTTGCCCTGAACCGGGAAGACGAAGCCGCGCCCGTCGATATAGTACGGACCGGACGAGGTCTCCAGCCTTGCGACAGGCTCCCGCTGGGAGATACTGATGAAAAGTGTGCTGTCGGCAGTCCAGGCTTGAGCGGAGCGAATTGCGCTGCGTTCGTCCAGGACCTTTTCTATCTCGTGAAGACGGAGACTGTCGATGCGCTGCCCGAGGAGTGTCTGGCAGTTCTTCTTGAGACAGGCCCGGACGTCATCTTCCGAAACGAAGTTGAGGGTATCCTTGAAAATGATTTCCACCTTCTTGCAAGTCGTGAGATGCCTGTGCTCGCGCACCTGCATCCGGACCAGAGCGGTGACGCAGAGGAAGAACCCGAGTGCAAGGGCGAAGATCAGATATTTCACGACACTTTTCATATTCTGGCGGAAAGCATTTCTTTGATGGGTTCAATGAAACGGTCTATGTTGCCTGCGCCGAAGGTGACGAGCACGTCCAGATCCTCCTTCGCGAGCAGGTCCATGAGCTCCTCCTTGCGTATGAGCACCTTCTCCCTGGCCGTGATGTCCTTGAAGATGATTTCGGAAGTCACCCCGGGGATGGGCTCTTCGCGGGCGGGATAGATGTCCAGCAGGATTACTTTGTCCAGACCGCTGAGCGCCTTCGCGAATTCGGGAGCAAAATCCCTGGTACGCGTGAACAGATGGGGCTGGAATACGCCGGTTATCTTTCTGCCGGGGAATATCTCCCGGATCGATGATATGGCTGTGGCGAGTTCTGCCGGATGGTGCGCATAGTCGTCGATGTAGGTGAGGCCGGGCACATTGATGTGCTCGTCCAGACGCCTCTGTGCACCCTGGAAGCTGCCGATGGCTTTCTTGATCGCCTCCGGAGCCACTCCGTGGCAGAGGCACACTGCTGCCGCGGCTATGCTGTTCTCCACGTTCACCCAGCCCAGGGTGCCCACCCTGATTGCGGGAATCACTCCTCCGGGATAATGCAGGTCGTAGCTGAAATGGCCGTAGGAGTCCGCATGCATGTTCGCAGCGTAGTAATCCGCACGGCTGTCGTCCAGGTGATAGCGGAAAATCTTCGCGGGTGTGTCTTCGCCGCTGAGGGGAAGGCCCAGCTTTGCTATCAGTATCTTTTTGGTCTGGGATGCGAACTGGCGGAAGGCCTCCTGCACGTGGGCGAGGTCGCCGTAAATGTCGAGGTGGTCTGCATCCATTGCGGTAATGACCGAGATGTCCGGATGCAGCTGGAGGAAACTCCTGTCGTATTCGTCCGCCTCCGCGACGACGACGTCGTTCTCGCTCATCAGCAGGTTCGTCCCGTAATTCTTCGATATGCCCCCCAGAAAGGCGGAGCATCCCTCCCCGCACTCGGTGAGGATGTGCGCGATCAGAGTGGATGTTGTGGTCTTGCCGTGCGTTCCTGCGACTGCGAAGCATTTCTGGCCTATCGTGATTTCTCCCAGCATGCGGCTGCGCTTGATCACTCGGTAACCGTTCTCGCGCACGTACTGCAGCTCCTTCATGCTGTCCGGGACAGCAGGGGTATAGATCACCAGCGTGTCCTCCACCCTGGTGGGGATATAGTCCGTGTTGTCTTCGTAGTGGATGGCGATTCCTTCCTTTTCCAGCTGGCGGGTAAGGTCGGAGGGCGTGCGGTCGTATCCGCCCACGCTGAAGCCCTTGAACTTGTAGTAGCGGGCTATGGCGCTCATTCCAATGCCGCCTATCCCTATGAAGTATATGTTCGAGTATGCCATCTTATACCAGTTTGTATATTTCTTCCGCAATCGTCCCGGCCGCATCGAGCCTGGCCAATGGCGCGACGTTCTTTTCAATCTCTGCGATCTTCTCCGGGTCGCCAGCGAGGGCGATCGCAGTGCCGAGAAGTTTCTCTTCCGCTTCGCAGTCTTTCACGATGAGCGCCGCCCCCTTGTTCACCAGGGCCATCGCATTGTGTGTCTGGTGGTCTTCGGCCACATTCGGGGAAGGCACGAACACTGCCGCGCGCCGGACTGCGCATATTTCGGATATGGAGGATGCCCCGCTGCGGGAAATGACCACATCCGCCGCGGCATAGGCCAGGTCCATCCTTGCGATGAAGTCGGAATACTGCACTCCCGGGACGTTCCGTCCTGCCATGAATTCGTCTATGCCCTTCTTGTAGTATTTTCCGCACTGCCAGATGACTTCGACGTCCTCTCCTCCGGGGCAGCCGTCGCCTATCCATTTCTTCATGGCCTTGTTGAGAGTGCCGCTGCCGAGGCTGCCGCCGACGATGAGCAGGTGTTTTTTGCCCGGGGTGAGGCCGTAGAATTTGAGTGCTTCGTCCTTGTCGGCTTCTGTGAAGGGATGGAATTCCTTGCGTATGGGGTTGCCGCTGAACACTATCTTGTCGGCGGGGAAGAAACGCTCCATGCCGTCGTAGGCCACGCAGATGCACTGCACCTTCTTCGCGAGCATCTTGTTGGTGAGTCCGGCGAATCCGTTCTGCTCCTGGATGAGGGAAGGAATCCCTTTCGCGGTGGCCTTCTTCAGAAGGGGAGCGCTGGCGAATCCTCCGACGCCTATTGCTATGTCCGGCTTGAATTCGTCGATCAGGCGGGCGGCCATCCTCTCGCTCTTGAGCATCAGGAACGGGACCTTGATGTCGTTCACGAGATTCTTCCAGCTGAGCTGGCGCTGCAGCCCGCGTATGGGCAGGCCCGCTATCCTGTAGCCGGCGGCAGGCACCTTCTCCATCTCCATCTTCCCCTCCGCTCCCACGAACAGGATCTCGGTCTCGGGATTCAGTTCCTTCAGTTTGTCCGCAATGCTTATGGCCGGGAAGATGTGTCCTCCCGTGCCGCCGCCGCTGATGATGGCGCGAATCTTCTTATATTCCATATTGTTCGTCATTCAATTCTTCGTTTATGCTGTGTCCGGTCTCGAAATCGTCAAGGTCGGAAAGCGAGTTCTCTATCGCAACCGGTTCCTGCGTGAGGTCGACAAGCGGATCTGCGTTCTTCTGCTCCCTTTCTATGCGCTTGGAGGCTATCTTGCTGATGGACAGGATTACTCCGAATGCGATGCAGAAGCAGAGGAAGGCGGACGCACCGTGGCTCACCAGAGGGAGGGTCTGCCCCGTCATGGGCCCTATGTCCACATTCACGCATATATGCAGGAAGGCTTGTCCGGAAATCAGCAGGGTAAGGCCCGCCACGGCCAGCTTGGCATACATGTCCTTGCCGCAGTTGCGAACTATGATGGCGCTCCTCGCAAGAAGAGAAAGATACAGTATGATAATAACTATTCCTCCAAGGATGCCGTATTCTTCGATGATGAAGCTGTACATGTAGTCTTCCGAAATATCCGGAACCACGTAACGCTGTGTGCTCTGTCCTGGGCCTTTGCCGATGAGCCCGCCCTGATGGACAGCGATTTTCGCGCTATATGGCTGGCGGATTTCGTCCAGGGCCTGATAGTATTCTATGCTTCCGGGCTTGGAATTCATCACCTGTGCTTCGTAGTCCTCTTTGTCGAAGACGCGGGAGATGCCGGTACCTATGCGTCCCATCATCTTGCCGTCGGAAATCTTGTAGATCCCGATGCAGAGCGCGAGCGCCGCGACGCCCGCGAGCATGAGGAAGAACATATCCCGGCCTGAGCCGCCTCCGAGCAGGATTACCAGGAACATTATTCCTCCGGTGAACAGGGCTGCTGAGTTGCTTCCGGGAAGCAGCATCAGAGTCGTGACGAGGAAGGGGGCGTAGATGTAGAAAATCTTCTGATGCAGTTCGTTGTCGCTGAAGAGTTTCAGCTCCTTCTTCTTGAATGCGTCAATCGCCCAGGCGAGATACAGCACCATCGCGACCTTGACCACTTCGTTTACGTGCAGCTGCAGGGGACCCACCTGGATGATACGGCGCGCTCCGTTGATTTCGATGGAGCGCACGAATCCAAGGTCTATGCCGGAAATCAGCAGGGCGAGGAGCCCCGCGGAAAAGATGAAACCGAGGCTCGATGCCTTCCGGAAGAACTTGAGGCTTGGAATGATGTAGCAGACAAGAATCAGCGCGATTCCGAGAAGGACGATCTTCAGGTGCTCCCATACCAGGTCCAGACGGCTCTGGCCCGGACCGAGCAGCCTGGATGTGGACGAGAAGATGCACAGGACGGAGAACATGATCAGGATCAGCACTATGATCCAGACCACCTTGTCTCCTTCGGTGTTCTCGAAAATGTTCCAGAGTGTTCTTTTCCTGCCTGTCATCTTAAAGCCTTCTTACTGCTTCCTTGAATTTTTCACCGCGGTCCTCGTAGTTCTTGAAGAGGTCGAAACTTGCGCAGCAGGGGCTCAGGAGCACAACGTCTCCTGCATCTGCAAACTCTGCAGCCGCCTTCACCGCCTCTTCCGCACTGAGAGCGTCCTTTATTTTCCCGCTGCCGACGAAACCCTCGAAGGACGACTGTATCTTCCACTTCTCCACGCCCATGAAGACTTTCTC
>R22__coassemble_723_pt1 | contig 19495 bp, 12 predicted proteins | sample R22__metabat2_high_PE_057 | metagenome-assembled genome bin R22 | reverse complement strand
AAAAAGCCACGTTTTGCATACAAGTCGGGCGATTCGGAGGGGGATGTATGCAAAAAGCCACGTTTTGCATACAAGTCGGGCGATTCGGAGGGGGATGTATGCAAAAAGCCACGTTTTGCATACAAGTCGGGCGATTCGGAGGGGGATGTATGCAAAATGCCACGTTTTGCATACAAGTCGAGTGATTTGGAGGGGGATGTATGCAAAAAGCCCGGTTTTGCATACATCCTGTAAGGTTTGAAACGGAGTGTATGAAAACCGGGCTTTGGAAAGATCTGACTCCGAAGAGCGCCCAGGGCGATGACCGACGGCGGACCGGAGTATGGATCAATAGACGTTCCAGTAGGGAATGACTTCGGGGGTACTGTCGAGGAGAGCTTCGAGCGGCTCGGGAAGGAACTTGCGGTCGACGGCCATTCGGAACATGTAGGTACGCCACCAGTCGGCGCTCATCTGGATGTATCCGCCGGCTCCGCGGCCCAGTCCGAAGGAGTTCTCCGCCACCCAGTCGACAACGATATCCCTGAAGCCCGACCTCGGGATGTAACGCACCCCGCACATGGCCATTGCATGGGCGGAAGAGATGTCGCGCGTGTCGAAGAGTTCGGCCTTGGTCATCGCCGTATGCACACCCAGAAGTGAATCCAGCGGAAACAGCGACGAATCGTACACCCCTTCATCCGCCAGGGCATCCTGGTAGGTATCCACGGTAAAATAGAACTTCTCCCCTTCCATAAGCGAAGCCAGACCATAAAGCTCCAATTCCTCCACAGGGAGGTTCAGGAAGGTCCAGTCCTTCCCGTCGGCAGCCTGACGCGAGCCTTCCACACGGTACATCTTGTCGTAAGGCAGACGCGGGTCGTTCATCAGCATGACATATCGCTCAGAAAGCCCCGGGGCTACGAACGCGTCGCGGAACGATGCCGGAGTATACTCGCGGCCTTCGAAAGTGAAAGATGCCGGCGGCTCACCCAGCGTAGCTGTCAGAACACGGCGGACATCGGCCAAAGCAGCGGCCCGCACGGCCTCCGGATCCGTTGTGGAACGCATCTTCAGTCCGTAGGCGCGAAGCAACTTGCGAAGTTCGCGCAGAAGCGAAGCGGAGTTCTGCGAAGTGAAGGTCTCCGGCATTGCAGAAGAAGGCACAACTCCATATTTCTCAATAAGATGAACAGCTCCCATGAAATGCCCGCCATCCCATGTCGGCCGACGGAAGATAGCCTCGTTGTAGCGGCTGTCAATGGCCTCTTTCCTATGCTCCCACGCCCTCACGAGGAAGAGGTTCGCCTTCTCCATCATGTCCCAGAAATAAGGATAGACCACGCTGAATTCGAGGTCTCCGCGTAGAACATTGGCGGTGGAGAAGTACCAGCAGCGGCCGGATTCGGCCTGATTCTGGATTCCCGAAGAATGTAGGAAGATGTCAAGGCCGGCGGTGTCCGCGACAGGCCTGGACGTCGGCACTATGGACGGAATACCACCGGCACGCAGATCCGGCAGGGGCTGGGAATGCCCCGGGTCGGAGCATTTTCCCGTACAGGGTTGCGAAGCAACGCGGAGACCTGGGGCATTCCCGCCCTCTGCTGCGGAGCAGGCCGCTTTGCCCGTCCGCAAATCCGGCATCTCAGGCGCCAGCGTAGCGGCCGCGAGGAACGGCGGACGGCGGTTCCCCATCATGGGCTCGAACTTGAAATCTGGCCCGCGGCGCTTCCTGAACTCCGTACGCACTTCGTCCAGCAACTTCGCATCCGTAATCAATTCTACAGCAGACAGATGCAGCACCTTGGCAGCACCCAAAGCACCCTTGGTGCCGATGGTCGTTCCGCCGCTGGAGACCTGCTGCCAGCTGTGCCCCACTCCGCCGGGCACGAAACAGGAGTAACGGAAGCTCCCCGTGGGCACTGCCCAGGTCACATTCCCGACATCGCTCGAAACATAGGCCTCGTACCCCTCCTCGGACGGAGGAACCACGATGGCAAGTTTGTCTATCAGCGCAGCGTCCACACCGGACTCGGCGGCAACCGCACGCGCGTATGCCATCTCCCTGGCATCCAGCTTGATCCCGCCGACCTTCTCAAGCGAACGCATCACCAGCGAAGCCATCGCATCGTTGGGCAGACGCTCGTAATTGCCGGACACCAGCTCATAGTCCATGGTCGTGCCGGTCCCCATCGCAGCACCCTCGGCGGCCTTCAGAGCACGCGCGAGTATGTCCTGCACCGTCTCGCGGGAAGGGCTGCGGAAGAAGTATTTCACGCTCGCACTATCGGGTACTACGTTGGGGGCCTTGCCGCCCTCCGTTATGACGTAGTGGATGCGGGAGGTCTGAGGGACGTGCTCGCGCATCATGTTCATCATGTAATCGAAGGCCTCCACTGCATCGAGGGCGGAGCGGCCCGCTTCGGGTGCGCCGGATGCGTGGGAGGATTTTCCGCTGAAGGTGAAGAGTACCTGCACGTTGGCGAGGCCGGATGTCTTGTTGACTGTGTTTCGAGTGTCGGGATGCCAGTCGAGCATGGCGTCGAGTCCGTCGAAGACTCCTTCGCGCATCATATACGCCTTGCCTCCCCCGCCTTCTTCCGCAGGGCAGCCGAAGAGTTTGATTGTGCCGGCAATGCCGTTCGCCGCCATCCATTTGGCTGTGGCTACTGCACCGGCTACCGAGCCCGTGCCCAGCAGATTATGCCCGCAGGCATGTCCAGCCGCACCTTTCACCAGCGGCTTCCTGAAGGCAACGGTATCCTGGCTCATCCCTGCAATAGCGTCTTTCTCCGCCATCATTCCTATCACCGGGCTGCCGCTGCCGAAGCTGGCGACGAAGGCGGTGGGTATGCCGGCCACTCCCCTTTCCACGCTGAATCCCTGGCTCTCCAGGAATGAAGCCCACTGTTCCGCGCTCTCGAACTCCTTGTAAGCGGTTTCCGCAATATTGAAAATGCGTTTCTGGAGGGAGTCGTAGAGGTGGAAGTTCGCGTCGAGGTACTTGATGCCGATGGTACTACGTGCGGCTTTTTTTGCATTGTGGGCTGACGGGGAAAGGGCAGTCTGCCCCGCTGAAAATGCTCCGCAGGCTGCACTCCCCGCCAAAGCCGGGGCGCTGATCAGAAGCGCAGAGGCCAGCAAATATGTAATTTTCTTTTTCATAATCTTTTCCAAGTGCATACTATCAAACAGCCTTCCTCCGCAGCCATCCGCGCAGCCCTGCAAATGTGAGGATTCCAGCACCGGCGGCAAGGCACACCAGCACGAAGAGCCAGCCCCATCCGTAGGCAAAGGCCACGGGCGAAAGCGACACCAGCGCAATCTCCACCGGCGCAATATAAAGGTATGCCAGCGCATAGTCGTCCAGGCATCCGCTCTTGGAATCCGGATCCGTGATGCGAAGCAGGGCTATTCCCATCGCCATGGTGCCGGTGAACCAGCCCCAGGTGAAAATCGACTTTTCAAAAGCGTAGGTCCTGTGCATGCGCGCACCGACCCAGAACACATAAAAGAGGGTGAGCAGCAAGCCTACTGCAAGCAGGATAAGCAGCGGCACGATGTAGCGGCCTACCACCTGCAACTTGATGGATGCCACGCCAAAGGCGACCAGATAGTCGGTGAAAGCGCCGCTGAGGTGCCCGATGATGGGCTGCGATATATGTTCGTCCACCTTCACCCGGCCGAGGAACCAGCGTACCAGAAGGCCTGCGATAAAGGCGCAGCTGAATACAGGCAGCATCAGCACCGGCCAGGCCAGGGCTATCAGCTTGCTGATTCCGTATCCGCCGAGGGCTATGAGCGCCACGATGGCGAAGTTGAAGGTCATGGAATCCAGGGAGATGGCGGAGAAGGAGGCCTCGCCCATGCTGCTGCGCTTGTCCTTAGGCAGGATGCCCGTTCGCAGTTCGGGAGGGAGATTCTCGAAGCGCTGCAGGAAGGATGTCTTCCCGCGGGCGGCTCCCCAGGAGATCAGCCACATGCCTATCACCACCGAAGCGATGATTCCCACGGTTGCGGCCGTCATTGCGAGCGACTGCATCTCTTCCACGCCATAGCGGGAGAAGGCTTCGCCGATGGCGGCGGCTGTTCCGTGTCCGCCGCAGAATCCGGCGGGCATCGAAAGGCCAAAGGCTTCGTTCACCGGCCAGAAAAGGCTCAGCACCCACAGGCCGAGAGCGCCTCCGAGAGCCCACTGCAGGAGCATGCCGGCCTGCGAATAGGCCCACATGCGTCCTACCCTCGAGCCGCCGTCGTTGCTGCGCTTGCTGGCGGATGTAAGGGGTATGCAGCTGAATACCAGCGCGATAAGGATTCCGGCGTAGGTGCCCATGTTGCCCGATAGCGGCAGCCATCCAAGCAGTTCCGGGCCCAGGATCAGACCGCAGAATCCTGCAATCAGGCTCGGGGGGATGAAGAGGCGCTGTATCACCCGGACCTTGGCGCGCAGGAACTTGCCCAGCAGCAGAAGCAGGGAGATGAATCCGACGTCAACCAATAGAGTCCAGGGTGTGAAGTTCATGTCAATTGCGGTTTACCTGTTGTTTGAAAGATTCGAAACGCGCGGCGGCATCGGCATTGTATGCAGATACGGCGCTGGCGTCAAAGCCGGTTTCGCGGAACTGGCGGGCAAGTTTGCGGCCGGCCTTGAGTTCTGCCCGTTCCGCCTTGCGCACAAGGCGCAGGATGCGGCGCAAGGGTTTTACGGACAGATATTTAGGATCCCAGTCGTAGGCCGACAGGGAGTGCTTGAGTTCTACCGAAAGGAGGTTCGCAGGAGCGTTGCCCGCAACAGTCCGGGGGATATCGCTCCCGGCCGCCACCCATACGGGAACGGCGTAACATGTAGGGGTATATCCGGGAGCGGCCCACACAAGTCCTGCGTCCGCGGCATCCCCTTGAGCAACCCCCTCTATGACTACGGATGCCACCGTGGTGTTCCGGGGGATGAAATCGTGTTCGTAGAGGAGTCCGGAGCGCTTGCAGCGCAGGGCGTCTCCCCCGCCGAGGACGTTCACGAAGCTGCGTCCGGCGTTCATGAAAAAGGCGGCGTCGAATTTACGCGCAGGCCTCAGGCCCTTTCCGGCACGGCGTGCCATCAGTTCTTCCATCGTGGCATAGCGCGCGAAGCCGCTTCCCCGGCCTTCTTCTCCGGAAAGCGAGTAGTTGGTACGGAAGAGATATCCCCCTTCTGGCACGTCGTAGCGCACATAGGTAGAGTCTCCCGCCTCGAAATAGGCGGCGCCTCCGCAGGCGTCGATCACCGCGAAATTGGCGCTGAGTCCCCTGGGAGCGGCTTTCGAATCGAGCAGGGCCGCGAAATCTTCCAGCGTCCTGCAGGTTCCGAGGGCCTCGGCCATCAGTTCGCCGTTATGTGTATCCATCCTCGCGCCTTCCGGGCGCAGATTGTAGGACAGATTATTGGAGATGCCGAATCCGGCTTCGTTGATTCCGGCATAGGCCAGGCGGTGCAGGCTGTCGCGTGTAGGAAAGAGGGCGGTATATGCGAAAACGGTGCCCTGCACATGGGCAATGGCGTTATGCTCGCCGTTCGCATCGCGCTGCTTCCAAATCATCGGCCGTCCACTCGCACTTGCACTTGCCGATACGATCGCCGTCGTACAAGCCTCTGCACGCACCGGCAGCATCAGCGCCATCACCAGCCCGACCAGCACAGCGCCCCACCTCAAAACACCCCTATCCGTATGCAAAAACGCCCTTCCTGCATACATACCCCTCGAAAACTTACCACTTGTATGCAAAAACCCACATTCTGCATACAACCCCCTCAAAAACTGACTACTTGTATGCAAAAACGCCTTTTTTGCATACATCTTCCAGCCGGAAAAAGACATCCTGCGTCGCAGGCAAAGGGCACGTCCTCGCCCGAAAAAAGGGCTCGGTACGTGCATTGCCTGCTCCTTCACACGCAAACGCGCTTTTCCGGCTGGAATAACTGGCCGGGAAGCAGCGATGGCGTTGTCAGGAAAAACGAATGCTTCGGCAAGCCCCTTTTTTTCGGGGCGGTCGAAGCCCTTTCTTTTTTCCGAAAGGAACTTCCCGGCCGTGCAGGTGTTCCAGCCGTCTGAAAGGGCTTTGCCTGCGACGACGGAAAGAGCTTTCCAGCCGTCAGAAAGTGTCTTCCGGGCCATACTACTTGCGGATTTTATAGCCGTAGTATGCATAATACATGATAAGCAGGTAGAACGGCAGGCAGATCCAATATGCGTTCTGATTGCCGACCCAATCCTTCATCGCACCGAAAAGCAGAGGAATCAGGGCGCCGCCGCCAATGGAAGCCACAAGCAGCGAAGAACCCTTCTTGGTGAACTTGCCGAGATCCACTATGGCAAGCGGCCAGATGGCGGGATACATCAGCGAGCAGGCAAAACTCAGAAGCGCCACGCACCACACCGACACCTGAGGAGGAGTCAGCACGATTGCAAGCGAATCCAGCACGGCCAGCCAGGTGCAGATGCGAAGGGCCTTGACCTGCGAGATGAACTTGGGAATACAGATGATTCCGATGATGTAGCCCGCGGCCATTCCAAGGCCCGGATAGATGGTATAATGCTCAGGATTAGGCAGTCCCAGCCCCTGGGCATAGTCCAGGACGGTCAGCAGGGCAAGGTTCTCCACACCCACGTACACGAAGAGCGCGAGGGCCCCGAGGATGAGATGAGGGAACTGCCAGAGCGAGGTCTTGCCGGCAGCGTAGGGGCAATCCTCCTCGTTCTCCTCCCCTTCCGCCTTGATCTCCTCGAGCGGAGCGAAGAAGGTGATGATGCCGAGCAGGACCACAACCCCGATGATTATGAGCAGCGGCTTGTCCAGATCCACCAGACCCACTGCCTCGATGGGCTTGCGGGTGACGGCGGCGATAAACACCGAGGGCAGAGCCAGGGCCAGCGAGTTGCAGATTCCCATGATGGAGATGCGCTGCGCGGCGCTGTCGATGGGTCCGAGGATGGTCACGTAGGGATTGATTGCCGCCTGAAGAACGGTGTTGGCGGTTCCGCTGATGAAGCAGGCCAGCAGGTAGAGAGCGAAACTCTCCATGCGTGCGGCCGGGATGAACAGCGCGAACGCCAGTGCGAACATGAAGAAACTCAGCGACATGGTACGCTTGTATCCTATCTTGCCTATGATGCTCGATGCGGGGAAACTGAACACCAGGAACGCGAGGAAAGTGGCCGCAATCACCAGATAGCTCTGGGCAGATGTCAGATTGAGATTGTTTTCGAGGAAAGGCACGAAATAACCGTTGATGCCCGTGGCGAATCCCACGGTGAAGAACATCATGCCTATGAATGCAAGCGGGACCAGGTACTTGTTGCTGCTCATATCCTAATTGTTGAGATGATACTTGATAAGACCTTCCATGGGAGCCTTGAGGATGGTTCCCATCTTCATTCCGAATTCCGTCACGACCTTCTCGAGAAGAGGCCGGAAGTAATATGCCACGGACCCCACCGCATTGAAGGTATACTTCTGATAATCAGGATAATGGGTGACTATCAGACGGAAGAACTGCCGGAACGCGTCGGTCACCAGTTCCGGGAAGTAAGGATCGAAGTCCAGATGCTCGTTGATGAACTTGGCGTACTGTGCGCAGAAGCGGTTCGGGAAAGGTTTGGTATAGATGACGTCCAGGAGTTCGTCGTTGTTCCGGCCGAGTTCGCGTCCCACAAGCTCGTACACATTTGCGGGCATGTTGCGGCGGATATAGTCGGTGATCATGCGCTTGCCAAGGTTTCCGCCCGAGCCCTCGTCGCCGAGGATGAAGCCGCAGCTGTCCACGTTCAGGCCTTCGTTGCATCCGTCGTAGAGGCAGGAGTTGGCCCCGGTGCCGAGAATGGCTGCAAAGCCGGGCTCAGTCTGGAGAAGGGCGCGGCACGAAGCCAGGGTATCCATCGCTATGAACACCTTGCCAGCCTTGGTGAACACCTCGCGCAGCGTCTTCTCCATGAAAGGATACTGGAGTTCGGTGACGCCCGCACCGTAGAAGTATATCTCCTCGACGAGAGCAGGATCCAGCGAAGCCGGCAGGTTCGCCCGGATGTCGGCGACAATCTGGCTGCCTGTGATATAATTGGGGTTGTACCCCTGGCTGAAAAAACCTATGCGGGTGGCGCCGTCGCGGGAGACGCACCCCCACTCGGTCTTGGTGGCCCCGCTGTCTGCGATAAGTATCATAATAATGTCAACTCTTTGGTGAAACTGGTTTAAAATCAGGATGCTCCAAACTCATCTGACTACGGAAACGGTCTCCGGCCGCTTTGAATTTGACATCAAGATAAGCGCCCTCCCTGGCTATCCACAGTTCGAACAGGCGGTCATCTATTACATAAGTACCCTTCGAAAGTTTTCTGATTATAGGATTCTTTTCGTCCTGCAACGAAATCAATGCGTTCTGGACGCTGGATGCATTGTCGAGGGCATAGTCCCTCATGACCTTCGAGGATGTGAGGTTGGAAGCAATCCCCTGGGCGGCAATACAGTATAAAGTATTCCGAGTCTTTTCCTTGTCGATACCATTTAGCAGCGCACGGAAAGTTTCGTCCCTGGAATCAAGGATGGAATTTACGGACTTCCTGACCTCAGGGGGGCCTGCCTCTTCATTTTGAGTAAGACTTCCGAAAACATTGTTCATCAGTTCCTGCATGGGTGCAGTTTCTCCAAGGAACAGGTCGTACACAAAGCGTATAGCATCCGGGGAAATGGCTTTCCCGTATTCTTCAAAGCATCCTCTCACAAAATGCTCATAAGCGTCATACCCGATTATGTCCAGATCGATATTCGACGAACTTTTGTAGAATGGCTGGTTATAGTTCGTGAACATCGTATTCAGCATATGCTTTGAACTTCCGGAGAAAATAAATTTGGTGTTGTTCATCTGCTGGACATACGAGCGCAGGATCCCTGCCATCCTTTCCGGATAATATTCGATCTGCTGGAATTCGTCGAACACGACGATATTCCTTTTTTTAGTATTTTCCAGAAAAGAAAACAACTCATCCAGAGGAATCCTTGGCGTCTGGGCAGGAGTAGTCCCTATGCTCGGCAAAGAGAGGCGGCCGGTCAGCGGATCGACGGATCCAAGCGAGACCTTTATCCCCTTCAGCATCTGCTCAAAATCCTTTTTTATCCTCGTGGCACGGGCAAAAGGAGCGTTGAGTATCTTATTCTGGAAAGAGAGGTGGAAATCATCGTAATTCTTTGTACCAAAAAGGTCGACATAGAGTGTATTGTAGTTTTTCAATACCCTCTCCTGATTCAGCACATGGAGAATAAGACTGGATTTTCCTATCCTTCTTCCCGCTTTCAGCACGATATTGTTACCGTTTTCAATCATGCTGATGATGCTTTCCGTTTCCTTTTCGCGATCGCAGAAATATCTGTCCGGAATGCGTATTCCGGTATAGAAAGGGTTGGTTGGTCTGGAATTGTTCCCTGCCATATATTCTTTCAATTTCTGCGAATATAAGACTTTATTGTTTTATTGCAAAAAAATTATTGTAAAAAAATAAAATAGTATTCTTTCTCCCCGTTACTCATAAAAAACTTTATTTTACCACAGTCCGTTCAAATCAGGAAGTTCTCCGAGGCCGTAGCGGAAGAGTACAACGCCTTCGGCTTTGGTAGAATCTGTAAACATGCGGCAGTCCTGCAGGATGCGCTCGGCATTCATCGGCACGACGTGCTCGGTCTCGGTATCCTCGTAGGTAGTGAGGCCGGCCCATACTTTTGCGGGAGCGCCCTTGGTGGCGAAGTGATCCGCCACCATCTTTGCCCAGGGTCTGCCTCCCTTGCGGTAGCTGTCGCAGTGGAAGTAGATCATAGGCATGAGGATGTCGATGTACTGCCCCATCTGGGCGGGATCCTGGCCGTAATAGTACTCGCTGTCCGGTTCGGGCATGAGAGCCGCGGAGAGGATGATCTTTGGATTGGCGGCCTTGGTCGCCTTGTTTATCTGCCTGCAGAACTCGGTCACGCAGCCGGTGGCGGTGATTTCCTCGGAAGGATTGTGCTTGTGGGCAGTGCCGCCGAAACGGATGTAGTCGAGATGGATTCCGTCTACGCCATAACCCACATATTTGACCGCACGCTCGATCACCTCGTCGAAGTACTCCTGCTTGTAGCGGTTGAGCGAATCGTCCACGGGGTTGATCCACTTGCCGTCCTTGTAGAAGGCCTGGAACCAGATATGCACCTTCATCCCCTTGGACTGGGCCTCATGGATGAATGCCAGGGTGGAGTCCACGCCATGCGCCTCGAAGGCCTTCTCGTGCAGGATGATATTGTCTATCGCCTTGGAATGGAGTTCGTCGAGATCCACCTCGTTCATGAACTTCGACCAGAGCCAGATGCCGTTGGTGTTTTCGGGGGCCTGCTTGCAGGCCACTATTGCTGCTGCGAGGAATACAATTGCAAGAATCTTTTTCATACTGATAAACTAAAATTCAAGTTTTACATATCGCCCGTGGAATGTCTCCATTCCCTTCCACGTCGGTGTACCAAATGTCGCCTTGTTGTTCGAAGGGTCGCAAATCCACCACTTACCATCAACGAATAATTCGGGAATGACGTGCCCGATCGGACCGGATGTAAAATTACAACGGCCGTGAAGGTAACGTGCAGGGATCCCGGCTGTTCTGCACATTGCTATGGTAGCGTGAGACAAATCGCTGCAATTGCCGCCCTTTGATGTGATGACACCTATCGCTCCTTTGTGCGTATTGTAGTAGTCTTCCCATTCCCACTCATCCCTGGCATATGCAAAAATTGCTTCGGCCTTCTGACGGTCTGTAGCAGTTGCAGGAAGCCCTTTGAGGGCAGCATCCACTTCGGCCTTCACCCTCGGATCACCGACGGGGCAGTCCACTATGTTCTCATTAGCCGGATTATATGCATAAGCAAATTTCCCGTCTGTCGCATCCAAGTAAGTAGCAGGCCACGAACTGACCTCCTCCGGCAGCACCCCGTCATGTTTGACATAATAATTGATCACCCGTGCAATTACGACCATATAAGCCCGCAGATTCATCATATTGTCGTGCTTGCTTACAACCATTGTAATTTGGGGCAGATAACCTTCCTTAGCGGGGTCGTCAGATGGGAATGTTACAAAATTGGGGAGCCCCTTCTTTTCTTTTGCATAGTTAATCAAAGCCGATACGAGGAACTTCAGATGAGGCAGATCAACAATATCCGGGTCATAAGTATTGTATTTGTATTCCGTTTCACCGAAAGCAGCAGGGAGAACATCAATATCCTCATCCTGCCAGGTTTGGGGATCGTCAAAAATCTTCTGTAACAAGACGCAACCGGACAGGATATATTTCCCCTTGTTGTATTTCATACCTTCAACGTTGACTGTAACAGGAAGCACTCCGCTTTCCTCGTATATATCATAAGCATTGGAGATCGCCTCCATGAAATGCCCGTTGAAACTGTCGAGTATAAACTCCTGGACCGCCGGTTCTTCGGGCTCATCCGGTTTATTTTCTTCATTACAAGAACAAGCAGCCATGACAACGGCCAGTATAGTTGCGGGATAGAGAAACTTTTTCATAATCATCCAGTTTTAGAAGAGGAACCGCGGGGGCGGTCAAGTCCCCGCGGTCAGAATAAATGCTAATAAAGAGTATAGTCAAATGTCTGGTCCTTTACAGCATCATAAACATTTGTATTAATGTTGTTGTCGAGCAGATATTTGTAGAAGCGGGCCATAATCAGAAGGCACTGCATAGGGCAGATTTCGCCATTGTAACCTTCCAGACCACTGCTGCCCATATCCAGAAAGTTACCTATGCGGCCCTTATTGCTGTCAAGTTCACGAGCCCTCTTGAGCCACCATGGCAGAACCCTGCGGAGCACCTCGACATTGACAGGATGAGATTCGTCGAAATTCGCTGCTCCCTCATTCTGATACCAAGGATACTTGCACTTGTTCCACTTGTCTCCCTCGAGTTCGGGGATATCGATTGTGATGGGCTTGCCGTTACCAAGCGTATGAACAGGATTGTTCATTGCTGAAGGAGATACGGTAAGTCCCTCGACAGTAATCATTTCGAGAATTCCCTTAAGAGCAATTTCCCAAGCCTCGAAAGGCTTGTAAGTCTTGCCGTTTACAGTAATGGTAGCCTCTTCCTGTTTGTTATTGTCGGATTCTGAATAATCGGAATAAACAGGTATAAAGTGAACATTCGTATAAGCCTTTTCTCCCTGATGGTTTCCGTCAGCCCAGATTGTTCCTACGTTCTTCTGCCACACATCGAGGTATGTAACAAACTGTTTGGCAAATGCCTTGAGGTCGCTGGTAGACTCTGCGGGCAGTCCCTGGCCATAAAGGTCAAAGTCAATCTTGAGTCCCTTGACCGCTTCGTAAACATTGTTGTCAATGTTGTTGTCGAGCAGATGCTTATAGAAACGTGCCATTATGAGCATAATACGCATAGGGCATATCATATCTTTATCCGTTCCCGAGAATCCGTCAAATCCGAAATTGCTAAGATACTGGAAGTTGTTGATACGTCCTTTTCCACTGTCAAGGGTAGCAGCCCTCTTGAGCCACCAAGGGAGTATTTGCGCGAGCATCTCAACAGTGAACGGCTTTTCATCGGAAAGAGTCAGGCCATCATCCTCATACCAAGGATACAGCCATTTGTTCCACGTAGCGTTCTTTGCAGGGACAGGGATATCAAGGCCCTTGCCCTGTCCGAGAGTGTGAGCGAATTTGGACTGGCTTTCAGGAACAAGTTCCATACCCTCCTTCGTCAGAATCTCCACGATACCCTTTGCAGCGACGACCCATGCCTCATACATTGTATAAGTGTCTTCACCCACAGTGATGGTGGTTTCGGGCTGCTTGTTGTTATCGGAATCGGGATAATTTGAGAATGTAGGGATGAAGTGGACGTTTTTGAAGGCTTTGTCACCCTGATGCTGTCCATCAGGCAGGATAGTACCCACATTGGCCTTCCAAACATCAAGAATGGATACAAACTGCTTTGCAAAATCCTTCAATGTTGCTCCGCTGGGTGCGACATAAGCAAGTTGTTTCACATTAACCACAACCTGATCTTCGGTACCCTTTATGGTAACTGTTCCCGTCCTCTCTGCTCCCGCATTTGCATCTACGGTCACATTAACAGTTGCAGGATTCTGAATGTCTCCGGATACAGGATCGAGGTGAATCCAAGATTCGCTTGCAGTGGCAGTCCACGCAGTGTTGGCAGCAAAATTGATTCCGATCGCTCCGGCGGGTGTTGCCTCGAAAGTCATATCCTCACCTGTCTGCAACTCGATATCGGCCAGTTTCACACCATACAAGTCGTGATCGATCACGAGGCCTTTGGTAGCAGTGTAGACATTCTTTGTAATATTGTTGTCAAGAAGATACTTATAGTAGCGAGCCATCATAAGGAGCATACGCATTGCGGAAAGTTCTCCGCTGTAGCCCTCGATGCCATAATTGCCAAGAGAAGCAAAGTTGGTGACACGTCCTGTAGACAGGGTACTCTTAAGATACCACCAAGGCAGAACAGCTGCAAAGTGTTCAGTCTTCCATGGATTCTTGGAACTCAGATTAAGAAGTCCGGCATATTCATACCAAGGATGCTGCCAGTCAATCATTTCGGGCACCGAAGGAATGGGCTGTGTGAGAGGAGCACCGTCACCGAGAGTATGCTCGCGGACATTGTTCACTGTAGGAACAAGAGCAGTTCCCTCAAGAGTAATCATATTGATAATACCCTGGGCTGCGATTGTCCAGCACTGCTCCATTCCATAAACTTCACCAGCTACCGTAACGGTTGTTTCTTCTTCCTTGTTATTGTCAGACTCAGGGAAGGTCGTGGTCTTGGTAGGAATATAATGTACATTCTCCCAAGGGTTCTTGCTATCTACACTATGAGCGCCGTCCGCTTCGATTGTCCCAATATGATTCTTCCATACATCGAGAACCTTCACGAACTCCTGTGCGAAGGCCTTGAGGGTGCTTGCAGCAGAAAGATATTCGGTCGTAACCGTTGCAGGGAACTTGCCGTCGGCCTTGTAAGAGGCGATTGCACGAGCAAAGCAGACAGTGGCCCGGTTCGTGGAGAATGAGATAGCCTCCGAACCACGATAGAAAAGGGTAACGTTAGGAACTGTTCCCTTTGCGTTCATTGATTCAATCATCCTCTTTGCAACATTCGCAAGGTCTTCAGTTTCGTTGTTGTTGGCGGGACCGTTTGTTACTGCGATCTCGTCCTTGTCGTAACTGTCACGTTCAGGGTGATCTGCTTCCTTGAAGTTGAGAACCTTGACATCGGACTTGTCACTGGAGGCAAGATTAACCAGAAGTTTACTCATCGCATACTGGTACTGAGGAAGAGTCAGTTCTTTCGACCCGACTTTGAGGCTGGCAGGGATGGTTGTGTCTTCCTCCCATTGAGCATACATAGCTGCCACGGCATCGACCAGTTCGCTTGATGTGAAAGTGGCAACGGCGTTAACGTCCGTACCTGGTTCAACAGGTTCGTCTTTGTCCTTACATCCGGTAAAGAAAAACGCGAATGTCAACGCTGTCAACAATAGAGCCAATGTTTTTTTCATAACTTTTAGTGTTGATGGTTAGTAATTAATAAATGTAATATTATTGATTGTTCGATAGATTGTTAAGATCAGGGAAGGTGCCCAGGCCATAACGGAAAAGCACTATTCCCGTAGAGTTTGTAGATGCATACAACTTTGCATCTTCAAGTATTTTCTCTGAAGACAACGGCTGAGTATTCTTGTCATAGGTCTGAATTCCGGACCATACCTCGGCATCGGCAGAATTCTTGCAGAACCAGTTCATAACATCAACCACTCCTGCATCAGAGTAACCATAAGAATAACGATAGCACATAGGCATGAGGATATGCAACCATTTACCCATCTGAGAAGGATCCTGAGCATAGACATTGGTAGAATTCTTCTCCGGCATCAAAGCGGCGGAAGTTACTAGCCCTGCACCATAGCCATCACAGAGTTCTCTGATTTCGCGACAGGCCCTTGTGACAGCCGCAACGGAATTGACTTCCTTGGTAAAGTTATAATTGGAGGCATTGTTCGGCCAACGGATATAATCCAAATGCAAGCCCTTTACTCCATATTTTTCAATGCAGAGTGTCCCCAGCTCTCTCAAAGCGGTATATACCTCTTCTTTAATCTGCTTGGTTTCTTTGTCAATCGGAACATTCCACTTGCCACCGGCATAGAAAGCCTGAATCCAGCCATGTATAATAAATCCGATTTCTTCGGCTCTATCGAGAAAAGGTCCTACTTCTTTTTCTCGTGTTGTAAAAGCCGCGGAATTAAGGAGGAGGTGTCTGTAACCAAGCCTGTAGTATTCTTTCAGAACTGCAGCATCATCTGCCAACATAGGCTCCATATGAGAACTCCACATCCAAATAGCATTGGGAAGTTCTTTTTTATATTCAAAAACTTCGTTGACCTGGTTCTTGCTTGAGTACGGCATCCTGCGCCACTCTCCAGAAGCATCCGGGATCCTCTGATATGACCCGCGGTTGAACAGGGTCTCCGGACAATCTGCATTTCTTGTAAAAGAATCGGCGGAATTGTCTTTTGTCCCCAAACGGAGAGTGAAGTCGTCATTGGAACAGATGCCTGTGGTGAGCATTTCATCTTTTGTACTGACCACCAGACGAGCGCCTGGTCCAAGTGTGGAAGTCCCCTCCCAGATACAACGGTTGTTAAAATACTGGTCTGTAAGATACAGCCCGGCGCCTTCCAAAGAAAGTTCCGTATCGGAAGTATTGACTATCTCAACCCAACTCGGGATGTCGGAGAGTTCGTCGTGTGCCGCTATTTCGTTTATAACCAATCCGTTGTATGGTATAGAATCATTTTTAGGGCCGTCTTTTCCGCAGGAAACTGCTCCGAAAACAGCCAAAGGTACAATAATGAGTGTGCTAATTCTTCTCATCGTAACAATATCAGATTATTCCTTGTTCCTTCAAGTAATTCTCAGCCTTCCTGAGTCCGCCGGTCTTCTTGATAACCTGCTCGCAGTACTCGTAGCTGAGCTGGGGATTACGCTCCACCATAGTACGGGTGAGGCGGTCGACGACCTTATTGTTGATAAGGTTGGCGCATACCATGCGGTTGCCTTCGACGCGGCCGAGTCGGATCATGATGGTGGTGCTGATCATGTCGCAGAGAAGCTTCTGGGACGTGCCGGACTTCATGCGGGTACTGCCGGTGATGAATTCGGGGCCCATCACCACCTCCACAGGGTAGTCCACATAGCGGGAAATGGGAGAATCGGGATTGTTGCAGATGCTTCCGCAAGGGATTCCGTGCTCCTTGCATGCCTTCATAGCTGCGAGCACATAGGGAGTGTTGCCGCTGGCGGAGATGCCGACCACGATGTCCTTGGGAGTGATGTGATGCTTTTCGCTGAGAGTCCTCCACCCTTCATCCACGTCATCTTCGGCCTCTTCGAGGTCGAGGACAAGATTCTCGTTGCCTCCTGCCAGCACGGCCTGCCATATCTCGGGATCGACGCCGTAGGTGTTGGGCACCTCCAGGACATCAAGGACGCCGAGCTTGCCGCCGGTGCCTGCACCGAGCCAGAAGAAGCGTCCGCCTGCGCGGAGTTGCGCCTCGATGGCGTTCACCAGCCTTTCGATATCAGGCAGCACCGCCTCGATTGCAAGAGGCACTTTCTTGTCCTCATTGTTGATGTCGCGCAACAGTTCAGCCACGGACTTCTTCTCCAGATGATCATAGAGCGAAGGTTGCTCTGTCATTCTAATAGCCATAATCGTTTAAAAATAGTTAAAATTTCTTATACTTTATATTTCCAATCAATTTTCCGTCCCGGAATGCACCTGCCGTCACCGTCTGCTGGCGGTTGATCGCAAAAGGTCCGGTATAAACAGGAGACTCTCCCGTGGGGGTGCTGCCGTCAAGCGTGAAATGGATCTCAGCATCAGGAGCATCTACGCTGATAGTAGCGACCTTGCTGTATTCCGTATCCTTGTGCAATTCGATGAAAGGATCGTAGAATGCCTTGCAATAGCCGACGTCGAGCCTGTCAAGACGCCCCAGATGTGTTTCAAGCCTGCGGGTGAAGCCTTCCCAGTCCTTTTCCCGGCTTGTCCAACCGGCCTCCGCGATTGCGCACATGCGTGGCCAGGCCATATACTCCACGCGGGCGGGAGTAGGCATGTACTCGGTCCATACGCAGCCTTCCACACCTATTATATAACGTTGCTCTTCCGGAGTGAGCACTTCGGGAACAGGATTGTATTCATACATGGTACGCAGCGTGGTAGGCCCGCCCATCGCAAGAGGCTCGCTGTCCGGATCGGCCTGCCAATAATCAAGATAGTACTTGGGATAAGGTGCCATCACCACCTCGTGATGCTGCTGGGCGGATTTTATGCCGCCTTCTTCCCCCAGCCAGGACATGACCTTCGCATTGGGGGCAAGACCGCCTTCGAGGATTTCGTCCCAGCCGATGATCTGGCGGCCCTTGCCGTTTATGTATTTCTCCATCCTCTGAATGAACCAGCTCTGGAGTTCATATTCGTCCTTGAGGCCAAGTTTCTTTATGAGTGCCTGGCAGTGAGCGCACTGTTTCCAACTGGCCTTGGGGCATTCATCGCCGCCTATGTGGATAAGTTTCGAAGGGAAGAGTTCGAACACCTCGTCGAACACGTCTTCCAGGAACTTGAAAGTCTCTTCCTTGGGGCAATAGACCTGCTTGAAGATACCCCATTTGGTTGCAGTCTCGTAATGGTCTTCGAGGCCGCAACTGAGTTCAGGGTAGCAGGCTATGGCAGCGAGCGCATGTCCCGGGAGTTCTATCTCCGGAATGATGGTCACATAGCGCTCCGCCGCATATTTGACGAGTTCGCGGACCTCGTCCTGAGAGTAATATCCTCCGTATGGAGTCCCGTCATAGAAACCTGAATGGAGAGAGCCGATAACCGTTTCCTTGCGCCACTGGCCTTTTTCGGTCAGTAGTGGATATTTCTTGATTTCCAGGCGCCAGCCCTGGTCTTCGGTAAGGTGCCAGTGGAATCGGTTCACCTTGTGCAGGGCCATCACATCTATGTACTTCTTGAGGAAGTCCGTGCTGAAGAAATGCAGGCAACAGTCCAGATGCATGCCACGGTAAGGGAAGCGGGGAGAGTCCTCGATGTCACAGCAGGGCAACTCCCATTTAACCCCCTTCTGCCTCTCGGAAGCGAAAACCTCGGAGGGAAGAAGTTGAAGAATAGTCTGAACCGCATAGAATGCTCCTGCACCGTCGCCATAATCCACCACTACCCTGCCGGGGCTGATGCGTAGATGATAAGACTCCGGCTTGAGGCCGGCATCCAACATAAATATTCCTTTTTCACCACCGTACTGGAGAGGATCTCCCGCCACCACCGGAAGAGAGAATCCGGCAGCTTTCTGCAAACGGTCATTAAGGAAAGCCGCAGTGCGGATAAGGGAGGAATCCCCGCTTTCAACATAGATGGTTGTCTTGCCGTCAAGTTTGAAAACGCCCTCAGATGCCTGGATGCTGGTGGGCTGAGGGATGACGCTGATCACCTGAGGAGCCTGCTCCGTGCGGGAGCAGGCAGCCAACAGGATCAGAACCGCTGAAAATATGTGTGGAATCCGGTTCGTCATTTCGAGAATTCTTTTGTCACAACTTTGCCTATGGGCTTTCCGTCACGGAAACCGCGGGCCTTGATTACCGAGCCCCTGTCCACCATGAAGGGCCTGCCGTCGTAGACGGGAGACTTCGCGGTGGGCGTGGTGCCGTCCAGGGTGTAACGGATGACTGCGGTGGGATCTTCTATCTCCAGGTTCATGGCCTTGGGGAAGCCGATGTTGCGGTCGTAGTCGAAAATCACATCATGATATACCGGGCAGTACTGTATTCCTTTCTTGTCCAATGTGGCGAGGACTTTGGGCATGCGCCTGCGGAAAGATTCCCAGTCCTTGTTCACGCGGGATGTCCAACCCACCTCGGCCGCAGCCACGTTGCGCGGGAATGCCTGATACTCGGCAGTCCTGTTGTCGGGTACGTATTCCGTCCAGAGGCAGGTTTCGTAACCGACGATATACTTCTTGCTGAGGTCCGCAAGGGAATCCACCGCCGGATAGTAGTTGTATACTTTCTTCAAGGGCATGAACAGGTTCTGGTCGACGCTGTCGGCCATGTCCTCCTGCTTGTTGTCGAGGTAACACCAGCGGTTGGGGGTAAGGATCACTCGGATTCCGCGCTTGATGCCCTTCACGGCGGGAGCATGCCCGCGGTAAGACATCGCGATGGGATCTTCCAGGGCGCCTCCGTCCAGGATTTCATCCCATCCGATGACGGTCTTGCCGTTTTTGCGGAGGAAGTCCCCCATCCTCTTCACGAAGAAGGTCTGGAGTTCTTCCACGTCGTCGAGGCCGAGGACTGTCATGAGGTCCTGGCAGTAGCGGCTTTCCTTGTATACGTCCTTGTGAGACTCTT
>R22__coassemble_720_pt1 | contig 19511 bp, 18 predicted proteins | sample R22__metabat2_high_PE_057 | metagenome-assembled genome bin R22 | reverse complement strand
AAGGGCCTTCGAGGCCCTACAACTGGCGGCCTAAATCACTTGCGAAACTTAAATAAATAACAATGCTGTGGAGAAAAAACTTGTTGCCAGGGCAGAAGATTATAAATGGAATCTGCTTGCCTATGCTGTGAGCCGCCATCCCTTTTCTGAAGAAATAGTGTTGAGAGAGGCGTCAATGCAACTCAGGAGGGCTTTGAAAGAAGTGTCGGCATTGAGGAAAAAGGACAGGTATCTGAATTATGCCATGCTTGACAGATTATATGCCGGCCTTTGCAAGAAAGAGATGGATCAACTTACCGACTACATCCTCTATACCTATAGTTGCATTGACTACAATGCTACGGAGGAACTCTATGGTTCGTATGAAAAAGCATGTCTGGCTTTTGCGTCAAATCAGGGCAGCGAACACGATATCAAAGAGGACTATGACCCGGGCAGCGACCGTATTTATGCACGAATAAGCAATACACTTATATCAAAATATGGTTTCAAGAATCCCAAGGATGTGCTGGGTCTCCCATTGCCGGAGCAGGCTGAGCTATTCAATGATCTGTGGATCAGTACAAAGGCATCGCCGCACCAGCTTGAGAAATATCTGCATATCAGGCGTTCCGGACGGTCTTGAACTTCTGAAGGGATGAGGCGTGTTTGCCAGCCAAGAATATTAGCCGTGGAGCCAAGTTGTTGATGTTGAGTTAGATACTAAAGTACTTATATTCAGGCTTTTGCCTCCACGGCCGACACGCGCAATCGGAGCTTGCGACCAGCGGGCTTCTGCCCGTCGCGAAGCGAAAAAAATCCCCCTGCAGGGGGTGCAGGGGGTTGAGAGGCCCAACGGGCCTATTTACAAGTAAGCGATCGCTTACTTGTAAATAGGTCCGAAGTTGGCGCAGGCGCGGTAGTCGGCTCCTTCCTTGTCCATTCCGAAGGCATTCCAGGCTGCAGGACGGAAAATCTTGCTTTCCGGCACGTTGTGCATGCAGACGGGGATCCTCAGAATGGAAGCGAGGGTGATGAGATCCGCTCCGATGTGGCCGTAGGCGATGGCGCCGTGGTTCGCACCCCAGTTGTTCATCACGCTGTACACATCCTTGAAGCAGTCCTTGCGCTCGTCGAGGCGAGGTACGAACCAGGTGGTAGGCCAGGTGGGATCGGTACGCTTGTCGAGAATGTCGTGCATGTCCTTCGGGAGTTCGGCGGTCCATCCCTCTGCGATCTGCAGTACGGGGCCGAGGCCGTCCACGAGGTTCAGACGCATCATTGTCATAGGCATTCCGCCACGGGTGACGAAGTGGGCGCTGTAGCCGCCGCCGCGGAAGTAGTCGCGGTCTGCGGGCATCCAGTTGGTGGCTGCGAGGCAGGCCTCAACATCCTTCTCCGTCATGTTCCAAGGCTCCTTGATGGTGGGTTTGCCTTCAGAATCAGACATTGCGCCGGTGGCGTCCAGAGTGGTTGCTCCGGAGTTGATGAGGTGGATGAATCCGCCCGCTGCCAGCCCTTCGGGGGCCTTGCCGGTAACGCGCTTCACAGCCTCGGGACTCCAGTAGGTGCGAACGTCGCTGAACATCACGCCGCGGTTGGTGAGCAGGTGCCCGAACATCATGCTGAGGCCGTTCAGGGCATCATTTTCGGTGGCCAGGGTGTAGGCCTCGCGGATGCCGTTCCAGTCGAAGGAAGAGCACATCAGGCTCTCCGGGAAGTCGAAGTTGGGCTTGTAGTCGGTCCACTGGCGCTGGCCCTGCACGCCGCCTGCGATCGCATTGTGGCCGAGGGCTTCTTCCTTATATCCGAGTTCCAGCAGCTTCGGGTTGCCGTACATGAGGTCGCGGATGATCATCATGTTCTTCACCGTGAACTCCCAGTCGGCGTCCTTCTCCTCGCGGGTCTTGCCTTTGCCCTTTCCGTTGAAGGTAGTCATGGGCGTGCCGGGGAAGAGGGGCCTGTCTTCGTTGTAGTCGTGGCCTTCCTGGGGCTTGCAGTACTTGTCTACCCACTCCATGGCCTTCTTGAATTCCTCGTGGTCGTAGATACCGAAGTCCACGCGCCTAAGTATCTCTACCAGAGACACATACTCGGCGCGCATGCCAAGGTATTTCTGCAGGAAGTCGGCGTTCACGATGGATCCGGCGATGCCCATGCAGGTGTTGCCCATGGAGAGATAGCTCTTCCCGCGCATGGTTGCCACGGCCTGTGCGGCGCGTGCGAAACGCAGAATCTTCTCCGCCACGTCGGCGGGGATGGTGTTGTCGCCAAGGTCCTGCACGTCGTGTCCGTAGATGCCGAAGGCGGGCAGGCCCTTCTGGGCGTGTGCCGCGAGCACTGCTGCAAGATACACCGCGCCCGGGCGCTCTGTGCCGTTGAATCCCCACACCGCCTTGGGATAATGAGGATTCATGTCCATGGTTTCGGATCCATAGCACCAGCAGGATGTGACGGTGATGGTGCTTCCTACGCCCTCACGCTCGAACTTCTCGGCGCAGGCGGCGCTTTCCGCCACGCGGCCGATGGTGCTGTCGGCGATCACGCACTCCACGGGGGAGCCGTCGCCGTTGCGCAGGTTCTTGGAAATCAGTTCAGCCACGGCCTTTGCGAGGGCCATTGTCTTTTCTTCGAGATTCTCGCGTACGCCGCCCTGACGTCCGTCAATGGTGGGGCGTATGCCTATTTTGGGATACTTCATAATTTATAGGTTTTGTTTTTGGATTCTATACATTCTCCAGCCGTAGGTGGCCACCACCGCGAAGCAGATCAGCGGCAGCACGAACGAGAAGTTCACCGCCGGATGGCCTGCCACTGTGCCTAGGTCGATCAGCATGCCCTGGAGCGGGGGCATCAGGGCACCGCCCACTATGGCCATCACCAGGAACGCGGCGCCGAGCGAAGTGTCGCGGGCGTCCACATCTTCCAGCGCAATGCCGTAGATGGTGGGGAACATCAGGCTCATGAAGAAGCTGATGCCGACGAGGCAGAAGAGCCCGGCCTTGCCCACGATCAGGATGGTCCCGAGGGTGCAGAGCGCGGCGCAGATGCCGAAGATGCCCAGCATCTTGCGGGAGTTGAGGTATTTCATGAGCATCGTGGAGATGAACCTGCTCGAAAGGAAGAGCACCATCGCGACGATGTTGTAGGTCTGTGCGGTTGCCTTGTTGATGCCCAGATTGTCGGCGTACTGGATGATGAAGGTCCAGACCATGATCTGCGCGGCGACGTAGAATACCTGTGCGAGAACGCCCTCGCGGTAGGCCTTGTTGTGCCAGAGGTTGCCGAGGGTCTGGCGGGTGGTATGGGTGTTGCCGGCCGCCTTCTCCTCCTCGCTCTGGGTCTTCGGCATGCGCACCAGCGCGATTACCGCGAACACCACCAGCACCACGATTCCAATGATTACATAGGGGTTGCGGATGACTGCAAGGTCGTGCAGGCGGATGTCGGCCTTTTCGGCTTCCGAGAGCATGGGGAAGATGATTTCGCCGGCCGCGTCACGCTTGTCGGAAAGGAGCTGGGGAAGTACGATGAAGGATGCCACGGCCATGCCGCACAGGGATCCCATAGGATTGAAGGTCTGCGCCAGATTCAGGCGTCGCGTGGAGGTCTCCTTGCTGCCGAGCGAAAGGATGTAGGGGTTCGCCGTGGTCTCGAGGAAGGCAAGGCCGAAGGTGAGGATGTAGAGGCTGATGCAGAAGAAACTGAACTGCTGGTACGCGGCCGCGGGAATGAACAGGAACGCCCCGACCGCATATAGCCCGAGCCCGAGCAGAATGGCGCTCTTGTAGGAGTACTTGCGTATGAAGAGCGCCGCCGGGATGGCCATCGTGGCGTATCCGCCATAGAACGCGAACTGGATGAGCGACGCCTTCGCCGCGCTGAGTTCCATCACAGTCTGGAACGCCGCCACCATTGGGTTGGTAATGTCGTTCGCAAACCCCCATAGCGCGAACAGGCTGGTAATCAGTATGAAAGGAACGAGATACTTTTTCTCGACCAGTTTAGCTTTAGTGTTCATATCCACAAATATAATAATAATTACGCGTAATATGTGCGGTCAGAAGATGTGATCTTGAAAAGAAAGAAATAGTAATAGAAAACGACAAGAAATACTGTTCATTGCTTATACAGTAACTTTTTTACTATTTTTCTTTGCAAATAATAGAAATTTAGTTACTTTTGTATCGGACTTATAAAAAGAATGCCTATGGGCAAGAAGGTATGGGAGGTCATAGAACTCCTAGAAGCGAATGGATGGCAGTATCTGAGGACTAGAGGGGATCATCATAAGTTTAAGAAACCGGGAGCAAGAAGATCAATAATAGTACCGGGGAATAGAAATGATGATATGCCAGAAGGAACTTATAGGGCCATTTTACGGGAAGCTGGACTCAAATAGTCCACTTCCTTAAAGACAACAAGAAGCATTATTATATGAGAACATTGCATGTAATTATTGAAACCGCACCTCACAACTATTCGGCTTACATCGAGGAAGTTGATGGTATCGTAGCTACTGGTTCCACGATTGAGGAACTCAAATCGTCTATTCAAGAAGCCATCGAGTTCTTTCTAGATACGGCCATTGAGGACGGTGATGAAATTCCCGAAGAGTTGCGTGGTAAATATGAGTTGGAATACCATATTGATGTGAAGACTTTCTTGGAGGTATACTCCGATTATTTTACTAAAGCAGGCTTGGAACGCCTTACTGGTGTGAATCAAAAGCAGCTTTGGCATTATGCTAATGGTAATACTATACCAAGAAAGAAGCAGAGGGAGAGAATCGAAAGTGCTATTCACAAACTGGGAAGAGATTTAATGTCTTTCTGTTTTTAAAAGATATCCCCTTATATTATAAGTCCACCCTTACGGGTAAAAAGCGGTGAGCGGTAAAAGCGAGCCGCTTTTTGAATTAGAATGAAAGTAATAAGAATAATATTGTTGTTTCTTTTTATCTGCCCATTTAGTATTTGGGCGGAAGGTGGAGATGTAGTCATTGAGAAGACATTAAGACTACTATGGATTTCTGGCGGGCCATATTGAAAGCTACCCGTCGAAACCACCTTGTGGCGAGTTTCTCCAGGCACCAATTATAAAAAAACGACCAAACCTGAATGGCTTGGTCGTAAAACTCATAAAAAGGGGGCCGATCTTACTGATCTTCCTCGAGACGGAGATGCTGCACATAGATGGCCTTCTCCTTTGCAAGACGCTTCAGGACTGAGGGCTTCTTGAACTCCTTGCGGGCACGCATTTCGCGCACAGCACCGGTCTTTTCGAATTTGCGCTTGAATTTCTTCAGGGCCCTTTCGATGTTCTCACCGTCTTTTACAGGTACTATAATCATTTAAAAATCACCTCCTTTTCGATTTAGCGGGTGCAAAGGTAGAAAAATTTTCCGAAACTACAACATCTGCACGAAATCTTTCATTCCTTCGGTCGCCACTTTGCGTATGTGCACTATGCGCTTGTCGAAGAGGGGAACGTCGGCTGGATCTATGATATAAATGGGTGCATCGGGATCGGCGTAGCGGTAGAGCCCGGCTGCGGGGTAGACCTGCAGCGAGGTGCCGACTATCAGCACTATGTCCGCCTTGGAGACCAGGTCGATGGCCTGCTCCATCTTGGGAACGGCCTCGCCGAAAAACACTATGTGCGGCCGCAGCTGCACTCCGTTCGGGGCCTTGTCGCCGAGGTGCACGGCATCGTATCCCACGTCGAAGACCTGCTTCTCGCTGAAGCCGTCTTCGTCGTTGTAACTGTTCTCGGGCCTCACCTTTGTGGCCTCTCCGTGGAGATGCACCACGTGCGTGCTGCCTGCCCTTTCGTGCAGATTGTCCACGTTCTGGGTGATGACATCCACTATATAATCCTTCTCCAGGTCCGCAATCGCCCTGTGGGCGTCGTTGGGGCGAGCGTCGCGGAGGTGCTCCCGCTGCATGTTGTAGAATTCCAGTACCTTGCTGCGGTCGCGGTACCATCCTTCGATGGAGGCGACCTCCATGGGGTCGTAATTGTCCCAGAGCCCGCCGTTGTCGCGGTAGGTTCCGAGCCCGGACTCGGCGCTCACGCCGGCTCCGGTAAGAACAGCTATCCTCTTTTTCATTCGTCTTTCATCTTGAAGAAATACTTTCTGAGCCAGTACTCGAACAACGGATCTAGCACGACGGGATCGTCGTTGTCGGTGAAGGTGATGATCTCCTTCTTGCAGAGGGCGTCCTTCAGCCGGCGCACGTTTGCGGAAGAGTGCAGGTTGTAGTGCTCGATCACTTCCGCGGAGCTGAAGCGCTTGCATCCGTCCAGGGTGGCCTGCAGCAGCGAGACCTGGAAACCGGTCAGGTCCGATACAAGCTCCTTGAAACGGGGCTCGTGGATGGATATCAGCATGTCCAGCGCCTCCTGCAGGGTGGCGTCGGTGATGTATCCCTTGGTGAGATGGTCGCAGATGGAAGCGAAGTGGTTGATGTACCAGATATTGTTCCGGAAGCGCTTGCACACGCTCATCATAAGGTCGCGGTCGATGACCTTGCCGCTGGTGAGGAAGCCGCGCACGATGTGGTCGGTGATCTCGCGGGATTCAATCTCTCCTATCGCCACGTGGCTGACATGCCTGTGGAAGTAGACTTTCTCTTCGAACAGATACTTCATGGCATTCACCGCCGAGCCCAGGAAAATGAAGTTGCAGAGTCCGCTCTGGTTGGTGCGCACGACTTCTTCGAAGATTTTCATGAACTTCTCCCAGCCGTCGAGGAAGGTGATGTTCTGGAACTCTTCGAGTATTATGTAAATCTTGCGGCCGGTGACGGCGGCGAGACGCCAGGGGAGGCAGAGGACGGAGCGGATGTCGTTTTCGTCCACGCTCCAGTTCAGCGACAGGATGCAGTCGCTGGAGGCGTACTGCGCATGGTCGAATACGAAGTGGGTGTCCGGAAGACAACCCTGGACTATGCTCTGGTACTCGTCCGGCGTGGTGGCCTCGGCGCGAATGACGGCGGAGCCCAGGGCGAGCAGGAATTCTTCGGTGCTGCGTATCTGCAGCATCGGGACCTCTGCCGTGCTGAAATTCCTGCCGGAGATGCGCATGTTGAGGAAGGTCTGCTGCATCAGCGACTTCTTGCCGGTCTTGGCCGGTTCGTAAATCGCTATGTTCTCGCCTTGTTCGAGCAGGTTGGCAATCACCGTCTGCTCGCTGCGGCGGCCTATGTTGCTCTTGCCAGTGACCGGCTTGTAATAAATGAACGCGGTATCCATTGCGTAACAACTTTGTTTTCAAGGCAAAAATAATAAATTATTTTGCAGAATAGCGAAAATTTGCTACTTTTGCAGTCCGATTTTTCAGAAGACTGTCGAGCCACGTATTAAGAGTCGCTCCCGAGAGCGACCGCTTGCAGCCAAAACTTTAAAAAGTTTTTTGTTTTATGTACGCAATTGTAGACATTGCAGGCAGCCAGTTCAAGGTTGAGGCCGGAAACGAGATTTTCGTACCCCGCCTTCCTCAGGCCAAGGATTCAGAAGTAGAGTTTGACAAAGTGCTCCTCGTAGACGCTGAGGGCAAGGTCAAAGTCGGTGCTCCCTACGTTAAAGGCGCAGTTGTCAAGGCAACCGTGATCGCAGACGATGTAAAGGCAGACAAAGTTCTCGTGTTCAAGAAGATCCGTCGCAAGGGCTTCCAGACGCTGAACGGTCATCGCCAGAAACTTACCAAGATCAAAATTAACGAAATCGCTTAAGCATTATGGCACACAAAAAAGGTCAATCAAGTAACAAGAACGGTCGTGAGTCGCATAGAAAACTTCTCGGCATCAAGAAGTTAGGCGGCGAGGACGTTAAGGACGGCAACATCATCGTACGCCAGAGAGGTACAGTGCACAACCCTGACAGAAATGTCGGCATGGGCAAGGACCACACTCTCTATGCTCTCGTAGACGGAACCGTAAAGTTCACCCGCAAGAGAGAGGACAAATCCTACGTCTCAGTTATTCCTTTTGAGAACTAATCTCGGAGGATTATGAGCCTATAGAACGAGGCCTGCACTCCGGGACGAGTGTGGGCCCTTTTTATTAAAGATATACAGTTATGCTTACACTGAAATCGCTTCGCGAAAACCCTCAGGCCATCATCGAGCGCCTGAAAGTCAAGAATTTTGACGCAAAGCCCATCGTGGACAAGGTACTTGAACTCGATGAGAAGCGCCGCGCCCTCCAGGTGGAGAGCGACAATCTGCTGTCCGAGCAGAAAAAGAAGGCTGCCGAAATCGGCGGTCTGATGAAACAGGGCCTCAAGGATGCCGCAGAGGCTGCAAAAGCCGCAGTGGCTGCTCTCAAGCAGAAGAGCGCGGAGCTCCTCGCACAGGGCGAGCAGGTCGCATCCGAACTTGAGAATCAGCTCGTGCTCCTGCCTAACACCCCTTGCAGTCTCGTCCCTGAAGGAAAGGACGCAGCCGACAATCTGGTTGTCAAGGAGGGCGGCCCCGAGGTCAAACTCCCCGAAGGCGCGCTTCCTCACTGGGAACTTGCAAAGAAATACGACATCATCGACTTCGACCTCGGCGTGAAGATCACCGGCGCAGGCTTCCCTGTATATAAAGGAAAGGGCGCACGTCTGCAGAGGGCTCTCATCAACTTCTTCCTCGACGAGAATACCAAGGCCGGATATCAGGAGACCGAGCCCCCCGTGGTGGTGAACGCCGCTTCCGGTTTCGGCACCGGCCAGCTCCCGGACAAGGAGGCGCAGATGTACTATGTCGGTCTCGACAATTTCTACCTCGTGCCCACCGCAGAGGTGCCTGTCACCAACATCTTCCGCGACGTGATTCTGAATAACGACCAGCTGCCGCAGAAGTTGACCGCCTACACTCCCTGCTTCCGCCGCGAGGCCGGATCCTACGGAAAGGACGTGCGCGGACTCAACCGCCTGCATCAGTTCGACAAGGTCGAGATCGTCCGCGTCGAGAAGCCGGAAGATTCCTACAAGGCGCTCGACGAGATGATCGCCCACGTGGAGAGTCTCGTGCAGAAGCTCGGACTCAAGTATCATATCCTGAGGCTCTGCGGCGGCGATATGTCCTTCACCTCCGCAATCACCTACGATTTCGAGCTCTGGAGTGCCGCACAGGGCCGTTGGCTGGAGATTTCTTCGGTTTCCAACTTCGAGTCTTTCCAGGCGAACAGGCTCCATCTGCGCTATCGCGACGAGAACGGCAAGACCCAGCTCGCGCACACTCTGAACGGTTCTTCCCTCGCACTTCCGCGCGTGGTCGCCGCCCTCCTCGAGGACAACCAGACCCCGGAAGGAATCGTGATCCCCGAGGTTCTGCGTCCATACACAGGCTTCGACATCATTGACTAGCGAACGCGTCATACTCGGCATAGATCCCGGAACCAACATCCTTGGTTTCGGGATTGTCCGTGTCGATGCGGCAGGCCGTCCTTCCTATGTCGACATGGGGGTGCTGGACCTGCGCAAGATAGCGGACCCTTACGACAAACTGGAGTGCATACACACCAAGGTGTCCGCCCTCTGCGAGCTGCACCACCCCACCGATATGGCCATCGAGTCTCCCTTCTACGGCAAGAACGCCCAGGTCATCCTGAAGCTTGGCCGTGCGCAGGGGAGTGCGATGATAGCCGCCATCTCCCACGGCGTAAGCGTGTGCGAGTACGCCCCCCGCAAGGCCAAAATGGTCATATGCGGCAACGGAGCCGCATCGAAGGAGCAAGTCGCGCTCATGGTGGAGCGCACGCTGGGCATCAACATCGAGAGCAAGTATCTGGATGCGACCGACGCCCTTGCAATCGCGATGTGCCACTACTATCAGCTCAAGAGTCCGCTCACTTCCCCGGGAAAGGGTGGAGCGTCCTCATGGGAGAAATTTATTTCGCAAAATCCCGACCGTGTCAAATAAACCTTCCTCGCGCGCGTGCATCTAACTCCCCGTATGAAGAAGATTCTAAAGTTGATTGTACTGCTGTCCGGCCTGCTTTCCGCCGCCGGACTTGCCGCCCAGAATAAAGTGACCGCGGTGCTGCTGGATTCCTCCAATGGCGACGCGGTTCCTTTTGCAACGGTTTCCCTTACCCGCGAGGGCGCAAAGAAACCGGATTATTACAACCTCAGCACCGATACCGGCGATGTCACCATAGCCAAAGTCAAGCGCGGCACCTACCTCTTCAAGGCGGAACTACTCGGCTACAAGACCTGGGAGAAGACCATCAAGGTGGAAGCCGACGTTAATCTGGGCAAGGTAAGCATGGAGCCCGACAAGCAGATGCTGGACGCTGCCAGCGTATCGGCCGTGGGCAATCCCATAGTGGTGAAGAAAGATACTCTGGAATACAATGCCAACTCCTTCAAGACCACCGAGAACGACATGCTTGAGGATCTTCTCAAGAAGCTTCCCGGCGTGGAAGTGAGCGAAGACGGTTCCATCACCGTGAACGGTGAATCGATCACGAAGATCACCATCGACGGCAAGACCTTCTTCCTCGACGATCCCCAGCTGGCTTCGAAGAACATCCCCGCCAAGATAATCAACAAGCTCAAGGTCATAAACAAGAAGAGCGAGCAGGCTGAATTCACCGGCATAGATGACGGCGAAGAAGAAAAGGTCATCGACCTCGACATCAAGCCCGGAATGATGAAGGGAGCCTTCGGCAACATCATGGCCGGAGGCGGACGCGACTTCCCTGCGGACAACGCTATGGATCCCGACTGGAGATATCAGGGCGCAGCTTTCATCGGCAAGTTTACAAAAGACAGGCAGCTCAGCCTAATCCTCAACGGCAACAATACCAACAACCGCGGATTCAACGACCTCGCAGGCTCGATGATGGGCAACATGCGCGGCGGTGGCGGCGGCATGGGACGCGGCCAGGGCGGATGGGGAGGCAACAACGGCATCACCACCTCCTACATGGCAGGCGCGAACGGCGCCTGGACCTTGCTGGACGGCAATATGGATCTCAGTTCCAACTACCTCTTCAACCATACCGGCAAGGACGTAATCGAGAGCAGCGACAAGACCACCTACGTGAACGACGACTACAACCTCATCGACCGTTCCGAAGGGTCCAGCCTTACTCGCACGAACGGACATCGCATCGGCATCCGCCTGGACCACAAGTTCAGCGAGAATACTTCGATACTCTTCGAGCCCAGAATCAATTTCGGCGGAGGCGATTACACGCAGAAGAACGAGACATCACGCTATGCCGACTCCCTTTCCAAGAGCGGCACCGACCTTCTCACCAACTCCGACAATCTCCAGTCCGGCAGCAACAAGAACGTGACCACAAGCGGGTTCATGCTCTTCCGCCAGCGCCTGGGAATCCCCGGCAGGACGCTTACCGTCATGGGACGCTACTCCTTCAGCAACAACGACCTGAATTCCATCAACTGGTCCGAGACCAATACTCTCGGAGAGAAAACGACCATCGACCAGGATATCAAGTCGAACCAGAAGAGCAGCACCCTAATGGGGCGTGTGACCTACACCGAACCTATAGGCAACAACCTCTATGTCGAGGCCAACTACAGATACTCCTGGTCCAGGTCTTCTTCGGAAAAAGACACGTGGGACAATGTCACGAACTCCAAGTCCTATGTCTATTCCAACGAGATAGTGAATGAATCACACAATCAGGAGATAGGCGTGAACCTGATGTACCAGAAGGAGAAATCCCGAGCACAGATCGGATTCTCGGCACAACCTACGGACACCTACAACAGCACCACCCGTTACAACTCCATGACCGGAGAGTGGAAGCCTATGGAATACAAGGATTTCCGCTGGAAGTACTCGCCGCGTGTGATGCTCTGGTGGGAGTTCAACGAGAATGCCAACGCCCGTCTCTTCTACCGGGGCAATTCATCGCAGCCCTCCACCCGCCAGCTGATGCCGGTGCCGGACAACACCGACCCTCTTAACGTGAGTTTCGGTAATCCTGAACTGACACCGTATTTCTCGCACAACCTGCGGGGCGACATCCGCTACAACAACAAGAAGAGCTTTTCCTCCTTCAACATCAATTTCAACGGCGGATACGTGCAGAACCCCATAGTCAGCCTTACCTGGTACGACAACGGAGCCGCCTACTCCATGCCCTTCAACGGCCCTGACAACATGAACGCCGGAATGAACGGATTCGTGAACATTCCGATCGCGAAGTCCAACTTCTCCATTTCGAACTTCGCCCGGGTGAACTGGAGCAAGTCCTCCTCCTATGTCGGTGAGAACATCGACATGACGACCTATACCACAGGCGGAGACTATTACGCATTCATGGATGAACTGATCTCCAATTGGAAGAAGGATGCCTGGTTCGAAGAGCATATCACCGTCAATACCATACGTTCCCTCGGAGTGACCGAGCGCTTCCGCGCCACATACCGGTCCGACAATCTGGAACTCACCGCATCCGCCCGCACCCGCATCAACAAGAGCTGGTACACCATACGGGATTCCAAGACCACGACTTTCAACAACCAGGTGCGTCTGACCGCGAACTGGACCTGGGACGGCCCCGGCATCACCATGAAGGCGGAGGGCAACTACAACTGGTATAACGGCTATTCCACGCAGCAGCCCGACGAATATGTGCTCAACGCCGAAATCCAGAAACTTCTGTTCAAAAAGAAGATGACGCTCGCGCTCAAGGGCTACGACATCCTCGGCCAGGCGAAAAACCTGACGGTTACCGATGCGTCGAACTATCACAGCGAAGTCCTGAACAATACGCTCGGACGCTATATAATTCTGTCCCTGACCTACCGCTTCGGCACCTTCGACCGCAGTCAGATGCGCGGTCCGGGCGGCCACAGACCGGGAGGTCCCCGTTGACAAAGATGCTGATACGTACAGACAACATACTCGAAGCTGTGGAGGCGATGCCGGATTTCCGGAACGCTTCCACGGTGCTTGCATATTGGTCGATAGGGGATGAAGTTCCCACTCACGATTTCATCGCCAAGTGGCACGGCTCAAAGCGCATCGCACTTCCGGTCGTCCTCAATCATACGGACATGGAATTCCGGCTGTACGACCCGGACCGCATGGTGCGCGGTCCCTTCAATATTTGCGAGCCGTCCAAAGACTGCCCTCTGGTGAAACCGGAAGAGATAGAATTCGCCATCATCCCCGGAGAGAGATTCGACGTGAAAGGCAACCGCAAGGGGCACGGAAACGGCTATTACGACCGGGCCCTGCCGCATATCCGCTGCAAGAAGGTCGGCATAGCGCCTTCCTCCAAAATCGTCAACCACCTCAATCCTGAACCTTGGGATTGCCCGGTGGACGTGGTTGTGAGCGGTTTGTAATATAGGATTTCAGCAGAAATTCCTATATTTGCATTCTATGGCAAACAATAATAAAGAAGAGAAAAAAGGCGGCATCCTCTCGAACTGGATAGTCCGCAACCTGATACTTGCAGTTCTGTTCGTTGTAGTCGTTCTTGTCGCGGCGAACATCCTTTTGTCCGTAGGCACCCAGCACAACAAGGAAATCGCGGTGCCGGACTTTACCAATATGACCTTCGACGAGGCAAGCTACAACGCCGGGCGCATCGGGCTCAAGGTGGAGATTACCGACTCGGTATATGTGCGCCGCATGAAGAAGGGCGCCGTGTTCGCCCAGTTCCCGAAGGGCGGAAGCAAGGTGAAGAAAGGACGTACGATTCAGCTTACGACAAATGCCAAGACCGCGAAGGAGGTCACCATGCCTCTGCTCGTAGGTTATTCCATGCGCCAGGCCAAGGCAGAACTCTCTTCCCGCGGGCTCAATCTGGGCAGGCTGATTTATGTCAATGACATCGCCACCAACAACTTGCTGAAGCAGTTCTTCAACAGCAGGGAGATTGCTGCCGGCTCGCAGGTGGAAAGCGGTTCGGTGATCGACCTGATGGTAGGTCTGAACAGCGAGGACAACCGTACTTACGCTCCCGACGTGAAGGGCCTCAAGTATCTTCGCGCAGTAGATGCCGTCCACGACAACTCCCTGAATATAGGTAAGTTGAATTTCGACAAGGAGGTCAGGACCTACAGCGATTCCCTCAATGCCGTGGTTTACAAGCAGAGTCCGTCCATCTCCGGCGGGCCGCTTACTATGGGTGCCACCGTTTCTCTCTGGCTGACCACCGACGAGGGGAAAATCGCCGAACTCTCGAAATAGCCATTCCATGGACTGGAACGAAGACGAAATAATCGAAGTCGAGGACGAAGAACAGGGAATGTTCGAGCATTTCCGTCTCAACGTCGATGCCGGGCAGGTGCCCATACGCATCGACAAGTTCATGGCCGCTCACCTCGAAGACACTTCGCGTCACCGTATCCAGTGTGCCATCAAGGAGGGATATGTCAAGGTGGGGGAGAAGACGGCGAAGGCGAATCTGCTCGTGCGTCCGGGAGACGTGATCCGTTTCGTAATGCCTTACCGGCGCCGCGGCGTCGATCTCATCCCTCAGGACATTCCTCTCGACATCGTCTATGAAGATGACGACGTGCTCGTGGTGAACAAGCCTGCGGGGATGGTTGTGCATCCGGGGCACGGCCACTTCGACGGCACCCTCGTCAACGCCCTGCTCTATCACTTGAATGCAGCAGGGGGCGATGGTTCAATGCGCGCCTCAGCGCGCACGGCGGAGAGCGGGACGGAGCCGCCTCAAACCGCTGCGGTTGCGGTGTCCGATGCTCAAGCCGGCCTTGCGGCCCCTCCCAGCTCTGCTGGGCCCCTCCCTCTACATCCGAGGGCGGATATGGCGTCCGCATCGGACACCGACACCTCCGCAGATTTTGCTAAATCTTCCACAGATCCTGAAAAAGCCGGCATCCTGGTCCACCGCATCGACAAGGATACGAGCGGGTTGCTGCTGGTGGCGAAGAACGACGAGGCGCAGCTGAAGCTGGCGAAACAGTTCTTCAACCATACTACGGAGCGCCGCTACCAGGCGATAGTCTGGGGCGACATCAAGGAGCCGGAAGGCACCATCGACAAGAATATCGCCCGCGATCCCAACGACCGCCTGCGCTTCCGCGTAACCGACAATCCGGAAGAAGGAAAGCATGCCGTCACGCACTACCGCGTGCTGGAACGCTTCGGCTTCGTGACCTTCGTGGAATGCAAGCTGGAGACGGGCCGCACCCACCAGATACGCGTCCATATGGCTTCCATCGGCCATCCTCTCTTCAACGACGAGCGTTACGGAGGATCCGAAATCCGCAAGGGAACCATCTACTCCAAATACAGGCAGTTCATCCGCAACTGCTTCGAGATATGCCCCAGGCAGGCCCTCCACGCCAAGACCCTGGGCTTCAGCCATCCCGTTTCGGGGAAATGGCTGCAGTTCGATTCCGTGGTGCCGGAAGACATGACGGCCCTGCTCGACAAATGGCGCAAATACTCGGGCAACATGCCCGAAGAGGAGGAAGAAGCATGAAACGGCCTTTGCTGATCATCTGGCTCTGCGTGCTTCTTTCCGCGGTGTTCATGAGCGTGCCGTGGCTGGTGCCGCACTGCGGATTCTTCGCACTCTTCGGTCTCGTGCCGCTGCTGGTGGCCGAAGACATCGCGGACAGGCATGGCATCCGCCGGTTCTGGCTGATGGTCTACCTGTGTTTTGTTCTCTGGAACGCAGCCACCACCTGGTGGGTGAAGAACGCCACGGTCGGCGGAGCCGTTTTCGCGGTGCTCGCCAACGCATTCCAGATGGCGGCGGTCTGGTGGGCGTATCGCATGTTCAAGAGGCGTTCGGCCGGCATTCTGCCCTACATCTTCCTGGCCGCCCTTTGGATCGCCTGGGAGAAGTGGTATCTGCAGGTCGCGGAAATCTCCTGGCCGTGGCTGGTGCTCGGGAACGCATTCGCGCAGAGCACCCGCAGCATCCAATGGTACGAAATCACCGGCTCCCTCGGCGGCAGCCTGTGGGTATGGGTGAGCAATATCAGCATATTATGGCTGCTAAGGAGCCTGACAGGAGAGGAGATGAAGCCGTTGGTCCGCAAGGCCATGCCTTTCTGGACGGCGCTCGTGATAGGATTTCCATACGCCGCATCCGCGCATATCTGGCATTATCTAAAGGAAGACAGCGAGGGAAGCGTGCCCGTGGTGATAGCCCAGCCGAACTTCGATCCGTACGAAAAGTTCACGGCGATGAGCCAGGCGGAGCAGACGGAAGTCCTGCTCGGGCTGTACGATGAGGCCCTGAAGGGTGACAGCACCTGGACCGGTCTGCTGCTGGCTCCGGAGACCTTCACCGGAGACATTTTCCTGGACGATATCCCTTCGAGCCCCACTTTCCGCAGTTTCCAGGCCTTCCTGGACCGTTATCCCGGAGCAGGCCTGCTGTTCGGAGCATCCACCTACGACGTTTACCGCGACAGGCGCTCGAAACCGCACATCCTTGCACGGCGCTTCGGGAACGGATGGGTGGTGAACCACAATTCCGCCATCCTCACCGACACTTCCGGCCGGGCCGACATCTTCCACAAGAGCAAGCTCGTGGTGGGCACCGAACTCACTCCCTATCCGAAGATATTCGTCCCCCTGGACGACAAGCTCGGCGGAGTGATGGGCAGGTGCGTCGGGCAGGAGCACATCGCCTGCGTCCGCCACTTCAAACCGGCGGGGGACGGAAGTCGGGAATGCGTAATGGTAGGCGTGCCTGTATGTTACGAATCCGTATACGGGGAGTATTGCACGGGATATGTCAAGATGGGCGCCCGGATGCTCGCCGTCATCACCAACGATGCCTGGTGGGGCGACACCCCCGGCTACAGGCAGCATCTCAGCTATTCCTGCCTGCGCGCCATCGAAACCCGGCGGGACATCGCACGCTGTGCCAATACCGGCATTTCCGCTATAATCGACCAGCGGGGAGAAATACTTTCATCTTCAGGATGGTGGCAGCGCTGCACGCTTGAGGGGCAGGTCAACCTGAGCTCGCACACCACCTTCTTTGTCCGCCACGGCGACCTTGTCGGCCTCGCATGTGTAATCCTGACGCTTCTATTTGCACTTTTCTGGTGCACCCTTATCGTTACCAGAAAGAAGTTGGCTAACCATGCCGGGAATCCCTGCGAGATACCGAGGTCCAGAATTTAGGATATTCGGTATTTTTTATTATCTTTGCCCCGGACCAAACTTAAACTTCGATTATGAAACTCTTAGGAACCGGGAGCTCTCTTCCCAAGATACAGGTCACCAATGACGACCTGTCCGAATTCCTCGACACCAACGATGAATGGATTTTCCCTCGTACGGGGATTAAGTCGCGCCATGTCATAAGCGACGAGAAACTTGAAGACCTTGCCGTCGATGCGGCTTTGAAGGCTGTGGAGAATGCCAGGGTGCAGTTGTCCGAGCTGGACATGATTATCTGTTCCAATGTCGTGAATGAATATGTAACCCCCGGACTCAGTTGCATCGTGGCATCGAAACTGGGCGTTTCCTGCCCTTGCTTCGATATCAACTGTGCCTGCCCGGGTTTCATCTATGCAATGGACATGGCGGACAGCTATTTCCGTTCCGGGAAGGTACGCAAGGTGCTGATCGTCTGTGCCGAAGAACCCTCCAGGATGATCAACTGGGACGACCGGAGCGTCTGCGTGCTGTTCGGCGACGGAGCCGGCGCAGCCGTTTTCGGAGAAGGCGACAAACTGAAAGGCACCCGTCTTTCCGCCCAGCCGGATCCGGAAAAGCTGTACGAGATCCATAAACTGCAGAATACGCCCTACATAAACAAGGAAGAAGCCGAGGTCCCTCTTGTCATGCGCGGCCGCGAAGTTTTCAAGTTCGCTGTCACCACCTCGGCCCGCGACATAAAAAACATCCTTGCGGATACCGGCCTGACCCCCGGACAGGTGAGTTATTACATGATTCACCAGGCCAACCTCCGCATTATCGACGCAATCAGAGATAATCTTGGAGTGGAGCCGGAAAAATTCCCGACCAACATCCGCGACCACGGGAATTCCTCTTCCGCTTCCTGTCCCATCCTGCTCGACGAGTGCAACAGGGCCGGAATGTTCAAGGAGGGCGACATTCTGGTATTCAGCGCTTTCGGTGCCGGATTGCTGAGCGCGACGGCCGTACTGGAGTGGTAAACGGAAATAATTGCTATATTTGTACGATATAATTACTTGATATGAAAGAACACAGAGTAGTAGTCACAGGCCTTGGAATCATTTCCGCTATCGGAAACGATGTCCCCACGTTCTGGAACAACCTTAAGAACGGAGTCTGTGGCATTGAGACAATCACTGAATTCGATACTTCGTTGCTGCCGGTGCATATCGCAGCCAAGATCAAGGATTTCGATCCCCTGCAGTATGGGATGGACAAGGCCTTCGTGCGCAAGCAGGCCCTTTTCACCCAGTACGGTGTAGCTGCAGCCTATCAGGCAATGCAGGATTCGGGGCTCAAGTCCGAAGGCGAAGACGCCAACATCGATCCCTTCCGTCTCGGCGTGTATGTCGGTTCGGGCATCGGTGGTTTTGAAATTCAGTTCAAGGAGACCCAGAAGATCATAGAGGATCCGTCCGGACAGTGGATTTCTCCTTTGTTCATCCCTTCGATGATCTCCAATATCGCTGCCGGCCATATCGCAATCAAGAACAACGCAAAGGGCCCCTGCATCAATGTGGTGACCGCATGCGCGACTTCTTCGCACAATCTCGGCGAGGCCTACAGGGCCCTTCGTTTCGGCTATGCCGATGCCATTATCAGCGGCGGCTGCGAGTATGCATCCATCCCTCTGGGAATCGCCGGCTTCGCGAATGCCAAGGCACTTTCCCGTTCGGAAGATCCCAAATACGCGTCGCTGCCCTTCAACCTGAACCGCGGCGGATTCGTTATGGGCGACGGCGGCGCGATGCTCGTGCTGGAGACTCTCGAGCATGCGCAGGAGCGCGGCGCTAAGATCTATGGCGAGATCGTCGGCTACGGCAACACCTGCGACGCCTATCATTCCACGGCACCCCGCCCGGACGGCACTACCCAGGCACAGGCAATGAAACTTGCACTTCAGGAAGCCGGATACAGCAAGGACGATGTCCTCTACATCAATGCCCACGGCACCGGAACCCATCTTAACGATGCTTCCGAGACTCAGGCGTACAAGCTCGCCCTCGGCGAGGATGCCTACAAGGCGCACATCACTTCCATCAAGAGCATGACCGGCCACATGCTTGGCGCCGCCGGCGCCGCCGAGGCCATCGCCACAGTGCTCTCGCTCAAGGAAGGCATCGTCACTCCTACCATCAATCTCGACACTCCGGATCCCGAGTGCGACCTCAACTACACGCCCAACAAGGCGGAGAAGGTGGCCTGCACCCTCGGCATCTCCGACTCCCTCGGCTTCGGCGGGCACAACGCATGCGTCGCCATCAGACCCTGGCGTGCCTGACGGCAACGGGTTCAGGGGCCCTGTGGGGTTAATTAATTGAGATAAAGCCATTTATGCAAAATGATCTCCGCTAAACAAAAGGGCACTGAAAAAGGCATTGCCCATATAACCCTCTGAGAATCGCGTATTTGA
>R22__coassemble_710_pt1 | contig 19670 bp, 17 predicted proteins | sample R22__metabat2_high_PE_057 | metagenome-assembled genome bin R22 | reverse complement strand
ACCTACGCCACCCTCGGCTTAGAGGGAGGGGCCCATCGGAGATGGGAGGGGCGAAGCGCAGCGAAGCGGTCGGTGAGGGTACCTCCCCGGAGGAAGTTGAAACGATGGAAGCGGCAAGTGTGCCGTTGTCGCGGAGGATCTGCGTGAGATGGCGAGTGTCGATTCCGCAGATTGCGGGCACTTTTTCTTCGCGAAGCCACTGGCCGAGACTCTTTACGGCGTCGTAATGGCTGAATTTGCCGCTGTAGTCCGAAATGACAAGGCCCTTTACGTGAATCTTCTCCGATTCGAAACCGATGCATACGCCCCATTCGTCCCTGGTCATCGCCGGAATGCCGTAATTGCCCACTATGGGATAGCTGACGCATAGAATCTGCCCTTCGTAAGAGGGGTCCGTCAGACTTTCGGGGTATCCCACCATCGCGGTCGAGAATACGAGCTCGCCGCTGCAGGACCCGTCGTATCCGAAACTCATGCCCTCCAGGCAGAGTCCGTTCTCCAATTCAAGTACCGCGCTATTCATTGTCCATCAGTTCCGCTATCTTGTCGTTGCACAGATTACCTATGCTGCCTATATGGCTGTGCCCGAGGGCGGAGGCCTTCAGCCCCTCGATATCATAATGGAAACGGCCTTCGTTCACCTCAATGCCCACCTGTCTGTAAGCATCCCTGAAGGGCATGCCGGCCAGAGTGCAGCGATTGACTTCTTCCACCGTGAACATCTGGGCGTACATGGGATTGTCGAGTATCCTGTCGTTCACTTCAATCTGTTCCAGCATGTAGTTGCTCATCTGCAGGCAGGCGTGTGTCATCTCCAGCACCGGGAAAAGTATGTCCTTGAGTATCTGGTAGTCCCGGTGGTAGCCGTGGGGCATGTTGCTGCAAAGCATGCTTATTTCGTTTTCGCAGGCCATGATACGGTTGCAGCGGGCTCGCACAAGTTCCCATACGTCCGGATTCTTCTTGTGCGGCATGATGCTCGAACCCGTGGTCAGGCTGTCCGGGAAGTGTATGAATCCGAAATTGGGGCTCATATACATGCAGCAGTCGGAGGCCAGTTTGTTCAGGGTGAGCGCTATGTTCCCCAGGGCGGATGCCACGTATTTCTCGCTCTTTCCGCGGCCCATCTGGGCTGCGATGCTGTTGTATACGGGAGTGTCGAATCCGAGCAGCCTTGTGGTCATCTCCCTGTCGAGCGGGAAGGAATTGCCGTAGCCGGCGGCAGAGCCGAGGGGGTTGCGGTTGATGACCTTGCGGGCGGCATTAAGCACGGTCAGGTCGTCTACCAGAGCTTCGGCGTAGGCCCCGAACCACAGGCCGAAAGACGATGGCATCGCCAGCTGGGCGTGGGTATAGCCGGGCAGCAGGACCTCCTTGTGCTTTTCGCTCAGGGCCTGAAGGGTGCTGAACAGGGTCTTGACCTCATCGCGTACAGCTGCGAGTTCCTCGCGGAGGAAGAGCCTGATGTCCAGCAATATCTGGTCGTTCCGGGAACGGCCTGAATGTATCTTCTTGCCAACTTCCACCAGTTCTCGGGTGAGCAGAAGTTCAACCTGCGAGTGGATATCCTCCACATCGTCTTCGAGCTTGAAGTCGCCGCTTTCTATGCTCTTGAGTATGCCTTCGAGGGCGGAACTGAGCCGGGCCAGTTCGTCGGAAGAGAGCAGTCCGATGCTTTCCAGCATCTTTATGTGCGCGAGCGAGCCCAGCACGTCGTGACGCGCAAGGCGCAGGTCGAGGACCCGGTCGTTGCCTACGGTGAATCCTTCTACTGCAGATGTGGCGGATTTGCCTTTATTCCAGAGAGTTGCCATAAAAAAGTACTGATAAAGTCGATGTAAGTTGAAACGGCGCCTTCCAATTCGCTCCGGAGCAGGTATTCGTCGGCCCTGTGCGAGCGTTCCGAATCGCCCGGCCCCATCTTCAGGGCGTCACCTGAAAGAACCATCCAGTTCGAAGTGGTGGGAGAGGTGAAAGTTTGGATGCCGAGGGCTTCCGCCGTCCTGAGAAGGGGAGAGCCTTCGCATGTGGCGGAGGAGCGGTGAGACAGATTCCTTGCAGAGAGCCTGCTTTTGCAGACGGACTGCAACTCGTCGAGAATCTCTTCACAACTGTATTGTTCCGTGGGACGGATGTCCACCACGAAAGAGCAGCGGTCGGGGATTACGTTGTGGGCGGTGCCCGCCTGGATCTGCGTAACGTTCAGATGCACTTTTCCCATCTTCGGAGATATGCGCCCGAATTCGTGGGAACGCAGTATGGAAATATCTTCCAGGGCCTTGTACAGGGCGTTTTCTCCGCCTCCGCGGGCTGCGTGGGCGCTGACCCCTTCGGCCAGGGCGTCCAGCACCAGCAGGCCTCTTTCGCTGGTTGCGGCCTGCATCCCTGTGGGCTCTCCGACTATCACCCAGTCGGGCATGGCGAAGTCCTTTCCTTCTGCAAACGGACCTTCGGGGGAGTACAGCCAGGCGGCTCCGCCAGGGCCGGAGGTCTCTTCTTCCGCCGTGAGCACCAGCATGATGTTGATGGGCATGGATTTATCGTAGAAATGCCTGAAAGCCGCCATCATGCTCACTACGGAACCTCCGTCGTCGTTGGAACCGAGGCCGTAGATAATGTCGGGATCGGAACCGGCGTCGTAGGGGTCCCTCGTGTAGCCGTTGTTGGGGGCTACGGTGTCGATATGGGCGTCCAGGGCGAGAGTGGGCCTGGACTTGTCGAAACAGCGGTTGACGGCCACGATATTGTTTTGCAGACGGCTGAACCGTATGCCCAGGCTGTCCAGGGCGTCGCCTATGAGTCCGGCGACTCCTGCCTCATTCCCGGATTGGGAGGGTACGGCTACCATTTTGTGCAGCAGATCTGCATAAAAGTCACAGTTCATATCTTCAGGATGGTTTTTCCAATGTTTACCGATGCGGCTCCCAGTTCGAGGGCCTTGAAGCCGTTTTCGAGTTTGGGAATCATGCCTCCGGAGATGATGCCCGAAGCCTGCAGGGCCTTGAACTCGGCATAAGCGAGCTCCGGCAAAAGGCTGGAAGGATCGTTCCGGTCCAGAAGCACTCCGGCATGTTCGAATATGCAGTCGAGCTTTGCTCCCATTGCTGCGGCGACGCTGGATGCCACCGTGTCGGCATTTGTGTTGAGCAGCTGCCCGTCACCGTCGTGTACGATCGGGCTCAATACGGGGACCATGCCGGCCGAAAGGAAGGCTTCCAGCACCTCTATGTTCACGCAGTCTGGGGTGACATCTCCCACGAAACCGTAATCCGTGCCGTTCAGGGGTGCTCTTTTCCCTGCCTTGATGACGGAAACGTCGCAGCCTGCCAGGCCAATCGCATTGCAGCCGTATCTGTGCAGACTGGCCACTATGCTCTTGTTGCACCATCCGGCATAGGCCATTACCGTTATCTTCAGTGTCGCAGCATCGGTGACCCGGCGCCCGGCTATCATGTTCGGAACCATGCCGAACTTCTTTTGTATCTCGCTGGCGAGCACTCCGCCTCCGTGGACAAGAATCTTCGGAGAAGGACTGGCCGCGAACTGTTTGCAGAAAGCTTCCAGCTTCTCGGGAGATTCAGCGATGTTCCCGCCAATCTTGCTGACTGTCAATCCTTTCATGAGAGCACCTCCTTGAAAGCGTTCAGGAATGTATCTGCCTCCTCCTTGCTGAGACAGAGGGGAGGCAGCAGCCTTATCATGTTCTTCCCTGCCACTCCGGTGAAGATGTGCTTGTCGAACAGAAGGCTCTTCCGTATGGAAGCCACCTCCGTGTTGAATTCGAGGCCTATCATCAGGCCGCGCCCGCGCACTTCCTTGATTCTGAAGTCGGCGGGAATGTTATCCAGGATATGCGCCCCGACTTCGCGGGCGTTCTGCAGCAGGTTTTCGCCGCTGATGACGTCCAATACCGACAGGGCTGCGGCCATGGCCAGGTAGTTGCCGCCGAAGGTGGTCCCGAGCATTCCCTTGACTGCCTTGAATTCCGGCGATATCAGTATTCCTCCACAGGGGAAGCCGTTGGCAATGCCCTTGCCCATTGTTATGATGCCGGGCCTGATTCCGGCCCACTGGTGGGCGAAAAACTTCCCGGTGCGGCCATATCCGCTCTGCACCTCGTCGAGAATCAACACTGCGCTGTATCTGTCGCACAGATCAGACAGAGCCCGGAGGAAGCCGTCGGACGGAATGTTGATTCCTCCGCAGCCCTGGATGCCTTCGATTATCACTGCCGCCACATCGCCTCCGGAGAGTTCTTTTTCCACCGCGGCAAGGTCCCCGAGTTCGCAGAAACTGACCTTGTGGTGCGAGTTGAACGGGGATACTATGGCCGGATTGTCCGTCAGGGCCACAGCACCGGAAGTGCGGCCGTGAAAACTTTTTCGGAAGGCGATCACCCTGTCCTTGCCTGTGTGGAAGGAAGCCAGTTTCACCGCGTTCTCGTTGGATTCGGCCCCGCTGTTGTCGAGGAAAAGAGTATAATCTCCGTATCCGGAGATGTCTCCCAGTTTTCCGGCCAGTTCCTGCTGCAGCGGATTCACCACGCTGTTGGAATAGAATCCTATCTTGTTCACCTGCTCGGTCAACGCCTCGATATATGCCGGATGAGAGTGCCCGATGGAAATGACCGCGTGCCCTCCGTAGAGGTCCAGATAGCAGGAGCCTTTGTCGTCCCAAATCCTGCAGCCGGAGGCCTTGACGGGTACGACATCGAAAAGAGAATAAACGTCGAACAGTTCCATGGGTCAAAATGCTGATGCCTTCAGCTTCAGGCCGGAATTCTCCGGAAGACCGAAAATAAGATTCATGTTCTGCACTGCCTGACCGGAAGCTCCCTTGAGCAGATTGTCGATGACTGAACTCACTGCCAGTTTGTCTCCGTGTTTCTCCAGGGCGACTATGCATTTGTTGGTGTTTACGACCTGCTTGAGGTCGACGGGGGAGTCGCTGACGAAGGTGAAGGCGGCATCTGCGTAATAGTTCTTGTAAAGATTCAGGACCTGCTCTCCGTCAAGACTGCAGTCCAGGGTTATGCTTGCGAAAATTCCTCTCGCGAAATCGCCGCGCATGGGCACGAAATTCAGTCTGGCCCCGCAACCGGGCTGGACAATGCCAAGGTTCCTGTCGATTTCGGCCAGATGCTGGTGAGTGAAAACCTTGTATGTGGACAGATTGTCGCTCCTCCAGCTGAAATGTGTGCTTGCACCGGGTTTGACTCCGGCTCCGGTGGAACCCGTGACCGCTGTGATGTTGACATCCCCCGCGAGCAGGCCGGCTGCCGCCAGAGGAAGAAGCCCCAGTTGTATGGCGGTGGCAAAGCATCCCGGGTTTGCAATCCTGGACGCGGCCTTGATCTTGTCCGGCTGCCATTCGGGCAGGCCGTACACGTAGCCGTCGCTCTCATCCCGGAAATCCTGGGCGAGGTCGATTACCTTGAGAGAGTCGGGGCGGGGATGTGTTTCCCAGAACTCCCTGCTCCTGCCGTGGGCGGAGCACATAAACAGAACGTCGATGCCGGAAAGGTCGACTGTGTCGGAGAAGCGCATTCCGGTATCCCCGAACAGGCCCTCGTGCACCTCGTACAGATGCCTGCCCGCGCAGCTTTCGGAATGCACGAAAGCCAGTTCCGCCCCTGGGTGGTTCACCAGGATGCGGACAAGTTCTCCTGCCGTGTATCCGGCACCGCCTATGATGCCGGCTTTAATCATCGATGAATTCCTCCTGATGCGTTCCGTAGTACACCCTCAGGGGGGTGGAAAGCAGTTTGATGAAACCTTTGGCTTCTTCCGCGGTCCAGCCTTTCTGGCTTTCTCCGTATTCTCCCAATTTGGACTTGAGCAGATCGTCGGGAGAATCGACGCCCACTGTAGAGAAGGACCAGGGCCTGAGTTCGAGACTTACCGTGCCGTTTACGTTGCGCTGGCTGCTTTCGAGCATGGCCTCGATGTCCCGCATCACGGGTTCGAGATACTGACTCTCGTGAAGGAACATGCCGTACCAGCCCGCAACCTGGTCTTTCCAGTACTGTTGCCACTTGCTGAGAGTGAATTTCTCCAGGAACTTGTGCGCTCCGATAATCAGCATGGGTGCGGCGGCTTCGAATCCTACGCGTCCTTTTATGCCGATAATGGTGTCTCCCACGTGCATGTCGCGCCCGATTCCGTATGCGGCGCCGATTTCCTCGACGGCGTTGATCGCCTCAATCCTGTCGGTGTATTTCCTGCCGTTGACGCTGCACAGTTCTCCTTTTTCGAATCCCAGAGTAAGGATTTCGCTGCCTTTTTTTGAAATCTGCTTGAGATATGCGCTTTCGGGAAGCCCCTGCTTCGAGTCGAGAATTTCTCCTCCGCAGATGGAAGTGCCCCAGATGCCTACGTTGTAGGAGTATTTGAGTTTGGCGAAATCGGCAGGGAAACCATTGGCGTTGAGGTAGTCTGTTTCTTCCTTGCGGGAGATGTTGCCATCCCGGGTGAGGGTGATTATCTCCATTTCCGGGCACATCACCAGGAAAGTCATGTCGAAACGCACCTGATCGTTGCCGGCGCCGGTAGAACCGTGGGCGATGGCATCCGCTCCTATCTCCTTGGCATATCGCGCGATGGCCATGCCCTGGAAAATGCGCTCCGACGAGACGGACACAGGGTAGGTGCCTCCCCGCAACACATTGCCGAAAATCATGAACTTGAGGCTTTTTTCATAATATTCGGCAGTAACGTCGAGGGTTACGTACTTCTTCGCTCCGAGCGCGTAGGCGTTCTTCTCGTTCTGCTTGAGCTGCTCTGCGGAAAAGCCTCCCGTGTTTGCACAGGCTGCGTATACTTCGTATCCCTTTTCCTTGGCGAGATACATTACGGAATAGGAGGTGTCGAGCCCTCCGCTGTATGCTACAACTACTTTTTTCATTTTTCTCCGGGATGATGTATTTCAAAATGTTCTTTAGGATCGAAGAGCAGACCGGTGCAAAGGCACAGCCTGTATTCGTTGCGGGTGAGGATGTCGAAATTCCTGCAGCCCTGACAGCCTTTCCAGAATTCGGGATCGTCGGTGAGTTCGGCGAACGGCACCGGCCGGAAACCGAATTCGTAATTCATTTTCATTACCGCCGCACCGGTGGTTATCGAGAAAATCTTCGCGTTCGGGAAAAGCTTGCGGGAGAGGATGAAAGTCTGCTCCTTGATGCGTTTCGCAAGCCCGATGCCACGGAATCTGTGAGCTACGATGAGGCCGGAATTGGCGACGAACGACTTTCCTCCCCAGCTTTCAATGTAGGAAAAACCGGCGAATTCACCGTTCTCGGCTATGGCTATAACGGCCTTGCCGGCAAGCATCTTCTCTTTGATGTATTCCGGTGTACGTTTTGCGATGCCGGTCTTACGTTCAAGTGATGAAAGGTAAATTTCTTGGCAGATAGCGTCTGCATAACCAACGTGGCTTTCGTCAGCCACCACTACTTCTATTTCCATTTGTCTTTTATCTGGCGTCGGCTGCCCGGCCGGATACGTAATATCCCTAATGGCAAGACAAACCGAGATTGTCAATTGCAATTATTAGGCGGAAATTCCGAAGGAGGAATATGTAGAATTTCCGAAGATATTTGGGAGGGTTCTACGCCTCCTATCTTCGGGTCCGTTCGCTGTTATGGGAATGTACGGACGTCATACGTCTGCAAATAAAAGAAAACTTTTCCTTATTTGCAAACTTTTCTGTGCCAGACGGTGAAGAGAACCGATGCCAGGGCGAAGGTGCCGCAACCTATCCATGCGTTCCAGGAGGCGGGGAGGCGGAATCCTATCTTGTCGATGCAGATGAAGGTGACGGTGACCGCAGTCATGAACGCTGCAGGCAGCATCGTCATCAGGTACCATGCTCCTCCCTTGTGTTTTACGAGGTAGACGGTCGCGGTCCAGAGGGCGAATACGGCCAGCGTCTGGTTCGCCCAGCCGAAGTAGCGCCAGATGATGTTGAAGCCGTCGGCGTTGGCGACGTTGAACCAAAGCAGGGCGGAAGCGGCGAGGAAGAGGGGAATGCCGACGATCAGGCGGTTGTGCACCGGTTTCTGGTCCATCTTGATGAAATCGGCGATGATGAGGCGCGCGCTGCGGAAGGCAGTGTCGCCGCTGGTGATGGGCGCCGCAACCACTCCGAGAACGGCGAGTATCCCGCCGAGCAAACCAAGCCAGCTTTGCGAAACCTTGGTGACTACCGTGGGCGCAGCGGCTGTCAGGTCCGAACCTACCTCGGCGGCTCCTCCGTCAAAGAAGAAATACGAAGAGACTGCGGCCCAGATCAGAGCTACCAGACCTTCCGTAATCATCGAACCGTAGAATACCGGACGTCCCAGTTTCTCGTTCTTCAGGCAGCGGGCCATTAGCGGGCTCTGGGTTGCGTGGAAGCCGCTGATCGCGCCACAGGCGATGGTGATGAACAGGCAGGGGAAGATGGGCTGGCCGTTAAGGCCTATCGATGGACCGCGGTTCTGCAGACCGTCCCAGATTTCCGGCAGATGGGGCCATTTGATGAAGAGGCAGACCATCAGGGCGGCGGCCATGAACAGCAGCGCGAATGCGAAGAGGGGATAGACCTTGCCGATTATCTTGTCGATGGGCAGGAGGGTGGCGATGATATAATAAAGGAAGATGATGCCTACCCAGAGCATGATGGCTCCGCGGGTGCCGTCACCGGCCATATCGCCGAGAATCAGGGCAGGGCTGTAGACGAAAACCGTGCCTACCAGCAGCAGAAGCACGATGGAGAATACCAGCATCACTTTCTTCGTTCCAGCGCCAAGATAGTCACCGACGAGTTCGGGCAGTCCCGCTCCGTCGTGGCGCACGGAAAGCATCCCCACGAAATAGTCGTGCACGGCCCCTGCGAAGATGCATCCCAGCACTATCCACAGGTAGGAGGCCGGACCGAACTTGGCGCCCATGATCGCCCCGAAGATAGGCCCTGTCCCCGCAATGTTGAGGAACTGGATCATGAATACCTTCCAGGTCGGCAGGGGAACGTAGTCGACACCGTCGGCCTTGCTGACAGCCGGGGTGATACGCTTGGGATCGGGGGCGAATACTTTGTCTACGAATGCGCCGTAAATGGCATAGCCCGCAATCAGGGCGATGATGCAAAGCAGGAATGAAAGCATGGTCTTGGTTCTTCAGTCCTGCAAATTTAGTTATTTTACTGCAATTTTGAATAGTGGCAGAGCATTAGTTTGCCGTCGGCGTCCCGAAGGTGCATGCCGTTTCCTTTGCAGTATTTCCAGACCTTGCAGGAGGCACATTCGTCTTTGTGCATCCAGCTGCGGTCCCGGTAGGCCTGGAAACGGTTTTTCCAGACATCCATGAAGTCGTCGGTGTAGATGTTGCCCTGACGATAGTCCGCCCTGATGCTGGGGCAGGCGGAAATGCTTCCGTCCGCCAGGACGGATCCGACGGTAATGCCGGCCGAACATTGATAGAAATGTCTGCGGACGTCTCCTTCGTAATTGCCCAGGAAGCCTTCACAGCCGTATTCGGCCATTATCCTGCCTTCTTTCCTGGTAGCCTTGATGAATTCCATCAGGCCCTTGAATTCCGACGAAGACAGTTGGAGTTCCGGATCCTGTGCGGCCCTGCCTGCAGGAAAGACCGTGAAAAGCCGCCATTCTTTCAGCCCCAGGCCGATAAGGTATTCTTTAAGATCGTTCAGCTGGCCGAAGTTGCGTTTGTTGACGCAGGTTACCACATCGAACGCGATCTCTCCGGAATCGATGACCATTTTGATGGCCGCAGCTGCTTTTTCAAAGGAGCCATTGCGCCCTCGCATCCAGTCGTGAGTCTCCCCGATGCCGTCCAGACTTATCGTCATTGCACGCAGTCCGCACTGCAAAAGCCGCCTATAGCGTTGGGGTGTAAGGGCGAAGCCGTTCGTAACCATTCCCCAGGGGAACTCCTTTTCGTAAATCATCTTCCCGCATTCTTCCAGGTCCGGACGGCACAGTGGCTCTCCGCCGGTGATGTTTATCATCACCTTATGAGGGTCGGTTGCCGCCGCTACGGAATCAAGGACACGGGCGAAGTCTTCTTTCGGCATGTCTTTTACCGCCGAAATCTGTTTGCAGTCGCTGCCGCAGTGCCTGCAGGACAGGTTGCAACGGAGCGTGCATTCCCAGAACAGTTGCCGGAGGGGATGGTCTTCAAGCAGCCTTGTCCGGACAGAGTTGAAAATGTCCAGAGCTATCCTGCGGCGGAGGGAGAGGGAACGGGACATCAGTCTTCCTTCTTTTCGGTCATGGTCGCGTCGGCGGTGACGAGGTAGTCGCCGGAGTCCCAGTTGCCGGAACCCTTCTTTACTCTTTCAACCGTGAAGTTGCTTTTTCCTAGGATGACGCTCTCGAATTCTCCACCGTTTTCTGTACCGTCGATATCTTCGAAGGTGATTGTCGCATCCTTCAATTCATCGGGCCAGGTATGTTTCAGGCGTTCCTTTGAATACTTGCCGTCGGAATCTGTGAACAGGGTGTCAGTGTAATAGCGGCCATATTCATCACTGTTTCTCGGGTTCACTGTTACGCGTATGCCCTTCAGTGGCTTGCCGGACTGCGATTTTACCTCTCCGACTATTTTGAACTCGGCGTAAGGCTGTCCATATTCAACCCTTTGCTCTTCGATGTTGAGGATACCGTCACAAGAAGAAAACCCGAGAACTGTCATCAGGAATCCATACAGCGTCTTGAACAAGATATTGATTTTATTTTTCATACTTATGCAATCCGACGAATGTCATAATCTTGCGTAAAGATGGAAATAATTTTTTATATTTGAAAGTTCAAGACGTGTATTATGGGTAAACTGTACGACGAACTTACAAAGGATTACCGCTTCAAGGAGGGGCTGAAAACCTGCATAAACTGCGGCACCTGCACTGCAATCTGCCCCGCGGCGGAGTTCTACAAATATGATCCGCGAAAGATAGTGGACACCGTCCAGAGAAAGGACGAAGAGGGGATACTGGAGCTTCTCAAGAGCGAAACCATTTGGTATTGCGGGGAGTGCATGTCCTGCGTCACCCGCTGTCCGCGCAAGAACGGCGCCGGACTCGTTGTGATGGCGCTGCGGAATCTTTCCACCAAACTCGGTTATTTCACGGAATCGGAGAAGGGACGCCAGTTGTATCCGCTCACGAAAGTTATCACGACCAACGTGCTTAAACTCGGCTACTGTGTTCATCCTTCCACATATAAATACGAAGACCATCCCGAGTCCGGCCCCGTGTTTGAATGGGTGCTGAACAATCAGCAGGATGTATACGACCGTCTCGGGGCGAACTTCGGACGGCAGGGGACAGGCGCCCTCAGGGCCATACCTCAGGAAGATCTGGATGAACTCCAGGCCATTTTCGACGAAACCGGCGCTACCGAACGCATAAATCTTGTTGAGGAGTGCTCGCGCAAAAAGGCGGAGGAGATGGGGATGAGCATGGAAGAATATACAAAATACACCTTCGAGCATTGCTCAAGGGGACATTTCAACAATGAGGAGGGCTCGCTATGATATATCAGGGCAAACAGAAAATATGGTCGGATTACCAGAAAGAGATTCCGGACGATCACTGGTTCTATGTACGGAGCTGCATCAGGCAGAGTTTCTTCCCTGCGTCGGAACATTACTTCCTGAAGATATGCCGCGATATGCTGGGCAGGGACATCTATGAATCCGCCCACCACACCACCTGCGGAGGAATCGCCTATCATGCCGATACCATTCCTCAGGAAACAGCCATGACCATAGTGGCGCGCCAGTTCGCGCTTATGACCGAGGCCGGTTACAAGAATCTTGTGACTTCCTGCATCACCTCCTTCGGAAACTATACGGAAATCCTGGAAACCTGGCGTGAATTTCCCGAACTGGAGGCCCGTATACGCGAGAAACTCTGGAAGGCCTGCCGCAGAGAGTTCGAAAAACCCGAATATGTCGCGCACGCAAGCGATCTTGTCTACAAGTTCCGCGAGGAGATTGCCGCCCGTGCCAAATACCGGCTTGTCGACAAGGAAAGCGGAGAACCTCTCCGGGTGGTGGAGCACATAGGCTGCCATTATTCCAAGATGTTCCCCCACAAGGGTGTAGGCGGTGCTGAATATCCCTGCGTGCTGAGCGGAATGGCAGAGGCCTGGGGAGGGAAGGTGATAGACTACCCCGAGCGCAGGCATTGCTGCGGCTTCGGATTCCGTCAGTATCTGGTGAAGGCCAACCGCGGATACTCGGTGTCGAACACGCACAAGAAGTTCGAGTCGATGGAGCCCTATCATCCCGACATGATCATCACCAACTGCCCGGGATGCCCCTTCTTCCTGGACCGCTGGCAATATGTGATTTCCGAGATGGAAGGCAAGACCTACGGCAAGGACGGGCACGGCATCCCCGTGTTCACTTATGAAGAACTTGCCGGCATGGTGCTGGGCGTGGATCCCTGGGATCTCGGCCTGCAGGTGCACCAGGTGGGCCCCGAGCCTTTGCTCGACAAGATAGGCATACCCTACGATCCAGCGAAGAAATACCTCGGACTGAACGAAAAAGATCTTAAGAAACCGGGCCTTCCCACGGTCCTCAAATGCTGCTGAATATGAAAGAAATAGTACTTGTCGTCGGAGGCGGAATCGCCGGTTTGGAGACTGCCCGGGAGTTGAAGGAACTGGGGCTTACGCCCGTGATAGTGGAGAAGAGTTCTTCGCTGGGAGGGCATGTGGCACAATGGAACTGTCTGTTCCCCGATATGACCCCGGCCCGCAAGGTCCTGGAGCCGTACGAGAGTGCACTGAAAGATGTCGAAACCCATCTCGAAACCGAGATAGCATCCATAAACAGGCTGCAGAAAGGATATTCCGTCGTCCTCAGCGATGGGACCGCCGTTCCCTGCAGGGCGGTAGTGTTCGCCACCGGGTTCAAACTCTTCGAGGCGGAAAAGAAGGAGGAATACGGCTACGGCGTTTACGACCGTGTGATTACCAACCGCGACCTGGAGAACTGGTTCAATACCGGCAGCGACTCCCGTGTGCCTGAGAAACCCTCCGCGATTGGATTCGTGCATTGTGTCGGCTCCAGGGATGTGAAGGCCGGCAACACCCAGTGCTCGAAGGTCTGCTGCATCACGGCAATCAAGCAGGCGATAGAAATGAAGGAAAAGTTCCCGAACGCAGAGATTTACTGCTTCTACATGGATCTCCGCCTGTTCGGCAAGAAGTACGAGGATTTCTACATAAACGCGCAAAAGGACTACGGAATCCATTTCATCCGCGGGCGTGTCTCCGAAGTTTCGGAAACCATCGACGGCCGGGTGCTTGTCAAGGCGGAAGATACTCTTGTAGGCAAGCCGGTGAAAGTCCGGCTCGACCTGCTTGTGCTTATGGCCGGCATTGTGTGCAACAAGGAGAATCAGCAATTGCTGCAGGCAGTATCCCTCCCTGTCGACGAGGATGGGTTCTTCCGCAGCAAGGACAATATCGCTTCCATCACCGAATCCGACCGGGACGGAGTATTCTTCGCCGGCACGTGCACAGGCCCCAAGACCATCCCCGAGACTGTAGCCGAAGCGCGCAGCGCCGCTTTGAATGTGTACAACTATCTTAAATCCCGCAAGTAATGGATTTCGGTTTCGGACTCAATCCCAGCTCGGCAATAGAACTGGACAAACAGGATTTAAGTCTGTACGATAAACTGTGCAGGATCGAGCCTACGGCCGCGACCTGCATTGCCTGCGGCAGTTGCAGCGCTACCTGCACCGCGGCCGGATACTCCGGCATGAGCGTGCGCAAGCTCCTGATCGGCCTTCAGCGCGGAAGGAGCCAGGAAGTTGAGCAGATGCTCTCGCATTGCATGCTTTGCGGCAAATGCACGATGGTCTGCCCACGGGGTATCAACACGCGCAGGGTGATTCTCACCGTGTGCAGGCTTTACGATAATGCGGAGGGCATGCTATGATAGTAGATCGTTTCAGCAGCGGATTCCATCCTTTCGTCCTGCCGTTCCTTGCAGGAATGATATTCGTGCTGGGATACTGTGTGTATGGCATCATCCGCATACTCGTCCAGCTTCCGGGGGAGGACAGGCGCAAGTTCCTCAAGTCCCTCGTAACGCCCAGGACGGCCTGGAAGAATGTCAAGGATATCTTCCTCAACTGCCTGCTGCACGTCAAGCTTTGGAAACGCAACAAGGTGCTGGGCTACATGCACTCCAGCATTGCCTTCGGATGGTTCATGATCATCCTCCTCGGGCATATAGAGGTGATGCTCTTCCTGCCTCACCGCATCCGCCTGTTCTATTATCCCATCTTTTTCAACTTCTTCGTGGCGGAAACGGAATCTACGATTCAGGGAGCGGTACTCTTCTTCCTGATGGATTTCTTCCTGCTCATCATCCTGAGCGGCATAGTCCTCGCCATGATCAAGAGGGTGCGCTCGCGCTGGTTCGGCATGCGCCGCACTACACGCGCCAGCCTGCTCGATACCGTCGGCCTGTATTCTCTGTGGGCTATTTTCCCTCTCCGCCTGCTGTGCGAGAGTTTTACCGCACATATCAGCGGCGGTAGTTTCCTGACGCTTCCGATGAACTGGATTTTCCGTCAGTTCCTAGGGAACGAACTGAATTACCTGCCTACCTGGTGGGCGTATTCCATAGTGCTCGGCGTATTCATGACGGTTCTTCCGTTCACTCGCTACATGCACATACCTGCCGAGATGATGCTGATTCCCCTGCGCAATGCAGGGCTGCACATACGGCATCCTCGCAAGGGCTTCGCACGGGTGCAGTTCTTCTCCTGTCCGGGATGCGGAGTGTGCATAGATGCCTGCCCCATGAGCGTCCGCAAGGAGAATCTCAAGGACTGTACGGTCTACCTGAACAGGCAGTTGAGACGCGGAAACGAGAAGCGCATAGAGGAAATCAGCGACAAGTGTCTGATGTGCGGGAAATGCACCCAGGTATGCCAGGTCGGCGTGGACGGGCCGCAGATGCGTCTCGCACAGCGTTCCATGCGCTCCTACGGCATCAACCAGCACTATTCAAAGTTGTCGGTCGAAGAGAATCTTAACCGCATAGGCAACGCCAAGGTCCTGTATTTTGCAGGATGCATGACTCATCTGACTCCTGGCATCCGCAAGGCTGTAGGCTCGGTGCTCGACAAGGCCGGCATTTCCTGGACTATGATGGACCCGGAGGGCGGTCTGTGTTGCGGGCGCCCTATGATGCTTGCAGGACGCCGTGAGCAGGCCCGCGAAATGGCCCGCGTGAACAGGGAGATAATCAGGAACTCCGGTTGCGACATCCTCCTTCTGAGCTGCCCCATCTGCTACAAGATATTTAAGGAGAAGTACAATCTTTCCGGCATCTACGTAGTGCACCACAGTGTTTTCTTCGATGAACTCATCCATTCCCAGAGGCTGCATGTCGGCAAGGACGAGGCTTTGAAGCTCGCATATCACGACCCTTGCGAACTCGGACGCGGATGCGGCATATATGACGCCCCGCGCTCTGCCGTCTCCGCCATGGGAACCCTCGTGGAAGCTGCCAAGAACAGGGAAGAGAGCATCTGCTGCGGAGGTTCGCTGGGTAGCTTGTCGCTGAGTTATGAAAAGCGCAAGGATATTACGGTGAACTCTTTGAACAATCTGAAAGCAGGCGATCCCGACATGATCGTTACCGCCTGCCCTCTGTGCCAGAGCACATTCAGCAAATATTCGGATATCCCGGTGAAGGATATCGCGCAGATCCTCGACTCTTCTATCCGAGAGCGCTGACGGCCCTTTCTCCCAGTTCGGTCTTGGCCTTGATGTGGTCGAGAACCGAGCGGACGAAATCGTTGCTCTCGAAGTCTCCGCGAACCTGTTCAAAGTCGCTTTCCTTCTGTTCTTTGTCGCCGTCGGCGCCGAATCCTGTCTTGGATGCAAGGTTGAACTCCTTGCGGGCATCTTCGTAAACCATATTGTCCAGGCTGACCACGGCTTTCTTCCAAATCTCTATCAGCCGGATGGCATCTTCCCTGGTCATCTTGGAAGGATTGATGCCGTAGAGTTGCTGTATATGCTGGAACGCCCAGGTCCATTCGTAGCTGTAGTAATTGTCCGCCATGCTCCGGAAGGCTTCGCGGATTTGGGAAAGGCTGATGATTTCTCCTCGTTCGATGCCGTTCATCAGGGCCGCAATCTCGCTTTTCGGGGCAATCAGGCCGCTGATATCCACCCATTCCCCGGAACCGACCGGGGTGTCCGGGCGGAGTTTTGCCTGGAGTGTTGCTTCGTTGAGTTCCACGAAACTGCCGTCTGCTTCCTGCAGACGCGAGATGAGGGAGTTGCCCATGAATTTGTCGATGGCAATGCGGTAAAGCTCCATTCCGCGTTTCAGGGCGGAGTTGGTGATCATCACGCTGTGGAAGGAGTAAACGTCCGAGAGTTCGCCGCTGGCGTAACGCAGGTTCTCCAGCGTCTGCAGGCCCTTTATCATCTTCTGGATGGTGAAGGGCGAGAGCAGGTTGTAGTTGATGAAGTCATCCTTAACCGCTCCTGTGCGGGCGTCGCGCCTGGGCCATTTCTTTGCATCGCGTATGGTGCCCACGCTGCGCAGGTTGACTCCCGGAGCAAGGTATGAGGTTTCACCCTTCTCGATCAGATAGGAGAAGGGGAGGTTGGTGGTGTCGGAGTGGGTGACGTGCCGGCCCATTACGAGGGAGAACGCCCCGACGCGTGCAGGCCAGAGAATGTAGGAATCGGACGAAGTCTTGGCTCCGCGCTCGAGAGTGCCCTGATGTATGGGACCGAGTTTGTACATATGGTTGCTCTGGTTTGAGCCGGATCCTGCGTTCATGAAGGAAAACATGCCAGCGATGAGCAAGGTGCTTTTGTGATGGGTTACGGTGTATGGTCCTGCGAATATTGCGCAGGCTTCTCCGTTCTCGCCCTGGCAGTTGCAGAAGAAGAGGGAGTCGCTGGCGGAATAGCCGTGGCCGAAACGGCAAGCCTGACCAACGAAGCAGCGGGTGAGTGTCGCGGCATCGGTCACCGAACTTCCTCCGGAGACAATGAAATCTTCGCAGATGACGCTCTGCCCTATGGTGACGGGAGCGTCGACGCTGCTGTTGACTGAACCGTTGACAAGGAGGGAGGCACCGTTTATTTTTGCACATTCTCCTATTCGGACATTGCGGATTTCCGCCGTACCGGTGATGACCGTCCCTTTACCTATAGTCCCGCGCGAGGATCCGACTCCCTTTACATAGTCGCAGATGATAGCGTTCATCTTCTCCACGAAGGCCGGACGATGCCTGTAAAGGGCAATCATATATGCCTCGTGGGCGGAGAGCCCGTCGTGCATTATGACCTCGCGGCCACCGGTTTCGTTGAGCACGGAAACTTTTACACCGTTGCCGAAACTGCTTTCGGAGTCTGTAAGTATCGTGCCTACATTGTCTATGAGTACATTGTCGGCGATGTCGTAGTTCGCAATATATTCACGCACCGAACGGATGCAGCATCCGTCGCCGATGCAGACATTGTGCAGGGTGGCGTCGCAGATTCCTGAATGCCTTTTCAGTCCTCCGGGGAGGGTGAAACTGCCTTCGAAAAGGCCAAGACGGATATGGCCGCTGAAGCTTGTGCGGACGATATTGCCGGGGGTGAAGTGTTCTGCAACTTCGATTTGGTTCCAGTCTTCGGCTGAGCATCCCTGGCTCTGCAGGACGTTTATTTCTTCTGCGCTGAGTTTTCTATATTTCATAGGTCTTTATTCTACGGTTACACTTTTTGCCAGATTTCTGGGCTGGTCTACGTCCAACCCCTTGGCGACTGCGATATGATATGCTAGCAACTGGAGCGGTATGACCGATACGAGAGGACAAAGGAAATTGGGGGTGCGGGGCACTTCGATTACGTGCTCGGCAATCTTCTTTACCACCGTATCTCCTTCGCTTACTATGGCAAGAACCTTCCCCTTGCGGGCGACGACTTCCTGCATATTGCTCAATATCTTTTCGTAAAGATTATGGTGCGTGGCGAGGAACACTACCGGCATGTCTTCGTCCACGAGGGCGATGGGACCGTGTTTCATTTCGGCCGCCGGGTATCCTTCTGCGTGTATGTAACTGATTTCCTTGAGTTTCAGGGCACCTTCGAGAGCGACGGGATAGTTCATTCCGCGCCCGAGATAGAGGAAGTTTCTCTTGCTTGCGTACTCCTGTGCGAGAGCCTTGATTTCGTCGTTTTTCTTGAGGATACAGCTGATTTTTTCCGGAATCTGCTCGAGTTCCGAGATGGCATCGGAGTAAGTATCTTCGCTGATGGTTCCCTTCTCGCGTCCTATGGCCAGAGCAAGCATGGCCAGGACCGTGGTCTGGCCCGTGAAGGCCTTGGTGCTGGCCACACCGATTTCAGGACCCACATGGATGTACGTGCCGGTGTCGGATGCCCGGGCGATGCTGCTGCCGACGGCATTGACTATGCCGAATACCATCGCCCCTCGCTCGGTGGCCATCTGCACCGCAGAAAGAGTATCTGCAGTCTCGCCGCTCTGGGAAATGGCGAAGACAACGTCGCCTGGTCCTACGACCGGGTCGCTATAGCGGAATTCACTCGCGTATGCTACTTCTACAGGTATGCGGCAAAACTGCTCGATAAGCTGCTTGCCTATGAGGGCGGCGTGCCATGAGGTGCCGCAACTTACCATTACATAGCGCTTTGCGTTCAGCAGCTCTTCGCGATGCTCGGTGACAGCGCTTAGGATGATGCGCCGGTGAGCAGGGAGAAGACGGCCACGCATGCAGTCCTTGAGAACGGATGGTTGGTCGAAAATCTCCTTGAGCATAAAGTGGGGGAATCCTCCCTTGTCCAGCATGCTCACGTCGAGGTCGATTTCCTTTATGCGCACGTCAACTTTGTCGGCTCCAAGCGTGCTGATCTTCAGTTCTTCTCCGCGTCGGCATACTGCGACTTCCTCGTCGTTGAGATAGACCACCTTGTTGGTATATCCGGCGATAGGGGAGGCATCGCTCGCGATGAAGAATTCGCTGTTCCCTTCGCCGAGGCCTATCGCAAGCGGGCTGCTCTTGCGGGCGGTGACTATGGTCCCGGGTTCTTTGCGGTCGATCACTGCAATTGCATATGCGCCGATGACCTTTTGAAGGGCGGAACGCACTGCGCTTGCCAGGTCGGCATCGTGTTTTTTCTGGGTGTATTCTATGAGTTGGAGGAGAACTTCCGTGTCGGTTTCGCTGCGGAAGGTGAACCCCTTCTTCTTGAGCTGATCCCGCAATGCTCCGGCGTTCTCGATGATGCCGTTGTGCACCATCGTAAGGTCTCCGCTCTGGGAGATATGAGGATGCGCGTTGACCTCGTTGGGGACGCCGTGGGTGGCCCAGCGGGTATGTGCTATGCCAAGGCTGCCGGAGCAGTCGTGCCCCTGCACCATCTGCTCCAGATTGGCGACTTTGCCTACGGCTTTGTAGATATTCAGTTTTCCTTCTTCGTTAAGAACCGCAACTCCTGCGGAGTCGTAACCGCGGTATTCGAGCCGGTGAAGGCCCCGGATCAAAATCGGATATGCCTCGCGGCATCCGAGATAAGCAACAATTCCACACATATATTTGTCGATTAGTGATTTAAGTTTCGCAAGTGATTTAGGCCGCCAGTTGTAGGGCCTCGAAGGCCCTTC
>R22__coassemble_707_pt1 | contig 19692 bp, 15 predicted proteins | sample R22__metabat2_high_PE_057 | metagenome-assembled genome bin R22 | reverse complement strand
CCGGTATCCACGCCGAAGTTCATCTGACTCAGGTTTGTATAGTGCCTCACCACATCCACTTCGCTGACCTCGGGAAGTTCAAGCCCGGATTCCCTAAGCAAATTGGCGGGGATGGTGGCAACGGGATACTGCTGCGCAGAAGGCAGCGAGTAGCCTGTACGGCCGGGGTGACTGAGTTCGAAAATCAATTTGTCGTAATACCTCATAATGCAATCTCCTTTACAACCGCGACAAGAGCATCTATCTCCTCCCTGGTCCGATTTTCAGTTACACAGAAAGTCACATAGCCATCAAGCTCGAGGGCGCCGAAGAAACCGGCATCCAGCAGTTTCTGCTGGAGCTTGTCGACAGGAACCAAAGGCTTGAGACAGAATTCTTTAAGGAAAGGCCTGCCGGGGAACGCTTCCTCGAAACGGCCTGTCTTCAGGAGTTCATCGTAAAGGTAATGGGCTCCGGCGCAGGAGATTTCATTGACCTTCCTGAGCCCTTCGGGACCCATCAGCGACAGGTAAACCGTCACCCAGAGAGCCATCAAGCTCTGGTTTGAGCAGATGTTGGAGGTCGCTTTCTCGCGACGGATGTGCTGCTCGCGGGCCTGCAGGGTAAGCACGAAGCAGCGTCTGCCCTCCGCATCGGCAGCCTGGCCGACGATACGTCCGGGGAGCTTGCGCATATACTCGCTCTTGCAGGCAAGGAATCCCACATAGGGCCCGCCGTAGCAGAGAGGAATGCCGAGCGACTGTCCGTCGCCGACGGCGATGTCGGCACCCCATTCCGCGGGCGTCTTGAGCACGGCCAGAGCGGAAGGATCGCAGTATTCGATTAGCAGGGCGCCTGCGGCGTGTACAGCATCGGCGATTCCTGCAAGATCCTGAATGATGCCGTGGCGGCAGATGGAGGGAACTATCACGCCGGCGACGTCCGGTCCGAGTTCTTCCAGGACGTCCCAGGCATAGACGACTTCGATGTCCGGATATTTCAGATAGGTCTTGACGACGTCGAGCACGTTCTGCATCAACTTCGTGGATACAACCACCTTGTTGCGCTTGCGTGTGCAGGCGACAGCCATCCTGAGGGCCTCAGCGGCGGCGGAAGGGCCGTCGTACATCGAGGCGTTGGAAACATCCATGCCGGTAAGACGGCAGACCATGCTCTGCCACTCGAAGATGTAACGCAGAGTTCCCTGCGAAATCTCGCACTGGTAAGGCGTATATGCAGTCAGGAACTCGGAACGGGAGGTGATGTAGGGAATCACGGAAGGCACATAATGATCGTACGCACCCTGCCCGACGAACACCTTCAACCTCGTATTCTTCCTGCCGAGTCCGTCAAAGAAATTACGAACTTCCTGCTCGCTGAGAGCATCCGGAAGTTCGTATTCCTTTTTGTAGATGAAATCTGCTGGAACGTCGGAGTAGAGATCGTCCAGACTGCGGACGCCTATCCTCTCCAGCATTATGCGGATATCATCTTCTGTATGGGGGAAATATGCGAATCCAGCCATCTTACTTGGCGATTTCTGCATAAGCGGCGGCATTGAGCAGGCCGTCGAGTTCCGACGTGTCGCTCATTTCCACCTTGATGATCCACGCACCGTAGGGGTCCTCGTTGATGAGTTCGGGCTTGTCCTCGAGTTCCTCGTTAACGGCGACCACAGTCCCGCTGACCGGAGAATAAAGCTCGCTGGACGCCTTGACGCTCTCGAGGGCTCCGAAGTCTTCGCCGCTTGCGACAGTGTCTCCTTCCGAGGGGGCATCCACATAGGTGATGTCACCCATTTCTTCCTGTGCGAAATCGCTGACGCCAATGATGGCGATGTTTCCGTCTACCTTGACCCACTCGTGGGATTCACTGTAGAGAAGTTCGTCTAAAATCTTGCTCATTTCTTATAATTTGTCTGGTAAAATCTCTTTTTGACCGTGACGCCGGGGAATACCTTGTGGCGTATCTGAATGTTGAGCGCCGTGCCAAGAGGCGCATAGGCGGCATCCACAAGGGCGAAGCAGATACTCTTGTCGAGCGTTATGGAATGGTATCCGGTGGTGACCACGCCCACCACGGTGCCGTCGTCCAGCACTACGGGATATCCAGCGCGCGGGATGGCCCTGTCTGCAATCTCGATGCCCACAAGCTTGCGGGCGACGCCTTCGGCCTTCTGCTTCACAAGCGCGTCCTTGCCTATGAACTCTTCCTTGTCCAGTTTGCAGAACATCGAGAGTCCGGCCATGACGGGGGAAATCTCCGCTGTGAGTTCATCCCCGTAGAGAGGAAGCCCGGCCTCGAAGCGGAGGGTGTCCCTGCAGCCGAGGCCGCAAGGGACCACTCCTGCGGCGAGGAAAGTCTTCCAGAGATCCACGATGGCCTCGGGAGTCGCATAGATTTCAAATCCATCCTCTCCGGTATAGCCGGTCCGGCTGATGATGGCCCGCTTGCCGTAGAGTTCAAAGTCCGCGAAGTGGTAGAAAACCAAGCCGGAGAGGTCCATGCCGAGCACCTTGGCTACAACCGCCTCGGCTCCGGGCCCCTGGACTGCGACCTGTCCCCAATTGTCGGAATCGTTGAGAATGCCGACTTCGAAGCCTTCTGCATTGCGGAGCATCCACTCGTAATCCTTGTCGATGTTTGCGGCGTTGACCACGAGCAGGTACGCATCGGGAGCGAATTCCTTGTACACCAGGAGATCGTCTACGGTGCCCCCGTCGGGATACAGCATCATTCCATAAAGGATCTGCCCGGGAACGAGGGTGCGGACGTCGTTTGTGAAGATGTGGTTGACGAATTCAGTGGCCTGGGGGCCATTGATGAAAATCTCGCCCATATGCGAGACGTCGAATATGCCGACCGCGTTGCGGACCGCATTGTGTTCAGCAGTTATATTGCTGTATTGGATGGGCATATCGAAGCCGGCGAAAGGGCTCATTTTGGCTCCGAGGGCGACGTGCTCGCCATGGAGGCAGGTGGTTTTAAGTTGGTTGTCCATAATTGACCACCAATTTAGCACTTTTGCGCGATTAAAGCAAAGAAAAAGCCGAAATATTATCGGCGGAGCAGTTCAAGGTCTTTTTTGAGAATAAGTTTCGGATCCATCATTGCAACCTTCTGGAACAACTGGATCTGGCGGCCGAGGGAAAGATAGACCTTGTCTTCGTGTCCTCCCTTGCGCCACCACTTGTAGAACCCGAGCGGGTCGTTTTCGAACGGAATGCTGGCGACGATGCCCGTGCTGTAGCCGGGATAGTCGATGACAAGCTTGAGACCTACGAAACGTTTGTAATAGTCGGGATCCGCCTTGCGGAGCTTGCTTTCCAAAGGCCGGAGCACTTCCATTTCATCGACTTTAAGGCACTTTTCCTTCACAATCATCCTGTGAATCCGGATAGGATCCACAGAAATCCAGTAGCCCATCTTGAGCGTTTTCGGTCCCTCTTCGGTGTCGAGCGTCAACTCGTCCATCGAATAGTAGATCTTCTCAGGATCAAGAGGAAAAGTGGGTTCAGTTGACATAAACACTAACTAAATAATGCAAAATTAGGTTTTTTTTTCGATTTTTCCTAATTTTGAAAACGATGAAATCGCTTTTGGTGCACATGAGCAGCGTTTTTTCCGACGAAAACTGGTCTCCGGACGAGGCCCGGCATCTCGACCTCACCCATCTCGAAGGCACCACATGCTACTGTGACCAGGAGTCGGAAAAAGCCATAGAACACGCATTTAAACCACTGCCTGTCAACTGCTTACACTGGATAGACGGGGGCGACTACCACTATCTCACAGAACTCTGGATGCGTAAACTCTCCGCGCCGGCGAGCCTTTTTCTCATCGACAATCATCCCGACGACCAGGAGCCAAGTTTCGGAGCGGATATTTTATCGTGCGGAGGGTGGGTCGCACACTCGAGAAGGACCAATCCGCTGATACGCGACGATGCTGAACGTCTGTATATCAGCATAGATCTGGACTGGCTCTCCCCCGACTACGCACGCACCAACTGGAATCAGGGAGATGGCACTCTGGAAGAACTGCTGCGTATTCTGGGCGAGGCTGTCGGCAGCAGGCCGGTTGCCGGAGTGGATATCTGCGGAGGGATTACCTCCGCGCAGGGCGGAACGGCTGCGGACTTCGCGGTCAACCGCCGCACCCGGGACGCCCTTCAGCTTTTCTTCGCAGGAATCAGAGCAGATTAGCCAGCCCGTCGTAATATCTCTTCGAAACCGGGATGCTGGGCATTCCTTCCACATCCATGTCCGCGTATACCTGGGAACCGCTTTCCTTGCGTAAGACGGTCACATGCGCAGGATTCACGTAGAAAGACCTGTGGCAGCGGACGAAAGAATAGCGCTCGGCTATCTCCTCCAGCGAGGCCATCGTTGCGCGCAGTTCGAAACTCTTGATCTTGCCACCTTCCATATAATGGATGATAACATAATTCTCCCTCGCCTCAATGAAGAGAACTGCGGAAGGGGCGATTATGAGTTTTGGCCTCTGATAGATATCGAGGAATCGGACCAGGGTATTGTCGGCATCGTCCCTGGCCGCGACGGATGCCAGGATCTCCTTTTCTTTTTCCCTGTGGGCTCCTACGGCGAATGCGAGCGTCAGAATGACATAAGGAATGATGAAAATGAGATAGCAGGACCAGACGCTTGTGAGAAGGACGGAGAAATAAGGGAGAGTCCCGTTCATCAAATAGAGGTATAGGGCGATGAACATCCCGGTCACCAGGACTTCTCCCATGCTCCAAGTGATGAAATGCGCCCAGGTCAGCCGGAACTTGCGCATGAAATGGAACGCGACCCTCAGACCGGCGATGACAACGAGGGATATGCTGAAAGAAATGGCAAGGTTCATTGAATAAAGATCCCTGCCCATATCGAGATATTGTCTCAGTCTGAGTGGCTCATAAATGAGTATGAAGACGAAATAAAAGACGGGACAGACCGTCATATATAGAATTGCGGTCCCCCAACGGAAAAAAATCTTCGGAAGATGATGCATTTTTGTCACAAATTTAGCAGTGACAAATATACAAATTATATCTTTTTCGTCACAATATTTTGTTTTTAATCTACAAAACAGCGTTTTCGTCACTAATTTCCGTCACAAATCACTTTTAATTTTTTATGCGGAATTCTATTGCAATCTTTGCATACGGAAAACAAAGACCCGCTATAGAACCTAAACTTAAGTGATTATATCAAAACAGGAAAGCCCGTCGCCAGAGATGGCCACGGGCTTTCGGATCATAATGGTAAACACTACTTGTTCAGAGCATCTGCGCTCTTTATAAACTCTTTTAAATCAGCGTCTGAAACATGGTAGTTCTGCATTTCTCCGCTGAAGTACTGGTCGTATGCGCTCATGTCCACGAAGCCATGTCCGGACAAATTGAACAGGATTGTCTTGGCTTCTCCGCTTTCCTTGCATTTCAGGGCTTCGTTAATGGTGGCTGCGATAGCGTGGCAGGACTCCGGAGCGGGGATTATTCCCTCAGTCTGCGCGAAGAGCACACCGGCCTTGAATGAATCCAGCTGCTCGATATCCACCGCCTCCATATAGCCGTCCTTCATAAGCTGGCTCATGATCACACCGGCACCGTGATAGCGCAGACCGCCCGCGTGGATGGAAGCTGGCTTGAAGCTGTGGCCCAGGGTATACATGGGGAGCAGCGGGGTCATGCCGGCCTCATCGCCGAAATCGTACTCGAACTTGCCCTTGGTGAGCTTGGGGCAGGAATAGGGCTCCGCCGCAATGAAGCGGGTCTTCTTTCCGTCGAGGATGTTGTGACGCATAAAAGGATATGCGATGCCCGAGAAGTTGGAACCGCCTCCGAAGCAGGCGATGACGATGTCCGGGTACTCCCCTGCCAGTTCCATCTGCTTCTCAGCCTCGAGGCCTATGATCGTCTGGTGCAGGCAGACGTGGTTCAGCACTGAGCCAAGGGCGTACTTGCAATTCGGGGTGCTGACGGCAAGTTCGATGGCCTCGGAAATGGCGCAGCCGAGTGAGCCCCTGTCGTTGGGATTCTTGGTCAGTATGTCCTTTCCGGCACGCGTGGACATGGAAGGAGAAGGAGTGATGGCCGCGCCGAAAGTCTGCATGATTGAACGGCGATACGGCTTCTGTTCGTAGCTGACCTTCACCATATACACGGCGCAGTCGATGCCGAACTTCTTCGTAGCGTATGAAAGAGCACCACCCCACTGGCCGGCACCGGTCTCGGTAGTCAGGTTTGTCACTCCCTGCTCCTTGGCATAATAGGCCTGTGCAAGTGCGGAGTTCAGTTTGTGGCTGCCTGCAGGAGACACGCTTTCGTTCTTGAAGTATATATGAGCGGGAGTGCCGAGAGCCTTTTCCAGCTCGTATGCGCGTACCAGAGGAGTACAGCGGTATGCAGCATACTGTTCACGCACTTCTTCCGGAATGGGAATCCATACATCGGTCTGGTTGAGTTCCTGGTCGGCGCAGGCCTTGCAGAAGATGGGATACAGGTCTTCGGGCTTGAGCGGCTCGCGGGTGGCAGGATTCAGAAAAGGCAGGGGCTTGTTGGGCATGACCGCCTGGATGTTGAAGTAATGAGTGGGAATCTCGGATTCCGGGAGCATGAATTTTTTCTGTTTCATAGTACGTGGTATTTTGTTGTTTATTTGATTTGCATAAAAAAGCAGCATATCGTAAGTCCGATATGCTGCTTGACTCCTATATACACGGCAATGGAACTTACGACTCTAGAGTTGTAAGCGCCACCACCAGTTATTTGCCATAATTGCGTTCATTCTTTTGCAAATAAAAAAAGATATTTCCGTATATGCAAGAAAAATCGTAAAAAAATTACAATCCCCAGTCGGACGCACTGAAGTTTCCCTTGGGAGCATTGGGTACATTGGGGAAATATGTAAAGCCCGTGATCTTCTCCAGATCGCTTACGCTCATCATTTCCCTGCTGCTGACCTTCTGCCCCTTGAGATCGTTAGTGTGGGCGCGGACGAAGGCTGCACACTTGATTTCGGAGGCACTGCAATCTTTCAGCGACTTGCCGCTGCTGCCGCTCTTGGTACGCATCAGGATGTAGTAGTACATCGTGGGGAAGCCCACGTCGCCGCGACCGCCGAAACTTATGGTCTTAGGGCTCACTGTATTGCCGTATCCGTCCGTAAACTTCTCGAAATAGCAACCTATGACCACGTACAGCGTGTCGCTGCAGACCTGCTTGTCAACCCAGTCTTCGAGAGTGTTCCAGCCCCCGCCGCCGGTATTGAAGCCCGAAGAAAGCTGAGGAGCGATGTTGGGATAGAAGAACACGTCCCTGTTGGTTTCGGCAGACGATGTCCTTTCAGCGGATCCGAGCATGTGTCCCTTGTTGCATCCGCCGCCCGTAGACTTGGAGTTATACTGGATATTCGTCGGAATGGATGCGTCGACACGGTAGGCCTCAGTCCTGCCGGATGAGCCGACGTACATTTTGTGCCGGGGCGCCGCGACCCAGAGAGGGCAATGCTGTTCTGCACTGTAGCAGAGAGTGTAATTACGGGCTGTCTTTCCGCCAGGGCCCTTTTCTCCGCCTCCGCACATGTGCCAGGTATAGTACTGATCCTTGTCGGATGAGTCGACCATATAGTTTCCGTCCTTGGCAATCTTCATCAGGGGCAGTTCGAACCATCCGGGCTGATTGTAGGTGGTTTCACCGGGACCGGGCCCCGGTTCGGGTTCCGGATCCGGCTTGTCCTGCTGCTGTTCCGTCTTGAACTGAAGGACTTCGCCGAAGCGGTATACTCCCTGCCCATCCTGCCAGAACAGGGTGTAGGCGCGATAATAGATGACAGTGACGTCATTGAGACCTTCCAGGGTGGCCGAGAAGGATCCGTCACCTCCATTCAGCATATCCTGCGACTGAATGACATAGTCGAGTTTATCTTTACTGTAGCCCCATTCAAAACCGACCTCTCTCGGAGCGATGTTGAATCCGGAAATCTGTCCGTTCAGTGTCGCGGAGTTCGAAGTGACGCGGCTGGCGTCCAAAGTCGTCACATTGCCGGCGGCGAGATTGAGCGAAGAAGGAGTACAGCGGCATGCGGAAATGGCCGCAGCAACGAATAATATGATCAGCAGTTTATTATTCATCTAACACTGGTTTCAGTACATGTAACAATCAGGGAACAGTTGCCGGCGGCAATGCGGAAATCACCTTTCTCGAGATGCCGTTTTCCATCCTGCCCAACGAAGGCGAGTTCGTCGGCGGGAATGCTGAAGCGGACAGTCTTGCTCTCGCCCGGCTGCAGGTCCACTTTGGAGAAAGCGCGCAGACGCTTAACGTCCGGCACCATGCTGGCGATGATGTCGCTGCTGTAAAGGAGGACCGACTCTTTGCCCGCGACCTTTCCGGCATTCTTCACGGTAAGTTCAAAGTCAAGCGAGTCTCCGGACTTGAATCCGGTCCTGCTGCACTTCAAATCGGAATAATCGAAGGAAGTATAGCTGAGACCATGACCGAAAGGCCACTGTACATCCATTACGGCGTCATAGTTATACTCCCCTGCCATCGTCGCTACATTCTCGGACACTTTATAGTCATAGGTATGCAGCGAATTGATATGCTTGGGATATGTGAAAGGCAATTTGCCGCTGAAATTCGCATCGCCTGCCAGGAGATCCGCAAGCGCGTCTCCCCCATAATTGCCAGGGAGCATGACATCCACGACGGCTTTCGCCAAGGGCTCGACATCTCCGATGATGCGGGGGCGCCCCTCGTTGAGCACCAGCACGACCGGCTTCCCGGTAGCGGCGACGGCGCGAAGAAGGTCTTTCTGATTCGCAGAGAGGTTCAGGTCGTCGATGTTGCCTGGAGTCTCGCAATAACTGTTCTCGCCGAGGCAGGCGACCACTACGTCCACACTGCGGGCGGCTGCGACAACGGCAGGAATATCAACAGCTGTTTCATTCTTCCACGCCCCGTAGGCCTGGTCGAACTCGATCCCGGGCACAAACTTGACATTGGAAGCCCCGAACTTATTCGCAAGAGCCTCATATATAGTATTGAACTTCTCCGTATAAACAGGGGCCTCAGTCCCCTGCCAGGTATATGACCATCCGCCGTTGAGAGTACGCATGGAGTTTCCGCAAGGGCCTGTAACCAGTATACGGGTTCCTTTCTTCAGGGGCAGGATCCCTTCGTTCTTGAGCAGAACCTCCGATTCAATAGCCGCCTCACGTGCCTGGGCGACGAATTCCTCGCAGCCGAACCTGTCGTATCCGGACACATCCCAGGTAGGATTGTCGAAAAGTCCGAGACGATATTTCAGACGAAGCACGCGGCTCACGGCATCGTCTATCCTCGACATGGGAATCATCTTCTCTTCCACCGCCGCCTTGATGTCGGCGCAGCAGAGCGTGTCGTAAGGGTCCATTATCATGTCGATACCGGCATTGATTGCAAGCGCGAGCGCCTCTTTGCGGTCAGCGGCAATATGTTCGCGGGTGTAAAGATTGTTCACATCCGCCCAGTCGGTCACGATCATGCCGTCCCAGTTCAGCCCTTCCTTCAGCCATCCGGTCAGAAGTTCCCTGTTTGCATGAGTGGGGATGCCGTTTATGCTGGCCGAGTTCACCATGACGGAAAGGGCCCCGGCCTCGGCGCATTCCTTAAAGGGGCGGAAATACTTCTCGCGCATGTCGTGCTCCGCAAGGATGGCGGGAGTGCGGTCTTTTCCGGTAAAAGGAGCGCCATAAGCCATGTAGTGCTTGATGCAGGCAGCCACCTTGTCCGGGCCGATGTGGTTGGGATCTTCGCCCTGAATCGCACGGGTTTCGGCAACGGACATCACCGACTGCAGGTATGAATCCTCTCCGTAGCTTTCCCAGATTCTGGGCCAGCGGGGATCACGCCCGAGGTCCATCACGGGAGAGAAAATCCACGGGCACATCGCAGCCCTGGTTTCGTATGCCATCACGGCGCCCATGTTGGCAGCGTGGCGGGGATCGAAGGTTGCAGCCAGATTCACTTCCTGAGGGAAGAAGGTGCCCTCCGTAAGATAAGTGGCACCATGAATCATGTCCAGGCCGTAGATGGTAGGAATGCCAATATATTTCATCGACGCTTCCTGGATCTTGGAAATGATATCGGCGGTCTTTTCCCTGGTCTGGGCCGTTCCCTGGAATACATTCAGTATGGAACCTATCTTCCACCTTCCGAAAACGCTTTCCATCTTTGCCGGATCGACATCGTCACCAGAGGTGATAATGTTGATGTTCAGTTGCACCAATTGGCCGATCTTGGTGTCAAGATCCATTCCCTTCAGAGTTTTTTCAACCTTCGCCTCAAGATCCTTGTCGGCAGGAATCGCCGGAGTCGGTTTTAGCCCGCAACAGGCACTGAATGCAAGCATTGCAATAGCAAGATGAATGTAATATACCCGTTTCATATAATCTAATATTGTCTGTTACCGAAAATAGCCGTACCGATGCGCACTTCGGTGCAACCGTAGTCTACGGCAATCCGCCAGTCGTCGGACATGCCTATGGAAAGCTGGTCGAAGCCGACAAGTTCAGGATGCTGGCGCCTGCATTCGTCGAACAGAGACTTGATGCATGCAAAATCCCCGCGTATCGCCTGCTCGTCGTCGGTATGTGACGCCATGCCCATCAGGCCGCGGAAGCGTATGAACGGGAACTCTCCTGTCCGCTTCAGCAGCTCCAAAACCTCGGATGGAGCGAAACCCTGCTTGGTTTCCTCCGCACCGATATGCACTTCCAGCAGTACGGACGTAACCTTGTTGTTCTTCTCACCCCATGTATTCACCGCATCCAGCAGATGCTCGGTGTCGATAGATTCCACAAGATAGACATAAGGCAGCACCAGCTTGAGTTTGTTGGTCTGCAGATGCCCTATGAAATGCCACTCTATGTCGAATGGAAGTTGCATCGCCTTGGAGGCGAACTCCTGCGGACGGCTTTCCCCGAACGCTCTCTGCCCTTCGGAATAAGCCTCAAGGATGGCCTCAAAGGGATGGAATTTGGAAACTGCCACCAGTTTGACCCCTGATGGCAGTTCCTTCAATATATTCTCGAGATTATAAGCTATCATTATCTCCGGTTTTTCTGCTGGCGCATCTGCTGCTCCTGCATCCTCTGCGCTTCTTCCAGGCGCTGCATCCACTTGCTCTTCTTCTCGGGCTTGCCTTCGGCTGCCTTTACTCTTGCGAGCACTTCCTCGGGCTTCACAATCCACTTGCGTATCACCCATATCTCCACCATGCTGATCAGCTGGCTGAGCAGATAGTAATAGCTGAGTGCCGCGGAAAGGCTGTTGCAGATGAAGAACATCATGATTGGCATCATCCACACGCTCATGAACTGCATGCTCTGAGCATTGGGGTCGTTGGATGTAGCCTGATTCGCCATGGTCATCTTGCTGTACACCCACATTGTCACCGCCATGAGCAGGGCGAAGAGGGAAAGGTGATCGCCGATCAGAGGGACGCGGGTGCCGAAATCGATGATCGAATCGTATGTGGAGAGGTCATGCGCCCAAAGGAAGGGCTGTTGACGAAGCTCTATGGATGCCGGGAAGAAACGGAACATCGCCCAGAGTATAGGGAAGGTGAGCAGCATAGGCAGACATCCTCCCATGGGGCTGGCTCCGGCTTTGTTATACAGCGCCATGGTCGCCTGCTGCTTCTTCATCGCATCTTCCTGCTTGGGATAACGGGCGTTGATCTTTTCGACCTCGGGCTTGAGGGCAGCCATCTTGGCGGAAGAGGCGTAGGACTTGTACGTGAACGGCAGGACCACGGCCTTGATCACCAGCGTCATAAGCAGGATGATGAGCCCGTAATTGCCGATGAAGCGGCTGAAGAAGTCGAACATGGGGATGATGGCGTACTTCGTGAACCAGCCGACCAGCGAGCCACCCAGAGGGATGATCTTTTCGTATTTCTGATCGTAGGCCTTGAGAGTCTTGAAGTGGCTGGGGCCGAAGTAAATCTCGAAGGGGATGGTGAAATCCTGTCCGGGACGGATGTCGGCGCGCATCTTGGCCGAGCAGGCCATGAGATTGCGGGACTCGTCGTCCTGAGGGAAGAAACTCACATCGAAAGCTCCGGAGGCATACTGATCCTTGGCACGGAAAATCGCGGAGAAGAACTGCTGCTGGAAAGCGAACCAGCTCACCTTCGAATCCACCCTCTTGTTGCCGTTGCGGCTGCGGCCGATCTCTACGGGCTTCTTGTCACCTTCCTGATAGATGTCCAGCTTGGAGTACTGGGCTTCGTTCTTGTAGCCCTTCTCCATCCTTGGAATGACCATGGAATAGTCGATATCTATCGAAGAGACATTGCGGGGGATGCTTCCCATTCCTATGAAGGACAGGTCGTTGTCCACCATATAGGAGCCCTCGTGCAGGGCGTAGCGCTGCTCGATGTAGCCGCCGTCCGAGAACGGGAGGCGGAATGTCACGGAGGAGTCGGTCTGCGCGGCGATCTGGAAGTTGAAGTCGCCGGTGCGGATGAACTCACCCGTATAGACGCTGACCGAGTACTCGCTGCCACCTTCCTTGAAAATGTAAAGGGCCGTGCTGTCGTAGTTGAAGTAGTCCTTCACCATCACGCTGGAAGGCTGGGCGCCACGGCTCGTAAGCTTCAGGACGATCTTGTCGTTCTCGAGGGTCACGAAGGACGCTTCGCCGGAATGTGCGGCGTCGAGCGAGGGATCCTTATAGATGGATTCCTTCCCTTCGCCGGTAGCGTCGGCCGCTCCCTGGCCGGCTGTGACAAGGGTATCCTGGCCGGGATTGACGGGGACTGTGGAAACTACGGTATCTCCCGCGGCAATTCGCTGTGCGAGTGCGATGGAATCCTGCTGAGCCTGCCATTCAGCGGCTTTGCGGGCCTGTTTTGACTGATAGAATGTGAAGCCGAACAATATTACGGCTATGAGTATTAGACCGGTAACTGAATTCTTGTCCATTATTTATTCTCCTTCCTCCTCCTTGCGAATCTTCTCTTCGAGTTTCCTGAGTTCTTCCTTCGCCTTGGCAATCTTGCTTTCCATCTGTTTGATAAGGCTCTCGGAATTCTTGGAAGCCGAGAAGAAGCCGATGTTGTTTTCGAAGGTTTCGACTTCCTGCTGAAGGGTCTTGTACTGCTGGATGAGAGTATCCTTCACGCTGCGTTCGCGCGGTTTGCTTTCGCCGCGGCCCCTGCCGCTGCGTTCAGCGCCGAATTCGGGGAACTTCTCCTGCATCGCATCGCGAAAAGCCGCCATGATATTGTCCTTTTCCTTGAAAGGAACGAAACCGATGGCCTGGAAATCGGCTGCGAACTTCTTCGCCGCTTCGGCGTTGGCCTCCGCATCTTCCACGGGCACGTATGCCTTGATATCCTCGACGATTTTCTTCTTCGCCTTTAGATTTGCGAAGTAGTTGTTCTCGGGAGCGGCGTTCTTGTCGCGCTCGGCAAAGAACTCGTCGCAGGCGGCGCGGAACTGCTTCCAGAGCTGCTCGCTCTTCTTGCGGGGCACAGCGCCTATTTCTTTCCACTGCTTCTGGAGTTCGATGAACTTTTCGGTCGCCTTCTTCCACTCGGTGCTGCTCTTGAGTTCCTCGGCAGCCTTGATGAGACCCATCTTCTTCTCCACGTTGGCTTCCATCTCTCCCCTGAACTGGGAATAGTAGTCGCGCTTGCGGGTGTAGAAGGCATCGCAGGCGGCGCGGAAACGGTCGTAAATCTTCTGGTTCTCCTTCTTGGTGGCAAAGCCTATCTTGCGCCAGTCGGCCTGGATTGCCTCGATCTCCTTGGCGGAGGAATTCCACTCGTCGGAAGACTTGATCTCGCGTGCTGCGATTTCCTCCACCTTAACGCAGAGGGCCTCCTTGGCTGCGAGATTCTCTTTCTGCTTGCCTTTAAGCTCTTCGAAATGAGCCTGGTAGCGCTTGTTGATGACAGCCGTGGCAGCCTGGAAACGGGCCCAGATGCTCTCGCGGAAATCCTTGGCCACAGGGCCGAACTCCTTCCACTGCTCATGCAGTTTCTGCAGTTCGTTGAAGGCATTCACGATGTTCTCGTTCTCCGAGAGTTTCTCGGCGGCTTCGCAGAACTTCTCCTTCGCCTCCAGATTCTTCTGGAAGTCGAGGTCGCGGAGTTCGCGGTTGATCTTCACCTTGTCGTAGAAACGCTCTACGTTGAACTGATAGGTGCTGTTGATGTCCCTGAACGCCGTGGCAGGCACAGGGCCGGTGGCACGCCACCTGTCCTGGATATCCCTGAACGCGGGGAAGGAAGCACTGACGTCGTCGCTTCCGTCGATCAGTGCCTTCAGTTCTTCTATTATCGCTTTTTTCTTTTCGAGATTCTCTTCTTTCAGTGCATCCTGCTCTTTGTTGTACTCGGCACGTTCGCGCTTGTAGTCGGCATAGAGACTCTTGAAGCTCTCCTCGACATCAGCGAAGCTGTCTTCAACCTCGCCGGCCTCGCTCCTCAGTTTGCCAAGCAGTTTGTAGAATGCGGACTTGATGGATTCGGCCTCCTTGCTGCGCAGCATGCGGTCTGCGGAATCCATCAGATTCTTGAATACGTCCGACAGCTCAGACAAGGACTTGTCGGCAAAGGACGCCTCCTGAGGGGCTTCCTGCGTATTTTCGGGCTGGATTGCAGCCTGTTCTTCCTGAACTTCGGGATTGATGTTTTCTTCGCTCATAGTTAAGAGTTGTTTATTTAGTAGCTTACAAATATAATGATTTTTGGTAACTTTGCGAAAATATTGTACATCTATGAGAATCGACATCATCAGCGCAGTGCCCGAACTGCTGGAAAGTCCTCTGGCTCACTCGATTGTGGGGCGCGCCATAAAGAAGGGCCTGGTAGAAATCGAAGTGCACAATCTCCGGAAATACGGCCTCGGGCCGCGAAGGAACATCGACGACTATTCATACGGCGGCGATGCCGGCATGGTGCTGATGGTGGAACCGGTTTTCAGGATGATAGAGGAGCTCCGCTCCCAGCGCGACTACGACGAAGTCATCTATATGTCGCCGGACGGAGAGCTCCTCACCCAGGCGGTGTCGAACGAACTCTCGCTCAAAGGAAATATCATCATCCTGTGCGGGCACTACAAGGGCATCGACCACCGCATCCGCGAGCATCTCGTCACGAGGGAGATTTCCGTGGGAGATTATGTGGTGAGCGGAGGAGAGATTCCCGCAGCGCTTCTTGCGGATTCGATAGTGCGTCTGATTCCCGGTGCGCTTACCGACGAGACTTCGGCCCTGAGCGACTCCTTCCAGGACGGTCTGCTCTCCCCTCCTGTCTATACCCGCCCCGCTGATTTCAACGGTTGGAAAGTGCCCGACGTGCTTCTCAGCGGCAATCCCAAGCTCATCCGCGCCTGGCAGGATGAGCAGGCGCTCGAGCGCACCCGCCTCCTCCGCCCCTACCTCCTCGACGAATAACGACCAACGCCCGCTTCACAGCGGGCGTTGACGGTTAGTTAGTAGTGTATTACCTTTATAAGAAGGTTAATTATTGTTGGTTAGAAGTTGTTGTTTCAAATCACAGTGCAAATATAAGTTCCTTTTTTTAATTAGCAAGCGAAAAACACAAAATCTTTTTTAAAAAGTTATCAACATTTTAAAATATTTTAAAAATTAGAACTCATAACGTAATTTGAACGAGAAATTGCGAAGCGCCTGAGGGAACAACCCCTCCTCAATATATTCGGGATCACCGTTCGCGAACAATGCCCTGTAAACCCAGGCATCGGCGCAATAGTCGCGGTTCAGCAGATTGTTGCAATAAGCACCCAGAGTCACCTTGCCTTTCCAGATATCGAAAGACTTCTCCACGTGCGCATCGAGCACATAGTAAGCGGGAAGGCTCAATTCTTCCGTCTGGGTATTGTCCCAGTACTGCTTGCCGACATACTTGCCTGTCACCCCGGCACGCAGACCTTCCATCGGCAGGAACTCCACTCCAGCCATGCCGACTGCGGACGGAGACATCAGCATGTCCACGGTCCCCGCTTTCACCTCCGTCTTGCCCACATAGTGCCAGTCGTTTGCATTGTCGTTGGTATCTTCGTAATACACGTAATCTTTTATCTTGTTGGTACTCAGCGTGAGATTTCCGGTCAGATTCATCCAGCGCACAGGCTTCCATCCGGCGGAGATCTCCACTCCCCTGCGCCAGCTCCGGTCCACATTCTCCTTGATGGCATATCCGCTGTCCGAAAGCTTGCCAGTCTCGAGCAGCATGTCCTTGTACTCCATCGAATACAGGTTAATACCGGCAGAAAGCCCCTCCGAGAGGTACTCCCATCCGATTTCGGTATCGAACATCCTCTCCGGCCGCAGGGTCACTTCTGCAGCTATCCCCTTGGCGAGCAGGGTGTTCACGGATTCTATCTGTTCCTTGAGATCGCTCCTGCCCGGCTCGCGGTGGCCGACAGCGAAAGACGCGTAGGCCTTATGTGAGCCGAACTTGGCAGTGAAGCCCGCGCGCGGATTAAGGAAATCCCAGCTCTTGTCGTAGGCCATGTCAGAGAACTCGTCGTCGATTCCGGACATCTTCAGGCCTATGTGCCTGTACTGGAGCTCGGCGTATGCAGTCAGCCAGGACGCAGCCTGATACTCCCCGCGCACAAAGGCTGTCCCTTCCGTCTTCTTTCCGTTGTTGCGATACCACTCGTGGTCGGTCTCCTTGTCCGCCGTATCCCAGATGACGTTGCCGAAGTGATCCCCGTCGTAATATGCAACGTACGCACCGCCGGAGATGTCCAGCGCATCGGTCTTGTACTTTAGGGTGGAGTTCAGCACGGCATATCCGTTGTCCAGCTGCTTGCGGGTGATGAAATCCCCCTTCCCCATGTGGCTGAGGCCGTACTTGGAGTAGGCTTTGTCGGCCTTGTACTGCTCATAGTACCCTTCTCCCCCCGTATAGTTCAGGGTAGTGCTCCAGGTAAGCGGCGCGCTGAACTGATGGGTGTAGTTCAACTGGTAATGGGTCTGCAGATAATTGTCGGATTCATTGTCGTAATATGCGGTGTTTCCGTCGGCATCCTTGTACTTCCCGGCGGGATTGTAGGTCCTGTCCTCAGCTACCTTGGAAGCCGGAATGCCCTCCCAGGTAATGCCGGTGTGCTGCTTTCCGGAGAGCAGGGTGAACTTCAGCGAATTGTTGCCGCGCATCCATCCCAGGACTCCGAGGAAGGAACGCACGTCCGCCCATGCGTTGCGTATGTATCCGTCCGTTCCCGAGAGAGTGACTGCGAAATTGGCGTAGAGGCCGTTATCCAGAAGGCCGGACCCCGCCGCGAAAGAAAGCCCCCTCGTGTTGTAGGATCCTGCGCTCAGGTCGATGGAAGAGAAAGGATCCGGCGACACATAGGCCGTGCTCATGTTCACGCTCGCGCCGAATGCTCCCGCACCGTTTGCGGAGGTGCCGAGTCCGCGCTGCAGCTGAACGCTGCCGAGTATGCTGTTGAGTCCCGGGATGTTGACCCAGAACACCTCCTGCGATTCGCTGTCATTCAGCGTGATACCGTTAAGCGTCACATTGATCTGGCTGCCTTTCGAGCCGCGGACCGTCATCTTCGAGTAGCCCAGCCCCGTGCCGCCCTCGTTCGTGGTCACAACCGAAGGCTGAAGGGACAGAATCATGGGCAGACTCTTTCCCGGAGCGGCATTCTTCAGTTCCTCCTTCCCTATATATGTGTAGGTTACAGGAGTGTTCCTTCCGGCGCGGGAAACCGCGACTATCACACTGTCAAGTTGTTCGACCTTTTCCTGGTCCTGGGCATAAGCGCCCGTGCAGATGCAGCCCAGAGCGGCTGCCAAAAAAAATAAACCTCGCATAATAACTAATATTGATGCAAGGGGTATTATTTGAAGATTATGCTTCCCTTCGGCGGCATTGCCCGCATCAGGTTCAATGGGTATAATCTCAACTTCCAATACGGAAGTACCCCCGCAATTGCGAGGGCAAAGATAGCAATTATTTCTTTACGGGCACCAGTTTTATCTCATAAAGACGCGGCCAGTTCTTGCCGGTGAGATAGATGCGCCCGCCGGAGTCCGCCGCGATCCCGTTCAGCACGTCGGTGTCCGGCTTGCGGAGCTTGTCCGGAAGAAGTCCGCCGCAGTTCACCGTGGCTTCCACCTCCCCGCTCTTCGGATCGATTATCACGATGAGGTCGGTGGTATAGACATTGGCCCATATCTTGCCGTCTATCCATTCCAGCTCGTTCAGATAGCGCACCGGCCGTCCGTTCAACATCACGTTGACCGTCTTCTGCAGCTTGAATTCGGGACTGAGGAAATAAAGGCGGGAACTGCCGTCGGAAGCGATCAGCTGCGTTCCGTCGGTGGTGAGTCCCCAGCCCTCGCGGGGATATGAATAGCTCTGCCTGTATTCCAGCGTAGCGGCATCGTAGACGAAAGCCACCTTGTTGGTCCAGGTGAGGATGTAGAGCTTGTCTCCGAGGATGACCGAGCCTTCCGCGAAATACTTGCGCGAGAAGTCCAGCTTGCGCTGCACGCGCCCTGTCTGCAAGTCCACGATGCGCATGGTGGATTCCCCGAACTGTCCGGTAGATTCGTAAAGCTGTCCGCCGCTGAAGAAAAGTCCCTGGGTATAGGCACCGGTATCGTGATTGTATTCCTTGACGACTTCTATGTTATAACGCTTCGGGGAGCCCGCCTTGCACGAAATCGTGCACAGCATCAGGCAGAGAATGTATATCGACTTGCGCATTGTGAAGGCAAAGATAGCAATTCCCCGCGAAAATTATTAACTTTGCAGCCCCAAATAAAGGTGGGGCGATCTGTCGCTCGACAACGAGAGGAAAGTCCGGACAGGAAAGGGCACCCCGCTGCGGAAAGCGCAGGAGGGAGCAATCTTTCGGAGGCCGTAACAGAAAAAAACCGCCCAAGGGATTAGCTTAATCTTTTTGTGGCAAGGGTGAAAACGCGAGGCAAGAGCTCACGACATGCGACGGCGACGCCGCATGGGTACGGCACCGGGGCCTGCAAAACCAAATATACCGGCAAATGAGGGCTGCCCGCCCGATGCCGGGGGGTAGGTTGCGAAGATAAATGACAGATTCAAAAACAGAAACCGGCTTACGGCCCCACCTTTTTATTTCCCTTCAGCCAATTCCTTGTCGATAGCTTCGTACTTCGAGTTGTTGCTCTTGTATTCGGGCACTATCTGCTTCATCTTGCGGACGGTGGCCATGTCGTCGAACTGCTTGGAAATCTCCACAAGCTCGTCGATATCCTTGCATACTTCCTCGAAATCGTATTCGCGCACCTGGGCGATACGGATTTTCTCATTGAAGGTGGGTTTGGTGCCTTCGAGTTCATTCAGAACCTCCTCATAGAGTTTCTCACCTTCGCGGAGGCCGGTGTACTTGATCTCGACATTCTTGGCATTGGAGAGGGCTATCATCCTCTTGGCGAGGTCCGCGATGCGCACGGGAGCACCCATATCGAACACGAAAATCTCGCCGCCGTTACCCTTGGTGCCCGCCTCGAGAACGAGCTTGCAGGCCTCGGGGATGAGCATGAAGAAACGCACGATGCGCTCGTCGGTCACCGTCACGGGTCCTCCGTTCTTGATCTGCTCGCGGAACAAAGGAATGACGCTGCCGTTGCTGCCGAGCACATTGCCGAAACGCGTAGTCACGAACTGGGTGTATTCTATCTTGCGG
>R22__coassemble_660_pt1 | contig 20762 bp, 16 predicted proteins | sample R22__metabat2_high_PE_057 | metagenome-assembled genome bin R22 | reverse complement strand
AAGTAAAGAAAAATACGCCTTCTAGCGTACTAGAAAGCGTATCAGGGTGCCTCGGATGGGACTCGAACCCATACGGCCGTTTCGGGCCAAGGGATTTTCTTGCCACTATGGCTTTCGCCACCATTTCTGTTTGTGGTCCGGACTATTCCTTCACCATAGGACAATGTCCTTTAGGTGTGCCGTGTCTAGTCTCTGCACCTTCCTTTTTTAAAGGCTTGGCTCAAGATTGCCTTCAGCTTTATCTGTTAAGGTTTCCTTGAATTTACGGCATTCTACATCTCTCTTTTCAGAGAGTGCACTCAAATGTGCTCTTCCTCGATAATTATCTGTTAGCGCGTGGCAATTTGGACAAAGCAATTTCAAATTTTCTAAGCGATTGTCCGTATTATTCCCATTGAGATGATGTATTTCCAATGGAATTGGTTGCCCCTGCCATTCTGAAAGATTACAATTCTCGCAATATTGGATACCGGTAATCTTCTTATAACGCTCTCTAAGTCTCCAGGAACAACGGTAGTCAGAATCTATCTTGAAAATATCGGAATCCAAAAGCCCGGTTTTGGGTTTGAATTTTAGTCCGACATTCCATCCTTGTCCAGTAAAATGCGAAGTGTCCAACTCATATTCTTTAATGAGGTGATGAATTGTTTTGTAGTTCCCACCAACAGGGCGTAACCCTAAATGACGTAGGACACCTGCAATAGATTTACTGTCTTTTACCGCAACTCGAATATCGTTTTCTGAATAACTCACTTTCATAGCAGAGGCAAAGTTAATACTTACCATCGAGTCTTACAAATAATTATTTCAAAGAGCTCGTCTAAGTCCCTCGTGTCTACCATTCCACCACCAAGGCTTGCGCGAGGTGGGCTCGCGGACTGCAAAGATAGTAAAAATTACAACTCGCTGGCAAATTCTTCTATGCTCTTGCGTTCGGAGTGGCGCGGAGCCGGAGCTCCGGCGGGGTAGCCGACAGGGAAGAGGGCTACGACCTCCCATCCTTCAAGCTCGGGGAATTCGGCGGCGATCACTGCGGGGTCGAAAGAACCTACCCACACGCTGCCAAGCCCGAGGTCTGCTGCTTCCATCATGATGTGGGTGCCCACGATGGCGGCATCCACTTCTGCGCCATTCTTGCCGTCGTATTTGCGTTCCCAGGCATCATCCGGCTTGCAGCCGACCACGAATACCAGAGGTGCGCCGTACAGATACTGTGTGGCCTTGCCAAGCTTTTCCATGGTGTCGCCGGTATCCGCAACCCACACGTGCACAGGCTGCTTGTCCATCGCGGTAGGCGCCAGGCGGGCCGCCTCCAGGATCGATTCCACCATATTGGCGGGAATCTCCCTGTCTTCGAAAGCCCTGCACGAGTAACGATTGCGTGCCAACTCCAGAAAAGCCGAAGGTTTCGGAGCCGTATGTTTCAAAACGTCGGTGAATGCTGCGCGGTGATGGATTTTACTGATGTCGCTCAATTTCTGCAATAACTTCTTCGCCATATCTCAACTAATTTAGAATTGAGCTACAATATAGTAAAAATGCTTAAAAACTAAAAATATTTTTTCTCCTGCCGGTTCAGAGCAATGAATATGAACAACAGCAGCGTAAAGGCCCACAGAGACGATCCTCCGTAGCTGAGGAACGGCAGGGGAATGCCGATCACCGGCATCAGCCCTATGGTCATTCCTATATTGATGAACAGGTGCATGAACAGGCATGAGGCAACGCAATAACCGTATATCCTGGTGAACGCCTCCCGCGACTGCTCCGCATCGTGCACTATGCGCGAAATCAACAGACCGTAGAGCACCAGCACGATCAGGCATCCGAAGAACCCCCACTCCTCTCCCACCGTGCAGAAAATGAAGTCGGTGCTCTGCTCGGGCACGAATCCGCCTGTATTCTGGGTGCCGTTGGTGAATCCCTTCCCGAAGAAACCTCCCGAGCCTATGGCTATCATCGACTGCCGCACGTTGTATCCAACTCCGGAAGGATCGTCCTTCATGCCGAGCAGCACCTCGATGCGTAGCCGCTGATGGTCCTGCAGCACCTTGTTGAAAGCGAAGTCGGTCGAGAACACCAGCCCGGCGAACACTACCACGCCCAGCAACAGCATGCGCAGCGAAAACCTCCTTTCTCGCGAAAGCGGACGGGTATTCCTGAGCAGATACCACAGGTACAGCAAGCCTATCACTCCGAGCACGATCAGCGAAACCCACACCGAAGTCTTGAGGGTGAGGATGAAGATTAAAATCGCAAGGCCGATGAGCCCGAGGAAGATGCCCGGCAGCCCCTCCCGGTAAAGCACGAAGAGCATGCCCACATACACCAGGGCGGACCCTGTTTCGTTCTCGGCAAGGATGATGAGCATCGGCAGGCCGATCACCGCCGCCACCACCCAGAAATCCTTCCAGCGCCCGAGGGAGAAGCTCTGCCGGCTCATGACGCCCGCCAGCAGAAGGGAGGTCGTTATCTTTGAAATCTCCGCAGGCTGGAAACTGATCGGGCCTACCGAGAACCAGGAATGCGAACCTTTATGCTCCGACCCCAGGAAGATGACGGCCACAAGCAGCACCAGCACTATCAGGTATCCGGGGGTCGCCAGCACCTCCCAAAGCCGGGGATTGATTGCAAACAGTATGGTCAGCGCCAGCGCGAACGCGGTCAGTATCCACACGAACTGCTTGCCGCTGCGCAGCGAAAAGTCCAGCGGCGAGCCCATGTCCGGACTGTGGATGGAGGCATACACGTTCAGCCAGCCTATGAAGACCAGCACCAGGTAGATCAGGATCAGAGTCCAGTCCACCGAACTGCGCAAACCTCTGTCAGTTCCCTGCAACATTGAAAACAGTTTCCATCATACGTTTCTCCAGTTCGGGGCGGGTGGTTTCCCCGAGGAGATATTTCTCTATAAGCAACGACGCCAGCGGGCAGGCCCAGGAGCCGCCCCAACCGGCATTCTCGATATAACCGACCACCGCAATCCTGGGATTCTCGCGCGGAGCGAAGCAGATGAATACCGAATTGTCGGCTCCGTGGGGATTCTGTGCGGTTCCCGTCTTTCCGCAGATGTCCAGCCCCGGCACGCACGCCATCCCTGCGGTTCCTCCGGCCCCGGGCCCTCCGTTGACCGCCATCCACATCCCCGGGATAACCTTCGAAAAATGCGAGGTGTCCACCATGGTATAGTGCCTCTCCTTGTACTTTTCATCTATTTCCAGCCCTTCGGAATCCTTGACGATATGCGGGATGTAGTAGTAGCCCCGGTTGGCCATTATGGCGGCGAGATTCGCGATCTGCAGGGGCGTCGCCCCGATTTCTCCCTGGCCTATGGACAGCGAGATCACGTTGGAAGTCCTCCAGCGCCTGCGTCCGTAGCGCTTGTCATACAGCTTGGAAGTGGGGATGTTCCCGCCCAGTTCGGATGGGAAGTCGCTCCCCAGTTTCTGCCCGAAACCGAAACTCAGCACATACTCCCTCCATTTGTCGAAGGCTTCTGAAACCGACTCGTATCTGTCGTTCTCCAGCAGATTCTTGAGCACATAGCAGAAGTAGGCGTTGCAGCTCATCATCACGGCCTCTTCGAGACGCAGGGGGCTCCTGTGGCCGTGGCATCCCAGTTTCCTCGTCTTGGTATAGTAGTAGCCCCTGTTGCAGGGATACTGATACCAGGGCTCGAGCACTCCTTCCTGAAGTCCGATGAGGCCGTTCACCAGCTTGAAGACGGATCCGGGGGGATAGGATGCCTGCACGGTGCGGTTGAACATTGGCCTCCCGGGATCTTTCGCGAGCCGGGCGTAGTTGGCGCCCATGTCGGAGAGGACGTCCACGTCGATGCCGGGGCTGGACACCATCGCCAGTATTTCTCCGGTGGACGGCTCGAGTGCGATCAGACTGCCTTTCTTGCCGTGCATCAGTTCCTGTCCGTACTGCTGCAGATGCGCATCGATGGTGGTGACGATGTTCTTCCCGGGCACGGCTTCCTTGTCGAATTCTCCGTCCTTGTAGGAAGCCTGCACCTTGTTGCGGGAGTCTCTCAGGTAGACGTGATAACCCTTCTCGCCGCGAAGGTCTTTCTCCCTTGCCGCCTCCAGGCCCGTCTTGCCTATATAGTCCCCGCTCTTGTATACTTCCGGTTCCTTCTCTATCTCCCTGTCGTTCACCTCCGAAACATAGCCGAGCAGGTTCCCTCCGGCATTGAAGGGATATTCCCGCACGGTGCGCACCTGCCCGCGGAATCCGGGAAAATCATATGCGCGCTCTGCGAACTTCATGTATTTCTCGACGCTGACCTGCTTTGCGAACTGCAGGGTCTGCCAGCCGATGCGCGAACGGTATTTCCTGTAGTATGCCATCTGCTCCCGCACCCAGAGAGTGTCCAGGTCGAGGGCCTCCGCAAGCGCCAGGGTGTCGAAAGCCGTCACTTCGCGCGGAGTGACCAGGATGTCGTAGCAGATGCGGTTGCCCACCAGCACCTCTCCGTTGCGGTCGTAAACTATGCCGCGCGGCGGATAGATGGTATGGTAGACCATGGAGTTGTTGTTGGCGTCCCTCTTGTAGGAATCGTCCACTATCTGGATTGCGAACAGACGCACCAGGAGGATGAGGATTACTGCCCAGAGGCCAATCAGGAGCCTGTCGCTGCGTCTCAGTTCCATCTGTCTGCCTCCCTCGGAGCGAGCACTCCGGCAACATAATAGGAAACGGCGGAGCTCAAGGCGACGGAAACAAGCAGGCGCACTGCCATGAAGGAAACACTGCGGGTGCCTGCGCAGTCTACGGGAATGAAGACGGCGAAAAACAGGGTAGTGGCCAGCAGGATGGCCAGGAGCACTTTGCCTCCCCCCTGTTTATGGATGGAGATGTCTTCCTGTCGGGACAGCAATTCGGAACCGAAAACCAGGCGGATGAGACGGTTGCGGGCCAGGGCGACCGGAAGGAGCGCGCAAATGTTCAGCCCGAGCATCCCGTTCGTGAAGAAATCCACCGCCATGGCGCTGACGAAGGCGATGACCAGCAGGCGAGTGGTGCTGTAGGTGATGGGAAGGCTCAGTATCATCACCGGCAGGAAACAGATTATGACATACTGCGAAAGATTTAGCAGGTCTCCCAGAACAATCTGTATGGCAAGCAGGATCAGGTAGGTGAGGATGTAACGCTGTCTCATTTGCCCGCCTCCTTTTCCACAGCTTCGATCTCGGCCTTGTCGAGATTCTCGGTGATTATCACGTAGCGCAAGGCGGAGAAATCCTGGAACAGCTTGACGCTCACTTCGTTGGTGCTGCCGTCAACCTGACGGATGCGGCCGGTCGTCCCGACCGGGATGTCGGCTGGGAATACCGAGGAGAAACCGCTGGTCCAGACAGTGTCGCCCGGCGAGATCTGCTGATGCAGGGGGAGTCCGCGCATGATGGCTCCGTCCGTATGGCGGCCGTCCCACTCGAGAGGTGCGACCAGCCCCGTCAACCCGATCCTGGCGCTGACGCTCATTCGCGGATTCATGAGCGTGATGCCGTAGGAATAATGCTTGCCCACGGAACTCACCACGCCGATCACTCCGCTGGTTGTGACTATCCCTGTCTGCGGCCTGACGCCGTCTTCCGTACCCTTGTTGAGGATGATGTAATTGTGCTGAGTGTTGCGGCTGGCCTTAACTATGGTCGCGGGAATCATCTTGAAGTTGCCGACCTTGCTGTCGTAGATGTGATTCTCGCGGTAGGAAAGATCTCTCTGCCCGAATTCCCGCACCAGCGCCGACAATTCGATGTTTTCGGCGGCGAGCTTTTTGTTCTGCCTGTCGAGGGTGAAGTAATTGCGAATTCTCTCCCCGGCGCTCCATATCGAGGCGTGTACGCGGTGCGACGCCCTGTTTATCCAGATATTCTGCAGGGAAGAACTGTGGCCCAGCATAACGATTGCGGCAATCTCCAATGTTACGAAGACTGCCGCGCTCAGTATGTCGGAACCAAATTTTTTCCTCTCGACGACCATTTGCTACCTCATCAGGAAAGGATAACTGTCGGTGTTCTTGAGAGCCATGCAAGTGCCGCGGCCCACTGCGTGAAGAGGGTCTTCGGCGACATGGAAGGGGATGTTGACCTTGTCGGTCAGGCGTTTGTCCAGACCGCGCAGCAGTGCGCCGCCGCCGGAGAGGAAGATGCCGTTCTCCACGATGTCGGAGTACAGCTCCGGAGGAGTCTGCTCAAGCACGTGGAGGATGGAAGTCTCGATCTTGGCGATGGACTTGTCCAGGCAGTGCGCGATCTCGTCGTGGGTGATGGTGGCTTCCACAGGATGGGCGGTCATCAGGTTCGGACCGCGCACGATGAAAGGCTCCGGCGCCTCGTCGAGGTCCGGAATTACGGCTCCCACGGCTATCTTGATCTTTTCGGCGGTGATTTCACCGACCTTTATGTTGTGCTGCTGGCGGAGATAGTACTGGATGTCGGATGTGAAGACGTCGCCCGCGGTGCGGATGCTGTCCTGGATTACCAGGCCTCCGAGGGAGATGACTGCGATTTCGGTGGTGCCGCCGCCTATGTCGACCACCATGCTTCCCTTGGGCGCCAGCACCTCCAGCCCTATACCGAGGGCGGATGCCATCGGCTCGTGGATGAGGTATACGTCGCGCCCGCCGGCGTGCTCGGAAGAGTCGCGGACGGCGCGTATTTCAACTTCGGTGGACCCGGAGGGGATGCCGACCACCACCTTGAGGTTGGGGGTGAAGAGGCTGTGACGCTTGCTGTTCACCTGCTTGATGAACCCGCGAATCATCATTTCGGCGGCGTTGAAGTCGGCGATCACGCCGTCGCGCAGGGGACGGATGGTCTTGATGCCGGGATTGGTACGCTCCTGCATCAGTTTGGCCTTCTGCCCTATGGCGATGCACTTGTTGGTATTGTTGTCGATGGCTACGATGCTCGGCTCGTCCAGCACGATTTCGTCATTCTGGTAGATGACGGTATTGGCCGTTCCGAGGTCGATTGCCAGTTCTTGATTCAAAAAAGAAAATGCCATTTCCGATACTCAAATAATTAGTCAAACAAATATAAGAATTTTAGTTAATTTTGCCATTGGTTTCTGCACAATATGGAAAGAAAAAAGTATGTGATATTCACTGCGGGCGGCAGCGGCACCAGGATGAAGAGCGCCGAACCCAAGCAGTTCCTGCTTCTGGACGGCCTTCCCGTGCTGCACAGGAGCATACTTGCCTTTGTGGACGCCTGCCCCGACGTGAAAGTGGTCACTGTCCTTCCCAGGGAGCATATTTCCCTCTGGGAGGATCTCTGCATCAAATATCCCCTCGATGTGCCTCAGCGCATAGTCGAAGGCGGTATCACACGTTTCCACAGTGTGAAGAACGCCCTTGCCAAGGTGCCGGACGGCGTGGTGGTGGCCGTACACGACGGAGTGAGGCCGCTTGTCAGCGGAGCACTGATCAAAGAGATGTTTTCGCAGATGCGCAGTTGCCGCGCCCTGATTCCGGTGCTCCCCGTGACGGACACGCTGAAGAGCCTCAGGCGCAACTCCGACGGCCGCATCGTCGCTACCGGCGACCCGGATCCCGACCGCAGCCGGGTGTTCGGGGCCCAGACGCCCCAGATGTTCCTGTCCGAGGAACTGCGTGCGGCTTATGAACTTCCCTACGACCTGTCCTACACCGACGACGCTTCGGTGGCGGCCAGATACGGAATCCCCCTCTCCTACATCGACGGAGAGAGGAACAACATAAAACTGACGACTCCCGAGGACATGGAGCTCGCCGCCTTCTTTATCTGAATCCGGTAATATTGAAGTCCTTCACCCAGACCTGACGCTCGAACGCTTCGTCGAGCGAAATCATGGTATCCGTGGACTGCACATAGGGGATATTCTGTATCGTGTTGAGCAGCACGCTCATGAGGTGGTCGTTGTCGAAACAGTACAACTTTATGAGCAGTGCCGTGCTGCCGGTCACGAAATGGCATTCCACGACCTCCGGGATTTTTTTCAGCGACTCGGTGACCTCCTTGTACTTGTTGGCCTCGGAGATGGAAATGCTAACGAAAGCGCAGACGTTCAAGCCTATGGCACTGGGTTTTACCAACAGACGCGAACCGGTGATGACGCCGCCCGCTTCGAGTTTGCGCACCCTCTGGTGGATGGCGGCACCGGACACTCCGCATTCGCGGGCGATCTCCAGGTACGCCATTCTGGCATCCTTGACCAGGAAGGAAAGAATCTTCCTGTCGATTTCATCAATCTGATAATTGCCCATAGTCTATTTCTTTTTGGTGAATCTCCTGTACGGTTTCCGGCCTGCACCGGCGGGCCCGCCTGCAATGAATTCCCTGCATTGCTCCAATGTCAGTGAGGCGGCGTCGGTGCCCTTCGGTATGCGGAAATTCTTTCCGGCATGCTTGATATAGGGGCCGTATCTGCCGTTGATCACCGCAATGTCTTCGTCCTGGAATTCCATGATGATATTGTTCTCCGGCGCGGCTTCCTGCTGAGCTTTTATTGCGGCGATGCATTCTTCCAGGCCGACGGTCAGAGGGTCGGTCTTGCGGGGAAGCGTCACGTTGAGTTCGCCGTATTTGATGTACGGCCCGAATTTGCCCTTGGTCACGATGATATCCGTGCCGTCCAGGCTGCCCACCGTCCTTGGCAGCGACAGCAGCTTGACGGCTTCTTCGAGGGTGACGGTCTCAATCAGCTGCCCCTTGTCCAGGCTTGCAAACCTGCGCGCATCTCCTTCTCCCTTCTGCACGTAGGCCCCGTATTGACCGTATTTCGCAATTATCTGCTGTCCGTCGGCAGGGTCCGTGCCAAGCACCCTCTCCACATGGGTGTACTGCCCGTCGTGCATCTTGTCTTCCACCAGGTGATGGAAGGGGGGATAGAACTCCTTGAGATAGACTTTCCAGTCTTCTTTCCCCTCCGCGATCTTGTCCAGGCTGCTTTCCACGTCGGCGGTGTAGTTGTAGTCCATGATCTTCGGGAAATTCTCCACCAGGTAGTCGGTGACGAGCATTCCTACGTCCTGGGGAAGCAGTTTGCCCTTGTCTTCCCCTATCACTTCCTTCTTTCGGGAAGAACTCAAGTCGGAGCCCTTCAGCTTGAAATTGACAACCTCCACCTTCTCTCCTTCGCGGTTGCCGGAGGCGATGTATCCTCTTGTCTTGGTGAGGGTCGTGATGGTAGGAGCGTATGTGGAAGGACGGCCGATTCCCAGCTCTTCGAGTTTCTTCACCAGAGAGGCCTCAGTGTATCGCTGGGGGGCGCGTGTGAACTTGCATTCCGCGCTGATCTCGTTTGCGGTGAGGGTGTCGCCGACGCGGAGATCGGGCACTACCGTGAGTCCCTCGTCGGCGCTGTCGTCGTCATTGCTCTCCATATACACCTTGAGGAAGCCGTCGAAAAGGATCTCGGACGCCTCAGCGGCATACTTCTCGCCGCGTTTGTCGGATGCTATCCTGATGGTGGTGTTCAGCAGCTTGGCCTCGGCCATCTGCGATGCGACCGTACGCTTCCAGATGAGGTTGTACAGGGCTTTCTCCTGTGCGGAACCGCTGATGTCGGCATTTTCGATATAGGTGGGGCGGATGGCTTCGTGGGCCTCCTGGGCGCCCTTGCTGCGGGTGTTGTACTGGCGGGGGTGGCTGTACTGCTCGCCGAAGTTGTCGATGATGAACTTCTTGGCGGTGCCGAGAGCGAGGGAAGACAGGTTGGTCGAGTCGGTTCTCATATAGGTTATGAGACCCTTTTCATAGAGGCTTTGCGCCAGACGCATGGTGGTGCTGACCGGCAGGTGAAGCTTGCGGGAAGCCTCCTGCTGAAGCGTCGAGGTGGTGAAAGGAGGGGCGGGATATCGGGTGCCGTCGGTCTTGTCTACGGCTGCGATCGAATACCTTGCCCCGATGCTGTCCTTGAGGAAGCCGGATGCGTCTTCCGCAGTTGTGAAACGGGTTTCCAGAATTCCCTTGAGCTGTGCTCCGGAGGGATTGGCAAACTGCCCTTCGACCCTGTAGTAGGGCTCCGGCCTGAAAGCCATGATCTCCCTTTCGCGGTCGACTACCAGGCGGAGCGCGACGCTTTGGACGCGTCCGGCGGAAAGCCCGCGGTTGATTTTCTTCCAGAGTATCGGAGAGAGCTCAAAGCCGACGAGGCGGTCGAGCACGCGCCTGGCCTGCTGCGCATTCACCAGATTCATATCCACATCCCTGGGATTGTCTATGGCACGGAGAATGGCGTCTTTCGTGATTTCGTGGAACGCGATGCGCCGGGTGCGGCTTCTGTCAAGCCCGAGAGTCTCCATGAGATGCCAGGAAATGGCCTCTCCCTCGCGGTCTTCATCGGAAGCGAGCCACACCACGTCGGCCTCCCTGGCAAGTTTATTCAATTCGGCGACCACCCTCTTCTTGTTGTCCGGAATGACGTATTCGGGTGTGAAACCTCCTTTTATATCGATGCTCAGCTGCTTTTCCTGCAGATCCCTGATGTGGCCTTCGCTGGCCTTTACCGTGAAGCCCGAGCCCAGGAAACGCTGAATTGTCCTGGCCTTGGTGGGCGACTCTACTATTACAAGATTTCCCTCCATAACATTCAATTTTCTGCAAAGTAAAACACAAACTCGCTAATTTTCAAAATTTGTCGCCAAAAAAATTTACCTTTGTAATTCTAATCGAAGATTAAAAAATGGAAGACGCAACGAAGAAAAAAATAATAAAGTGGTTCTGGATACTGGTCACCGCGCCCTTCGCCCTGATCCTGTTTCTCCTGCTGCTCGTGTGGATGTTCGCAAAGATTCCTTCCTTCGAGGAGCTCGAGCACCCGGACAGCAAGCTCGCAACGCAGGTGATTGCAGACGGGGGTGAAGTACTCACCACCTTCCATATAGAAAACCGTACTTTCGTCAGTTACGACGAGCTTTCTCCCAACCTTGTCGCGGCCACCATCGCAACCGAAGACGCACGTTTCCGCAAGCACTCCGGCATCGACACGAAGGGTCTTGTCCGCGTGGCGGTCAAGACGATACTGATGCGGGACAGCAGCCAGGGCGGCGGCTCGACGATAACCCAGCAGCTCGCGAAGACCCTTTATCCCCGCAAGGAGGGAGTCGGCAAGATAGGAATGGTGTGGATAAAGCTCAAGGAGTGGATCACCGCCGTCAAGCTCGAACGCAACTACACCAAGGACGAGATACTCGTGATGTATCTGAATTCCGTGTTCTTCGGCAGCAGTGCCTACGGCATTCGCGCCGCATCCGAGACATTTTTTGACAAACTTCCCTCCGAACTTACCGTAGAGGAGGCCGCCACCCTCGTGGGAATGGTCAACAAACCCACCCGCTACAATCCTGTCATCAATCCCGAACGCGCCCTGGGGCGCCGCAATTTCGTGATAGGCCGGATGGCGAAAAACAAGTATATTTCAAAGGCGGAGGCCGATTCCATCCAGCAGATACCCATCAACCTCATCTATCAGGTCCGGGACCACAACGCCGGGCTCGCCCCCTACTTCCGGGATATGCTCCGCCGCGATATGAACGCGGAGAAGCCCAAGCGCAGCAACTATCAGTATCCGGAGGATTATACAGCGGATTCCCTGCGCTGGCGCGACGACGAGCTCTACGGCTGGCTCAACAAGAACAAGAAACCGGGCGGAGAGAAATACAATCTCGACAAGGACGGCCTGCGCATCTACACCACCATCAACTACCGCATGCAGCAGAACGCCGAGCAGGCTGTGGCCGAGCATCTCGGGCAGAATCTGCAGAAGGCCTTCGACCGTGAAAACAAGTGGAAGAAAAACGCCCCCTTCGCGGGAGATGTCGACAAGGCCACACGGGACCGCCTGATGAGCAATGCCCGCCGTTGGAGCGACCGCTTCCGCCTTCAGCGCAAAGCTGGAGTAGACGAGGCCGAGATACTGGCGCAGTTCGACAAGCCTGTCAAGATGCGTGTTTTCGCCTGGAACAAGAAGGGATACATCGACACTGTGATGACTCCCAACGATTCCATACTCTGGTACAAGAGCGTCCTGCGTTGCGGCATGGTAGCCATCGAGCCGGTGACGGGCCATATCAAGGCCTATGTCGGCGGGCCGAACTACCGCTATTTCAAATACGACAACGTCGGACAGGGCAAGCGTCAGGTGGGTTCCACCATCAAACCTTTCCTCTATACTCTTGCCATGCAGGAGGGGATGTCTCCCTGCGACAAGGTCATCAACGTGCCCCAGTCCTTCATCGCCGGCGACGGCACCGACTGGACGCCGCGCTCCACCGACAAGGATGAGTGGATAGGCAAGACCGTAACCCTCAAGTGGGGCCTCACCCACTCCTCCAACAATATCTCCGCCTATCTCATGAAGCAGTTCGGGCCTCACGCCATGGCCGAGATGATGCACAAGATGGGCGTGCACAGCCATCTGGAGGAGGTTTACGCCCTCTGCGTAGGTGCGGCCGACATCTCCATTCAGGAAATGGTCGCGGCATACAACGCCCTTCCGTCCAAGGGAGTCTACATCACTCCCATGTACGTCACCCGCATCGAGGACAGCCAGGGCAACGTCCTGTCCGAATTCACGAACCGCAAGCGCGAAGCCATCGGGGAAAACACGGCTTATCTTATGGTCAACCTGATGCAGGGCGTGGTCAACCACGGCACCGGCGCCCGCCTGCGTTCGACTTACGGGCTCAGGGGAGACATTGCGGGCAAGACTGGAACCACCAACGACAACTCCGACGGATGGTTCATCGGCTATACCCCTTCCATCACCTGCGGCGTTTGGGTAGGAGGAGAGGACAGGCAGATACACTTCAATTCCCTCGCCCTCGGAAGCGGCTCGAACATGGCCCTGCCCATCTGGGGCATCTGGATGAAGAAATGCCTGGCGGACGGATTGTTCAGCGAAGGAGACCGCTTCATCGCGCCCGCAGGGGCATCTTTCAACCTCGACTGCACCGGCGGAGACATTGAGACTACCGCTGAAGGCCAGGAGGAAAACAAGACAGAAGAAGATTACTTTTTTGAATGATATGGCAAAGTACAGATCCATTGCTGTAGTCTACGGAAGCGATTCCTCCGAATGGGAGGTAGCATGCCGCAGCGGAGAATTCACGGCATCCCGCATCGACGGAGACCGTTATGACGTATATGAGATTTTTGCCCGTTTCGGCAAATGGCAGCTCGTCGCCTGCAAAAAGAAGGATGCAATGCGCGTCACCTTCCCGGAGGGTGCCCGTCCCGAGGTCGACAAGACCGACTTCAGCATTACGGTGCTCGGAGAAAAGGTGCGTTTCGACTACGTTTACGTCATGCAGCACGGAGCTCCCGGAGAGAGCGGCCAGCTGCAGGGCTATCTTGAGATGCTGGGCATTCCTTTCAGCACCTGCTCTTCGGCGGTCAGCGCCATCGCTTTCGACAAATACGCCTGCAAGAGTTATATCCGCGACCTCGGCATAGTGAAGTGCGCGCCGGACGCATTCGTCCACAAGGGGGCCGATCTGGAGGCTTTTTCCGCCCAGGTCGCCTCATCCTTGAAGTTCCCGGTTTTCGTCAAGCCTACCATCGGCGGTTCCAGTTTCGGCGTCACCAGGGTCGTCGACCCTTCCGAACTCGCCACGGCTGTCGGATACGCCTTCTCCGAAGGCCCCACCGTCCTCGTAGAGCAGGGTATTTCGGGGCGTGAATTCACCTGCGCCGCATATCGCACGTCGGGGGTTGTGCATACCCTGCCCATCATCGAGATCATTACCGAAAACGAGTACTTCGACTACGATGCGAAATACAACGGCCACAGCCAGGAAGTCTGCCCCGCGGAAGCATCGGAAGAGATTGTCAGCCTGGTCCAGGGCACTACCGCCAGGATATATGAGAATCTGGACTGCTCCGGCCTTGTGCGCATGGACTACATTTACGCCGAAGACGGGCTTTATTTCCTGGAGGTCAATACCATCCCCGGCATGACCAGCGCATCTCTGGTTCCCAAGATGGTGCGCGCCGCCGGAATCGACATTACGGACTTCCTTACCGACATCATCGAAAACGGCTGACGCGTTCAGCCGACACTCCATACCACCCCCTCAAACATATAAAATTTATGTTTCAGGGGGTGTTTGCGTGTTGTGACCGGACGGCCATTTCGCGGATGCAGGCCGCCCGGATGCCTTTTTCGTGAATTAAACGATTAAAACGCAAATTAAACGGATAATTCTTCCTCACTTTGCAAAAACGAAAGTGGGGTATGAAAACTTTATCCGAAATCCTGATTGCGGCGGCGGTGGTGCTGCTCTCCGCAAGCGCCTGCAACCGTGGCGGCGAAGCGGTTGACAACTACAGACAGAATTCGCTGATGTCGAAAAGAGACGTTGCCCGGATGCTGTCGTCTCTGCCAATCGGCAGTGCGCAGATGGGCGAAGTGTACGATGCCGTAAGTTCTTCTTCGGCCAATGGTTACGACGAAGAATACATGATGCTGGACCTGCTGACGAAACCGGGAGCCGGCGTGGGGGACGACCGCACGAAGGCGGTGAAGGCATCCGCAGCCTATTCCGTCCCTATCAAGTCGCTCATAGAAGGGTATCTTGCGAAGAAGACCGCGGCTTCTACCAAGAGCGGCGCCTCCGATGTGCAGCGCTATCTCGACGACCTGCGCGACTCCGGAATGCAGATATACTGGCCGTATTCCGAAGAATGGGACGGAGAAACTCTCCCCCTGGTCACCTTTGATCCCGGGAACGGAGCGGAATCGAACTATGCGTACGTCATCAGCCCCGGTGCGGACGGATATGAGGTCGCCGATTCGGTTTTCGTCGATGAAACCGTGGCGCGGGAGCGCCCGGTGTGGGTGATAAACCTGAACGACGACTGCGGCAGCATCCCGTTGAGTTCCCTCATTTCCGCCAAATCGTGGTGGGACGACGAAGAAGACGAAGATGTAGAGAAGTACAATCTTTACATAAAAGATTTCACCATGCTGAGGCAATACGATCCATGGTTTGCCGGTGCATCGGAGTTCCACGTCTGGTGCGGTGGCGTAAACGGATTCTATGCATCTACCGAAGAACAGCTCAAGAATTACACGCCTTCCGTAACCGATTTTGTGGTTGTGGTGAAGCGGAGCGAGGTGGGGAAAAAGAAGCGCTTCAACGCCGTGCTCGTGACGGACTTCTCGGACCAGCTGGACAAACTTGCATTCCTTATCGTAGAAGATGACGGTGGCACGCGGACCAACTGGAAGTGCTCCGCTTCGGTAAAAATCAAGTCCAAGACCTATGGGTTCGACATAGACATCCCCTTCCGCACATCCGACGACGTAGTGTGGCGCGGTCAGCTCGGTGCGACTTATTTTGCAAAGGGGAAATCCATCGAAGGCCGTTTCGGAGACGTGAAACTCAGCTTTGCGTTGGAATAACCAGCATTTCGCAGGCCTTGCAGTCGAAATGCAGGGCAAGGCGGCGGCCATTGTTGAGGAGGTAGAGCGGCCCTGAGGCTTTCGCCCCCTGATGAACCGGGCACATTCCCAGTTCATATCTGATGCAGTATTTCGATCGCATCAGCGGTGCAGCGGAAGCATCGACCTGCGCCTCGGAGGCGGGGGATGCCACGGCCGTTGCGCCATTTGCCCCGCGGACGTTCAACATCGGTATCGATCCGACAGGAAGCATGTCCAGGTCCGACGCTGTCAGGCGGCGGATGCTGTTGATGGTGGACGCGCTCAACAGGGGCAAGGCTGCTCCCGGGACGTCTGAAACCACCGAATCTACATGAAAATGATAATGCAGGCTCCTCTTTCCAAGCTGCTCGCGGAGCATCGCTTCTGCCCGGTCACGGTTTTCCGCCTTCTCCAGGTCCGCCTTGAAGGGGCTCAACAGTTCCCTGCCATCCTCCGAAACCGCTGTAACATCAATGTTCCATTTGCCGTGCACATGAACGGACAATGCCACTGAGACCTCTCTGCGGCAGGGGTTGATGTCCAACTCCTTCTCGAAGGCGGTGTCGATGTTGCGGTAGAGAGACATCCCTTCGCGAAGTCCGTCCACAGACCTGCAAACAATTGTGTTACTTGAACATAGGTCTCCGCGGAATCCTGTAACACCTGATTTTCCTGCGAATGCGAATCCGTCGCCGTTATGCAGCTCGAACCCTCTGGAGGCGGGTTTCAGCGTCAATTCCAGGGAATCTTTGCCGGACCGGCGGATTCTGATGACGGTTCCGATGAATTCTCCCATCGATTTGGGTGCGTCCATCGAAGCCCAACGCCCCCTCTTTCCGTCCAGGAACAATTCGGTGTACCCGCGGTTGAAGGTCTTCCACGGATCCGGGGCGACACCCCCTGAAACCTTTCCGAAAGATGCGCGGGCATACTTTTCCGGTTCCGAGGCGACCAGCCGGTCCAGGGCGTCGGAATAGTATCTGGTGATGTTCCTTACATATGACATGCTCTTCAAGCGGCCCTCTATTTTGAACGAACAGACACCGGCCGCTGCGAGCTCGGGCAATCTGTCGTGCAGATTGAAGTCCTTGAGCGAAAGAAGGGCTTTGTTCCTCACCAGTACCTTGCCGGATTCGTCCACCAGGTCGTACATCGAACGGCAGGCCTGCACGCATTCCCCCCTGTCCGCACTCCGTCCGTTCAGGTACTCGCTCAATCTGCACTCTCCGCTGTAGCATACGCAGAGTGCGCCGTGAACGAAGAATTCAACCTCGCAGTCCACGGCCGCGCAAATCTCCCGGACCGTGGAAAGGGAGAGTTCCCTTTCGAGCACGATCCTGCTGCATCCGGCTTCGGAACAGCGCCTGGCATCTTCGACACTGCGTATGGCGCATTGTGTGGATGCATGCAGGGGAACCTTTATATCTTCCCAGGTGCAGATGCGCATGTCGCGGATGATGAAGGCATCCACCCCGGCTTCCTGCTCCGCGAGCATCTGGCGATGGACTTCTTCAAGTTCATCATCCCGGAGGAGGATGTTGACGGTTACGAACACGCGCGCCCCGAACTTGTGCGCATGCTCGCACAGGCGGGCTATTTCTTCGACGGGATTGCCCGCATCCTTCCTTGCCCCGAACTGCGGGCCGGCGATATATACGGCATCGGCACCGCAGTCGATCGCAGCGATGCCGATGTCAGCATTTCTTGCCGGAGCCAGAAGTTCCAGGAAGGTTTTCATCCTTACTTGATGGCGGCAATCATGGCCTGGGCGTTCTTCAGGTTGTTGGGGTTGATCTTGGAAGGATCTGCAACAGCCTTCTGATAGTATTCCTTGGCCTTGTCATTGTCCTTCAGCTGCTGATAGGAAACCCCTATGCTGAAGAGTATGTCTCCGCTGTTCTTTGCGGTAGGGGCAAGCTCGAGATATTTCTCGAAGTATTCGATTGCCTGCTTGGTTTTTCCGCCATTGGAAGCGGCGGTGCCGGCAATCTGGAAAGCCTTTGCATTGTCGGCGTCGTACTTGGCGGATTCAAGGGCGGCGGCGATGGCGTCATCATACTTCTTCGCCTTGAGAGCGGCTGCCGCCTCCTGCTGATAAAGGTTTACGATCTGCTTTGTGCCGGCTTTGTCCTGACCGTTCTCGATGGCTGCCTGGAATGCGGCAACTGCGCCTTCCTTGTCGCCGGTGGCCTTGAGGGCTGCACCGAGACGGAGGCTGGCCATTCCGTTGGCTGCATCTTCGGCGAGGACTTCCTTGTAAGCGGCAGCGGCTGCTGCATAGTCCTTGTCGTTGAAGAAGCCGTTGGCCTTCTGCATGAGCACCTGGGGAATCAGCACGGCGGCATCATCGGCGATGTTGTCTACGCCGTATTTGGTTGCAGTCTCGATGGTCTCCCTGAGACCTGCTACAGCCTTGTCGTATTCTGTTTCGTTCACGGCCTTCTTTGCGAGGGCGAACATGAGAACGGGGATTGAACTCTTGCAGTTTGTGACGATTTCGGCACCCTCTTCGCCGAGGGCCTCAGCCATCACGAGGGCCTCCTTGAAGCTCTGGAGGGCCATTTCCATGTTACCTGCTTCATTGGCGGTGATGCCGTTGTTGTAAGTTTCCGTTACTGTTGCGAGGTCCTGTGCATATACCAGGCTGCCGCAGAGCAGAGATGCAACAATGATGATAAGCTTTTTCATTTTCTTATAAGTTTGTTTGGTTCAATACTTGTTACCGAATCACAAAAATAGTAAATTTTGTTGTATTTTTGTGCCGACTGCCGCATTATGTTAAAAGCATTCAGACACATATATTTCATTTCAATTCTCCTGGCGCTGTCCGCCGGGTTGCATGCTCAGGACCTCCCGTCTCTCGGCCGGCGTTCCGGCATCACTTCCGGAACCTTTCCCAACGGCATCTCCTACTACCTGGTCCCCAATACATATTCCAAAGGTTATGCCAATTTTGCACTGATTCAAAAATGTGCTGACAATCAAGAAGATGTGAGAGCTTCCCTGGACTATGACTTCTTCGCATCCAAAGGCGTCGGATATACGCCGGACGGCTATATCTCCTATGCCGGGGGCTCCGCAATCTTCAATTTTGAAGATGTTCCTACATACCGATCCGTTGCATTGGATTCTACCATAATCCTGCTTTTCAATCTTGTAGGCAGGCATAAGGGAGAGCAGGCCATCGTGGCCAGCGGCGACCTGGACGTGGCCCGCCTGAAGGACCGCCTCTACATAATGTCGCTGACTGTTCCCAAGCTCACTCCTGCTCCCGAGGCCCCGGAATATGAATGGAAACCCTCGTCCGCGCCGCGTTTCATCCATTACGGCAACGGCTGCAATTCCCTCGCGGAAATCAGCGTCACTTACTCTTCGTCCCGCATCCCCCGGAAGTATATGAGCACCCCCCAGCCTCTGGTTACGAACATGTTCGCCCACCAGCTGGGATACATCCTCCGCAAGCGCCTGGAAGAGCTTTTCGATTCCAACAAGGTCCCTCTCGCATACGTCAGGTTCAAGTATCGGGACAGCGCCTCCACCGATTCCGACGAGACATTCACCCTTATGGCGGGAGTGGCGGACAGCGATGTGCGGGAGGCCACCCGCCTGATTGCCGGAGTGCTTTCGGACATAGACAGGAACGGCGTTTCAGCAGAGGAGTTCCAGGATGCGAAAGCCCGTTTCCAGACGGCGATGGACAGGTCGGCGGATGCCCCGGTGACGAACAGGGAGTACGTGTCTTCCTGCGTCGCGAACTATATCTACGGCGCGGGCATAGTCTCTCACAAAGAGGCCATAAGCTTCTTCTCCGGCCGCAAGATCGCTCTCGAGCAGGACCGTTCGATGTTCAACCGTTTCATCGCAGCCCTGATCGACCCGGCCCGCAACCTTGCAGTGAGTTACGGCACTCCTTCCGACTCTCTCGACACGGACGCATTGAAGCAGGAATTCCAGGCCGCATGGAAGAACACTCCCGTCCGGACGGCCTACCATGTCAAGTCCAACGACACTCTCGCGCTGTACTACCCGGTGGAGAAGAAGATGAAGATAAAGTCCGAGGGGATAGATCCTCAGACAGACGGCACGGTGTGGACATTCGCCAACGGGATGAAGGTCGTCTTCAAGAAAACGGACGACAAGCAGGTGCGGTATGCCATGATGATACGCGGAGGCTACACGGAAGTGCCGGAAATATCCGAAGGGGAGAGCGCGTTCGTCGGAGATATGCTCGGCCTCTACGACATCTGCGGAATGAGCCCGATGCGCTTCCGCAATATGCTGGAAGCCAACGGCATAACCATGAACTGCGAAGTTACCATAGCGGACATGTGCATACGTGGAACGGCCCCCGCGGATAAAGCCAACCTCCTCTGCCGTTCGCTGCTTTCCATTCACAAGAACCGCAGCCTGAACAAGGAGGCGTTCGCTTACTACAAAAGCTGCGAGGCTCTCAGGCAGGAAGATTTCCGCCACTCGACCGACGGAATCAACGCCGTAACGGACAGCATAATGTGCCCGGATTTCTACTATCCTGTCACCAAGACCGTCGAGAAGCTCGGCGACGATCTCCCCGAAAAGGCGGAGAAGTACTTCGCGGCCCAGTTCCTGAAATGCCAGGACGGCATCATATTCATCGAAGGCGACCTGAATCCGTCCGCCCTGCAGAAAATACTGGTAAGGTCGATGGGCGCATTCCGGACCGGCAAGGCCTTCTCCGTCCGCCCGAAGGTAGAGTACCGTCTCCGCTCCGGGTGGTCGACCTATACCGTGGACAAGACGGACCGCCTGATCGGAGCGGGATCCGGGGCTAATCTCGCCCTGGCCGCTGAAAGACCCTTCACGATGCAGAACTGGTGCGCCTTCCGCATAGCCGTAGAGTATCTGCGCCGGGAACTCATAAAGGATATGGCTCCGCTCGGGCAGTATTTCGAGATATATCCCCAGCTGCAGCTGCTTCCGGTGGAGCGTATCGCAATTTTTGTGAACTGCAGTCCCTGCCCGTCCGCCGGCCTTCCTGCCGACGTCGAGCCTGCCGACCCTTTGGAGGTGGTGAGCAGGATGCGCGACGCCCTGCCGCGCATCACGGCGTCTTCGCTCTCGGCGGAAACCCTTAAAGGCCTCAGGGAGGCGCTTGCAAAGGAGATGGCTGGCGAAGCTTCCGACCCCGACTACGTAATGGAGGCCTTTCTCCTGCGCCATTCCGAAGGCAAGGACGTCCTTTCCAATTACTCGACATATCTTTCTAAAGTGACGGCGGAAGACGTCATGAACGTTATCTCTTCCCTCGACAGGGGCAGCAAAGTGGAATATATCATCAAATGAGGCGCGAAGACTTCGGTACC
>R22__coassemble_656_pt1 | contig 20884 bp, 19 predicted proteins | sample R22__metabat2_high_PE_057 | metagenome-assembled genome bin R22 | reverse complement strand
TCAATCGCCACATCCCGACCGTCGAAATAAGCCGGACCATACTTCAGCAGAGTCCTTCTGCCAACGCCCAATTCCTCTACATAGCCCATATTGGCAAAGAATCTGGCAATGGTCGGGTTCTTGGGGTGTGGGGTCAATTCGGTCAGAGATACTGTTGCCTTGTGGTATGGGATATTCCAGTTCTCCGCCACCATCGTATCCTTGAAAATTGTGAATGATGCAGGATGAGAATTTGACACCTCCCTGTGAATGAGCAGGTTAAGAAACACTTCTCTGAGGATGGTATCTCTAAGACTGATACGATGTCTCCCCTCAAGGAAAGGAACTTCGGGCAGGTGCTTCTTGGCAAATACCATTAGCCTGTCCAATGAGCGAATCATATTGCAGCGGATAACATCCCTGTCATCATACAAGAAAGTGTCATTAATCCGACACAAAGCATCTGTCTTGAAATGAGGAAGCACGTTAGTAATCGTCCTTTCAGTCCCAAGCACCAAGGCTGCGGCAAGAGTATAGCCCTCTTGCCCTGTCTGGGAATCCCGGAGACGCATACCCGAAGAAACAAGTATTTCTTCATTGCTCATTGTAAGCCAGGGGTGGTTAGGGTTGTCAATCTTCGCCTGGCTTCGCACGAAATCAAAAATACCCGGCTCGAAGTCTTCCATTGTCAGGAAAGGATACACCCTATTCTCCGTATATCCCGCCTTTCCCTTCCTGACCAACAGGTTGAAAATCTGCTGAGTATTACGAAGTTCGAAGTCTCCGTCCTGGTTTCTGTCGTAGTAAACACCCTTGTAGGTATGTGCCTCTGAGCTTTCGGGGACATAGCCATAGATAACCTTTTTCCCGTCAATTTCTATGGGCTCGAACTCGATATAGCAGGTAGGATTGATTAGCTGAGGATTGTTAAGGTCCTTGGCTAGCGTGTCCAACTGCGTTTGCAGAGATTCTTCACTGACACCTTCAATGCTTCCATCGTTGTTGGCACCAAGGACTATATGTCCGCCACGCCTGTTCAAAAAGGCACAGATGCTCTCATAGACACTCCTCGCCAGAGAGTCTTTCGAACGCTTAAGTTCTATTTCCGTCCATTCGCGCCGAATCAACAGCGGCCTTAGTTCCTTTTCGGTCATAGCGCAAATTTAATCATTTCTTTTCTTTCATCCCTTCTTATTCTCCAGAATCTTCACCAGATCTTGCTTCATTCCAAGGTCGATTTCACGGTAGCGGTTGAAGGCGCGGGAACCATCGGCGTGGCCGGTGAGGGACGCGACAAGGTTGGGGTCTTTGACCTGCCGATAGATATTCCCCGCGAAGGTGCGGCGGGCAAGGTGGCTGCTGGCAATTTCGTTCATCGGGTGCTTGACCTCCTTGCGCGTGACAGGGCCCAGTTCCGTTACCAGGCGGGTGATGCCGGCCACTGTAAACGCGGCCTTGATATTATCATTATAGTTCTGTTCACTGATGAAGGGCAGCAGGTTGTCCCCGGGGCGATTCTTGTACTTCTCCACAATCTCCATGGCTATGGCGTTGAGAGGGATGACAACCGTGCGCCCGCTGAAATGCAGCGTCTTCGCGGCGATGTATTCAAGGGCGCCGTTCTGGACGGACTGCTTGGTGTAGGACATCAGGTCTCCCACTCGGCAGCCCACATTACACTGGAAAACGAAAATATCACTCTGCTCCTCCAAAACTTTTGTAGGCATCGGTGCGCGGTAAAGAGTTTCCACCTCGTCTAGTGTCATGATGATAGGCGTGCCGTATTCTTCCTTGGGCATCGCACGCCGATTCAAATACTTTTTTCTATCTTTACGGAAACTTAAAGCCAAGAGCAGACCAATGGCAGACAATTATCTCGAGAATAAAATGGAGGCCTTGAGACAGGGGCCGAAAATCATAAAGCGGCCCTCGGTATCCGTGGAGGGCCTCCTGAAGAGTATTCAAGGACAGCATCAAGAGCCCGGAGAGGCTGTGATGTCCGCACAGTTGGAAGCGATTGTCCGGGCCGGGCGTCTGGTGGAAGAAGCTGAGAACTTCCGCTTCGAATTCACCGGAAACAGCATACTTCTCCTCGGTCCGGGCTCGCCGCGAAAGCACCTGGTCGAAGCCGGGGAGATTCTCATGGCAATGCGTATGAAAGCGGCGGAGCTGCATCTGTGCAGTTCCGCCGAAATACATCCAGAATCCACTGCCCCGGCCAATCCTCTGATTGCCACGCTCAAAGTGTGGAAATGACTTTCGGTCAGAGCGCGCGGAGGGGGAAAGTAAAGTAAGTATCCGGATAAGGCTCGTCGGCCAGGGTGAAATGCCACCACTCTGAATCCAGGGGCTTGAAGCCGTGCGAGAGCATGGCGGTGCGCAGGATCATACGGTGCGCGTATTGCTCGTCCGTGATGCCGCGGTAGTCCGGATGGCTCTCCTCACCGAACCAGTCGAAAGTGCCGCCCATGTCCAGTTCCTTGCCCGTCGCCATATCGAAAAGAGTAAGATCGACGGTGGATCCGCGGGTATGTCCGCTCTTTTCCATGATATACTCCTGTTCGAAGAGCACGCTCTTGTCCAGATTGGGATAGAAGCAGTATTTCATCGTCGTGTCGGCCACATCTGCAGCCCAGCGGACGAAATGGTCCACGGCCTTCTGCGGACGGTAGGCATCATAAATCTTCAGGCGATAGCCTTTGGCCATCACATCGTCGCTCACTGCCTTGAGGGCCTTGGCCGCCTTCTTGGTAAGCATCGCTATCGGGGCCTCGTAGCCGTCGATGCGGGTGCCGACGAAATTATAGGTGCCATAGTAGCGGATTTCCAGGATGGCATCCGGCACGGCATCGGTAAGCAGGACGAAGTCGCTGCGATCGTCAGTGGGAGAAATTTTAGCGGTTTTTTCGCAGGCAGACAATATACCCATGAGGGCTGCAGCGATGACAAATAGCTTTAAATGTGATTTTATCATACGTCAAAGAGTTTATTTCTTGTATATAAGGACCATTTCATCTACATAAAGCACCGATCCGACGCCACCGGTAAAATAATCGCCGAGAGCGCTGGAAGCAGCGACTATGGTGATAAGTTTCGGGCTGCGCTCGTTCCGGTATTCAATATCGATACGAAAATGCTCATATCCTTCCATCTCCTTGTCAAACACTATCTTGCCGTAGCCGATAATGGCAGGATCGCCGTCGAAATCCACCAGGCTCGAAGGTGGGTTCACCAAGAATGGCTCATCCCAATCGGTAAGCAGCATGAAGATATGGCCGTTGTCGGTTTCTCCCTTCTTGTCCTTGTATGGATCCTCAACGACATCTATCGCGGCCGGTTTATAGCAGGCATAGCCTTCGAGAGCCGAAGGGCGCTCAGAGAACGGAATCCCCCATTGCAGTTTGGCACTCATGGAAAGGATATCGACACCTCCCATTTTTCCGGTAAATACGCTGCCGGAGGCAAGTTTGCCGAGAAGTTTCTGTGTCTGGAGCTTGAGAGCGGCCTTTCCCTCGCCCGGGACAGCAAGGAAGTCGTACTCGGCAAGAACTGTCGGAAAACCAAAGGCAGCGACCAGGTCGCCTCCGGAAGCCCAGATGCCCTTTTGCTCATCCGTGGCATCTTCGGCGTAAGGGACATGGATTTTCTCATTGTCCGGATTCCTGCTCCAATGGTCGAAACTCAAGTTGTACAGTTGCGGGCCGTCCACGACTTTTTCCTCTTCGAGAACGGCGCTGATGGTCCAGATATAAGAATCGTAGGTAGCAAGTGCGAGTTCGAGAGGTGCAGACAGGTCGAGAACGGTGCCGACGGCGAGGTCCTTGTCGGCCTGTGCGCCTTCAGTACAGGCAAATGCACTGACGGTGAGGGCGCTCAGGTCGGTGCCTGCAGGCATGGTGACGGAAACGGTCCTGCGGGCCTTGTTGATGGACGCGGAGACCTGTCCTTCAATTCCGAATTCCGTTATCTCGGCAACGACTTCCCCATGCACAAGGTCGTTCCAGTTCCCGCTGCATGCAGTCAGAACGAGAGCGAACAGTAAAAGACATTTCTTCATATCGGGCAGCTTCTAAAAATGAAAGACTACACCTAAGTTCAGGCCGAGCAAATTCGGTTTGACAGATGCATTTAAGGCATCTGCAGAGCTCTCATTCTCCTGACTCTCAATCTGTTTCTCCCACCTTGTGCCGGCCGAGGCGACAGGCAGGAATATTTCGAATGACAAGTGATCGGTGATGAAAGCCGCCACACCGGCATAAAGCCCTATCCCCAAGGTATAAATGTCGGAGTAACTCCCGACTTTTCCCCTCTCGATATTCTCGTAACTCTTGATATATCCTCTGCCTCCGGACAGGCGGCCTTCGGCAAAAAGACCGAAAGCATTGCTACCGGAGATGGAGAGATACCTGCGGAGGAAGAATGATGCTTCGTAGAGTTCGCGGCGGATATGCCGGTTGGACATCTCGAAAAGGTCCATGACATTCACATTGTCGCCATCGACGGAAGTGTTGCCATATCCGGCACGCAGTCCCAAAGAAAGATTGTCCTTGACGAACCATGCGGCATGCGCCTGAAAGCTCCTGAGTGAAATACTGCCGTCGGCATCGCTTACTATTCCGGCAAGACCGGCGCCGTCGGATGCGTTGTACTTGTCGTATCCGGCCGCGATCCCTGCCGAGAAAGTCCCTTTCGGGATGAAAACAGATTCACTGCCGACCAGGCCGCGCCCTGAAGCAAAAAGCGACGTCGCCGCAATCAACGACAGCAGCAACGCAAAAATCTTCTTATACACCACCGATAATGTATTTCAGGTAATAAATGACTCCTCCCCCGTTATGAGGATCGTCCGGCATGACATTGAGGAGTTTCTTGAGTTTGATATTGCCGGGAACCAGCCCTTTTACGGCAAGCTCGGCATTTTCGTAGGGCACATACTGATCGTTCTCGGTATGATAGAGTATCACAGGCCTTACAGGAGCCCAGCCTTCGGTCAGGTCGCACTGCGTCAGGGCCTTTTCCAAGGCCTCACGGATGGTTGAACAGGGGGTCAAGGCTTCCGCGGAAAGAATTCCGTCCACCCTGTCGCCGACTTTTTCTTTGATATAGGGACGAAGGTAGGCCGAAGAATACTCCTTGCTGCGCACCATTTCCAGTACGCCGGCATCGAGGAACTCCCGGGTAAAGTAGTCCTCCGTCCTGATTCCGTCGAAAAACTCAGGATAACTGTATACCATGCCGTCGATCAACATGGGAAGCACAGGGGTGTAATAAAGCGAATCCTGCTCGGCGTACCATCGGAAAGTATGGAGAGGAGAATAAGGCCCGCCGCCGCAGTAGGACGCTTCCAGATGCAGTTGCTCCCGCTCTTCCGGGGTGCAGACCGTCTCTATGTACTTATGCACTGCAAGAGCATAGGAAGCGCCCAGGGAGTATCCGCCGTTGTAGAGGCGGAAATCCTTTTTCATCTTTATCCCCTCGTCTTCCAGCAGTTTGAGGGCTGCGAAGGTTCCGTCCACCAACTGGCGTGCAATCTGCATATTGGCAAGGCAGGGATGGATATGGTCGACAGAGGCGCCGTAGCCTTCCTGATCCGGGCAGATGAATACCGCATCGGATGCCGCCGTCCCTGTCAGGTAATCCGCGAACTCACCGGTAGACCTTTCGTAATCGGCGAAGATAGTATAGTGGCTGCAGAGGAATATCTTGGACGGACGGTGATTCCATCCGATTCCGGTGGGCACTATTACGACCTCGGAAAGCTTTACGGGCTTGCCTTGTGCATCGGTGCTTGTGTAGTTTATGATGTATTTCCTGTATCCCCAGTCAGCACCGGGATGCCCAGCTTCTACCGCCATGGCAGCGCCAAGAAGGAGATTCTTGGCTTTCAGGGCGGCATTCAAGGAATTTAGATAAACTTGATAGAACTTTCCCCATGTGGGATCCGACCCGTCGTATGCATAATCCGCAAATCCGCCCGGAGTCATAAGTTCCGAGTCCACTATTGTATAAGCCCCCGGGGCATCAAGCAGTTCGGCGCGCTCACTCTTGCCACAGGACAAAAGCAGGCACGCCGCCGTTATGAGACACAATGCACGTCTTTTCATCCGAGCATTGCTATCAGATCGCTGATATTCAGCACATCGTCGGGATTGCCGTTATTTACCAGGAATACCGATATAGTTGTGGTCCCGGCTTCAGTATCCTCAACTGCGCGCAGTTCCACATGGTACATATAAGCCATGTCGACCTTGATCGCTTCGTTCGCCTTGGCGAGGCTTTCGTTGAGAAGCTGGGGGTCCCAGATACAAAGCCTGGCCTTGGCGAGGTAAAGGCCTGCCTGAATGACATCTACGGTGCCGGTAACAGGCATTGCTTCATAAACCATGAGGTTAAGGCCGACCAGCTTGCGATTTTCCCCTGCCACGAGGCTAACTTCGCCACTGACCATTTCATCTTCCCCGTCGTTGATTTTCAGATAAATGGAACTGTCGGTGGAGCCCAGCTTAAGGAAAAGGCTGAGATCCTGCAGATCTTCCTTCGTTACGGACTTGGTGAGGTTGTCGACAGCCTCGGCTACAGTGATGCCGGAGTCTTCTGCCACAATGGCTGTTTCTTCTTCAGGAACCACGATACGTTCTGCCTTATTGCAGGATGCAAGGAGCGAAATGGCGGCTACAGACGCCAGAATGAAAGAAAAGAATCTAATCTTCATATCGTATTACTTTTTAGGAAACAATTTGTGATGCAGCTTCACGCTTGAGACCAGGGAGCCGAAATCGGACTTCTGGACGTGAGCGGAACGAATATAGCCCTCGCGCTGTACGCTGAACTCGAGCATGCGGCTTAGAAGCAGCTTCCGATAAGTGACGGTGACCGTCTCCATTTTCTCGTCCTTGGGAAATCCGAATGCAAGGCAGCCCTGGATTTCGATGCCCGTGCCGGGCTCTTCCTTGTACAGATCCTTCAACTTGTTCAGTGTTTCCAATGCTTCGGAAAGATTGCTTCCCAGGGGGATGAACAGTTCGAAGATCGGATCGAAAAGAACCTGGACAACCTCGTCTCCGAATCCGAGATGACCCACGGACAGATAATATCTGCTTTCGCCGTTCACCGGACTGTCGAACACCTCAAGCGCCTCGGCATCGGGATCTTCTCCGGATTCGATCCGGACTATCTCGTTCCTCTGGGGTATCTTGGACAGCTTCTGGGCGGATGCAAGAACAGGCATTGCGGTCAAAAGAAGTACAAAAACGATTTTTCTAAGTGTATTCATACTCGTAAGCATTTATACTAAAGATGCATTCAGTCTGCAAATTTATCGCAATTTTTTGGATTTTTTTCGTTTTCAGCCGCATTAAACCTCAATTACCTTGTCGGCAAAACGCACAACCGCCTGACGGTGAGAGACAAAAATAATCGTTTTTTTCTGATGATAATTTGAGTATAGATTCTGAAGCAGAGCCTCCTCGGTCGCAGTGTCGAGCGCCGAGGTGGATTCATCCAGGATCAGGATGCCTCCCGGCCTCAACAGACTGCGCGCTATCGCGATTCTCTGGCACTGCCCTTCGCTCAGGCCGCTGCCCACTTCGCCGCAGGGCGTATCCAGGCCCTGGGGAAGATCGAAGACGAAGCCGGCCATCGCCGTTTCCAGCACCGCGCGCATCTCGTCTTCCGTCGCGTCGGGGGACGCCAGCTGGAGATTGCTGCGTATCGAACCGCTGAGCAGGGAATTTCCCTGGGGGATATACATGAAGTTGCCGCGCAGGGAGGCGCCTGCAGGCTGCCCGCCTATGAGTATGCTGCCCTCCGAAGGAGTCAGCAGCCCGAGTATGAGTCGGATGAGGGTACTTTTGCCAGCCCCGGTAGGCCCTGCCACCACCGAGAAGGATCCTCCGGGAAAGACCGCCGAATAGTTGTCCAGGACTTTCACCGGCGACCCCGGATAGGAATAACTCACTCCGGCGATTTCAACCGCGGGGGCGCCCTCCAGGATGACGCTTTCGGAGGAAGGCTCCTGCTCGAGCTCCTCAAGGTCCATTATGCGCTCCACGGATGCTATGGCCTGTATGAATGCGGGCACCTGCCTGCCGAATTCAGCGATGGGGCGCTGCACCTGCCCGACAAGCTGGAGAAAAGCCGTCATCATGCCGTAGGTGACGGTGCCGTGCATGATTCCCACCGCTCCCCAAAGGAAGGCGGCGGCGTGCCCGGCCTGGAAGCCGAGGAACATCAGCCCGCGGGCTACCGCATTATAATTCAGGCGTTTGCGCGTATTGCTCTCGATATCCGCCTGCAGCCATCCGAACTTCTCGAGGACACGGTCCAGATTGGTCAGGGTCAGCACGAGCACGCGGTGCTGAAGGCTCTCCTGCATGTGCTGCTGAAGTTCGCTCTCGCGGGCGCGGATCCTGGCCATCAGGGAACGTATCTGTCTGAAAAACATCTTGGACCCGAATACGGCGGAGAACATGAGGATGAGCAGCACCCAGAGCAGATTCGGGGCGAGGGTCATAAGATAGGCCGAGGCCGCCGCCAGTTGCAGGAGGGTGACCACGACTCCGGGCAGGCGGGCGATCAGCAGGTCGGCCACGACTCGCACGTCCTCTTCCAGACGGTTGACCGTATCTCCGGAAAGAAAGCGCTCGCGCCCGTCCCAGCGGCTGCTCATCACTTTCGCGAAAGTGTCCATGCGCAGGCGGTTGCGGGATTTGACCTCACTGTAGGCATCCCACCAGTTCACGAACAGCACCACGCACAACTGCAGCACAAGCACTCCCGCAAACAGCCGTATACCGGCTCCCAGCGGATCGTCCGACACCTTCGTGGCTATGTCCACGAGATGCTTGCTCGTCCAGACAAAGGCAAGGGACACTGCGATCCGCACTGTTCCCAGGAGCACGCTGACAAACATCCGCCACCGGACCGGGACGGACATTCTCCAGAGTGCCTTCGCACAAGTGCGGAACGGCCTTTCCATTATTCCACTACGCCTTCTTTCTGCCAGATTTCCAGCAGTTTAACGACATCTTCCGAAGCACGGGCCTCCTCGACCTCATAGTTCTCGAGCAGCAGGGCCACCAGATCTTCTTTCGTGAATTCCTTTCCCTCGACCTTCTGCCAAAGGTATGCGGCAGTCTCGTTCAGCGAGAGGAGTTTGTTGAAATTGACCTGTGCCAGGCCTTCGCCCACCACTACATACTCGCCGCAAATCTGGCGAAGCGTGAATCCTTCTTTGATTTTCATAATGCTATTCTTCTGTATATTCCCAAAATATATCTCCGGAACGGTTTCAGCGCCCTCCAAAGGCGGCCTTTTCCGGGCACTACCGTCCGATGTTTCTTTACTATCGCAGTCACCGTGCCGAGCACGTCGCCGACGCTGCACTTTTCTACACCCGCCAGATTGCCGTCGCCCATCAAGGTCAATTCCGAACCTTCTTTCCGGATCAGCCTGTGGAGCACATAGCGCGGGCCGGGGAGGCGGACGAGAAGTATGTCGCCGGTCTGCACATCCGGCATTTTCTTAAGCCGGACACTGTCCTTCCCTCCCTTGATGAACGGCAGCATGCTGCTCCCAAGCGGGGTGAAACTGACCTCCCTGCCTTCATCCATCAGCGCCGCCGCATCCTCCAGCAGCAGTTCGTTTGCGACTGTTTTCTTATCCATGAATGGTGCTGTGACATAGTTCCGCGGCAGCCGCGTCCGGCAGACACTCGAGCTGGTAGCACGGAAGCACGGATACAAGCCCTTCGAGGGTGCGGTGCCATCCGTCCGCAAGACCCTTGAACGGACGGAAAGACGAAGCTGACGACATCATGGTGGCGTATGCCTGAAGGGTTTGGAGACGCACGATCCTGTTATGGGGGGCCTGCTTCAACTGGACCACGGCCCCGGCAGGAGCGTCTTCCGCCTTGTAGCAGGGGGTTTTCCCGCTCCAGGGCGAACCGAACACGCGGGCGGTGCCGTCCGGCATGAGCCGAAGGATTGGATTGTCGTCGTTCAGGAGCACGGTTCCGGGGATATTCTCTATCCACAGGCGGCTGTGGGTGCTCTTTCCGGTGCCGCTGCGGCCGAGGAAAAGATATCCCTTGCCGTCGTTCACCACGACGGACGAATGCATCTCCAGCGCGCCGCGGCAGGCGGTGGAGAATGCGAACATCAGCATCAGGGAGTTATTGAGCGCGAAAGGCTTCTCGTCTTTGTGCAGAAAGTGCAGCTTCGCCTCGGAGAAATCTTCTTTCACCCACATCTCGGAGGCTTCCGGAAGTTGCGGAAGAGGCTTTACACGCATCTGCCATCCGTCCTCGACCGTAAATATGCCGATTTCCGGGAAACCCGGGCCGTCGTCCGTGCGGAACATCGGTTCTCCTTCCGCCGCGGGGAGGGCGTCCACGATTTCCAGGTCGAATATATGCTCTCCGGATCCCCTTTCCGACTTGAACGGAGCAAGGTTCGTCATAGAGTCAAGGAAACCCTCTTTGGGGCTTTCCACTCCAAAACTGAATCCTGCTACATTATAGTATCTCTTGTCACTCATATTGGCGAATATAGGTATTTGTTCCTTTATTTGCAAAGCATAATTTCGAGAATCATGCGGTCGGCGGTCTTCATTCCCGAGGAGCCGATCGCACCCAGATTGCTGATCGTCTTTTCGATATCGTCGTCGATGATGCCGTCCGTAGACGGGATGCAGGTCCCGCGCATCGCCAGCACTGCGGACTGGACGGCAGAAGACACGCCCGACGCAACTTTCATGGCGCATCCCACCTTTGCGCCGTCGCAGACCATCCCTGTTATGTTCCCGGCCATGTTCTTGATGGCATAGCACACCTGCTCGTAACTGCCACCCTGCAGCCAGACGATTCCGCAGGCGGAGCCGGTGGATGCAACGACGCAGCCGCAGAGAGCGGACAGCTTGCCGAGGTAACTCTTTATGTGAATTGCAACCAGGTTGCTGAGAATCAGAGCCCTGGCCAGGCGCTCGTCGTCGATGCCGTATTTCATCGCATAGGCGATTACCGGCATGCTGACGGTGATGCCCTGGTTGCCGCTGCCGCTGTTGGACATGGCAGGCAGAGTGCATCCGGCCATTCTGGCATCCGACGCCGCGGCCGTCATGCCCATGGCGAAACTCATGAAGTCATCGCCGAAAACCTCCGCCTGGTTCTCGCGTATGGCCTTTCCCACTTTCATTCCGTAATCGCCTTTCAGCCCCTCCCTGGCCAGGGCGAGATTCAGGGTGCGGTCTTCGAGTATGAAGGATATCTTTTCAAAGGGGGCGTTGCAGGCGAAATCGTATATCTCCCGGACTGTCAGACCGTCATCTCCGGCCATGCGCTCTGCGGCGGCAGCTCCGGATTCTGAGCACATCAGTATCTTGTCCGCGAAACTTGTCTCCACGATGCGGTCGTGGTCGTCTTCTATGATGGCGTATGCGTGGGGATCCACCTCCGCACTCGCCTCCGCCCTGCCATCCACCGACACCGTGGCCTTTACATAGAGCAGGCGGTCGGTGTCCGCTACGCCGATGTGGACCTTGCCTCCCGATACCAGCGCCTTGGCCCTTTCCACGCTGGCCGCATTCAGCGCGGCAAGCACTTCCAGCCCCCTGGCGGATTCTCCGCAGACGGCTCCGAGAGCTGCCGCTACAGGCAGGCCGACCATCCCGGTGCCGGGGATGCCGACCCCCATTCCGTTTTTTAGGATATTGCCGCTGACCTCGACGCCGATGCGGAAATCCGCCTTCAGGCGCCAGCCTTCAGGACAGATGCAAGGGCAGTTGTCAGTGATGATTTCAACGGCCTTGGCGACGGCCAGGGCGACCGCTATGGGCTCGGTGCAGCCGAGCGCAGGCTTTACTTCGCGGTGAATGATGTCGATTATTTGTTCGCTACGGTCTTGCATCGAATAACAAAGATAAGCAGAAAAATCTTATTTTTGTGGAAACTACCCTATTTATGAAAAAGACACTCCTGGTTTTCTTCGCTTTGGCCGCCATTCTCGCATCCTGCCGCCGGAGCCACGACAGTTGGACAGTTATCATTTCCCTGGACGGGAACAGGTGGGATTATCCGGAAAAGTACGATATGCCTTTCTTCGACTCCCTGGCGGCTGCGGGAGTCAAAGCGCGCATGGAGCCTTCTTATCCGGCATCGACCTTCCCCAACCACTACACCATGGCCACCGGTTGCGTGCCGGATCATAACGGGATAGTAAACAACAGCTTCCGCGACCCCTACGACGGCGGGCGATATTCAATGGGCGACACCACCAAGAGATACAGTCCCCTGTATTATCTCTGCGAACCTATATGGATCACCGCGCAGAGGCAGGGCGTCAAGACAGGAAATGTGTATTGGGTGGGATCCGACATCCCGCACGAAGGCGAATATCCTACATACTGGCGGCGCTGGGACGACAAGCCGCACTGGACCTTCGAAGAACGCTGCGACGAGATGGTCCGCCTCATGTCGCTGCCGGAGGATGAACGTCCGCGCCTGCTGATGGGCTATTTCGACGAGCCCGACCATACCGGACACATGTTCGGTCCGGACTCTCCCGAGACCGGGGAAATGGTGCATTACATGGACAGTCTGATGCATTCTCTTTTCCTGCGGCTGAAGGCCACTCCGGCAGGAGACAGACTGAACTTCATCCTCGTATCCGACCATGGAATGACGGAAGTCAGCCCGGACCGTTTCGTCAGCTGGGCGGAAGCTCTGGATCCGGACTGGGTGGAAGACATAGTCGGCTCTGCGCCTACCAGCATCTTTGCGAAAGAAGGCTGCGTCGATTCCATAGTCGCGGCGGTTTCGCAGATACCACATCTGAACGTATGGAAGCACGGCGAAGTTCCCGCCGAACTCAACTACGGAACGTCCGACAGGCTGGGAGACGTGATCGTCGCCCCGGACCTCGGATGGCAGTTCGACCATAAGCCGCGGAAGCATCCCGGCGCACATGGTTTCTCCCCCAAGGAACTTGATATGCAGACCGCTTTCCGCGCGGTTGGTCCCGACTTCAAATCCGGCTTCGAACCCGGCCCTTACGCCCCCGGAGAGAAGGCCGCCTTCATCAATATCGACCTCTATCCCATGCTCTGCTATCTGCTGGATGTGAAGCCCGCTCCGGTGGACGGAAAACTGAGCCGTATCAAAAGCATTCTAAAGTGAAACGCATTCTGTTTTCCGCCACAATCCTCCTGCTTGCGGGCTCCATTTGCTCCGCCCGGGATTATGTCTCCCGCCGCCCCGCCCCGGAAGCGAGGTGCTTCTGTTCGGAGGCCGTGGAGAAGACCATCTCGGATATCTGCGGTAATTTGAACGACAGGAAGCTCGCCTGGATGTTCGCTAACTGCTTCCCGAACACGCTGGACACCACGGTGGAGTATTCGGAAGCCCCGGACGGCACGCCGGACACCTTTATCATTACCGGCGACATCCACGCAATGTGGCTGCGGGATTCGGGAGCCCAGGTCTGGCCGTATCTGAGCCTGGCGAAAGGCGACAAGGCTCTCCGGAAGATGATAGCCGGAGTGCTGCTGCGGCAATTCAGGTATCTTGCACTGGACCCATATGCAAACGCCTTCAACAAGGGCCCGACCGGCAGCGAGTGGGAAAAGGATTATACGGAGATGAACCCGTGGCTGCACGAACGCAAGTGGGAGCTGGATTCCCCCTGCTACGTGCTGCGCCTCGCGCACGGCTACTGGAAGGCCACCGGGGACACGTCCGTTTTTGGGAAGGAATGGCTGGAAGCCGTCCGCGCCGTGCTGCGCACCTTCCGCGAACAGCAGCGCTACGACGGTCCGGGGCCTTACCGCTTCATGCGTCGCACCGAACGGGCCTTCGACACCAAGGGCTGGGATGGCTGTGGCGCCCCGGTGAAGCCCTGCGGGCTGATTGCATCTTCTTTCCGTCCGTCGGATGACGCGACGGTCCTGGAATTCCTCATTCCTTCCAACTTCTTCGCCTCCGGCGTATTGAGGAAAAGCGCGGAGATTCTTTCGGAGGTATGCCGTGAGCACAGGCTCGCCAGCGAATGCCTTGCCCTTGCGGACGAGATTTCCGCTGCGCTGGAGGAATTTGCCGTGGTCGAGCATCCGCGCTACGGGCGCATCTATGCATACGAAGTGGACGGTTTCGGGAACGCCCTTATGATGGACGATGCCAACGTTCCCAGCCTGCTCTCCCTGCCGTATCTGGATTGCATCGATGCAGACGATCCGGTCTGGCGGAACACACGCCGGTTCATACTCAGCGCCGACAATCCCTGCTATTTTTCCGGCAAGGCCGGAGCTGGCGTGGGCGGTCCCCACATCGGGCTTGGCTGGGTGTGGCCGATGAGCATAATAATGCAGGGGCTGACCGCTCCGACGGAAGAAGAGGCCATCCGCTGCGTGCACGCACTTGCAGCCACCGATGCCGGCACCGGCTTCATGCACGAAGCGTTCTGGAAAGACGACGCTTCGCGATATACCCGCAGCTGGTTTGCCTGGGCGAACACCCTGTTCGGAGAACTTATCCTGAAAACATACAGAAAATTATGAAGAAGATATTGTTTGCAGTCTTTATGGCATTGGCTTTCCTGCCTCTTCGCGCAGGGAAAGTGGTAACCGACAGTCTCTCCAGCAAAATCCTCGGGACTGTGGTCAAGTATAATGTATACCTTCCGAGCGATTACAACAGCGCCAAGCTCTATCCTGCGGTTTACCTGCTGCACGGCCTGAGCGACGACTACACGGCCTGGGTGAAACGCGGCAACATGCAGACAGTCGCCGACGAACTCGTCCGTTCGGGCGAAGCCAGGCCGATGGTGATCATCATGCCCAATGCCGGCGGTCCGGACACCCACAATACTTGGAACGGATACTTCAACATGCCCGGATGCAGTTATGAGGATTTCTTTTTCGGGGAACTCGTCCCTGCCGTGGAGAAGAAATACAACTGCGGCGGCAGCAAGGGCCGGCGTGCGGTCATGGGCCTGTCCATGGGCGGTGGCGGCAGCACGGTATATGCCCAGAGGCATCCGGACATGTTCTCCAGTTGCTACGCCATGAGCGCCTGGCTGGACAACAAGAAAGACGAAGTAGGATACAAGAAGGGTTCTTACGACAAATTATACCTGGTAGGCCAGGCCGTAAGGAAGCATTCTGCGCTGGATTATCTCGACAATGCCGACGAAGCCACCCTCGAGAAACTGCGCACGGTAGCGTGGTTCTTCGATTGCGGAGACGACGATTACCTGCTCCAGCAGAGTATGGACCTGCATATGAAAATGCGCGCCAGGAAGGTGCACAGCGAACTCCGCGTCCGAAACGGAGTGCACAATTGGGAGTATTGGCACCTGGCGCTGCGCCTGTCTCTGCCTTTCGCTTCGAGGAATTTCGACTAGTCGAACATCTCCCAGAATCCAGGGAAGGATTTCGCCACGCAGGCAGTGTCGTCGATAGCCAGCGGCCCGTCTGCGCCTATCGAAGCTATCTTCAGGGCCATCGCCATGCGGTGGTCGCCGTGGGATGTGAAACTGCCGCCTTTGAGCATGCGGCCGTTCAGCAGCCGGGAGGTCAGGGTCTCGCCGGCAACATGCAGGTCGTCCCCTTCTATACGCGCGCTGACTCCCAGCCCGGAGAGCATCTCCAGGATGGCCTCGGCGCGGTTGCTTTCCTTTCCCACGAGCCTGCCTGCGCCTGAAATCACGCTTTCGCCTTCGCAGAAGGCCGCCAGGATGCTGACTATGGGGAAGATGTCAGGCGCATTGTTGAGGTCGGTCTCGAACGCCTCGAGCGGGGCGCGGCTGATGCACACTGCTCCGTCGAGTTCCGACACCACCGCGCCTGCCTCGACCAGAATGTCCGCTATGGTCAGGTCGGCCTGCAGGCTCTTGGTGTCGAGCCCTTCCACCTCGGCCTTGCCGTAGATGGCGCCTGCGACCAGGAAGTTGGCGGCGCTGCTCCAGTCGCCCTCGATGTCGAAGTCGGCGGCATGATAGTGCTGGCCTCCGCGAATCTTGAAGGTCACTCCCGTGCATCCGCTCCAGTCCTGCTCCTCAATCATCTTCTCATCTCCCTCCATCTCCGCCGAGATCTTGATTCCGAAGTGCTTCAGCACGTCGCAGGTGATGAACATGTAGGGGATGCTCTTGGGGTCGGTGATTATGAGGGTGGATGGCTTGTCGAAGAGCGGCAGTGCGGTCAGCAGTCCGGAGATGAGCTGCGAGCCGTCCTTGCCGGATATCTCGGCTACGCCGGGGATGATGCGACCTTCCACGTGCATGGGGACGGTATTCTCGCGCACGATTACTCCGAACGAGGCCATGATGTCGCTCACGCCTTTCAGAGGACGGTGGGTGAGGGTTTTTTCGCCGGTGATGGTGACGGGGCAGTCGTTGATGGCAGCCATCAGGGGGATCATCAGGCGCGTCAGCAGCCCGGATTCGCCGGTGTGCAGGGTTTCGAGATTCGTGTGTGCTCCGCCGATGCCGTCGATGGTGAGGGTGCTGCCGTCGATGCGGATTTTCGCGCCGAGCGTGCGGGCGGCCTCAAGGGCGGCTTCGCTGTCGGCGCAGGGGGAATATCCGCGGAGATGGCTCCTGCCTTCGGCGAGGGCGGCGGCGATGATTGCGCGCTGCGCGAAGCTCTTGGATGCGGGCATTTGCAGGGAGTTGCGGAAGAATCCACGCCAACTGCCGTAGACCTCCCTGTGCATTGTGAGGTAGTCGATCTGCCCGGGGGCGGCGGCTTCTTTGTCGGAGAGGGATGCGTAGCTGAAGGGGGCGCCTTGCTTCAGACATTCGATGCGGGTTGCGCGGCCTTCCGGGCCCATCGCAAAGGCGACGAGGCCATCCGCGACGGGCAAAGGGCCGGGCCGTGTCCCACAAGGGGCGCTCGGTCCCGGCATTGCCCGTCCGTTAGTCTCGCCCGCACCATACAACGCCATGACGCGGGCGGCGTCATCAGCGGAATGGGCGGTGACGACGATTTTAGCGATGTCGGCGCCGTAGCGATAGCAACGGTCGCGCACCTGCTTCAGGTAATCCAGGTCCGGAGTGCCGCTGAAGTCGTGGAAGGAACGGATGATTTCCGTGCCGCACTCTTCGCAGATGTTGCGGAAGCGCTTGCTGAACGCTGCGTCCGCTTCCAGTTCCAGATCCGCGAAGCGCGCCCCGGAGCGGATGGCCACACTGAGCCTGCGTTCCGCCTCCTTAGCTCCGACCTCCGAAATGCGGCAGGTCGCTATGAGGGGGGTGTCGGTGTTGGCGAACAGGTCTTCTATCTCGTCGTCGGAGAGCTTGCAGCGGTCCAGACGAATCTCCGCCATCTCAATCCACGGATCGTCCAAAAGGGCCAGAATCTCCTCGTATGTCTTATTCTGTATTGTAGTACAAATCATATCCTTGTTAATTAATTACGACAGAGGCACGCAAAAAACGAAGCGCGCCCCGCCGTTGTATGCGGTGTCCAGAAATATCTTTCCGCCCATTTTGTTCGTGATTTCCCGGCAGATGCTGAGCCCCAGACCGGTCCCCTGCACGAAATCGTCCAGTTTTACGAAGCGTTCGAAGATGCGCTCCGCTTCCGATGCCGGGATGCCGGAACCGGTGTCCTCCACGCTGAAAGTGAGCATACCCTGGTTTTCCGTAAGCGAACATCCAAGCCGGATTTCACCTGCCGCCGTATGCTTCCCCGCATTGGTAAGCAGGTTCGTGAGCACCTGCTGGATGCGCATCGGATCGCCCCTGAAGGCAAACGGGAGATCCATGTCCGGGAGGAACAGCATGTTCACTCCTGCCTGCACGCGATGCTCAGCAGAGCGCATTGCCTCCCGGCAGATATTCTCGCATTCCGCATCTTCTATGTTGATTCGGTAGCCTCCGCTGTCCATGGCCGACGTGCTCATAAGGTCGTCCAGCAACATGGTCATCATTTTGGTGCTGTTGATGACGTGGCTTCCGAATTCCTCTTTTTCCTCGGGCGTAAACATCCCGTCCGGAAGGGCCAGAAGTTGGGAGAAACCCGTGATGGCATTCAGCGGAGTACGCAATTCGTGGGTCATGTTCTGGATAAAACGGTCTTTCGCGGCATCAGCCTGCACGGCACGTTCCTTCGCCGCGGTCAGTTCCGCTATCATTATCTCGTCCTTGCGCTGGTTGCGACGCAGGTTGCGTACGTGCAAAAGGAGGCCGAGCACGGCGCCGAGCATCAGCAGCAGGCCGAGCAGGAGGGCCAGGTGCGTAGTCCGTTCCACCTCGCGGGATTTGTGGGACAGGGACGCCTGCAGCTGGTCGTTCTCGTAGCGGGCGTTCATTTCCGCCATGTGAGATTCCAGGATCCAAGCAAAATCATCCCTGTTGGCACGGATGCAATGGTCCTTGAGATCCAGCGCCACATAAGGGCGGCTGACCCGCTCCGCTACCGAGGACAGCAGAGCGAGGGATCCCGACGGAAGACGGGAAAAAACGCTTTTGTCGGCGCGGTCGTAACTGCCGTCAAAGAGGGCGTCGATGCAGGAAAAAAGCGCAGGTGTAGTGCGTCCTATGGCCTGTTTGTGAGGCGATTGCAGACAGAGGTCCCGGTAGTAGACATATTTTTGATAATCTCCGTCCACGGCGGCGAGTTTGGCGGATGCCAGCATGCACTTCACGGAGTCCACCGGAACTACCGCTACTTCCCATGCCTTTTCTACGTAAAACCTTGCCGAGTCGGCTTCGGACGGGAAGGTCGCCGAATAGTCCAGATAATAAGGGCAGAGACTCTGGCGTCGGATGACCGGATCCTTACTGTCCCGGTACGTCTGGATTATGGCACGGATGTGGGACCGCGCGGCCTGATAAGCGCCGAACACCTGATAATATGAAGCTATTTCCTTCTCTGCCAGCCACTTGCCATACTCGTTCCCTTCAGCCACGGCCGTGTTCTGCATCTCCTGCATGATTTCCAGCGCCCGAATATGCTGATCGCGATTGAAGAAATAGTTTTTTGCGAACTGATATGACTGGTAGAAGTATTGCAGGTAGCCGTTTTCGCGCGCCACTGTTTTCAGTTCTTCCTGCGCGGCCAGCACTTCTTCGCCGGTGGAATTTTTCCGCGCGCAGGCATCTCTCATCTTTTCGACATAATACAGCACCTGCGCCTTTTTGTCTTTGCTCAGAATCGCCGAAAGCAGGAGCGCTTCGTTGGCTTGCGAAAAACCCTCCCGACCGATAAGAGCATCTGCCTTGAGCATGCATACATAGCAGGTATCGGCTATCTGATACGGGTTATTCTGTGCCGTAACGGAGGTCGATACAGCCAATAAGAAGGCTGTCAGCAGGATAGTTGAAGCGAACCGGCGGTGAATCATGATGCAAAAATAGCATTTTTCAAGAAAATAAGGCTCTTCGGGAGCGTTTTAGAGGAGGGCTGCCGTTGGATTTGGCGGCTTTGTATGCAAAACGGGCGGATTTGCATACAAGTGGCGGGTTTTTGGAGGGTTTGTATGCAGAAAAGCCTGTTTTGCATACAAACGGTCGTTTTTCAAGCAGTTTGTATGCAGAAAGGCCTGTTTTGCATACGGGTCGGAAAGAGCAGGGCAGTAGAACTGAGGTGCGGGTAGGAAAACGTTCTTTATCCCGGAATTCAACACCCCGCATCGCCGCGGGCTGTTGAATTCCATGGGATGAAGAAGATATTTCATTATATTTACGTGCAGCATGTTGAAAAATCGCAAAAATGGGTGACAATTACGGACAACTCCGGGTGGGAGTCATAGGCGCAGGCCACATTGCCGGCAAGGTATGCCCGACGCTGGCGCAAATGGAAGAATGCAAGTGCACCGCAGTGGCCTCAAGGTCGCTCGGGAAGGCGCAGGAATTCGCGCGGCAGCACGGGATAGCCAAAGCTTACGGATCCTACGGCGAACTCCTGGACGATCCGGACATAGATATGGTGTATATTGCCACGCCCCATTCACATCACCATGACGTTGCCATGGAAGCCGTAAGGAAAGGCAAACCTTGCCTCGTGGAAAAATCATTCATGGCGAATGCGCGGGAAGCCGGCGAGGTGCTGGACCTGGCCGCGGAAAGGAAAGTCTTCGTCGCGGAGGCCATATGGACACGCTATATGCCGTCGGCGCGGATGCTCCGCGAACTCATAGGCAGCGGTGCCGTCGGCGAGGTCGCGATGATAAGCGCCGGCCTCTGCTATCCGGTAGACTGGAAACCGCGTCTGATGCTGCCGGAACTCGGCGGAGGAGCCCTTCTGGACCTGGGCGTCTATACCATCAACTTCATGCTGATGTGCCACCGCGGGGAGATAGACAGAGTCGTCTCGAACTGCATCCTCTCCCCCTCCGGCGTGGACCTGCAGGACAGCATGTCCTTCACTTTCAGGGACGGCGTAATGGCAGATCTCCATTGCTCCGCCCGCTGCGCTACGGACAAGCGGGGCGTCGTCTCCGGAACGGACGGCTACATCGTCGTGGACAACATCAACAACCCCTGTTCCATCAAGGTCTTCTCCAAGTCCGGGGAACTGACGCAGGAACTGGACTGCCGCGCCCCCATCAGCGGTTTCGAGTACGAATTCCTCGCCTGCCGGAAGGCCATCGCCGAAGGTCGCATCGAACCTGAGGAGATGCCGCATTCCGAAATCATCCGGGTGATGTCCATAATGGACGGTCTGCGCAAGGAGTGGGGGGTTCGTTTCCCAATGGACTGATTATTCACGCTCTGCCCGGGGGCGGTGGCCCCGACCTCAACGATCCGACACGTCGCAATCAGCGGCGTGTCGGTGTTGGCGAACAGGTCTTCTATCTCTTCGTCCGAGAGATCGCAGCGGTCCAGGAGGGCCAGGATCTCGTCGTATGTCTTATTCTGTATGCTGGTGCAGATCATATCTTTGCATTATTTCGGTGCAAAGATAGTAA